>Ga0308172_1000032_pt1 | contig 335186 bp, 322 predicted proteins | sample PhyGR2_FD_202134 | JGI IMG/M metagenome (GOLD analysis project Ga0308172, IMG submission 202134) | Phyllosphere microbial communities from UC Gill Tract Community Farm, Albany, California, United States - DLSLSG.R2 | ecosystem: Host-associated > Plants > Phyllosphere > Unclassified | place... | reverse complement strand
CTGCATTCCACGCTCGGCAACGTCCCACCCGACGAGTTCGAGGCCATCTACTACGCTGACCTCGAAACGCCATCCCACCTGCTACTGGCACCCACATAGGAGCGGCAGAGGACCGAGGACGGTTCACAGAAACGCGCTTTCGAGGCGTTTCTGAGCGCGAACGGCGTTTATGGATGCCGCGACGCTGACACGGGGCGCGATGAGCCCGCGCCGTCCGCCCTTGCGCAGATACCGCGCGCGGACGGCGGCGGCCGCGCGAGCAGGGCACACGGGACCCGGAAGCCCCTTCTGCACATCCCGGCGATACCTGAATCCCTCCCCATCGAGCCCTCGGGACGGGTCTGAATGTCGGACCCCGTCGCTAGCATGCACACATGTCTATCGACACCTCCCCGACGCCACCGGTCAGCGGCCCGCGCGCCCTGTCCGCGGTGCTCGCCGAGGTGCTCCGCACGGGTGCCGCGGTCGCCGCCGCGGAGGTCCACCGCACTCGTGCGCTGGCCGAGGCGGGGCATCTCGCGCTGGACGTGATGGCCGAGCGGCCCGCGTCGTCACGGGCCGCCGAGATGGCGCTGCGTGAGATCGCGTCCGAGATCGCGGCGGCCGAGAACGTCTCCGACCGCTCGATGCAAACGCAGATCGGCCGGGCGATGACGCTCGTCGACGACTACCCCACAACCCTGGCCGCGTGGGAAGAGGGGGCGATCACGCGCGCTCACGTGCACGCGATCCTGGAGATCGGAGCACCCCTGCCCGCGGAGGTCCGCGCGGAGTTCGATGCGCTGGCCGTCGCCACCGCGGAGGGCCGCAGCCCGGGGCGGCTCCGCTCCCGGCTGGCGGCGCTCGCCGAGAGCCTGCACCCGACGACGATCACCGAACGCCACGCACGTGGCCGAGAGACACGCTGCGTGCGCATCGTGACCGGGCCCGACGGCATGTCCGACCTCATCGCCACACTGCCCACCGTGCTCGCCGTGGGCATCCACGACCGCCTCACCCAGCAGGCACGAGCCCTCATCGACACCCGGATCGAGAACCCGGCGGCGATGACCGACGAACGCACCACCGCACAGCTCCGGGCCGACATCCTCGCCGATCTGCTGCTGACCGCCGCCCCCGAGGCCGACCCGACGCGCGGCGACGACGGCCCCGGGACGCTGGGCGCCATCCGCGCCCGGGTACAGGTCGTCGTGCCCGCGCTGACGATGCTCGACCCGCAGCACGAGAACACCGACCCCGCCGACCTTGTCGGCCACGGCCCCCTCGACGCCGACACCGCTCGCGCCATCGCCGAATCCACCACCATCCCCTGGGACCGCGTCATCACCCACCCCATCACCGGCGCCGTCCTGCACACCGACACCTACCACCGCACCGCCGCGATCGATCGCCACCTCCGCGCGCGCGACCGACACTGCCGCTGGCCCGGCTGCACCGTCCCCGCCATCCGATCCGAGGTGGACCACACCCTCGACTTCGCACTCGGCGGCAGCACCGACGTCCGAAACCTCAGCCATCTCTGTCAGCGACATCACACCCAGAAACAATTCACCCGATGGACGGTGAGACAACTGCCCGACGGAATCCTCGAGTGGACGAGCCCCACCGGCCGCATCTACCGCGATGAGCCGCTGCCGTACTCACCGGCGGTGAGGTTCCTGCCCGACGACCCCTCTCCGCCGGAGTCCGCGTGCGCCCCGTTCTGACCTGCGTCCGCGCGGGCTGGTCGGTCTGCCCGCGCGTCGTTCGCGTCACGGCGGGCACCTCTGGCCCACACGACGACGAACCACAACGCCGCCGGCGCACACGCCACCGCCACCGCCACCGCCACCACCGTCGACGCGCCCGCGGACGTGACCTCGCAGGTCGCCCGTGCGGCGACGCACTCGGCGCAAGACCCCGAGCGCCAGAAGGCTGCGGCAACGGCGAGACCGGCCGCAACGAGCGCTCCGAGAAGGAGCACCGGCCGACGTCTGCGTCCTGCGCTCCTGCGACCTGCCGTCTCGCAGCGTGCCGGGCACGCGGATGCCACAGCGTGCCGGGCACGCGGATGCCGCATGGTGCCGGTGCGTGCCTGGCCCGTGCATGCCGTGCCCATGCATGCCATGCCGGTGCGTGCCGTGCCCGCCCGCACCGTGCCCGCGCATGCCGTACCCGCGCACACCGTGCCCGCCCGCACCGTGCCCGTGCACACCGTGCCCGCCCGCACCGTGCCCGCCCGCACCGTACCCACGCACACCGTGCCCGCCCGCACCGTACCCACGCATGCCGCACCCGCGCACACCGTGCCCGCCCGCACCGTGCCCGCGCACACCGTGCCCGTGAATATCGCGCCCGTGGATATCGCGCCCGTGCACGCGCGAGCAACGCGAGGCCTCGCACCACGTCCCCGCAGCACCCCCCGCCACCCCCGTGACGCTGTGCTAGCGTCGCTCGCAGTGACACGGGGTGCCCACCGGGGCTGAGAACACACCCGTCGAACCTGATCTAGTTCGTACTAGCGAAGGGATGTCGCGAATGGTCGTTCGCACGTCGTCGTCTCCGTCCACCCCCGCCACCGCCCCCGCCGCGGCGCTCGCGGCGCTGCGCGAGGCCTCACCACTCACGCAGTGCATCACGAACGCCGTCGTGACGAACTTCACCGCCAATGCGCTGCTCGCTCTCGGCGCTGCTCCCGCGATGTGCGACATCCCCGGGGAGGCCGGCATGTTCGCCGGTGTCGCCGGCGGCGTCCTCGTCAACCTGGGCACCCCGACCGCCGAGCAGCGCGACGCCGCGCGTGAAGCCGTTCACGCGGGCACGCCCTGGGTTCTCGACCCCGTGGCGGTCGGAGGGCTCCCCGTCCGCACCGCCTTGGCCCACGAGCTGCTCGCGGCACGGCCCGCGATCATCCGCGGCAACGCGTCGGAGATCCTCGCCCTCGCCGGAGCCGGGGCCGGCGGACGCGGGGTCGACGCGACCGACGACGCCGACGACGCCCTCGACGCCGCGCGCGAGCTCGCCGCGCGCACCGGCGGTACGGTCGCGGTCTCGGGCGAGGTCGATCTGATCGTGGATGCCACCCGCACGGCGCGCGTGCCCGGTGGCAGCGTGCTGCTCACGAAGGTCACCGGCGGCGGCTGCGCCCTGGGGGCGGCGATGGCCGCCTTCGTCGCCGTCGTCCCGCCGTTCGATGCGGCCGTCGCCGCCAGCGCCGTCTGGGCCGTCGCGTCGGAGCGCGCGGCATCCGAGTCCCGCGGACCGGGGTCGTTCGCGGTCGCTTTCCTCGACGAGCTGGCGGCGACGCAGCCCGCCGACCTGGATGGACGCGTCCTCATCGAGACGGCGACCCCCGCCGCAGCCGAGGTCACGCGATGACCGTCGACCTCGCGCTGCACCTCGTCACCGACCATCGCGTGCCGTTCCCGCGACTGCGCGACATCGTCGACGAGGCCGTCGCCGCGGGCGTGAGCGTGGTGCAGCTGCGCGACAAGATCGCCCCCGGCGGCGAACTGTTCGCGCGCACGCTCGATCTGGCCGACGTGGTCGCCGGACGCTGCTCGTTCCTCGTGGACGACCGCCTCGACATCGTGCTAGCGGCACGAGACCGCGGCGCACGGGTCGATGGCATCCACCTCGGCCAGAGCGATCTTCCGGTCGACGCCGCGCGCGCCCTCCTCGGCGCCGGCGCGCTCGTGGGCTGGACCGCCCACACCGCGGCGCACCTCGCCGCCGCAGCGGCCTTCCCCGCGGGAACCCTCGACTACCTCGGCGTGGGTGTCATCCGCGCGACGGCGACCAAGCCCGACCATCCGCGACCGCTCGGCGTCGACGGCTTCGCCGAGCTCGCGGCATCCACTCCCCTCCCCTGCGTCGCGATCGGAGGGATCGACACCGACGACGTCGCCGCCCTGCGGACGGCGGGCGCCGCGGGCGTCGCCGTCGTGTCGGCCGTGTGCGCGGCCGAGGATCCCGGAGCCGCGGTGCGCGCGCTGCGCTCGGCCTGGGAGGCCGCCGCATGAGCCCCCGCGTGCTCAGTATCGCGGGCACCGACCCCACCGGCGGCGCCGGCGTGCAGGCCGACCTCAAGTCGATCGCTGCGTTCGGCGGGTACGGCATGGCGGTCGTCACCGCGCTCGTCGCGCAGAACACCCTCGGGGTCCGCGAGGTGCACGTGCCGCCGACGGCCTTCCTCGACGCGCAGCTGCGCGCCGTGAGCGACGACGTCGAGATCGACGCCGTCAAGATCGGGATGCTCGGATCGGCGGAGGTCGTCGCGGTCGTCGACGCGTGGCTCGCCGACGTGCGCCCGGCGATCGTCGTGCTCGATCCGGTCATGGTCGCCACGAGCGGCGACCGCCTGCTCGACGCCGACGCCGAACAGGCCGTCCGTGCGCTCTGCCGACGCGCCCACCTCGTGACGCCGAACCTCCCCGAACTCGCCGTGCTCGTGGGCGAACCCGTCGCCGCGACGTGGGAGGCCGCCGTCATGCAGGCCCGCACCCTCGCCGCCGACGCCGACACCACGGTGCTGCTCAAGGGCGGCCATCTCGACGGCGCGCAGAGCCCCGACGCGATCATCGACCGCGAGAGCGTCAACCCCGTGCCCGGTCGCCGGGTCGCCACCCGCCACACGCACGGAACCGGATGCTCGCTGTCGTCGGCGATGTCCACGCTCGCCGCTCACGGCCTCCCCTGGACCGCGGCGCTGGAACGCGCGAAGCGCTGGCTCACCGGCGCCCTCGAGCACGCCGACGCCCTCCAGGTCGGTCGCGGCAACGGTCCCATCGACCATCTCCACGAGCTCCGCCCGCACATCGACGTCACTCGCGGCCGGTCGTGGAGCGCAGAGCGATGGGATGCCACGGCCCCCATCCGCGCGAACGTCGACGCCTGCGCCTTCGTGCGGGGCTTGGCATCCGGCGACCTCGATCGCGAGGCCTTCACGTGGTACCTCGGGCAAGACCTGCTGTACCTGCGCGAGTACGCGCGCGTCCTCGCCCGCGCCGCAGCCCTGGCCCCGACCGTCGACGAGCAGCGGTTCTGGGCCGCGGCGTCGCTGTCGTGCCTCGAGGAGGAAGCGGCGCTGCACCAGTCGCACGTCGATCCCGCCGACCTGCTTCCGGCGGCATCCACCCTCGACTACACCGACCACCTGCACGCGGCCTCTTCCACGGGCTCGTACGCGGTGCTGGTCGCCGCGATCCTGCCCTGCTTCGTTCTCTACACCGACATCGGCGTGCGCTGGCGCGGCACGTTCACCGCGGAACACCCGTACGCCGACTGGCTCACGGCGTACGGCGACGAGACGTTCGCGGCGTCCTCCGCCGAGGCGGCCCGCATCGTCGATGGCGCGGCGCAGACGGCATCCGATACGACCCGCGCGGCGATGGCCGCCGCCCACGACAGGTCGATGGCGCTCGAACTCGCGTTCTTCGAGGCACCCCTGCGTCGAGGCTGACGGCCCCGCGCGAGTCGCTCGAATGTGCCGTGTGGACAGCATCGGAAGCGACTCGCGCGGGCGGGCAGGTCAGCCGCTCTTGCGGCGGAACTCCCGCTTGGTCACGGCGGCATGCGTCCCGTGCACGGACGAGTTGCCGTCGAGGTGCGCCTGACCGGCGCGCTGCTGGCCGTTCTTCTTCTCCAGCGCTTCCCGGAACTTGCGTTTCATGTCGTCGGATGCCGAGGCGTCCGAGGTCTCGTCGGTACTCATGCCCCCACCCTAGGCATCCCTTCGCGAGCCCGCGAGGGCGCGGGGCGTGTCAGACGTGCCGGACCCGCTGCTGCAGCCGCGTGCGGATGTCGAACAGCTCGGTGCCCCCGACCGCACGCGCGCCGTCGATCCCGCGCCGCAGCAACGTCGTCAGGGCGCTGCGGGTCACGAGCGCCACGGGGGTGCCGCGCACCTTGCCGAGGTCGGTGATCGCGTCGAGCACGGCGTCGTCGGGCAGCACGACGATCGCCCCACTGAAGCGCACACCCGCGGCCTTCGCGACGACTCGCGCCCGCGAGACGAGCTGCGTCACCGGCGACCCGATGACGTTCGCGCCCGAGATCTCGCCGCGCCGGACGCCGACGGGACCGCCGAAGTCCTCGCTCAGCAGCGCGTACAGCCCGCTCGGGCCCAGCACCAGGTGGTCGATCTTCTGCTCCGGGTCCCGCCCGTCGCGGTCGGCGAACACGTCGTGCCAGACGGTGTATCCCATGCCGAGCTCCGAGACGAGCCGCGCCGTCTCTTCCTCGGCGAGCGCATCGGCGAGGATGTGCCGGATCTCGGGTGGGGCCGACCGCACGAGTGCCGGGTCGTACGGGTCGGCGACGTCGACCCCGCGGCCGACCCACTCGCGGATCAACGTCAGGTAGCGCTCACGGCGCCAACCGCCGGGCTGGCCGTACGCGCGCGCCCGGGGCCGCGTGTCGGGGCGGGAGGGGGTGGATGCCGCCGGCGCCCCGCCCCACTCACCGGGCGCGGTTCCGCGGCCGCGGTCGTACGCCGCCCGGGCTGCGGGGGTCCCGATCAGTTCCCACGCGCGCTGCACCTGCACGAACAGGGCCGCATCGCCGCCGGTGTCGGGGTGCGTCTCGCGCAGCCGAGCGCGGTAGGCGCGGCGCAGCGTCTCGTCGTCGACGTCCACCGTCACGCGGAGCACCTCGTAGGCCGAGACCGACATCGGGCTGTCGAACACCTGCGTCATCCGTTCCGCCGCACGCGCGCGCGGCGTCTCTCAGGCTAACCCGGCCCGCCTGTCATCGGCCCGAACGTTCCGCCGATCAGGCGCGCTTCTCGTTCCGGCGGGCGTAGGCGGCGGCATCCCGGCTCGACAGGGCGAGCAGCACCAGGATGTCCAGCGCCAGGGTCACCAGGGTGGTTCCGACCGTGATCTCGTCGCCCACCTCCCACCACCCCACGAAGGCGGCCGAGATCGAGATCGTCGACACGATCATCACGATGACCCGGGCGGCGTTGCTCCCGCGCAGCAACAGGATGCCGAACACCACCTGCACCAGGAAGACCACCACGAGCACGCCGATGAACAGATCAGCACCGAGGCCGAGGTCGTCGATCGTGTCTTCGGTGGGGATCGTGTTGTCGCCGTTGGCGAAGCTCGAGATCGACCGCAGCCACGGCGGCAGACCGAAGACGACCGCCGCTCCCCACACCGCCCCCGAGACCGCCCGCAGCAGGACCAGCACGCCTCCCGCCACGGTGGCGGCGGGACGCCGCATCCGCGGGTTGTGGCCTCCGGAGCCGCGAGAGGCTCGAAGGCCGCCCGCTTGCGGGGGTGTCGCTGCGCGCTCATCGCGGTGCCGCCGAGTCGACGGTGCCCGAGGTCGCGGCACCCGGGTCCGCGGCACCCGAGGTCGCCGGGCCCGGAATCCCGGCACCAGGAACCCCGGCAACCGGAACCCCGGCACCCGAAACAGCGGCGTTCGGGATCCCGGCATCCGTGGTCTCGCTCTCCGCGACGCGAACCGCGCGGACGTCGAGGATCGGCAGATCGCCATCGGTGGTGATGCTGTCTCCTCCGCCGTTGCGTGAGTGGTACCCCGTGGCGAAGTCGCGGATCACGTCGACGCCGACCCCGGCGACCCCCGTCAGGCTCCCGACGATGTGGTCGCGTTCGATGTCGGTGTCGGCGTCGATGCGGTGCGTGACCTGCAGCGTGAACAACGACAGCCCGACGGCGCGGTCGAACGTCCCCGCCGCCAGCCAGTCGACCCGCCGTCCGCCGGGAAGCAGCCAGCCGTCGGGGCATTGCCAGAAGCGGACGTGGTGACGCTGCGCCGGCGAACCGGCGACCTCCTGCTGGTACGCGAGGTCCTGCATCCGTCCGAACAGGAAGAGCGGGCTCACCGGCGCGCGGGGATAGCTGCGCCGCGTCAGCGTCGACGTGACGATGCGCCACGACGAGCGCCAGCCCACCGGATCGGCGGCGATCCACCCCGCCTCGGCCATCGCGCGCTCGATCTGCTCCCGTTCGCCGAGCACGGCGAGATTGACGGGGTCGCCGAGCAGACCGTCCGAGGTGCGCGTGCGCCCCATGAAATAGTCGGGCACGTAGACGGCGGTGAGGATGCGGTGGAGCCGCGGCAGCACGAGATACGCCAGCAGACCCCAGAACGCGATCGCGAGCAGCCCCCCCGCCCACCCTACCTGGAACGCCTGCGTGAGACTCAGGTACGCCAGCCAGATGGCCGCGAGACCGGCGAACACGAAGAAGAAGCCGTCGAGCAGACGCCCGATCGACCACCGACGTCGTGCGCGGCTCACGGGCGTGTCACCAGAGCGGCTTCGCGGGCTCGTGGGCGAAGGCGGATGCCACGACCCCGGGCTCGAGATCGTCGAGACGCCCGGGCGACCACGAGGGAGACCGGTCTTTGTCGATGAGCTGCGCGCGGATGCCCTCGACCAGGTCGGGTTGGGTCTGGGCGAACCACATGACGAGACCGTACTCCTGCGCGAGAGCCGCGCGCAGATCGGGAAGGGTCCGCGCCCGCCGGACCGCGGCCAGCGTCACGGCGACCGCTGTGGGCGCCGACGAGGCGAGCAGCTCCGCGGTCTCGTGCGCCTCGGGCTCGGGGCGTGCGCGCAGCCGCTCGAGGATGCCGTGCACGTCGTCGGCGGCGAACGCGTCGTCGATCCAGGGACGCGCCGCCTCGAGTCGCGAGGGCTGCGCGGTCTCGTCGAACAGCAGCACGAGCTCGGTGGGACTGGCGGGATCCGCACGGACCTGGAGCGCGTCGTATAGGGCGGGCAGATGGGCCGTGGGCACGAGGTGGTCGGCGAACCCCGCGTAGATGGCATCCGCGGCATCCATCGTCGACCCGGTCAGGCCGAGGTACTCGCCCAGCCGACCGGGCGCACGCGCGAGCAGCCAGGAGCCGCCCACGTCGGGGGTGAAGCCGATACGCGTCTCGGGCATCGCGAGGCGGGAGTTCTCGGTGACGATGCGGATCGCCGCGTGGCCGGCGAGGCCGATCCCGCCGCCCATCGTGACACCGTCGGCGATCGCGACGACGGGCTTGGGGAAGGTGGCGAGGAGGAGGTCGAGGGCGTACTCCTCGCGGAAGTAGGTGTGGACGTCGTCGACGCGGCCCTCCACGACCAGACCGTGCAGCGCGCGCACGTCGCCGCCCGCGCAGAAGCCCCGCTCGCCCGCGCCGTCGAGCAGGATCAGCTCGATATCGGTGTCGTGCTCCCATCGCTCGAGCGCCGCGGCGAGGTCGCGGATCATGTCGAGCCCGAGGGCGTTGATCGCTCTCGGCCGGTTCAGGGTCAGGTGCCCGACCCCGCGAAGGGCCCGCGCCAGGACGGCGTCGTCGTCTGCTCGCTGAGCGTTCACGCTGCCACGTTACACAGACGCCCCGCGGTCGTTCCGCGCCGTCTCCGCCCGAACGGGAATGCGTTTTCGGCCCCGGATCGGGGAAGATGGGCAGAACGCCCGCCCAACGAAAGGTGCCGCATGCCCGACGGACAGGTGCTCGAGCTCTCCGGTCTGACCAAGCGGTTCGGCGCGGTCTCCGCCGTCGACTCCCTCGACGCCCGCATCGAACCCGGGCTCGTGACCGGCTTCCTCGGCCCGAACGGCGCCGGGAAGACGACGTCGCTGCGCATGCTCCTGGGGCTGGTGCGCCCCACGTCCGGCACGGCGACGATCGGCGGCAAGAGCTACGCCGACCTCTCCTCGCCCCTGCAGACCGTGGGCGCGGCCCTCGAGGCGTCGAGCTTCCACCCCGGACGCTCGGCCGCGAACCACCTGAAGGTCTACGCCCGCGCGGCATCGCTGCCCACCTCCCGCATCGACGAGGTCCTGGGTCTGGTCGGTCTCGCCGACGTCGCCGGACGCCGGGTGGGCGGATACTCGCTCGGCATGCGCCAGCGCCTGGGCCTGGCAACGGCCCTGCTCGGCGACCCCGGCGTGCTCGTCCTCGACGAGCCCACCAACGGCCTCGACCCCGAGGGCATCCGCTGGATGCGCTCGCTCCTGCGGCATCTCGCCGAGGAGGGGCGCACCGTGCTCATCTCCTCGCACCTGCTCGCCGAGGTGCAGCAGACCGTCGACGCGCTGCTCATCATCTCCCACGGCCGCCTGGTGTTCCAGGGCGGCGTCGAAGACCTCGCCGACCCCGACGAGTACGCCACCGTCGTCGACGCTCCCGACCGGGCCGCCCTCTCCGCGCTGCTGGACGAGCGCGGCATCGAGTACCAGCTGCTGCGCAACGGTTTCACCATCCGTCACCTCGAGCCGGTCGAGATCGGCGCGATGGCCGCCGGCGCCGGCATCGCGCTGTCGCACCTGCAGAGCAAGGGCGCGAGCCTCGAAGACATCTTCCTCGAGCTCGTCAGCGGCGTGCGCGTGCACGCGAGCGCGGGAGCGCCCGCGGTTCCCGCCCCCACCCCGGTGGCGGATGCCGAGACCCCGGTACCCGCGTCGTCCGAGGCCCCGGCCGAGCCGGTGCCTGCCGCCGCGCCCGTCGCGTCGGTTCCCGAGTCGGTTCCCACCGAGTCGGTGCCCGCCCCCGTCCCCGCCTCCACCGAGGTCGTCGCGGTCGTCGCCCCACCGCGCTCCGCGCGCGCGGAGCCGGCCGAGACCCCGCCCGAGGGCCCGCGACCGTCGTACGCCGTGGCATCCACGGGCGTGATCGACGTGGTGCCGGCGGCGCCCTCCGCTCCGATCTCCGCTTCCACCGCGGATGCCCCGACGACCGAGGGGGAGGTGCAGCGATGAGTCTCGTCGCCGTCACGCGTTCCGAGTACACGAAGCAGTTCTCCACGGTCGGGTGGTGGGTGCTCGCGATCGTGCTCGTGGTCTACGTCGCCTTCACGGCCGGGGTGCTCGCCCTGGTCTTCGGCGGCGTCGCCTCGGGCCGATTCACGGGCAACGGGCCGACGCCCGAGACCGAGGGGCTCGCAGGTCTCGTCTACAGCTCAGCCAGCGGCGTGGGCTACGTCTTCCCCCTGCTGGTCGGCACGCTCATGGTGACCACGGAGTTCCGCCACAAGACGCTGACACCGACCTTCCTCGCGACTCCGCGCCGCGGCCTGGTGCTCGGCGGCAAGTTCTTCGTGGGCATCGTCGTGGGCCTGCTCTACGGCGTCCTCGGCTCGGCAGCCGCGATCATGGCGGGTGCGGGCGTCCTCAGCATCTTCGGCGTCGACGCGGAGCTCGCCTCCGCCGACACGTGGACCCTCGTCGGACGCATGCTCCTCGCCTTCGCCCTGTGGGCCGTGGTCGGCATCGGTGTCGGCACCGTGGTGCGCAACCAGGTCGCGGCGATCGTCATCGTGCTCGCGGTCACGCTCTTCATCGAGCCGATCGTGCGCACCCTGGGCGGACTCGTGTCGGGCTTCAGCGACGTCGTGAAGTGGTTCCCCAGCGCCGCGAGCGACGCCCTCGTGGGCAAGACGATCTTCGGCGCGATGTCGTCCGGGGGCTCGGGCTCCCTCGACTGGTGGGTCGGCGGCCTGGTACTGCTGGCCTACGCGGTGGTCTTCCTCGTGATCGGCCTCTTCACGACCTGGCGTCGCGACGTCGACTGAGCCGGCGCGCAACAGGGTGGCATTTGGCTCGCCACCACCCGTCGGCGAGAATCAACCGTGCTCGATGGACCGGTGATCGCCGAATGGCTTCCCGTGTCGGCGGCATCCCTCATCCTGCTCCTGCTGGCCGCAGGGGTGGCCGGATGGGTCGACGCGGTCGTCGGCGGGGGCGGGCTGATCCAGTTGCCGGCGCTCGTCATCGGCGTCCCGAAAGACGTGGCGACGCCGTTCATCCTCGGCACGAACAAGCTCTCGTCGTTCTTCGGGACGCTGTCGGCGAGCGGGGTGTACCTGCGCCGGATCCGGGTGCAGCTCGTGCTCCTCGCCCCGCTCGTCGCCGGGGCGTACGCCGGATCCACCGTCGGTGCCGCGCTGTCGCGCTACATCGCCCGCGAGGTGCTCACCCCGATCGTGCTGGTGGCCGTCATCGCGGTGGCGGTGTACACGCTGCTCAAGCCGAGGATGGGCCTCGAGCACCGACCGCGGCACGACGCCAAGCGAGCCATCGCCTGGCGCGCGGCGGCCATCGGTCTCGCGGTCGGCTTCTACGACGGCATCCTGGGTCCGGGCACCGGCTCGTTCTTCGTGATCCTCATCGTGGGTGTGCTGGGTTACGGCTTCCTGCAGGCCAGCGTGAACGCGAAGATCGCCAACCTCACGACGAACCTCGCCGCCCTGGCCGTCTACGGCGTACACGGCGAGATCCTCTTCGTGCTCGGCCTCGCCATGGCCGCACTGAACGTGACCGGCGGCTTCATCGGCGCCCACATGGCGACGCGCCGCGGCAGCGGGTTCGTGCGCGTCGTGTTCCTCGTCACGCTGTCGCTGCTCATCGTCAAGCTCGCGTGGGACACGGTGGTGCAGTTCACGTCGTGAGCGGACCTCTCCGCGCTCCCACCCACGCCCCCGCCGGCGCCCCGGCTCCCGCTGAGTGTCGAAGAGACCCGGACGCGGCAGGAAACCGTCCGCGTTTCGTGGACACTCGACCGGAGCACGCCCCGGCGGAGACAGACCGGCGCCGCGGGTCAGCGCACGATGTCGGCGACGTCTTCGGGCTCGGATGCCACATCGATCCGCAGCGCCTTGAGCAACGCCACGCCGTGCTTGGTGGTGAGCACGAGCCGCTCGAACTCGTCGTGACCGGTGAGATCGATGACGACACTGGGCTTTCGCCCCCGGATGATGACGAAGTCGTTGCCGCCCGCGGACTTCCACGTCCCCGCGCCGACGGCGACGGGCAGGTTGATGCCGGGGTTCGGCACGCCGCGCAGCCACGTCCACGCGTCGTCGGTCAGCTGGACGCGGTCGATGTGCTCGCGCGGGACGACGATGTTGTTCTTGCGGAAGGACACAGCGCGCTCGGTCGGCGACAGCACGACCTCGAGCTGCGTCGAGTCGAGCAGCAGGGTCACCATGACATCCATCCTGCCAGCCGACGCCGACGCGCACCGGGGCGCGACCTCACGAGAGCGCAACGATCGCTCACCCGGCCCGGATGTCGGAGGCGAGAGATAGCCTGGAGCGATGAGTACGGGCAGTGTTGCGCCGCGAGTCGCACCGGCCCGAGGCGCCTCGATCGACGATCTGCTCGCGCGTGTGCGCGAGGGCCACCGCCCCGACGTCGACGAGACCGAGCGCCTGCTGCACGCCCCGCTCGACGATCTCTTCCGTGTCGCCGGCGCCCTGCGCGACGACGGCCTGTCCCACGCCAGCCGCCCCGGGGTCCTGACGTATTCGCGCAAGGTGTTCGTCCCCCTCACCACGCTCTGCCGCGACCGCTGCCATTACTGCGTCTTCGTCGACACCCCCGGTCAGCTCGCCCTGCTGCGCAAGCCCACGTACATGAGCCCCGAGCAGGTGCTCACGGTCGTGCGGCAGGGGCAGGCCCTCGGCTGCAAAGAGGCGCTGCTCACGCTCGGCGACCGTCCCGAGGAGCGCTGGCCCGAGGCGCGCGCGTGGCTCGACGCCCACGGCTTCTCCTCGACGATCGACTACGTCGCCCACATCGCCCGACTGATCACCGCCGAGACCGGAATGCTCGTGCACGCCAACCCCGGCGTCATGCACCCCGACGAACTCGCCGCCCTGCGCCCGGTCTCCCCGTCGATGGGCATGATGCTCGAGACGACGTCTCGGCGCCTCTACGAAGAGCCCGGCCAGGTGCACTACGGCTCGCCCGACAAAGACCCCGCGCTGCGCCTGCGCGTCATCGACGATGCCGGGGCCGCCGGCATCCCCTTCACCACCGGCATCCTGGTCGGCATCGGCGAGACGGTCCGCGACCGCGCCGAATCGCTCGTCGCGCTTCGCGAACTGAACGACCGACACGGCCACGTGCAAGAGGTGATCGTGCAGAACTTCCGCGCGAAGCCGCGCACCGCCATGCAGGGCGCCCCCGACGCCGACACGGCCGAGTACCTCGCCGCCGTCGCGACCGCGCGTCTGGTGTTCGGCGCGGGCATGCGCATCCAGGTGCCGCCGAACCTCTCGGATCCGCGCGAGCTCGGTGCCCTGATCGCCGCGGGCATCGACGACTGGGGCGGGGTGTCGCCGCTCACGGCCGACCACGTCAACCCCGAGCGTCCGTGGCCCCAGATCGACGACCTGGCCGCGCAGACCGCCACCCACGGCTATGCGCTGCGAGAGAGGCTCACCGCGCACCCGGAGTTCGTTCAGGATGCCGCGACCTGGATCGACCCGGCCCTGCACGCGCCCGTGCGCGCCCTCGCGGATGCCGGGGGGCTCGCGGCCGATGTGATCCCGCACGCCGCCCTGCATGCCCCGGCCGACCCGCACGCCGCGGGTGCCGCGGGCACGGGCGCGGGCGCAGGCGCGGGCGCGGGCGCAGGCGCGGGCACGGGCACGGGCACGGGCACGGGAGGAGAATCGGCGACGGGAGGATCGATCGGGGCCCCCGCGTCCTCCGCTGCCGGAATCTCCTCCGCTCGCCGCACGCCCGCCCCCACCGACGCTTCCGGCGCGGCCACTGCCGACCGCGGCGTGAAGCGCCTCGCCGAGCGCGCGGCATCCGATCCCCTCGCTCTCGACGACGCCGACTGGACCCGGCTGCTGCGCGCCACGGGCGCCGAGCTCGACGACCTCACCGCGACGGCCGACGACGCGCGGCGCTACACCGTCGGCGAACCCGTCACCCTCGTGCAGAACCGCAACCTCACCTCGACGGGCCTGCGCCGCACGGGCCGCACGGGCGCGGGCGAGTTCGACCTCGCCGACGCCGCGCGGATCGCCGCCGATGCCGCCGACCTCGGCGCGACCGAGATCTGCATCCAGGGCGTGCTCCGCGCCGACGAAGACCCCTCGGGGTACCTCGACCTCGTGCGGGCGGTGAAGCGCGGGGCGCCCGGCATCCACGTCCACGCCTACCGTCCTGCCGACGTGCGCGACCTCGCCGATCGCGGCGGACTGGGCCTCGAGGGTGCCCTCGCCGCGATGCGGGCGGCGGGCGTCGACACCGTTCCGGGAACGGGCGTGAAGGTGCTCAGCGAACGCGTGCGCGGGCTCGTGGCCCCGAGCGACCTCGCGATCGACCGCTGGGTCGAGGGCATCACCGCGGCCCACCGCGCGGGGTTCCGCTCGACGTCGGTGCTCTTCTACGGACACGTCGAGACGGCCGAGGAGCGCGTCGCGCACCTGCGACGACTGCGCCGGATCCAGACCGAGACCCGCGGCTTCGCGGAGTTCGTGCCGATCCCGCTGCCCGGCGGCGACGTGCCGCTCGTCGCGGGCCGAGCCGCGATCGACGAGCACCGTGCGATGGTCGCGGTCTCGCGGCTGCTGCTGTCGGGCAGCATCCCGCACGTGCAGATCCCCTGGACCCGCGTGGGGCGCGAGGTCGCGGCCGTGTTGCTCCGCTCGGGAGGCGACGACCTGGGCGGCACCCTGTACGACGGGCGCGTCCTCCCCGACTCCGGGATCGAGCAGGGCCTCGAACTCCCGGTCCGCGACGCCGAACGCATCGCCCGGAGCCTGCTGCGCCCGTTCCGCCTGCGCACGACCGACTACCGGGTCGCGGCGGAGAGCGCGGTCCGCGCATGACGATCGTCGACGTCGCGATCGTCGGCGCCGGATTCGCCGGACTCGCGATGGCCGGTGCCCTACGCCGAGCGGGTCGCGACGACATCGTCGTGCTCGAGCGCGCCGACGACGTGGGTGGCACCTGGCGCGACAACACCTACCCCGGCGTCGCCTGCGACGTCCCCGCGCACCTCTACAGCCTCGCCGCGCACCCGAACGCGCACTGGTCGCGCACCTTCGCCCCGGGCGGCGAGATCCAGGCCTACCTCCGCGACGTCGCGGCGCGCGAGCGCCTCGGTGATCGGCTGCGCCTGCGCACACCCCTGCTCGGCGCGGAGTGGGATGCCGCCGACGCGGTGTGGCGCATCGACACCGGCGCCGAACCGGTCGTCGCCCGTTCCCTCGTCCTCGCGTGCGGTCGGCTCACCGAACCGCACGTCCCCGCGATCGCCGGGCTGGAGTCGTTCGACGGCCCGCTGTTCCACTCCGCCCGATGGGACCACGACGTCGACCTCGCCGACAAGCGGATCGCCGTCGTGGGCACCGGAGCCAGCGCCGTCCAGCTGGTCCCCGAGCTCGCCCGCCGCGCCGCCCACGTGACGCTCTTCCAACGCACACCGGCGTGGATCGTGCCGCGCGGCGGGGGCGAGATCCCCCGCTCCGTCCGCGAGCGTCTCGACGACCGCCCGGGCGACCTCGCGCGCCTGCGCGCCGGGCTCTACGCCGAGGGCGAGGCGCGTTTCGCCTCGCGGTCGGGCGACGCCGCGGCATCCGCTGCCGCGCGCGCCACCGCGCTCGAGCACCTGCACGCGCAGGTCGCCGATCCCGCGCTGCGCGCCGCCCTCACCCCCGATTACGCCTTCGGATGCAAGCGCGTGCTGCTCTCGGACGCGTTCTACCCGGCCGTGGCCTCGGATGCCGTGACCCTGGAGCCGACGGCTCTCGCGGCGGTCGACGGCTCGACGCTCACGGCGGCCGGTGGCGAGCGGTACGAGGCCGACGTCCTCGTGCTCGCCACCGGATTCGCCTCGACCCGGCAGCCGTACGCCGACCTCGTCCGCGGGGAGGACGACACCCTCGCGGCGCACTGGTCCACCGGTATGACGTCCTTCGGTTCGACGGTCGTCGCGGGATTCCCGAACCTCTTCGTCCTGAACGGCCCCAACGCGAGCCTGGGCCACAACTCGGCCGTGCTGATGGCCGAAGAACAGGCCGCCTACGTGGTCCGTTCGCTCGCCGAGCGCGACCGACGCCCCGACCGGACGCTGCGCGTACGCCCCGAGGCCGAAGCGGCGTACACCGACGAGATCGCCGCCGCCGCGGCATCCACTCCCTGGCTGACCGGCGGATGCCGCAACTGGTACGTCGACGACCGCTCGGGGCGCCTGACCCTGCTGTGGCCGGGGACGGTGCAAGCGTTCCATGAGCGACTCGTCGCCACCGACGGGTCGGAGTTCGAGCCCGCGCACACCCCCGTGCGCGGCTGCGAGGTTGGAGGAGAGAGATGACGGTTCCCCTGCGTTTCGGGTACAAGGCGTCGAGTGAGCAGTTCGGCCCTAACGAGCTGCTCGACTTCGGTGTGCTGGCGGAGGAGGTGGGCTTCGACTCCGTCTTCCTCTCCGACCACCTGCAGCCGTGGATGCACGACGGCGGCCACGCCCCCAACGCCCTGCCCTGGCTCGGCGCCCTCGGCGCCCGCACGCAACGCGTCATCATCGGCACCAGCGTGCTCACCCCGACCTTCCGCTACCACCCCGGCGTCATCGCCCAAGTGTTCGCCACCCTCGGCGTGATGTACCCCGGACGGATCGTCCTCGGCGTCGGCACCGGAGAAGCGCTCAACGAAGTCACCCTCGGCCTCGACTGGCCCGACGCCCCCGAACGCTTCCAACGCCTCAAAGAAGCCATCACGATCATCAACGAACTCTGGGCCGGCGAGCGCGTCACCTACGAGGGCACCTACTACTCGGTGAAGGATGCCACCATCTACGACCGTCCCGCGCAGAAGGTACCGATCTACATCGGCGCGTCCGGCCCCGCCGCCACCCGCCTGGCCGGTCGCATCGCCGAGGGGTACATCACCACCAGCGGCAAAGACCCCGACCTCTACACCGACAAGCTCCTCCCTGCTCTCGACGACGGCCTCGCCAAGGCCGGCCGCACACGCGACGACGTCGACACGCTCATGGAGGTGAAGGTGTCGTACCACCCCGACCACGACACCGCGCTGGAGAAGACCCGCTTCTGGGCACCGCTCGCCCTCACCGCCGACGAGAAGATGAGCGTGCACGACCCGATCGAGATGCAGCGCCTCGCGAACGAACTACCCATCGAACGCGCCGCATCCCGCTTCATCGTCTCCACCGACCCCGACGAGCACGTCGAACGCATCGCCCGCTACATCGACCTCGGATTCCGCCACCTCGTGTTCCACGACCCCGGACACGACCAAGAGCACTTCCTCCGCACCTACGGCGAGGAGATCCTCCCCCGCCTGCGCACGCGCTTCAGCTGAAGCGGGAGGCGCCGCGGGCCTCCAGGGCTCCACGACCGCCGGGGCCGGCGAGGCCGCCGACATGACCCGCGATCATCGAGACGACCCACGATTCGAGCCCACCGCGGCTCGTCTCGCGGGGGCTCCTGACACTTTTCGCTGCGCCGCGCCACCCCCAACCGAGAATGTCGGGAGTTCGACCGACAATGGAGGCGATGAGCACTCTCGACATCCGCGACGGCTGGACCGTCGTGATCCCCGTGAAACCCGCCGCGCTCGGGAAGACGCGGCTGAGCGTCGTGGCCGCCGACCGCGAGGCCCTGGCCCGCGCCATCGCCCTCGACACGATCGCCGCGGCGGCCGCCACGGCCCGCGTCACGCGCGTGCTCGTCGTGACCGACGACACCGAGGTGCGTGCCCAGATCACCCCGTGGCCCGCGGTCGACGTGATCGCCGAGGGCGACGTACGCGGCCTCGATGCGGCGATCGCGCGGGGGGCCGAGGCGGCGGGAGTAGGCGCGCCGCGCGCGGCGCTGCTGGGAGACCTCCCGGCGCTCATCCCGGCGGATCTCGACGCCGCGCTGAAGCTCGCCGGCGAGGTCGAGCGGGGCCTGGTCCCGGATGCCGAGGGCACCGGCTCCACCCTCGTCACCGCCCGTCCCGGAGCGGTATGGGTCTCGGCGTTCGGCGAGGACTCCGCCGCCCGCCACCGTCTGCTCGGCTGCACCGACCTCGCGGTCCCGCGCGAGTCGACGCTGCGTCGCGACGTCGACACCGCCGCGCAATTGTCGCGAGCGGTTGCCCTCGGCGTCGGCCCGCGCACGGCCGCGGTGCTGGCGTCCGCGGCGGCCTGACCCCACCCACGCGGCCAAGCGCGCGGCATCCGGTCGCTCTCGGAGGATCGGGACCGCGCCCCGTCATCCCCCGCGCTGGCGCGCGGCTGCCAGCCTCGGCCGCACCGCCGCGGAGGCGCCGCAGCAGCGGACGCGTGCGGGCGCGTCGGTTCCGCGGGCGGGGCGACCGCCTCCGTTCCGCGCGCCCCGATCCGGTGATCCCGCGAATCCGTGCCGCGAATCGAGAACCAATTGCGCGAATCGGACAATACCCCGTGTGAGCACACACGACGGCGACATCATCATCCGGTCCCTGGCACACGGGGCCGCCTTCGCCGACCTCTACGACCGGCACCAGCGTGTCGTCCATCGCTACGTCAGCCGGCGGCTCGGTGCGGGATTCGCCGAGGACGTCACCTCCGAGACCTTCCTCGTCGCTTTCGCGCGCCGCGCCTCGTTCTCCGGCGGCCTCGACGCGCGGCCGTGGCTCCTCGGCATCGCGACGGTGCTCATGCAGAAGCACGCGCGACTCGAAGCGCGCGCCTGGCGCGGAATGCTCGCGGCCGACATCGCTCGCGTCCACGTCGACGACATCGAGACCGCCGACGAGCGGATGGATGCCGAAGGCCTCGCTCCGCACCTCGGCACCGCGCTCGCCGACCTCTCGCGCGGCGACCGCGACGTGCTCCTCCTGCACACCTTCGGCGAGCTCGACTACGCCGGGATCGCCGAGGCCCTCGGCATCCCCCTCGGGACCGTCCGCTCGCGCCTCAGCCGCGCGAGGAGGAAGGTCCGCACCGCCATCGCCCCGCACGTCACACCGCGCGTCACACCGACCCCGAACCAAGAAAGTGAGCACCACCGTGGATGAGATCTCGCTGCTGAACCGTGTCCGTGCCGACGTCCCCGAGCGCGACCCCGACGACGTGATCCGCGGTCGCGCGGCGTTGCTGCGCGCTATCGACGCGCCGTCCGCGCCCACCCCCGCCCGCCACCCGCGCCGCCCGTGGATCTTGGTCGGCTCGGCCGTCGCGGCGACCTGTGCCCTGACCGGGGTCTTCGTCTTCGGCGGAGCCCTCGGCGCCCCCGTCGGTGCCGACCCGGCTGCCGCTGCGGTCCTGGGCTCAGCCGCCACGGCCGCACGCAGCGTCGTCGACCCCGTGGTCGGCCCCGGCCAGTACCTCGAAATCCGCACGGATGCCGTCTACGCGGCATCGGGGACGACGGAGGCGGACGCCGAGGTGGTCCGGCGCGAACGCGACGGCAACATCGAGGAGGGCGACCTGACGTCGTTCCTCCAGAGCAACGTGCAGGCCCTGTGGGTGCCCTTCGACCGGGCCGACGACTGGATCGAGGTGCGGTGCGCGGGTGTCCCCGTCCAGACATTCGGCCCCCGGTCCGAGACGCTCGTCACCGAGTGGGAGGCCGCAGGGACGGACGGACGCTCCGTGTTCCCGGGGGGAGAGACCGAGTACGGCGCCCCCATCACGATGTTCGACGCTGACTCGGCCGCCGACCTCCCCCGCGACCCACGTCAGCTGCTGGAGAGGATCTACCAGGAGAACGGAGACGCCGGCCCCTCGCGCGACGGCGAGGCGCTCGTCTGGATCGCCGACCGACTGCGCGCGGGAACCGTCCCGGCCGACCTGCGCTCGGTCTTCTACGAGACGGCCGCGCTCATCCCCGGGGTCACGATCACCGAGGAGCAGGCGACCCTGAACGGTCGGACCGGCACAGCGATCGGCCGGGACGAGGACAAGAACGGCTTCCGTCAGGACATCATCATCGACCCGGAAACGGGCGCGTTCATCGGCGAGCGTCAGGTGCTGCTGCGCCCCGGAGCGGACATGCCGGCAGGAACGGCCATCGGCTCCACCTCGGTGACCACGAGCGTCGTCGACGCGGCCCCCGAGGGGACGGCGCTGTGCGCGGAGTGACCGGCATCGGCCCCGCCGATCTGCTGCTCCCGCCGACACAGGCGGTGGTGCTGACGGGGGAGCCGGATGCCGTCTCGGCGGTCGTCCGTCCCGGGACCCTGGCTTAGCGTTCGCGGATTCGGAGATGTGCAACAGATTCGGATGAAAACGCCCACGGCATCCGGATCTGGCGCGCATCTCCGATTCTGCTGCCGCGCCTCGCGCCCGCTCAGGCCCGCAGCGCCGCCTCCGCGATCGCAGCGGACGCGTTCTCGTCGCTCATCCACAGCGGCGCCACGACCGCGCGGATCCCCGCCGCCTCGACCGCCCCGGCGGCATCCGCGTCTTCCTCGGCCAGCAGCCAGGCATCCAGCACACCGTCGGCCGACCGCGCGCCGTAGTGTCGCGCGACGGCGACGGCCGAGGTCTCGACCCCGATCGCCGTGAGACACACGTCGGCCATCCCCCGTACGACCCGTCCCCCGATGATCGGCGACACACCCACCACCCGGGCCGACGTCGCGCGGAGCGCCTCGCGGATGCCGAGAACGGCGAGGATCGGACCGATCGACACCACCGGGTTCGAGGGCGCCAGCAGAACCACGTCGGCGTTCGCGATGGCATCCACGACACCGGGGGCGGGCTCGGCATCCGCGATCCCCGGGTTCTCGAACGCGCGCGGCGCGAGCTGAGCGCGGTGCCGCGTCCACCACTCCTGGAAGTGCAGGTGCCGCCCGTCGTCGAGCAGCACGTGCGTGTCGACCTCGCTGTCGGTCATGGGCAGGAGCCGGATGCCGAGAGGCCACCGCTCCGCCATGCGTGCGAGCACCTGGGTCGGGGTGAGGCCGTCGCGCAGCCATCCGGTGCGGGCGAGGTGGGTGCCGAGATCGAGATCGCCGAGGGTGAACCAGGGCCAGCCCGCTCCCCACGCCTGCAGCTCCTCGTCGACGCGCTCGGTGTCGCCCGCGCGGCCCCAGCCGCGCTCGGTGTCGTTCACCCCGGCGAGCGCGTAGGTGATCGAGTCGACGTCGGGTTGGAGCCGCACCCCCGACAACCACAGGTCGTCGCCCGTGTTGACGACGACGGTGGCCTCGGGCGCGTCGAGTCGACGCAGCGCGGCGCGGACTCCGAGGGTGAACTTCGACCCCCCGACTCCACCGGCGAGGACGACGACGCGAGGGGCGGGAGCATGCATCCGTCCAGTCTTCCACCGCGGCGGACACGGGCGCGCCTCGCTCAGGACGAGACGGCACCCATCGTGCCGCGCGAGGATCGCGCGACCGACGTCACGACGGGACGCCAGGTCGCGCGCCGGCGGCGCGGTGTCCGCCGGGACGAGCGCGTCGCGGACGGAGCGTCGAGGCGACGTGTCAGGACGATGACCGCGACGATGGCCACGGCGACGGCGAGGACGACGGTGACGAGCACGGAGGCGACGAGCATGTCTCCAGCCTCGCGACCACGTCGGCCGCGCACATCGTCGGGAAGGACGATGCGCCTCCTCCGGGAGGAGGAGATCGCGTTACTGCGCGAGCAGCGTCGGGTCCAGCGCCTCCGCGGCCGCCTTCGCCGCGGCGGGGAGGGCGTCGAGCACCCGCTCGAGGGCGGCGTCGTCGTGGGCGGCGGTGAGGAACCACGCCTCGAACACGCTCGGGGGCAGCGAGATCCCGGCATCCAGCATCGCGTGGAAGAACGGCGCGTAGCGGTACGACTGCTGCGTGAGGGCGGTGGCGTAGTCCGTCGGCACCTCGGGCAGGAACGCGACACCGAACAGGGAGCCTGCCCGCGGGACGGCGTGCACGACGCCTTCCGCGGTCAGGGCGGCATCCAGCGCGTCGGCGATGCGCGCGGCGGCGGCGTCGACGGTGGCATACACCTCGGGCGTCGCGAGGCGCAGCGTCGCCAGGCCCGCGGCGACCGAGAGCGGGTTGCCCGACAGCGTCCCGGCCTGGTACACCGGGCCGAGGGGCGCGAGGTGGTCCATGACGTCGGCGCGACCGCCGAGCGCGGCGAGCGGCATCCCGCCGCCGACGACCTTGCCGAACGTGAGGATGTCGGGCAGGTAGGTCTCGCCTCGCGAAGCCTGCAGGCCCCAGAAGCCCGCGGGGTGCACGCGGAACCCGGTGAGCACCTCGTCCATGATCAGCAGAGCTCCGTGGCCGTGCGCGATGTCGGCGAGCGCGGCGTTGAATCCGGGCAGGGGCGGCACGACGCCCATGTTGGCCGAGGCCGCCTCCACGATGATCGCGGCGATGTTCTCGCCGTGCACGGCGAACGCCTCGCGCACCGCGTCGAGGTCGTTGTAGGGCAGCACGAGCGTCTGCGCCGCGATCGGCGCGGGGACCCCGGCCGACCCCGGCAGCGCCAGGGTCGCGACGCCCGAACCGGCCGCGGCCAACAGGCCGTCGGAGTGGCCGTGGTAGTGCCCGGCGAACTTGATGAGCAGGTCTCGACCGGTCACGCCGCGCGCGAGGCGGATCGCGGTCATCGTCGCCTCGGTGCCCGTGGAGACCAGGCGCACCTTCTCGACGGGCTTGAGGTCGCCGACCCGCACGCGCTGGGCGATGAGGTCGGCGAGCTCCACCTCGGCACCGGTGGGTGCCCCGAACGACAGACCCCGGGATGCCGCCTCCTGTACCGCCGCGACCACCTCGGGGTGCGCGTGGCCGAGCAGTGCCGGACCCCACGAGGCGACGAGGTCGACGTACTCGCGGCCGGCGGCATCCGTGATCCGCGAGCCGGACGCGGACTGCACGAACCGCGGCGTCCCGCCGACCGAACCGTACGCCCGCACGGGCGAGTTCACCCCGCCCGGGATGACGTCTTTGGCGCGCGCGAACCACTGGTCGTTGAGGTCAGTCATGGCATCCATTCTCCCGGGTACCCCCCGCGTGAGGGGTCAAGAACTGTCGCTTACGCCCCGCCTGGGCGACAAAAAGTGACCCCTCACCGGCGGAGGCCGGGCCGAGGGCGGGACCGGAAGCCGGGCCGAGGCCGAAGGCGGGACCCGAGGCCGGGGGGGGGAGTGCGGGACCGGGGCCCGCGGGCCGGGGGGGCTCACGCCGCAAGCGGCTAGAGCTCGGCGCGCAGCCAGCGGGCGGCCTCGAGCGCCCAGTAGGTCAGGATCGCGTCGGCGCCGGCGCGGCGGATGCCGAGCAGGCTCTCGAGGATCGCACCGCGGCGGTCGATCCACCCGTGGGCTGCGGCGGCCTCGACCATCGCGTACTCCCCCGACACCTGGTACGCCCACACCGGCACGTCGACCGAGGCCTTCACGTCGGCGAGCACGTCGAGGTACGGAAGCGCGGGCTTGACCATGACCACGTCGGCGCCCTCTTCGACGTCGAGCAGCGCCTCGCGCACGCCCTCGCGGCCGTTGCCGGGATCGAGCTGGTACGAGCGGCGGTCGCCCTTCAGCTGCGAGTCGACGGCCTCGCGGAACGGACCGTAGAACGCGCCGGCGTATTTCGCGGAGTACGCGAGGATCAGCGTGTCGGTGAAGCCCTCGGCATCCAGCGCGTCGCGCACCGCGCCGACCTGGCCGTCCATCATCCCCGACAGCCCGAGCATCGCCGAACCGGCGCGCGCCTGGGCCAGACCCATCGCGATGTAGCGCTCGAGGGTCGCGTCGTTGTCGACGGCCCCGTCGGCCTGCAGCACGCCGCAGTGCCCGTGGTCGGTGAACTCATCGAGGCACAGGTCGGTCTGCACGACCACGGCGTCTCCGACCTCGGCCACGACGGCCTCGGTCGCCAGATTCAGGATGCCGTTCGGGTCGTCGGCCCCCGACCCCACCGCGTCGCGCGTCTCGGGCACGCCGAACAGCATCACGCCGCCGATACGCTCCTCGGCCGCCTCGGCCACGGCGCGGCGAAGCGAGTCGAGCGAGTGCTGCACGATGCCCGGCATCGAGCCGATCGGCGCGGGCTCGGTGATGCCCTCGCGCACGAACATCGGCAGCACGAGCTGCGACGGCACGAGATGCGTCTCGCGGGCGAGACGGCGGACGGCGGGCGTGCGGCGCAGGCGCCGCGGGCGGTGCTCGGGGAAGCTCATGGGGTCGTTTCTTCGGGGGGAAGGGGGAAGCGCGCGACGGCTTCGATGAGCGACTCGACGGTCTGCCTCTCGGCGACGACGTCGACGCTGAGTCCCGCGCGCTTCGCGTCTTTGGCGGTACGCGGGCCGATCGCGGCGATGACGGTGGATGCCGGGACCTCGGGGAACTGCGCGACCACCTGTTCGGCGACCGAGCCGCTGGTCACGAGGATCGCGTTGATCCGCCCGGAGTGCACGTCGCCCGCGATCTTCTCCGTCACGGGGACGCCGACCGTGCGGTACGCCACGACGCTGCGGACGTCGTGCCCCGCCTCGATGAGCAGCCGCGTGAGCACGGGCTTGGCGATCTCGCTGCGCAGCGTCAGGACCTTGCGCGGCTCGGTCTCGAGCGCGATCATCTGCTCGGCCATGCCCTGGGCGGAGTTGTCGCGCTCGGGCACGAGATCGACGTGGTAGCCGACGGCCTGCATCGCGGCGGCCGTGGTCTCCCCGACGGCCGCGACCTTGGTCTCGGCGGGGATCTCGGCGCGATAGGCGTAGAGCACGTCGACCGTCGTCGCGCTCGTGAGCGTCAGCCAGTCGAACGTGCCGGCCGCGAGGTCGGCGAGGGCCTGCTCGAGAGAGGCCTGATCGTTGGTGGGCGCGAAGTTGATCAGGGGTGCGATGACCGGGACGGCCCCGCGCTGGCGAAGGCTGGCGGCGACGCCATCGCCCCAGGGTCCACCTCGGGGCACGAGCACCCGGCGACCGGCGAGCGGCTTGGGCACGCTGCCCGTCGAGGTTGTCGGCGTCTGCCGGTGGCCTTCATTCATGTGGTCGACTCTCGTGGTACCAAGTCGGCCGCCCCACGTTCGAGCAACCGACGCGCGGCTTCGCGGCCGACACGCGCTGCGCGCGCGATCAGACCCCCGTCGTCGGCAGCATCCGCTCCATTGCCGCTGCCCGTTTCCCGAGCATACCCCGGCTCGACACGCACTGTCCGGTCGATGCCGATGCGGTGCGCCCCATCGAGGGCGTACACGACGGCCCGCAGCCGCAGATCCCCGTCGACGATCGACGCGTGCGTGCCGACGGGGGCGTGGCATCCGGCATCCAAGACCGACAGCACGGTGCGTTCGGCCGTGATCGCGGCGCGGGTGGTCGCATCGTCGAGAGCGGCGAGCGCCCCGAGGGTGTCGGCGTCGATGTCGGCACGCGTCTCGACCGCGAGGGATCCCTGCCCGGGGGCCGTGGGCCACTCCGCGAGGCCGAGGGGCTCGGCGTGCAGGCCACCCAGCTCCCCACCGAGACGCGAGATCCCCGCGGCCGCGAGGACGACGGCATCCAACTCGCCCTCGCGCACCCGCGCCAGACGCGAATCGACGTTGCCGCGGATGTCACGGATGTCGAGGCGCGGGTTGTGACGGAGGGCCTGCGCGATGCGGCGCGGCGACCCGGTGCCGACGCGCGCGCCCGCCACCAGGGCGTGGAGGGGTGTTCCGTCGCGCGTGACCACGACGTCGCGGGCGTCTTCTCGCGGAGGCGTCGCCGCGATCACGAGGCCGTCGGGCTGCGCGGTCGGGAGATCTTTGAGGGAGTGCACGAGGAAGTCGCACCGGCCCGCGGCGAGCGCCTCGCGCAGCCCGTTCGCGAAGACGCCCCGACCGCCGAGCTGCGACAGGGACGCACGGTTGACGTCGCCCTCCGACACGATCGGCACGAGCTCGACCGCCCGGCCGGACACCTCGGTCACGGCGTCGGCGACCATCTGCGACTGCGCCATCGCCAGCGCGCTGCGCCGGGTGCCCAGACGCAGAGGCGCGCTCACTGGAGGATCTCGGGGATCTCGTCGAGCGTGACGAGTCGGCCCGTGTAGAACGGCACCTCCTCGCGGACGTGGCGACGCGCCTCGGTGTAGCGGAGGTCGCGCATCATGTCGACGAGGTCGGTGAGCACGTCGGCCTCCAAGGGCAGGAGCCACTCGTAGTCGCCGAGAGCGAAGGATGCCACGGTGTTGGCGATGACCCCCTTGTACGCGGAGCCCTTCTTGCCGTGTTCGATGAGCATCTCGCGGCGCTCGGCCTCGGGCAGGAGGTACCACTCGTAGCTGCGGATGAACGGGTAGAGGCACAGCCACTGCCGCGCCTCGATGCCGCGGAGGAAGCCGGGCACGTGCGAACGGTTGAATTCGGCGTCGCGGTGCACGCCCATCGCGTTCCACGTGGGCAGGAGGTTCTTCAGCAGCTCGGTGCGGCGGAGGCGCCGCAGGTCGCGCTGGAGAGCCTGGGGGTCGGCCCCGTACAGCCACACCATGAGGTCGGCGTCCGCGCGCAGTCCGCTCACGTCGTAGAAGCCGCGGACGGTGACGCCGTCGGCCTCGATGAGCGCGGTCACGTCGGCGAGCTCCACGGCGTCCGTGGCGGTGACGGGGTTCTCGGGATCGCGGCGGAAGACCGCCCAGAGCGTGTAGATCGAAGAAGAGCTGGGGTCGGACATGTTTCCAGTCTCGTCGTGTGCACGCGGGCGATCAAACCGATTGACTCACCGACGAAGCACCGTCGGCCGTCCTTCCGCCGCGGGTCGCGATTCGAAAGCTGCCGCGGCGTCCCCGGCGTTGGTACTGTGCGACGACGGCGTCGGGGGACGCCCGCCGAAAGGGTGCCCGATGTGGCTGTACGACTTCCCCATGTCCGTGGGACTGCCGCTGTTCATCGTCTTCGTGGTCGGGGTCTCGTGCGGCATCCTGCTGATCCTGCGCAAGTGGGTCTTCCGGGTCGCTCCCCAGGGTGAGGAGTGGGACCGCGTGCTCAGCTACGCGGTCGGCGCCTACGGGGTGTTCTACGGCGTCACCCTCGCCCTGATCGCGGCGGCCGCCTACGGCAACTTCACCGAGGTCGACGGCGTCGTCCTCGAGGAGTCGTCGTCTCTCGCGTCGCTCTACCGCACGGCGACACTGCTCCCGGAGCCGCAGCAGAGCGAACTGCAGGAGCAGATCGTGCAGTACACCCGCGCCGTCATCGACAACGACTGGCCCCTGCAGCGCCACCTGCAGCTGCCCGCGGAGTCGGACGAGAACATCTCGCGCATCCAGCAGAGCATCGACGCCGTCGAGCCGCAGTCCGCCGTCGAGGTGGTCTATGTGCAGGAGGCGCTCGAGCAGTTCCGCGAGCTGGTGCACGACCGTCGCGACCGCATCGCGCTGACCCATCTGTCGCTGCCGGGCGTGCTGTGGATCGTGCTCAGCGTGGGCGCGGTCCTGAACGCGGTGCTGATCGGACTCATCGAGGTGCGCAATCTGCGTATACACCTGCTGATGTCGGGGATGCTCGCGCTGTTCGTCGCTCTCCTGCTGTACGCGATCGCCGGCTTCGACCACGCCTACGCGGGCCCGATCGCCGTGACGCCGGAGTACTTCCAAGACCTGCTCGACGGGCTGTTCAAGAACGAGCCCTAGTCCGCGGGGGCGCCCGCGGGTCCGTCCGGCGGAGTCCGGGCGCGACGCGCCGACACGCGCCGCTTCCGACCGGCGCGTCTCATCCGGCCTCCGCGTGACGGCCGGTGGGGACGGGCGGTGACGCACGGGGCGAGACGACGACGCACCCGGGCGAGAACGAACGGCGAAGCGGCCCGCCCCGGCGAGGGACGGGCCGCTTCGACGGTTCTCAGCGCGTGTACGCGCGGACGATGCCCCAGACGGCGAAGCCGACGAGACTCGCGACGCCCGCGACGACGGCGGCCGCCGCCGCGGGGTTGCGGTGCGCGCTCCGGCGCACCTCGCGGATCTTGTCGTCGACGGCTTCGCTCGCCCGACGCGGGATGTTCGCCTTCTCCTCGAGGGCGGCGAGCGCCGCCTTCAGCTCGGCGCGCGCCGACTGCACCGGATCGGTGATGCCGAGCGGCACGGCGGTGCGAGGAACGGGGACGGGGGCGGAACGCTCAACACTCACTGCCGGCCTCCTTGACGATGCGGACGTCTTCGGCGATGGCCTCGCCCGGGTTCTCGCGGTTCGACAGCTTCTTGAACCGCAGGTAGCCCAGCAGCGCCAGGATCGCGGTGATGACGACCATCACGCCGAAGACCACGAGCGCCGACACCCACACGGGCCACCACGACGACAGTCCGGCGATGACGAAGGCGAAGAAAACCGGGATCGCCCAGAACAGCACGATCAGCGCGCCGACGAACCAGCCGGCGCCGATCCCGGCGTCCTTCGCCGTGCGCTGCGCCCACGCCTTCGCCCCGTTGATCTCGGCGATCACGAGGTTGCGGACGAGCTCGGGGATGTCGCCGATCAGCGTGAACAGGCTGTCGTCGGAGCGATCGCGGAAACCGCGAGGAGTGGTCATGCCTCAGCTCCCGGACGAGGTGGAGCCGCTCTTCGACGCGCGGGCGCTCGCGGTCGCCGTCTTCTCGGCCTGCTTCGCGTCGTCGACGGAGTCCTCGACCACGTCGGCGACCTCGGATGCCGACTCCTTGGCCGCGCGCCCGGCGCGCTCCGCGCGCTCGGAGACGCTGCCCGACTGGGCGGCGGCGCCGGTGACCGACTTCGCGCCCTTCCAGACAACGCCCGGCACCGACTTCAGGGCCGAGACGCCGAAGGCCTTGACCTTCTCGACCTGCCCCTGGACGACAGGCTGTTCCCAGACCTTCTCGGCCTGCGCCTTGATCTGCTCGTACCGTTCGCGGCCCGCGCGTGTACCGAGCACGTAGCCCGCCACGAGTCCGACGACGAGTGCTGCTTTGCCCCTCATGGGGTCTCCTCACGCTCGATCGAGTGCTGGTCGACTCTCACGATAGTCACGTATTCCGATTCCGGCATCCGGCCTTGACAGACCGGGGGATGTGAGCGAGCCGACGGGGGTCAGCGATGCCACAGGGCGGCGCTGCGCACGCGGTCCGCCTCCGCACGCGCGTCGGGGATCACCTGGGCCAGGCCCGTGCCGGCCACCCACGCTCCCGCCACCCCGAGACCCGGCACCGCGTGGACGGCGCCCCGCGCCGCGGCCGTCTCGGCGGCGCGCCCGATCGTGGCCGCGGGCTGCGACTGCACGTAGCGCACGCGGCACGCGGCGCGCAGAGCGGATGCCGGGAGCTCGACGCCGAGCAGCGCCGCGGCCTCCGACAGCGCCAGGTGCGCCGCGGCGTCGTCGTCGAGGTCCGCGGTCGCCGGCTCCTCGCCCTGAGCGCCGAACGACACCCGGACGACGTGCACGCCGGGGCCCGCGGCGTCCCGGACCCAGTCCCACTTCGCGGTCGAGTGCGTGAGGGCCTTCGCGACGTGACTGCCGGGAACGGTGAGGACGCCGGTCCCGCGCGGCGCGGGGTCGAGCGCGGGCGCGTCGACGACGAGGGTGACGACCTCGACGACCGGGGCGACCGGGTCGCCGACCTCGAGTGCGGGCACGACCGGCGCGAGCAGCGCGCGGGCGGCACCCTCGGGCAGGGCCACGATCACGGCTTCCGCGGCGAGGGGTTCGGGATCGAGCGAGGTCGTGACGCTCCACCCGCCGTCGGCCGGGTGGAGGGCGTCCACGGCGACCTCCGTGCGCAGTTCGACGCCGAGCTCGACGAGGTGGGCGACGAGGGCCTCGACGAGCCGCGACATCCCTCCCGCGATGCCCTGAACGGCTCCCCCCGGCGCGGGTGTGCGCGGTGCGGCGCCGGCGGGGGCGACCGGAACGTCCGACGCCGGTGCGTCGGCGGGCTTCGCCGCGGCGCGTCCGAGGCGGATCTCGGCGACCGCCCCGGAGAGGGATCCCGTGCGGGTCAGAGCGGCGTTCAGGCCCGGTGCGGCGAGGTCGACGTCGATGTCGTCCGGTCGCGCGGAGTAGACCCCGCTGGTCACGGGCGCGACGAGCCGATCCAGCACGCGCGCACCCATCCGGGTGCGTACGAGCGCGCCGAGGCTGCGCTGGTGACCGATCGTGAGCGGCGGGCGCAGCCGATCGAGGTACGCGCGCCAGGTTCCGGACCACCCGATGATGCGGCGCACATCGGGGGCGAAGGGGTTGTCCGGGATGCCGAGTACTCCCCCTTTCGGCAGGGGGGCCGCCCCGACACCGGGGACGCCCGCGACCCACGCACCCGCGGGATGGGGCGAGACGACCGCGTCGCCGAGGCCGAGGTCGTGCAGGAGGTCGAGGACGACGCCGCCGCGCGTCGCGAAGCTCTCGGCTCCGACATCGAGGAGGAGACCGCCCACCTCGGCGGAGCGCACGACCCCGCCGAACGAGGAGGACGCCTCCAGCACCGTCACACGCAGCCCCACCTTGGCGCACTCCCACGCGGCGACGAGACCGGCGATCCCGCCGCCCGCGACGACTATGCGGGTCTCCGACGCCTGCCGCGCGAGACGGTCGAGCGGGTCGCTCACGCGTCGTCCCCGTCGACGTGCTCGCCGTGTGCGTGAGCGACGATGCGCGTCAGCACGGCGGGATCCGTGTCGGGCGGCACGCCGTGACCGAGGTTGAGGATGTGGGCGCGGGCCGCGCGGCCGCGCGCGAGCACGTCGTCGACGTGCGCGGCGAGGACCGGCCACGGGGCGCCGAGGAGCGCGGGGTCGATGTTGCCCTGCAGCGTGACGTCGGGCCCGACGAGAGACGCCGCTTCGTCGAGCGGCATCCGCCAGTCCACGCCGACCGCGTCGGCGAGTCCGCGCAGACGCATGTCGTGGAGGAACGCGCCCGTGCCCACGCCGAAGTGGATGCGCGGCACGTCGATGCCGTCGAGCGCCTCGCGCGAGTGCGGGGCGATGAACTCGCGGAACGTCGCGGGCGAGAGCGAACCGGCCCACGAGTCGAACAGCTGCACGGCCTGCGCTCCGCCCTCGATCTGCGCGTCGAGGAACGCCCGCGAGACCCGCGCGAGCCACCCGGCGAGGCGGTGCCACGACTCGGGGTCGGAGTGCATCATCCCGCGCGCCCGCAGGTGCTCCTTCGACGGTCCCCCCTCGACGAGGTAGGCGGCGAGGGTGAAGGGGGCCCCGGCGAAGCCGATCAACGGCACGGCGTCGTCGAGCTCGGCGGTGACCATGCGGGCGGCCTGGCGGACGGGCTCCGCAGCCGCGGCGACGTCGGCCGGGTCGATCGCGGTGACGCGCGCGACGTCGGCGGCGGTGCGCACGGGATCGGCGAAGACCGGGCCACGGCCCGGCTCGATCACCACGTCGACACCGGCGAGGCGCAGGGGCACGACGATGTCGCTGAAGAAGATGGCGGCATCCACCCCGTGCCGGCGGATCGGCTGGAGCGTGATCTCGGCCGCGAGGTCGGGGGTGAGGCACGCGTCGAGCATTCGGGTGCCCACGCGCAGCTCGCGGTACTCGGGGAGCGAGCGCCCCGCCTGCCGCATGAACCACACGGGCTGCCGTTCGGGACGGTCGCCGCGAAGGGCACGGAGAAGGGGGGCGTCGGGGGTGGCCATGGCATCCATTGTCCCATTCGGCACCCGGACGCACGGGGGATGCCTCGACGTCGAGGGGCCGTCCGGGCGAGCTGCCGGGACCCGGGCGTAGAATGATCGGGTGCTGCTGTGTGTCAGCGCGAGTCACAAGACCGCGTCCTTCGAGCTCCTCGAGCGACTCAGCGTACCCAGCACCCCCGTCGCCCCCCTCATCACCGAGCACGGCGAGTGCGTCCAGGGCGCGGTCGTCGTCGCGACGTGCAACCGCTTCGAGGCCTACGTCGACATGGACGAGCCGGTCACCGCGGGCGTCGCCCTCGGCGTGGAAGCGACCCTCGCCGCGATCGAGGCCGCCACCGGCGTCCCGGCGCAGGAGCTCGAGGGCGCCTACACCGTGCTCGGCGGCGCCGACGTGGCGGAGCACCTCTTCTCGGTGGCATCCGGACTCGAGTCGGTCGTCGTCGGCGAGGGCGAGATCGCGGGTCAGGTGCGACGCGCCCTGACCGAGTCCCGCCAGCAGGGCACGACGTCGGCCGAACTGGAGCGCCTGTTCCAGCGCGCGTCCGAGGCGCAGCGGGGCGTGAAGAACTCCACCGCGATCGGCCGCGCCGGACGCTCGCTCGTGCGACTCGGGCTCGAGCTCGCGAGCAGCCGCATCGCCGACTGGTCCACGCAGCGCGTGCTGCTCGTCGGGACCGGCGCGTACGCCGCCGCCACCGTCGCGGCCCTGCGCGACCAGGGGGCCGAAGACATCTCGGTGCACTCCCCGTCGGGCCGCGCGGCGAAATTCGCCGCCAAGCACGGTCTGCACGCGGTCTCGGCCGAGACCTTCCCGACCGCGGTGGTTCACTCCGACCTCGTCATCACCTGCACGACGAGCGAGCACCATGTCGTCAGCGCGGCCACGTACGCCGCCGGCCGCGCCGGGTACGAGACCTCGACCGACGCCGGAACGGCCGGCTGCCCGGTGGCGCACACGGGGCGTCGGCTCGTGATCGACCTCGGCCTGCCGCGCAACGTCGACCCCGACGTCGCCACGGTTGCGGGCGTCGACCTGCTCGACCTCGAGACGATCCGTCTGCACGCGCCGCTCGAGGAGCTGCAGGCGACGGATGCCGCGCGCGACCTCGTCCGCGACGCGGCACGCCGCTTCACCTCCGTGGGCGAGCGCAAGAACATCACGCCCGCCGTCGTGGCGCTGCGCGCCCACGTCTTCGGCGTCCTCGACGCCGAAGTGGCGCGTGTCCGCGCCCGCGGCGACGAGGGCGGCCAGACCGAGCAGGCGCTGCGACACCTCGTCGGCGTCCTCCTGCACACCCCGACGACGCGCGCGCACGAGCTCGCCGAGGCGGGCCGCGCCGACGAGTACATCGACGCCCTGTCGGCGCTGTACGGCATCGAGGTCGCCGACCCCGCGGCGTCGAGCGCGATCGATCGTCGCGTCGCCGACGCGGGCTGACCCGCTGTCCCGCGGAGGGGATCCGGCGCCCGGACGCGGAGTCGCGCGGGCTGACCCCCTGACCCGCGGAGGGGATCCGGGGAGCGGAGGACCCCGGGCGACGCATCCGTCCTCCCTCCGCCGAATCTCCTCCCGCCGCCCCGGCTCGTGCCGTCGCGGCGGCTGACCCCCTGACCCGCGGAGGGGATCCCGGGAGCGGAGGACCCCGGGTCCCGCATCCGTCCCTCCCCCCGCCGAATCTCCTCCCCCCGCCCCGGCTCGTGCCGTCGCGGCGGCTGACCCCCTGACCCGCGGAGGGGATCCCGGGAGCGGAGGACCCCGGGCGACGCATCCGTCCTCCCTCCGCCGAATCTCCTCCCGCCACGGGTGCGTCACCCGGCATCCGTCCCTCCCCTCGCCCCGGCTCGTGCCGTCGCGGCGGCTGACCCCCTGACCCGCGGAGGGGATCCGGGGAGCGGAGGACCCCGGGCGACGCATCCGTCCTCCCTCCGCCGAATCTCCTCCCGCCACGGGTGCGTCACCCGGCATCCGTCCCTCCCGCCGCCCCGGCTCGTGCCGTCGCGCGGGCTGACCCCCTGTCCCGCGGAGGGGATCCCGGGAGCGGAGGACCCCGGGTCCCGCATCCGTCCCTCCCCCCGCCGAATCTCCTCCCGCCGCCCCGTCTCGTGCCGTCGCGGCGGCTGACCCCCTGTCCCGCGGAGGGGATCCCGGGAGCGGAGGACCCCGGGTCCCGCATCCGTCCTCCCTCCGCCGAATCTCCTCCCGCCACGGGTGCCCCGCGACCGGCCACGGGCACCGCGCGACCGGCGAAGTGCCAGGGCCGAACGGAGGCCCCGCCCCGCCACCGCCCTACCCGACCCCGTCGCCAGCGGCGGTGGGGTGTCGGGCAGGATGAGGGCCATGAATACTCCCGCATCCGAGGTGTACCGGGTCGAGGGCGAGAAGCGCTCGGGCAACGGCCTGCGCTGGGCGGCGACCGTGATCATGGGCCTGCTCGACTCCGGGCGCGACGCGCCCTCGGTGAGCGAGGTGGTCATCCGGCGCGTCGACGGCCCGCTCGTCAAACGCCTGCCGCCGGGCGACGTGGAGCACTTCGAGAGGCAGCTCAGCGCGGTCACCGACGATCTGGCATCCCTGGATGCCGTGCCCTTCGCGCAGAAGTGGATCGCCGAGCCGGAGTGAGCCCGGCGCGTCTTCGAGGGCGGGTCCGCGCGAGAATGGGCGCATGAGCCTGCACATCACGGACGACCCCGCCGCCGACGACCTGCTCTCGAGCAACCCGCTCGCGCTGCTGATCGGCATGCTCCTCGACCAGCAGGTGGCGATGGAGACCGCCTTCGCGGGCCCGCTGAAGATCAAGGAGCGGACCGGGGCGATGGATGCCGCGAGCATCGCGCACGACGACCCCGAGGCGTTCGCCGCGGCGTTCGCGGAGTCGCCGGCGGTGCACCGCTTCCCGGGGTCGATGGCCACGCGCGTGCAGTCGCTGTGCGCCGCGATCGAGGAGGACTGGGGCGGGGACGCCTCGGCCATCTGGACCCGCGACGACCCGGACGGTGCCACGGTGCTCAAACGGCTGAAGGCCCTGCCCGGGTTCGGTGAGCAGAAGGCGAAGATCTTCCTCGCGCTGCTCGGCAAGCAGCGCGGCTTCGAGGGCGCCGGATGGCGCGAGGCCGCGGCGCCTTACGGCGAAGAGGGATCGTTCCGCTCGGTGGCCGACATCACCAGCCCGGAGTCGCTGACCAAGGTGCGCGAGTTCAAGCGCGCAGCGAAGGCCGCCGCCCGCGAGGAGAAGTCCTGACTCCTCCTGCACAAGATGAGCGTTTGGGGAGAGTCCTGCACATCCGCTTCCGCGGGGCTGCCAGCGTGATTAGTGTCTTCACGTTCGTCATCACCGTTTCACGATCGAAGGGTGGGCTCTCGTGAAGTTCGCAATGGGTTCCAGCACGCTGGGCGTGCTGAGCAAGGCAACGTCGGGTTCGAGCGACGAGTTGTCGTTGCTCGTCCGACAGCTGTTCGAGGCGGCCGAGCCGCTCGAGGGGCAGTTCCAGGGCGCCGGTCGCGCCGCGTTCGACCGCTTCAAGTCGCGGACCGATGAGATCTCGGCCGAACTCAAGCTCTCGCTCGACGGCGTGCTGAGCGGTATCACCGGCATGGACCGCTCCTTCCAGGAGGGTGAGGCCGCCATGGTCGACGAGACCACGAGCCTCGAGTCGGGATCCTCGTTCGATGCGGCCCGCTTCGGCGCGCGGTAAGAGCTCGGGAAGACAGGAGACGTTCTCATGGTGAACCAGGCAGATCGCCGCGACTACTCGATCGCGGCCTCGCAGAACGCGCAAGACAACTTCAACCGCATCGCCGCCCAGCTGGAGTCGCTGATCGACCAGCGCGACCGCGACGTCCAGGCCGCGATGGCCGACTACGCCGCCGACGGCGTGTCGGAGGACTACCACGGCAAAGAGGTGCGCTGGAAGAACGCCGCGGCCGAGGTGCGCGGCATCATCCAGACGCTGCGCTCCTCGCTCGAGCGCAACGACCAGTCGGCGCAGACCGCGCTGAGCAAGGCTCGCGCCGCGGTCGAATCCATCGGCTGACACGCGATACGACGGCGCCGGACGATCGGGTCCGGCGCCGTCGCCGTGCGCCTTCCACGCGCGAGATCAACCCATCCGGGTCGCGCGAGCGGGCCGCATAGGGTGGTGATCGACATGCAGGGAGGCGGCATGACCACGCACGACGCTCTGCGGCTCGCCGACGTCGACCCGCTGGTGTTCACAGAGCGCGCACGGGCGACGCAGCTCGTCGGGGCGGTGGCCCTCGACGTCGCGATGCCCCTCGCCCTGCTCGTCGCGGGGATCGCCATCGCCGCCGCCGGGCTCTCCGCCCTCGGTGCGATCCTGATTGCGACCGCCCTGATCCTGCTGGGTGTGGCGGTCTGGCTTCTCGGCCGCACGGGGCGCACCCTCGGTGCCGCCACCGTCGACATCCGTGTCGTGCGTCGCTCGACGGGCGCCGCCGCCGGCAGCCCCGCACTCATCGCCCTCGTGACCGGCGCGCTGGGCGCCTACGACCTGCGGCGGGGCCGCGACCCGTTCGCCCCCGCCATCGCCGCGTTCGCGTTCCCGGTGACGAGCGAGGGGGTCGTGGCATCCCGTCCCCGCCGGGGAATGGTGCCGACACTCGCCCTCGACAGCGGCGAGCGCCTGTCGCTCGACTCGGCACTCGTGCTGGGACGTGACCCGGTGGCCCCGCCCGACGCGCCCGCTCAGGTGTATCGGTGGGCCGACATGTCCCGCACGCTGTCGAAGTCGCACGTGCGGTTCGAGTGGGACGGTCGTCAGGTATGGGTCACCGATCTGGGGTCCACCAACGGCACTCTCGTGCGCGGAACGGGGGCGCCGACGCCCCTGCTCGCCCACCAGCGCACCCCGGTCCCCGGTTCGGTGACGCTCGAGATCGGCGACCGCATCCTCACCATCCGAGAGGGAGGCCACTGATGCCCGATCAGCGCGACGCCGTGCTCATCGAGCAGGCGAAGATCCAGCGCATGCGCCTGGGGTCCGCCCTGCTCTACGGCCACATCGGCGAGCGCCGCACCGTCAACGACCACGCGAAGCGCGTGATGGGGGCGATCGTCGTCGCGGCGGTGGCCTGCGCCGCGTGCGTCGGGGTGTCGTTCGTCTCGCAGCTGCTCAGTGAACGCGCGCAGTCCCCGTCGACCGTCCAGACCCCCACCGGAGCCGTGACCCCGTGAGCATCTACACCCGCGTGACGGTGGCGGGCGCCGAGCGTCGCGCCGAGGTCGTCGTGCCCAGCGCCGAACCTCTGGGCGCTGCCCTCCCCCGCTTACTCGACCTCCTCGGCGAGACCGCGGGTACCGTGGCCCGGCCCCTCGCCGTCATCGCGCCCGATGGTGAGCAGATCGACGTCGCGCTCTCTCCGCAGCAGCTCGATCTCGTCGACGGCTCGCTCGTGCGTCTCGTCCGCCTGGATGCCGCTCCCCCGCCGCCCGTGGTGATCGATGTCACCGACGCCGCCGCCGATGCGCACGACGCTCGCCCCGACCGCTGGAACGACCGCTCGCGCATGATCGCCGGGTCGGTCGGGATCGCCACGGCGTTCGCCCTCGCCGGGTGGATGACCCCCTGGGATTCGTCGACGGTGAGCGCCTTCACGCTGCTCGCCGCCGCCGTCTTCCTGCTGGGCGTGACGGCGGCGCTGGGCCTCGGCGGCCTCCGCCGCCTGGCGGTCTGCGTGGGAGCCGCGGCAGCCGGTCTCGTCCTGCCGGTGGGAAGCGCCACGACGACGGCACTGGCCTCGGCGGAGTACTCCACGACCGCGGCTGTGGTGGCCGGTCTCGCGGCCGTCATCGCCACCGGCTCGGTCGCGGTGATGCTGGCGGTCGGGGTGGCCCATCGCCGCCGCGGTGCGGCCGCCGGGGGCGCGGTCGGCGCGGTCCTCGCCTCGCTCCTGCTCGCGCTCCTGCTCGCGCACGTCGACGTCGCGGCCGCGTCGGCCGTCGCGGGGGTCGTCGCCGCTTTCGCGACCGGCCCGCTGCCCTGGATCGCCCTGTCGGCCGCCGGGCTCACCGACCTCGACCAGCGCGCCGCAGACGGCACTCCCCCGACCCGCCCGCGCACCTTCGCGGCGATCGACGAGGCGTATGCCGCGCTGACGTGGAGCGTCGCCTCCACCGCGGCGGTCATCGGCGTGACCGGGGTGGTCCTCGCCCTCTCGCACACGGTGTGGACCGAGCTGCTCGCCCTCGCCCTCTTCCTGATCGCGGCGCTGCGCACACGAGCCTTCCCGCTGCGCTCGCAGGGCTGGCTGCTGTGGGCGGCCTCGGGTGCCATCGCCGCCGCGGCGCTGACGGCGCTGCTGTCGGGCGACCGCGCCTGGCTCGGAGCGGCGGCGGCCGTCGTGGCGGCCGCGATCATCGCCGCGCTGATGCTCGTCCGCCCGCGCCCGCACGTCCGCGCGCGCTTGCGCGGTCTGGGCAACGTCGTCGAGACGCTCACAGTGGTCTCCCTCGTGCCGTTGCTCGTGGGTGCCCTGGGGGTCTACACCGACCTTCTCGCCCTGTTCGGTGGGCGATCGTGAGCGTGCTCGACGCCCGCGCGGTCGCCGGAGCGGTGTTCGGCAGCGGGGCGAGTGGGCGCGTCGACCTGACGACGTGGGATGCCGCGATCCGGGGCGGCCTGTCGACGACACGCCGCGTCGGCGTGCTGTCGCTCTCCCCGGGCGCCGGGACCAGCACGCTCGCGCACCAGTTGACGAGACTGGTCGCCGCCCGCCGGAGCGACCCCGTCCTCGCCGTCGACGTCTCCGTGGGCGAGACGGGCCTCGCCGCACGACTCGGGGCGGCACCGGTCGGCCCCGACGAGACGCGTGCCGGGGCGCGCACGAGCGCCGAGGCGCTCTCCGGTCTCGACACCGTCGACGGGGTCGTCGCACTGCGTCCGCGCGACGGCGACGACGCTGTCGGCGCCTGGCTCGGCGAAGCCGCTCCCATCACCCGGTTCTTCGACGTGGCGATCACGGACTTCGGGGCACGGCATCCGGTCGTCGACCTCGCCCCCTGCGCGGCCCTGTGCGACGTGGTGTGCCTCGTCAGTGACGCGCGGCGGTCACCGGCCGAGCACGCGCGCTCGGTCATCGCCGCGATCGCCTCCCTGCCCGAGGCCCCGGCCGTCGTCCTCGCTCTGATCGATCACGCACGCGAGGGCGATGCGGTCGCGCGGGCGGTCGCCTCCGCGTCGACGGCGCCCGTGATCGCGATCCCCTTCGACGCGGGGCTGCGCGCCGGTGGGAACGCGCGCCGATCGCTCACCCACCGCGCCGTGATGCGGCTGGCCGCCTCCCTCATCCGCGGCGAAGAGGCAGCGGCATGAACGTCCGCATCGTGCACCGCCCCGCGCGCCTCAGCGAGCCCGTCGAGCCGGTGGCCGACGTGGTGCTCGCGCCGCCGCCTCCGATCGGCGAGGGACCGACGGGATTCCCGTTGCAGTCGCTCCTCCCCATCGTCGGGAGCCTGTCGTCGATCACGATGATCGTGCTGCTGCGCAACAACCCGATCATGGTCGTGGTGGGGGCGGTGATCCTCGTGGTCGCCCTGGTCGGGGGACTGGGCATGGCGTTCACGCAGCGCGGCAACGCCGCGCGCCAGCGTCGCCTGCAACGGGAGCGGTACCTCGACTATCTCGAGGAGACGCGAGAGAGGGTCCGCGAGAGCGCCGACCAGCAGCGCCATGCCGCGCTCGCCCTCAATCCCGCTCCGGGCACGCTCGTCGAGATCGGAGCCGACCCGGCGCGGCGCTGGGAGCGACGCCCCGGCGATGCCGATTTCCTCCGCGTGCGGATCGGGACGGGTGACCTCCGTGCCGTCGAGGTGGCCCTCCCCGCGGAGCAGAACCCGGTGCAGCCGTTCGACCCCGTCATGCGCGAGTCGGCCGAGCGCATGGTGCGCCTCGCGGGTGTCGCCCAGGGCATGCCCGCGACGGTCGACCTCGAACGCGGCGGCCACGTCTCCCTCGTGGGCGCGCGCAGCGACACGCTGACCGTGGCCCGTGCCCTCGTCGCCCAGATCGCGGCGTTCCACTCCCCCGACGACGTCCACGTCGCCGCCGCGATCGGCCCCGAGCACCTGGCCGACTGGCGCGGACTCGACCTGGTCCCGCACCTCTCGTCCGACACCCCGCCCGCGGGAGCCGTCGCCGCGCGACGGCTCGCCCCGACCCTCGACGAGCTGCTCGCGCTGCTCGGATCGGAACTCCGCGATCGTGTCGCGACCGCCGCCGCCAGCCGGCGCGCGGGACGACGCACCAAGCCCGGACGCCTGGTCGTCTTCATCGACGAGGGCGACGGCGCCGCGAGCGCGATGCCGCGGCTCGACGCCGCTCTGGGTCTGCCCGACCTCGGGATCACGGTGGTCCACCTCGTCGACGACCGACTGAAGGAGCCGCCCACCGTCGGCGTGCGGGTGACCGTGGACGATGGCACGGCGACCATCGAGACGCCCGGATCGGGCGAGGCGCCGACGGCCGGCATCCGGATCGACGACGTGTCGTGCGAGGCGCTCGAGGTCATCGCCCGTCCGCTCGCCGGACTCCGACTCACGCGGACCTCCGCCGAAGACGCGGGCACGGCCCTCGCCCCCGATGTGACGCAGCTCCTGGGTGTCACCGACGTGGATGCCATCGACGTGAGGGCCGCGTGGCGCGGGCGCAGCGCCGGCGAGTTCCTGCGCGTGCCGATCGGTGTCGACGACCGCGGGGGCCCGGTGCTGCTGGACCTGAAGGAGTCGGCTCAGCTCGGCATGGGACCGCACGGCATCTGCATCGGTGCGACGGGGTCGGGCAAGAGCGAGCTGTTGCGCACCCTCATCCTGGGGCTCGCCCTGACCCATTCGCCCGAAGACCTCAGCATGATCCTGGTCGACTACAAGGGCGGGGCGGCGTTCGCTCCGTTCGCGCGGCTGCCCCATGTCGCGGGCATCATCGACAACCTCGCCGACGACCCGCAGCTCACCGAGCGTGCGCGCGCGAGCATCCAGGGCGAGGTCGTGCGGCGTCAGCGTCTGCTGAAAGACGCGGGGAATGCGGCATCCATCGGCCACTACCGCCAGATGCGCCGGGATCGGCCCGACCTTCCGGCGCTCCCGCACCTGTTCCTCGTCATCGACGAGTTCGGCGAGCTGCTGACCGCCGAGCCCGACTTCGTCGAGCTGCTGCTGACGATCGGACGCATCGGGCGCTCGATCGGCGTGCACCTGCTGCTGTCGAGCCAGCGCATCGAGGGTGGGCGCCTGCGCGGTCTCGACACCTACCTCTCGTACCGCATCGGTCTGCGCACCTTCTCCGAGGCGGAGTCCGCCGTGGTGCTCGACAGTCCCGACGCGTTCCACCTGCCCGCGATCCCGGGTTTCGGGTACCTCAAGGTCGACACGTCGGTCTACACCCGCTTCCGCGCCGGATACGTGTCAGGCCCCGTGCCCGACCCGGTGGACGCGGGTCCTCGTCACGACGACGCTCCTCCCGTGCTCGCGCTGCCGACGTACGACCTGCCCGAGCACGAGGTCGAGGCCGAGGCGTTCGACAGCGCCGAACCCGAGACCCCGACCACCGGACGCACTCTGGTGCAGGCCGCGACCCAGCGGCTCGCGCGCGGCGTCACCCGCACGCGTCCGGTCTGGCTCCCGCCGTTGCCGCCCGTGCTGACCCTGGGCGGCGTGCTCCCGCAGGCCGACGGGGCAGGCACCCTGCGCGCGCCCATGGGGCTGCTCGACGATCCGTCGACCCAGGCGCAGTCGCCGTGGATGCTCGACCTCACCCGGTCGGGCGGTCACGTGTCGATCACCGGCGCCCCGCAGTCGGGGCGCTCGATGTTCCTGCGCACGCTCGCGGCATCCCTGTCGTTCACCCACTCCCCACGCCAGGTGAGCATCTACGGGATGGACCTCACCGGCGGGGGCCTCGCCCGCATCGAGCCCTTCCCGCACGTCGGCGGCGTGGCCACCCGCGGCCACCGGGAGCGCCTCACCCGCCTGCTCGAAGAGTTGACGGCGATGCTCGCGACACGCGAGCGCGTCTTCCGCGATCAGGGTCTGGACTCCCTCACCGACATGCGCCGACAGCACGCGCAGGGGCGACTGCCCGAGCTCCCCAGCGCCGACGTCGTGCTCCTGGTCGACGGTCTCGGCGCCCTGCGTCAGGACTTCGAAGACCTCGAGCCCCCGCTCGCGCAACTGCTGGAGCGCGGCGGGAGCTTCGGCATCCACGTCGTCGTCGCCCTGTCGCGCTGGAACGAGCTGCGCATGAACCTCCAGGGCCTGATCGGCACTCGCCTCGAGCTCAAGCTCAACGATCCGGCGGACTCGCAGATCGCGCGCAAGCTGTCGACGACCCTCAAGGCGGACCAGCCCGGACGCGTGCTGACCGACGACAAGCTGTTCGCGCAGGTGGCGCTTCCTCTTCTCGAGGAGGTCGAGGACGGCGACACGGGCGAGGCCCTCGAACAGCTCGCGCGCGAGAGCGCGGCCCGCTGGGGCGGCCAGGGCGCCGCACCCATCCGCCTCCTCCCCGAGGAGCTGGCGGCGACCGAGCTGCCCGACGCGATCGACGAACCGGATGCCGTGCCCGTGGGGCTGCGTCAGGACACGATGGAGCCCGTTCTGCTCGACCTCGTCGCGCGCGACCCGCACCTGCTCGTCCTCGGCGACAGCCACTGCGGAAAGACCACGGCGCTGCGGGGCATCGTGCGGGCAACCATCGACCGGCACAGCCCGGAAGAGCTCGTCGTCGCCCTCATGGACGCGCGCGGCGAGCTGGCGTCCGAGATCCCGGACGCCTACCTCGGTGGCCACGCCTCGTCGGGTCGTCAGGCGCGACTGCTGGCCGAGTCGATCGCCGTCGAACTCGAGAAGCGCCAGAGCGACCGGGACGCGGGACCGCGCATCCTGGTGATCGCGGACGACTTCGACATCCTCGCGGCGGGCGGCACCGAGCCGCTGCGGCCGCTCCTGCCGTACCTCGCCTCGGCCCGTGACCTGCGCCTGAACGTCGTGGTGAGCCGGCCTGTGGCGGGCGCCTCGCGCGCGATGTTCGACGCGGCGCTGCAGGGCATTCGCGACACCGGCGGCACCACGCTGATCATGTCGGGCGACCGGTCGGAGGGGGCGATCCTGCCGAAGCTCTACGCCGAGCCCATGATCGCCGGCCGCGGTCGCCTCGCGCGCCGCGGCGAGCGGCCGACGCTCGTGCAGATCGCGAACTTCGTCGCGTCGGATCCGGATGCCGGCTCCACGGCAGGTGCCGGCGGGGTGGGGGCGTCGGGTGAGGGCGGGGCTCCGGGTACGGCGTCGGGGCAGGCGTCGGGCGGGGCGGCGGCGTCCGGCGCGAGCGCGGGGTCGGGGCAGGCGCCGGGCGGGGCGCAGGCGTCGCGCGCGGCGTCGGGGCAGGCGCCGGGCGGGGCGCAGGCGTCGCGCGCGGGGTCGGGGCAGGCGTCAGGCGGGGCGGCGGCGTCCGGCGCGAGCGCGGCTCCGGCTCCGGCTCCGGCTCCGACGTCAGGCGGGGCGGCGGCGGGCGGGGCGCGGGCGTCCAGCCCGGCTCCGGACAGCGCGGGGACTCTCGGGTCCGGTGGCGCCGGGCTACCGGCGTCGGGCGGCCGGGAGGCGTCGGTTCCGGGTTCAGGTGGCGCCGGCGGGGCGGGCGACGCCGCACCGCGCGGCGGGTCAGTCCAGACTCCGGGCGCGGTCCGCGCGGACACCGGCGTCGAAGCGGAGGGCACCACCATGCCCGTGGCTCCGCGGGCGGCGAGCGTCGATCCATCCAGCGGCGAGGTGCCGCTGACCCGGCGACGGCGGGCGAACCGCCCGCAGTGACGCGACACCGCGTTCAGGCGCCACCCGCGGTGACGCGACACCGCAATAAGGCGCCGCCCACGGTGACGCGACACCGCGTTCGGGGCCGCGCGCTGACGCGACACCGCGCTGAGGCGCCACCCAGCGGCGCGATGCCGCGTTCGGGGCCGCGCGCTGACGCGACACCGCGCTGAGGCGCCACCCAGCGGCGCGACGCCGCGTTCCGGCGCCGCAGATTCGGAGAAGGGCATCAGATCCGGACGAGACTCGCCCCTCCCTCCGGATCCGACGCGCGTCTCCGAATCTGCGCACGCGTTCGCGCCCCGCCCCCGCGGAACGAGCAGACCCGCGCTCAGCGCAGCGCGCGAAGGGCGAGGGCGACGGCCTTCACCTCGCGGATGCGACGCTCGTATGTCGCGGCCACGACGATGAGGAGCACACCCGCGATGCCGAGCCACAACCACCACAGCCCGGAGACGCTCTCGTAGATCGACGCGATCCACGGCCACAGCTGCGCGACCGCGTGGACGATCAAGACGACTCCGCCGAGTAGCACCGGCGCCTGCAGCGTGTAGCGCGCACCGGCGAGGAGCACCCCGAGCGCGGCGACGCCCAGCGCGATCACCCGCCACAGAACGTTGTCGTCGGCGAAGTCGAGCACGAGCGACGGGAGGAGCAGCAGCGCCAGGCCCGCGCCGAGGGCCGGCCAGCTCCGCAGCTCGGGCCGGGCTCGCAGCGAACGGACGCCGTGAAGCAGGAGCGCCACCGCGACAGGCGTCGTCACGAACTCGACCGGGTCGGCGGAGCCCGCCGTGATCGCGGTCACTCCCACCACCGCGCCGAGCCCCACGCTCGCCCAGAACACGAGCGTGCCACGCGCACCGCGCCACCAGAGGCCCACCGCCAGGATCACGACGATCGTCACCGCGGCGCGGAGGCTCTCATCGCCCACCGTCGCGATCCGCACGCACGACAGCAGTGCCGCGACCGTCAGCCCGCTCAGGACCGCCGCGGTCGAGGCGATCGGCGGGAGACCGTCGCCCCTCCGGCGCAGCAGAATCCCCGCGGCGACCAGCGGCGCCACGACCGCGAGCATCCATGCGTCGAAGACGGGACGCTCCACGTCGAGGAGCGCACGGACCCCGCCCCCGATGACGAGGGACACGGCCGCCACGCTCAGCGCGGGGAGACGCACCGGCCGCACCGCCTCTCGGGAGGCGACGGATGCCACGAGCATCAGCGCGATCGAGACGGCGACGACGGCGATCGCTCGCGCGAGCTCATCGGAGACCAGGGCGGCGGACGGCACCAGTGCCACGACGAGGCCGAGCGACACGGTCCACGCGACCGCCGGAGGCGTCGATCGTGCACGTGGCGCGGTCGCCGCCGCGAGGATCACCACGCCCAGGGGCACCGTCATCCATTCGATCGGCCGGATGCCGGCGCCGAGCCCGGTCACGGCGACGAGGGCTGCACCGCCCAGAAGCACGGCAGCCAGCGGCACGCCGGTCACGGGGTGCCGCACGTGCGACGACACGACACCGGCGGCGCCGAGGGCGAGGACCACGAGAGCGGCGCGCGTGATCGGACCCCCGTCCGCGGCCACGAGCAGGGTCTCCCCGACGATGAACACGGCGCCCGCCCCGATGGCCGTCACGCGGCCGATGGACCCCGCCCAGGGAACGGAGCGACGCGCGCACCCCACGGCCGCGGCTCCGAGGACCGCCGCGGTCACGACCACGAGGGCATCGACGAGCGCACCACCCGAGTCACCGCGGGCCGCCACGTGGACGAGCCGCGCACCCCACACGACCACGAGCGTCAGGGCTCCCGCCGCGGCCACGGCGAGGGGCAGCACATAATCGGGCGTGCGCGGCGGTCTGACCCAGGCGCCGGCCAGGAGGAGAACCGTGCCGAGACCGAACGCGAGGACCACCCGGACGGTGTCGTCGACGTCGGCGGCGGCCGTCGGCACCAGGCCGAGCGCCGCTCCCGCGAAGGCGATGACGGCGGGCGTCGCCGCCGATCGCTCGGGGACACGGCGACGAGCGCGCTCGTTCGCCGCGGCCAGGAGCAGCAGGGCCACCGCGACGGGAAGGGTGTACACCTCGACCGTCTCGACTCTCTCCGAAAAGAGCTGGAGCCACAGTGCCGCGGTCGCCAGGGCGAGGGCGAGCCACACGAGGTGCCGACGGGGGCCGCGGGAGACGAAGAGTCCATCGGCGTCGACGGCCCAGATGAGCGCGGTGATCGCAACGAGGAGGAGCGGCAGCCACAGGCTTCCACGCGGGGCGAGGGCCGTCACGGCGCTCAGCGCGACCACGGCGGTGGCGGCGTCGGAGAGGAGGCGGGTGGCGGTTTCGCGGCGCGCGGCGACCAGGGCGAGGGCGGCGGCCACCAGCGCCACCGCGGCGACGGCGATGCTCCGTGTCAGCTCCGCGTCGGTGAACAGGCGGACGACGGCGAGAGCGGCGAGAGCCCCCAGAAGCGGCCATGTGACCGCCGCCGCCGGGCGCAGCACCGCCCCCGCCCGGTGGGCGGGCCGGAGGGCCGCCCACCCCGCCGACACCGTGGCCAGAACGCCGATCGAGGCCCACCAGGGAGCCGCCGCGCGGTCGCCGTCACCCAGGACGGCGTGCACGAGCGACGACAGCAGGACGATCACCAGCGCGGCGAGAGCACCCGCCCCGCGCTGCGCGGCGTTCACTCCGCCCCCGGAGGAGGACGGACCGCCGCCGGGGATGAGGGCCACGAGGAGACAGATCACCGCCGCCGTTCCGACCGCCTCGAGGGGGCCGAGACCCGGGACGTCGATTCCGAGACCGTTCCGCGCCGCGGCGGGTGCGAGCCACGCGCTCCCGGCGGCGAACACCACGAAAGCGACGGCGGCCGGAACCCGCGTGGCGGACGCGACGGGAGCGAGGAGCACGAGCACCGCGAGCACCGCGAGAGTGGCGATCGTCCAGGCCAGCGGCGAGGAGAACGACACGAGCCAGCCGGTCACGAGGGCGAGGCTCCCGACCACCGCGGAGACCACGATGTCGCCCCGGCGACGCCGGAGGAGCACGACACCCACGACGGCCATCGCCACGTACCAGAGCACGATGAGGATGAGGACACGCCACTGAGGCCCGACGAGGAACATCACCGCCGCGGCGAACCAGAGCACCGCGCGGCGACGGCCCGACCCCCGACCGGTGAGGCGCCAGACGACGGCGGCGAGCGCCACGACGGCCACGAGGGCGATGACGGCCGCCGTGCTCGTGTCATCCACCCGGCTGGTCACGAGGGCGGAGCCGCTGAACAGCGGCAGCATGCGGCTCAGGGGGTCGGCCACGGCGGACAGCGCCCACAACACCGGGACCACCGCGGCCAGGGCCGCGCCGACCCCCGCGGCCAGGGCGGCGGCGAGCACCGTGGTGCGTGCCGCACCGACGGGAAGACGGGAGGCGACGGCTTCGAGCGCGAGGGCGATGACCACGGCGACGAGCACCGGCACGGTAACGGCCACCGTGGCGTCGGCGAGGCGGACGACGGTCGCCGCGACGGCGGCCCCGAGGACCAGCACGGCGAACGGCGACGCGAGGGGCGCGATCCGGTCGGCGCCGGTGCGGACGAGGACGCCGGCGTGCACCGCGAGCAGGAGTGCGATCGGCACGCCGGCCGCGAGCGGCGCCCACGCGTGATCGGGGTCGAGGAGCAGCGCGGCGATCAGCGCCACGCAGGCGCCGAACCCGGAGAACACCCGCAGCGCCGTGACCTCGACCGCCAGCGGCCCCGCGTCGGTCCGGGCGAGCCGCGGCACCAGCGGGGACGCGAGGGTGACCACGAGGATCGTGAGGCCCGACGCGTACCAGCTCGACGTCGTATCGCCCGAGAACAGGCCGGCGGCGATCAGCGGCGGTCCCACCGCGAGGGCGGCGACTCCCGCCGACAGGGGGGCGCGGAGTGCGGCGAGACGCGCCCACGCCACGAATCCGGCACCGGCCAGCAGCGCCGCCCACCCCCAGTACACGCGCGCGTCGACGCCGGAGGCTCCCGCGAGGTCGTTCGCGCGGACAGCCCACACGTCGAGCGCCACCAGGGCGATCCCGAGCAGCGCGATCCCCTCCGCGGTGGCGGTCAGACGGCGGCGTCGCAAGACGGATGCCGTGACGATCACGCCCGCGGTCGCCGCTCCGACGATGATCGACCGCAGGATGAGACCGCCGCTGACCCAGGCGACCGTGAGGAAGAAGGCCGCGGCGACGGCCAGCAGCACGACGCCGACCGAGAGCAGGAACACCTGCACGCCCGAGCGGCGCGGCTTCGCCGGGCCCTCGGGCACCGGACGCGCGGGCGGAGGCCCGGCCGGCGCACCGGGGCCGGACGGCGTCGGAGTTTCCGCAGTGAGCGGCGGACGCGGCGCGACCGGGGGCGGCGCGAACCCGGGAGGGGTCGGGAGCCCCGGGGGCGCGGTGAAGAGCGGGGGCGCCTCGGCGTTCGCCGCCGCCGGCACGGGCGCGGCCTCGGGCGACGACCCGCGCACGGGCGCCCCATCGGGCACGGGCGCCGCGTCGGGCACGGCCTCGGGCGACGACCCGCGCACGGGCGCCGCGTCGGGCACGGGCGCGGCCTCGGGCGACGACCCGCGCAGGGGCGCCGCGTCGGGCACGGGCGCGTCCCCGGGCGACGCGTCAGGCACGGGCGCGTCCCCGGGCGCCGCGTCGGGCACCGGCGCCGCGTCGGGCACGGGCGCGGCCTCGGGCACGAGCGCCGCGTCAGGCACCGGCCCGGCCGCACCGGCGGGAGCCGGCGGTACCGGCCCGTCAGCAGAAGCGGGAGCGTGAGCCACCGCACCGGCCCCGAACGCCCGCGCCGCGGCATCCGTCCGGATCCGCCCCAGCGCCTCGTCTCGCTCCCGCACGAGACCGGCGATGCGCTGCGAGAGCGTCAGCACGTCGAACGTGCGCGGGTCGCTGAGATCGAGACCGCACACCGCGCACGGCGAGGCCGTGATCGGCGCGAAACACGAGGGGCACCGCGAGGTGTCGGTCAGCAGCTCCGGCTGCGACGGCCACGCCCGCCGATCTCGCCCGGCGTCCCCTTCGGCGACTTCCGTCATCGTGCCCCCTCGGCGTCGGTCGTCGCTCCAGGCTATCGAAGGGCCTCCCGCTCGAGGAGGTTGTCCACAGGGCGGGCTCCCGCCCACGCGGGACAACGGCCGACCCGGCCCCCGCCGCCGCCGCGACCGCCCCGGGCCCCCGCGTTCCCGGGCCTCCCCTCGCCCGCGCGGAACAACGCCCCCCGCGGAACAACGCCCCTCCGCGGGGCACCGCCTCCGCGGAGCACCCCGCCGCGGAGCACCCCTCCGCGGGGCACCGCCCCTCTCAACCGCCGCGGACCACCGGCGGAGTCCGCGGCGGTGCGGTGCGCCGCGCGCCGGTCGCCTCGAAGGCGGCGGCCAGCCGGAGCAGGGCGGTGTCGTCGTAGGCGCGGCCCGCGAACGTCAGCCCGACCGGCATCCCGATGTCGTCGAGCGTTCCCATCGGCACCGTGACGGTGGGCACACCGCAGTGCCGGATCGCCAGGTTTCCGGTTGCGACCCACACGCCGTTGCGCCACGCGATATCCGCCGACGCGGGGTTCACGTCGGCATCGGCGGGTGCCACGTCGCTCATCGTGGGGAAGACCACGGCGTCGAGGCCCTCGGCATCCATCCACTCCTCGAGGTCGCGCCGCCGGGTCTCCTCGAGCCCGCGCAGGCCCTCGGCCAACCCGGGAATATCCGTGAACGCGGCGACCGGGTGCTCGCGCACGTGCGCCGGATACTCGGCGATGTCGTCGTCGAAGCCGGTGTAGCGGTCGGGCAGCGCCCCCTCGGGGTGGGGGAAGATCGCGGCCCCGTCGACGGCGGCCAGCCCCGGCTCCCCGTTCGCGCGCAGGAAATCGTCCCATGCCCACGCGGAGAGATCGACGATCTCGCGGTGCAGGAACTCCGGCGACACGAGCCCGCGGGTCGAGATCGTCGGCGCACCGGGCCGGTCGGCCTCGTAGTTGCTCACCAGCGGGAAGTCCGTCTCGACGACGGTCGCGCCCGCGGCCTCGAGGTCGGCGCGCGCGGCCTTCCACAGCGCGAGCACCGACGCGCGCGGCTCGATGCGCTCGCCCGTCGGGCCTCCGACGCCGCGCGGACCGGTGCCGGCCAGCGGGTCCGCGCCGAGGAACATGCGCGGGATGCCGATCCGCTGGCCGGCCAGCGACGCGTCGGCCGCGAGCGCGGCGTACGACTCCGGCCGCACATCCGACGCGGCCGGGAGAGACACCCACGGTTGCGCGCGCCAGAAGTCGCCCCGCGTCTCGGGATCGTCCGCGACGACGACGTCGAGCACCGCGAGCAGATCGGCCATCGAGCGGGTGTGCGGCACGACGACGTCCATCGTCGGCACGAGCGGCCAGTTGCCGCGCACCGAGATGATGCCGCGCGAGGGCGTGTACGCGCAGAGCGCGTTGCAGGATGCCGGTGCCCGCCCGCTCGACCACGTCTCCTCGCCCAGCCCGAAGACGCCGAACGACGCCGCGGTCGCCGTGCCGGAGCCGTTGGACGACCCGGAGGCGAACGCCGAGGTGAGGTAGTCGGCGTTGTACGGGCTCTCGGCGCGGCCGTAGAGGCCCCGCTGCATCCCGCCGTTCGCCATCGGCGGCATGTTCGTCTTGCCGAGGCAGATCGCGCCGGCGTTACGCAGCCGCTCGATCGTGAAGGCGTCAGAGCGGGCGACGAGGTCGGCGAACGCCGGGCTCCCGGAGGCGGCGGTCAGCCCGCGCACGAGATAGCTGTCTTTCGCCGTGTACGGGATGCCGTCGAGCGGCCCGCGCGACAGCCCGGCGGCGCGGCGCGCGTCGGACTCCTCCGCCTCGGCCCGCGCGTCGGGGTTGAGCACCACCACGGCGTTCAGCTGCGTCGGCGTCTCGGGGCCGTCGTAGGCGGCGATCCGCGCGAGGTGCGCGTCCACCAGCTCGATGGCGGTCGTCTCTCCGGCGGCCAGCGCCGCCGCGAGCTGGGCGATGGAGGCCTCGGTCACCTCGATCATGCGCGCACCTCCGGCTGCTGCTGGGTGATGCAGTGGATGCCGCCGCCGCGGGCGAACAGCTCGCGCGCATCGACGGTGACGACCCGGCGACCCGGGTAGACCTCCTCCAGGATGCCGCGCGCCCGGGCATCCGCCACAGGCTCGCCGAAGCCGCACGCGATCACTCCGCCGTTGACGACGAGGTGGTTCACGTAGCTCCAGTCGGTGTCGCCGTCGGCGTCGCGGAGGGTGTCAGGAGCCGGGAGGTCGCGAACGGTGAAGGGGCGGCCGGCGGCATCCGTCTGCTCCGCGAAGAACGCGCGCAGCTCGGCCGAGACGGCGTGGTCGGGGTGCGCCGCGTCGCGCTGATCGTGAAGCAGCACGACACCCGGCGACGGTAGGGCCGCGACGATGTCGACGTGCCCGCTCGTGCCGAAGTCGCCGTAGTCGCGGGTCAGGCCGCGCGGGAGCCACACGGCGTGGGTCGCGCCGATCGTGCGGGCCATCTCGGCCTCGACGCTCGCGCGGTCGGCGTCGGGGTTGCGTCGGGGGTCGAGCTGGACGGTCTCGGTGAGCAGCACGGTGCCCTCGCCGTCGACGTGGATGCCACCCCCCTCGTTCACCAGGGGCGACGGCACGAGTTCGGCGCCCGCCGCCTCGGCGACGACACGACCGAGCTGCGCCGACTTGTGCCACTGGCTCCACCAGTGATCGCCCCACCCGTTGAAGGTCCAGTCGACGGCACCCAGGATGCCGGGGCGGTCGGGGTCGACGACGAAAGTGGGGCCCACGTCGCGCATCCAGAACTCGTCGACCGGCGCCTCGAGGATGTCGATGTCGGAGGAGAGCATGCGCCGCGCCCGGGCGCGCTCGGCCGGGTCGACGACCATCGTCACCGGCTCGAACGCGGCGACGGCGTGGGCGATCGCGGTCCACGCGGCGTAGCCCGCCTCGCGCTCGGCATCCGTCTCCCCGAGGGTCGGCCCCTCGGCGGGGAAGGCCATCCACGTGCGCGTCTGGGGCGCGGTCTCACTCGGCATGCGCCAGCTCATCGTGTCTCCTTCTCGTGCGACGGGTGCGGGGCCGATTGGTCCGGGGAGAAGACGGACGCGCCGGCGACGAGGGTGGTCACGGCGCGGGCGGACAGCAGCGCGGCCTCCCCCTCGGCGAACGGGTCGGTGTCGATGACGACGAGGTCGGCGGCGAACCCGGGCGCGATGCGACCGCGCCATTCTCCGTCCCCGACCGAGGCCGCCGCGTCACGCGTCGCGTGCCCGAGGGCGTTCGCGAGCGGCAGCGCGTACTGCGGGTGCACGGCAGGGACGCCGGTGTCGAGGGCGGACGCCCGCGTCGTGGCGACGTACATATTGGCGAGGGCGTCGAAGGGGGCGGTGGGGGCATCGGTCGAGAACGCCAGGAGGGTCCCGGCCTCTTCGTACTCGGTCCACGGGAACGCCCGTTCGACCCGCTCATCGCCGAGCATCGCGGCCCAGTTGGCGAAGATCGCCGGGTCGGCGTGCACGGGCTGCATGGATGCCGTCACCCCCAGCCGCGCCATCCGCTCGGCCGTGCCGGGGGCGGCGTACTCGAGATGCTCGATGCGGTGGCGGCGGGGGCGGTCGCCGTTGGCCTCGATGGCCTGCTCGATCGCGGTGAGGGCGTTGTCGCTGGCGGCATCGCCGATGGCGTGCATCGCGATCTGGAGACCGGCGGCGTCGGCCGCGGCCACGACGGGCGCGAGGTCGTGGAGGGGCCAGATGGGCTCGGCGTTCGAGCCGTCGGCGTACGGGGCGCCCATCGCGGCGGTGCAGGCGTCGATGACGCCGTCGAGGATGAGCTTGATGCCCACGACCCGCAGCCACGGCGACGCGGGGCGCTCCGCGAGAGCGGCCACGCGGTCCAGCTGCGCGAGATTGCGCGCTGCATCGCCGGTGTTCTCGACGAGCCAGTGCGCCGCCACGCGGATCGGCAGGCGACCGTCGTAGCGGTCGAGAGCACGCTCGAAGGCGGCGAGTCCGTGCTCGTCGAACGCCATGTCCACGACGCTCACGACACCGGCGCGGACGTACGCGTCGATCACGCGATCGACGGCCTCGTCGCGCTCGGCGTCGGTGGTCGCCGCGTCGCGCTGGGCCCAGGCGTACTGGATCGCGGCGGTCTCGTAGAGCATGCCGGTGGGCTCGCCGTCGGCGTCCCGGGCGATGTGCCCGCCGAGCGGGTCGGGGGTGTCGCGCGTGATGCCGAGCTCGGCCAGCGCGGCGGTGTTGACCCAGCACGAGTGGTAGTCGTTGGCATCCAGGTACACCGGCACGTCGGCGACGACGGCGTCGATCATGGCCGCCGTCGGCGCCCCACCCGGCACCGCGTCGAACAGCCAGCCGCGGCCGCGGAGCACCGTCGCCGCGGGGTCGGCGGCGCGGGCCTCGCCGAGCGCCGCCTGGATCTCCTCGAGTGACCGCGCGTCGGTGAGCGGAACCTGGCCGAGCGCGGCACCCATCATGAGCAGGTGCGTATGGGCGTCGGTGAATCCCGGCAGCACGAGGGCGCCGTCGAGGTCGACCTCGTGGTCGGCTTCCTGCGCCGCCGCCTCCGCGCCCAGGGCGACGATGGTCTCGCCGTCGAGGGCGACGGCATCCGTCCACTGCCGCGACGGTTCGACCTCGGCCGTGAAGATGCGGCCGTTGCGATAGAGGGTGCGGGTCATGCGAGGGCCTCCGTGGCGGCGCGCTCGATACGGCGGGACAGGATGCCGATGATGCCCGCCGGCACGGCCAGCACGAAGCTCGCGATGGCGAGGACCAGCGTGAAGCCCTGGTAGCCGAGGCCGGAGACGAGGGCGGCACCGATGACCGGGGTCAGGGCGGATCCGACGAGGTAGGTGGCCAGCAGCGGACCCGACCAGCGGCCGTCGGCGTCGAGGGCGGCGGAGGTCGAGACGAAGAAGGCGAAGACGAGCGCGTAGGCGGTGTTCCAGACGACGAAGACCACGATGAACATCGTCGGGTCGGTCACGGAGCCCTGCACGATCTTCAGGATGCCACCCAGCACGAGCAGAACGACGAGCGGGATGCCGCGCCCCAGGCGATTGCCGACGATCATGAGCGCGACCGAGGCGATCAGGCCGCCGGCGGTCGCGGCGCTCAGCGCGATGCCGAGTCCCTCGGGGGTCACGCCCGCCTGATCGGGACCCATGACGCTGACCATGGCCCACAGCGAGTCCTCGCTCGCCGCCCACAGCGCGAAGACGACGAGCAGCGTGAAGCCGGCGATGGTGACGGTCCGAGAGGAGCGGCCGGCCGCGCGCGACACGTGCGGGGCGACCGTCGGGGCGGTCTCGGGCACCGCCGGCACGGGGACGGCCGGGGCGGCGGGCGCGGCCGGCAGCCAGAGCACCAGTGCGAGCGCGACGAGGCTGAACACGGCCATCGACCCGAACACGTCCAGGGGGGCGAGCCCGATCAGCGGCACGACGGCGAGGACCACGGTGATGATGCCGCGGTTGGCGAGGCCGTAGAAGCCGGCCACACGGTCGGGATTGCGGAAGGCGGCGAGCGCGGCGCCCGAGGCGGCGACCGCCCCACCGGCACCGGCGCCGCCGACGAGCAGGCCCGGCAGGAGGGCGGCGGGGACGAGGGCGGCAAGCCCGAATCCGACGACGGCGAGCGCCAGGCCGACGCGGGCGACCGTGCGGCGCGAGCGACCGGCGCAGACCGGGGCCACGGCGAGACCGGTCAGCGCGGTGAGCAGCAGCGCTCCGGTGACCAGCCAGCTGGCGGTGAGGACATCGGCGCCGGTCCCCTCCTGCACGGCGATGATCATGTACGGCGAGAGGTTCACCCCGAGGTAGCCCGCGATACCGACGACGAACGTCGCCCCGGCGGTGGGCAAGCGGAGGGGGACGCGGCTCGCGCCGGCGGGCGCCGCGGTGTGACGGGTGGTGGTGGACACGGAAGGCCTTTCGCAGGAGCCGGTCAGCCGGCAGGACGGTGTGGGGCGCCGGGCGATCGTCGTCGATCGCGACCGGGTGAGGCCGAGGCTAGGGACCGTGTGTTTCGGTCGGTGCGCCGATGGTGTTTCAGGAACATTAAACGTTTAAGTATCGCCGCCCGCAAGAGGCGATTTCCCGGTCGGGTAACGTCGGGGCGTGACCCCGCGCAAACCGACGCTGCACGACGTGGCGGCCGCCGCGGGCGTGTCGATCGCCGCGGTCTCGTTCGCCCTGCGCGACAAAGCGGGGGTGTCGCCCGAAACCCGCGAGCGCGTGCTCGCCGCCGCGCGCGAGCTGAACTACGTCGTCAACGTGCCCGCGCGGAGCCTGCGCACGGCCCGCTACGGCGCGGTGGGCCTGCAGCTTCCGCCCGGGTCGACGCGCCTGCCGTACTACACCGAGTTCGCCTTCGGCGTGGTGGATGCCGCGGACGCCCGCGGCCTGTCCGTGATCCTGTTGCCGCACCGCCCCGCCGACGACGCCACGCCGCCGACGGCGTTCGTCGACGGGTACATCGTGGTCGACGCGACGGCCGAGGATGCCGGCATCCGGGCCATCCTCGACGCCGGCCGCCCGGTGGTCAGCGGCGAGCACGTCCTCGGCGGCGAGGACCGGGTGAGCGCAAGCGTCGTGTACGACCACGACACCGCCCTCCGTGGCCTGCTCGACCACCTCACCGACCACGGGGCCGAGCGCATCGCCGCGGTCCTCCCGCCCGACGGCACCGCCTGGAGTCGTGATCTCACCCGCACGTTCACGCACTGGACGACCGAGCGGGGCGGCATCCCGATCACCCGCACCATCTCGTTCGTCCCCACCGCCGACGAGGTCGACCGCGCGGTCGCCGACATCCTCGCCGCCGAGGAGGTCGACGCGCTCATCGTCGCCCCCAGCGGGTCGGCTGCCCCCGCGTTGGCCGCTGCCCAACGCGCCGGACGACGGGTCGGCGACGACCTTCTGCTCGCGGCCTACGTCGACGAGCCGATGCACGCACTGTTGACCCCCGCCGTCACCTCGTTCGACCTCGAGGCCCGCGCCTTCGGCTCGGCGTGCCTCGAAGCGCTGGCCGCCGTGACGGATGCCGACACCCCCACGGATCACGTCCGCGTCGTCGCCCCGCACCTCCTCATGCGCGCCAGCACGGCCGGGGTGTAGACGGGCGCGCAGCCCCGACGCGTCGACGGCCGGGGCCGCGACCTAGAGTGAATCCGTGCGGGTGCGGTTCTTCGGCGGATTGAGCGTCGCCACGGACGACGGGGATGCCGTCGTGCCCGGGCGCGGTCAGCAGTCGCTGCTCCTGCGGCTCGCCGTCGACGCCGGCACCGCCGTGAGCATCCGCGCCCTGGCCGAAGACCTGTGGCCGCTCGACGCGCCCGACGACCCCCGCGCCGCCCTGCAGTCGCTCGTCTCGCGTCTGCGCCGCGCCCTCCCCGCGGGTGCCGTGTCGTCGACTCCCGGCGGGTACCGCCTCGACGTCTCGCGCGACGACGTCGACGTGACGCACTTCCAAGACCTCGTCGCCGAGGCGCGGGCCACGGGAGATGCCGCGCGCGCCCGTGAGGCTCTGGCGCTGTGGACCGGCGAGGTGTGGACGCCCGGCGAGGGCTTCGACTGGCTCGTTCGCGACCTCCTGGAGGACCGCGCCCACGCTGAACGGCTCACCGCGACCGCCCCCGCCCCCGCGCGCCGCGAGGCGCTCGCCGCTCCCGTCACGAGCCTCATCGGCCGCGGCGACGAGCTCGACGCCATCCGCGCGCGCCTCGCGACCGACCGCCTCGTCACGATCATCGGGCCGGGCGGTGCCGGGAAGACCACCCTCGCGGTCGAGACGGCCCGTGCCCTCGCCGACGCGATCATCGTCGAACTCGCCCCGGCCGCCGCGGGAGAGGTGTGGACCGCGATCGCCGGTGCCGTCGGGCGCGGCGTCCGCGTGCGCGACACGAGCGGACCGCCGTCGACGTCGGCGGAACGGGTCGCGGAGGCCGTCGCGGGCCGCGAGGCCGTGCTCGTGCTCGACAACTGCGAGCACGTCTCGCACGAGGCGGCCGAAGCCGCGCTGGCGCTGCTCGGGGTGAGCGCCGGGGTCCGCGTCCTCGCGACCAGCCGCGAACCCCTCGGCATCCCCGGCGAGGCGTTCGTCGATCTCGGGCCTCTCCCGCCCGCCGACGCCGACGAACTCTTCGCCCGCCGCGTGCGGTCGGCCCGCGGCAGCGAGCCCACCGCCGACGAGCGCGGAACCGCCGCGCGGATCGTCCGTCGCCTCGACGGCCTCCCCCTGGCCATCGAGCTCGCCGCCGCGCGCTCGCGCACGCTGACTCTCGCCGAGATCGACGCGGGTCTCGACGACCGCTTCGCGTTGCTCTCGCACGGCCCGCGGCTGAGCTCGGAGCGGCACCGCACCCTCCGCGCGCTGATCGACTGGAGCTGGGACACGCTCACCGACGACGAGCGGGTGGCGCTGCGCGCCGCCGCGGTGTTCCCCGACGGGATCGGCGCGGTCGACGCCGCCGCCGTGGCCGAGGTCTTCGAGGTGGATGCCGACGCCTTCGACGCCCTCGTCGATCGCTCGCTGCTGACCCGGCGCGAGGGACGCTTCCGCATGCTCGAGACGGTGCGCGAGTACGGACTCGACCGCCTGCGCGCGGCCGCCGACGAGGAGCGCTACCGGTCGCGCGCGGCCGACGTGCTGTCGCGACTCGCGTCTCGGAGAGAACGTGACGTCCGCGGCCCGGGACTGCCCGCGGCCCTGGCCTGGTTCGACGCGAACGACGAGAACCTCACGGCGGCCTTGCGCGCCCTGGCCCGTGCGCACGATCGGCGCGGCGGCGCACGGCTGCTCCGGAGCCTGCTGTGGCCCTGGGCCATCCGCGAGCGCAGCGACGACCTTCGTCGCGCGGTCGCCGACATCGCCGACCCGGAGGCGGCGCTCGACGACGAACCGACCGTCGTGGTCGAGGCGGTGGCCCTGTTTTCGAGCACCTTCCCCGAGCGCGGCGAGGCGAGCGGCGTCTCCGCGGAGGCGTTCGGCATCCGACAGGCGCAGCTGGAGGAGGCGGCCCGCCGGTATCCCTCGGAGGTGACCGCCCTGGTGCCCCCGCTCCTCCGCCTCGCGGGGTCCGTCCTCGCGTCCGGCGACGGCGACGCCGCGCGCACCTGGCACGTCGACGTCACCGAGGAGGAGTTCGCGGCAGCGCCACCCTGGTCGCGGGCGATCCTCCACACGCTCGGCGCCGGCGCCGCGCAGAACGCCGGCGACATCCGCACCCTCGGCACCGAGAGTGAGCGCGCCGTGCGGATGTTCACCGAGATCGGCGACCCCTGGGGACTCGGGTTCGCGAGCCAGCTGCGTTCCGAGTGGCTCATCCTCGAGGGGCGCCTCGACGAGGCGCTCGCGATGACCGACCTCTCGAGCGAGGCGATCCGTGGGCTCACGTCCGTCTCCGACTACCTGCAGCAGCGCGCGCAGGCCGTGGGCATCCTGCTGCGGCTCGGCCGTGACGGCGAGGCACGCTCCCGGGCGGACGAGATCGAGGAGCTCGCGGTCGCCGACGGCTCGGCGCGCGCTCTCGGGCAGGCCGCCATGACGACCGCGCACGTCGACGTGGCCACCGGCGACGGCGAAGCGGCGCTTCGCGCGGTCGAGAGCATCGCGCTCGAGCCCGGCTTCCCGGATCAGTTCGTGGCGTGGCACGACACGCAGCGCGCCCAGGCGCTGCTGCTCCTGGGCCGATACGAGGAGGCCCGGACGGCGCTCCGCGAGGCGATCCGGCGGGCCGCGCTGTCGCGCGACTACCCGATCGTGGCCATGGTTCTCCTCGCCATCGCCGGGTGGAACGCCGCCACCGCACGACGCGCCCACGCGGAGGAGGCGCTGGCCCGCGCCGCCGCGGTCCGCGGCGCCACCGACGTCGGTGACCCGTTCCACGTCTGGGTTCGCGCGCGGCTCGCCGCGCTCCCCGACGATGATGCGGCGGAGAGCCCCGGCATCCCCACGCCCCTCGCGGACGTGGATGCCGAGGCCCTCGCAACCCTGCTCGACTAAGCCTTGCGCATGTAGGCGCGTACCGTGAGCGGCGCGAAGATCGCCACGATCACCGCCGCGCCGATGAGCGAGACGACGACGTCGGAGCCCGCTGTGCCGGTGTTGACGAGGCCGCGCACCGCGGTGACCAGGTGCGAGACCGGGTTCACGTCGACGAACCACTGCAGCCACGACGGCATCGTGTTCGAGGGCACGAAGGCGTTCGAGAGGAACGTCAGCGGGAAGAGGATCAGCATCGAGATGCCCTGCACGCTGGAGGCGCTGCGCGCGATGACGCCGAAGAACGCGAAGATCCAGCTGATCGCCCACGAGCACGCGATGACGAGCAGGCCCGCGGCGACCACGGCCCAGATGCCGCCCTCGGGACGCAGGCCCATGATGAAGCCCATCGTGAAGGTCAGCACCGTGGCGATGGCGTAGCGGACGGTGTCGGCCAGCAGCGCTCCCGACAGCGGCGCGATGCGCGCGATCGGCAGGGAGCGGAACCGGTCGAACACGCCCTTGTCCATGTCTTCACGCAGCTGCGTGCCGGTGACGACCGAGGTCGTGATCACGGTCTGGACGAGGATGCCGGGGATGATGATCGGCAGGTAGCTCTGCACGTCCCCGGCGATCGCGCCGCCGAAGATGTACGTGAACATCAGGGTGAACAGGATCGGCTGCACGGTGACGTCGATGAGCTGCTCGGGCGTGCGGCGGATCTTCAGCAGACCGCGGCCGGCCATCGTGACGGTGTTTCGCAGGGTCTGCGCGAGGCTCGCGGTGCGAGGCAGGTCGCGCTCCAGAGTGAGGGCGCTCATGAGCGGACTCCTTCCAGGTCGTCGGCGCTCTCGCGCGCCGCGGTGTCGTCGGTCGGCACACCCGAGCCGGTGAGGGTGAGGAAGACCTCGTCCAGGGTGGGCTGCTGCACGCTGAACTCGCTCAGGTGCAGGCCCTCCTCGCGGAAGGCCACGAGCAGGTCGGTGACCTCGTCGGGGTCGGACATCGGCACCGTGAGGCGCGCCGCCTCCGGCGAGACGATGGCCGTGGCGTCCAGGACCCGTCCGACGGTCGCGCGGGCGGCGTCGAGGTCGGAGCCGGGCTTGAGCCGCAGCACGAGCGAGGCCTGCCCGACGGAGGCCTTGAGCTCGAGCGCCGTCCCCTCGGCGACGACGCGGCCGCGGTCGATGACGGCGATGCGGTCGGCGAGCTGGTCGGCCTCGTCGAGGTACTGCGTGGTGAGCACCACGGTGGATCCGGATGCCACGAGCCGGCGGATCGTGTCCCACATCTGTCCGCGCGTGCGGGGATCCAGACCGGTGGTCGGCTCGTCGAGGAAGATCAGCGGCGGCTGCGCGATGAGGGAGGCCGCGAGGTCGAGGCGGCGACGCATGCCGCCGGAGAACTTCGCGAGAGGACGGGAAGCGGCCTCGGTGAGGCCGAACTCCTCGAGCAGTTCGCTCGCCTTGCGCCGGGCGGCGGGGCGGGAGAGCCCGAGCAGGCGGCCGAAGATCATGAGGTTCTCGGTGGCCGAGAGTTTCTCGTCGACCGAGGCGAACTGCCCGGTGAGGCCGATGAGCTGGCGCACGACGTGCGGCTCGCGGGCGACGTCGTGACCGAAGATCTCGGCCCGGCCGCCGTCGGGACGCAGGAGCGTCGTCAGCATGCTGATGGTGGTGGTCTTGCCGGCACCGTTGGGGCCGAGCACGCCGTAGACCGTGCCGGCTTCGACGACGAGATCGACGCCGTCGACGGCTCTGTTCGAGCCGAACGTCTTGACGAGCCCTTCGGCTCGGACCGCGGGAGTGCGGGTGGATGAAGTGGTCATGACGACAGGATGCGCCGGGGGCACTGTCGCGCCGCTGTCACGGCGGCGGGGGTGCTGTCACGGCGCTGTCAGCAGCCCTGACCTGCCGACCGATGCCAGCGACCTCGATCGCGTGTTCCGGGGCATCGGACCGTCAGCGACGATCGCACGCCTCATACGCCGCGAGCAGCCGCGGCGTCCCCAGCGACTCCGCATCGCCGATCAGGGCGGCATCCGCCCCCGAACGAGCACGGGTCCACGGCCCGGGTTGGTCGGGGCGCTGCGCGATCCACGGCAGAGCGGCGCCGTCCTGCGCGTCAACGATCGGTCCGCGTTCCGGACCGAGACGACGGAGCTCCTCCGCCCACCGTTCGCCCCAGCGGCTCCAGCCGAGCGCCGTGATGATCGCTGCGCTCACGCCGGGCCGGAGAGCCGCTCTCCAGACCTGATCGCCGAAGATCGAGAGGGTCACATTGCCGAGCTGGAATTCCGCGGTCACCGCATCCGAAAACGTCACCGTCCCGGCGTCCGCATCGAAACTCGTCGTCTCACGCACGCTTGGCGGGAGGTCACCGAGTTCGCGTGCGACCCGCTCCGTCCACGACCGCTGTGCCTGTTCCTCGCTCGGCTCGTGGAGGAACTTGGCGATACTCACGCCGCCGTTGAAGCTCGCCAGCAGGGCCGAGCTCATCTGCCCCCACACAGCATTCGCGACCACGTCGACATTCATCGGGCAGACGACTCTCGGACTTGGTCGCGCAGCGGGGGTGCCCCATCGGGGGAGAACACGGGCGAGAACTCGACGCGGCCATCGCCGTCGACGACGTCCTGAACAACGCACCGGCTCACGCTGTCTCCGAAAGTGTCGCGCAGCGCGCGCACCATCTCGCGGCCGCGCTCCGTCGCGCCGCCGCCCGAGGCGGTGTGAGCTCGCACGCGGATCACCTGCCTCGCGCGCGGCGATACACCCGAGCGAGAACCATCATCGGCGGAGCGGCCGGATGTACGGGCGGAGGAGGGGCGCACCGTCTGCGGACGACAACGAGACAAGGACCTCATCGAAGGTGCCGACGAGCAGATAGGAGAGTGGGATCACGGGGTGAAGAGGGTTCCGATCGGCAACCTTCAGCGCGAGCTCGACTCCGCCGTGTGTCAGGCCGGTCCACCCATCGCCGAGATCGACGGCCTCGAATCCGTCGGCGGCCTCCCCCCATCCGAATGGCAGACGCACCGGCCCCATTCCCTCGCGGGAGCGCAGGGCGACGGCGAGCAAGCGTGCGAGCATGACCTCCACGTAGCGAAGCTCGCCAGCCCACATCAGACCCTCGGGCTCCTCCGCGCGTTCAGCGGAGGAGAGGAGGTACCCGCCCTGGTACGGCGAAACTGTGTAGCGGATTTCACCTCCGGTGTTGGCCAGCGTCAGCGAATCCGCGCCCTCCCTCGTCGGCGTATATCCCGCGCGCGCGGCAAGAGAAAGCAATTCTTCGGTCAAGGCGACGTCCATTCCCCGAGAAACGGGCAGCTTCGCGAGGGCCTCTTCCAAACGCCGGGCACCATCAACCACGGTTCAACTCCTCATACACTTCGAGCAGGCGAGGGGTCCCTAACGCCTCGGCTTCGCTGATCAGAACAGCGTCAGCTTCCGAACGCGCACGGGTCCAGGGCCCGGGTTCACCGGGTCGTTGAGCTACCCAGGGCATAAAGTTGCCGTCCTGCGCATCGACAATCGGACCTCCTTCGGGGCTGAGGCGACGGAGTTGATCTCCCCACCGCTCACCCCAGCGGCTCCGGCCCAGCGCCGACACGAGCACAACGCTGACGCCAGGGCGCAGAGATGACTTCCAGACATCGCTTCCGGCGATCGCGACCGTCACCTCGCCCAGCCCGAACCTCGCGGTCGCCGCCCCCGAAAGTCTGAGCGTCGCAGAGTGAGGATCAACCTCCATGGCTTCACGGATGCTGGAAGGAAGCTCGTGAAGTTGCCGCACGACAAAGCCTGTCCAGGACTGCTGCGCCTGTTCCTCGCTAGGTTTCCCGAGGAATTTCGCGATGCTTACCTCACCGCCGAAGCTCGCAAGGAGATCCGAGCTCATCGCCTCCCAGAGAGTGTTCGCCACCTCGTCGACATGACTCGTTTCGGTCACGGTCGACCCGTAGCCGGAAGTTCTCGCAGAGCAAACGTCGAAGGTCGACGACGAGACCCCAGCACGGTGGCGGCCTCAGGCACGCGGAAGTTCCCGCTCGGTCGCTTGGATGTCTCCCACCTCGTCACGCGGGACGAGGTGCCAAAACACGCCGGGCTCGAGTATCGTCGCGCCGACATTCGCGGCCGTGACCGCATCGGTCGAAAGCAGGACGGCCGTCTCCTCACTGTTCGACTGCAACAGCACGCACTCAATAGCACCCCACCGGGCGGTGAACCCGAGTTCGAAGAGGCGTGTGCATGACGATGCGTCGACGACGCGGCTGTAGACGTAGGGCCGCGTCTGCACGCATCCATCGACCGGCACATCACTTAGAGTCACCAGTTCCACCTGCGCGTCGTCAACCCACGAGACGTGCCACTCCCGGCCGCCCCATTCCGCGCGAGGGCCGATCAGCATAGTCGGCGGAGCAAAGACCGTGCTGCCTCGCCAACCAGTGGCGGGCCCTCCGTAGGAAGCCACGAGGTCCTGGTGCACGTCGGCGAAGATCCGCCAGATCTCCGCGTCGCGCGGCACCACCGTCGCCGCGATGTCCCAGACCGGCACGAGGCCCGTGCGGAGGAAACCGGTGGCGTAGCCGGCGACCGATGTGGGATCTCCGGCGCGCGGGATGGAGACGCGGGTCAGGCGTGTCGGCGCAAATCGGAGGACATCGACGAACGGCGCCGCCGGCTCCGATATGCCGTATGCCGCAAGAACTTGGCCAGGCGTGCGCCATTGAACCGCATCGCCGATGCGGACCGCAGGACCGACGAGAAGAGAGTCCCCGTGCTCCAGATATGCTCTCCCGGCTGCGGGCCAGACCAGCTTCTGCATTGGCGTCATTGAGTGGTGCCGGCCTTTTCCGTCGCAGTGATAACGGGTTGCCATCGCGATTTCACCTCGACGTCACCGATGTTCACCGAGCGATGCCAGCCGTTTCTCGCGTTCCCTTCCCACGACGGATCTGACGATGCTGCTGAAGCCCCGGCCTGGATGAGAAGCTCCCCCTCGCGAGCGTTCCACACCCAGCACCACTCGCCGCCGAAGAGGGCGTACCAGTCCCAGACACGCACATCACGCACGGATGACCGCGGGATCCTGACATTCGGCGCCCCCGGCACGTTGTCGGCAGGTAGCGGTATCCACCCGGGGCGCGGGCATACGCGGGGAATAGTCACCCAGTCCACCGAGGTACCTCCTGTTCCCGCGCTTTCCGACCCGATGATGGGCACCTCGGCATCTTCGATGAACGCGAACATCCCCCGCTGATGCAGTTCGCGCACCATCATGGGAGGTCCGGCTTCCATCTGCCCACCGGGACCCACCCCCCGGTGAGGTTATCGAGGATTGCGAGCATCCGGTACGTCCCTCCTGGCGTCATTTCCCACATCTCCGCCACCGTCTGCATCCAAAGGAATCGGGTCACGGAACGACGTCGACGCAACGCATCAATGTGATGCGCGAAGACCTTCTGCCTCCCGTGCGGCCAAATACTTGTCTGGGATCCGGAGTCTCACACGGCGGTCGACCTCACGTAGAACGCCCTCGAGGTCATTCAGAGTCCACTCTTTGGTCGGACCAAGGAGTACCGCCGCCGACGAAGTTCGGAAGGGAATCTCAAACCCAAAAATACCGTCTTCATAACCGAAAATGATCTGCCAGTACTCATAGAGCACAAACGACGCTTGGAGCGCCGGCCGAGGCCCGTCGCGAACCTCCAGAAAGATCAGGCTCTCCTGATCTTCGCCAAAAACGTTCCGAACCGCGCGGCTGAAGACTTTCACATACTCCGACATCGACTCATCGAGTCGCATACCATCCTCCATTTCCATCAGGAATGATGTCGTAGCCGTGAGCCTCTAGGTATTTGGCCTCCATGGCCAGGAAGCTCCTCTGGTCGACAGCTGGGTTGTGAGTGAACCGAATCTCCATGCCCCGCTGGATTGCTTCGTCGAGAGCTGGCCGATTGAAGAAGTCGAACATCTCATCACGCCGTTCTATGCCGAACACATCTTGAGCCCGATTCCAGTCGTCACCCATGTCGAAATACATCGCACCGTCACGCTTAGCGACCTCAATATAGGAAGACGGATCGTTTTCGATGAACCTCCCGAGCACGAGCGTGTCCGACCCCTCGTTATGAAGCGAATGCTCCCTCAGCTCAAGATAATCCTCAGCCGGTATCCGCGACCCCTGGGCGCCGTCCTCGTATCGAACCACATAGTTGCCCTCGTGCTTGAAGCCGTCAGGCAGCCAGATGTCGCGGCCGTCGATCCTTTCGACCATGCCCGCAACCGGCGGCGGCCCGCCGGTTGCGTCGGGGACAACCGGCGATCCACCCCCACGGCTACCTTCGCCCGGGACGGATTCACCCGACTGTGGGGAGGGCGGATTCGTTCCCTCCCCGCCGCGGTGCACGGCCGGCGCGTCCGGATCGCCGAGATGGAACTGCTGGACGTCGGGGTCGCCCGCGTGCACGCGCGGAACATCGGCATCCAAGCGGACGAGGTGGTCTCCGCCACGGATGTCGTCGAGCAGCGTCCCGCCATCGTCGAGAGAACTGCGCTCGAGCGTGTTCGCCAGGTCGTCTCGGGCGCCGCCGAAGCGCGCTCCGTCATCGACCAGTCCGTCCGAACGCAGGTGCAGGCCGTTCGACTCCGGCGTCGAACCAGGCGGGCGTTCGACCGCGCCGCCCCGACCGACGTCGTCGCCGAAGCCCTCCGCCCCGCGTCCGCCCTTCACCCCGTCGAGGAGCGCGCCGCCACCCTTGGTGGGGAGCACGAGCGTCGCGATGTTGAAGAGCGAGGTTCCGGCGGTGCCGCCGGGGTCTTTGCCCCAGTCCGACCATCCCTCGCCCCACTGATCGGGCGATGCCTTCCACCATTCCTCCGGCGCGTGGTACCCCACGAAGCTACCGAACAGGTCGATGTACGACCGGTACGAGTCGCGCATCCACTGCTGCTGCCACTCGACGAACCCGGTGTCGATGCCCTTCGCCTTCAGCTCCGAGATCTGTCCGGGGGCCACGACCTCTGTCATCACGGGCGCCATGAAGCCCATCGACACTCCAGTGGCGAGGTGGAGAAGCCCCAGCCACGACTGCCCCCAACCCGAGAGCCAGTCCACACCGCGGTCCGCCGCGCTTTGGAAGTCACCCGACAGCAGGTCACCCGTCAGGTCCCATGGCGGCGGCCAGCTCTTGAAGTCGTAACCGAACACGAGCATGCCGAGACCGCCGACCATGTCCCAGGCACCGTTGAGCACACCGCCGGTGAGGTGCATCGGGAAGCCGATCGTCTTCTCGGCGCACGACTCCTCGCGCGCAGACGCGCTGCCCCAGTCGGTCTGCAGATTGTCGGGAGCGGTGGTCTCGGCGGGTGCGACGGCGTTGGTCGACAGCCCGGCCGAGCGGCGGATCGCGTTCGCGAGGTCCTCGTTCGCGACGCGCAACTGCTCGCCGAGGAGGTACCCCTGGTCGACGAGATCGGCGTTGCGCTGGACCATGTCGGGGTCTTCCCACCAGTTGTCCACCGGCACGGGCAGGAAGGTGACCGCGAGATTGTTCGTCCAGGTGACGCGCGAAGCGAAGTTGTTCGCCTCGACCACGAACGCCTCGGCATCGGACCGTAGATCTGCGAGGCGGGTGAGGATCGGCTGCACCGTCGTCACCCAGTCGGTGAGCGCGCTCGCGACCGCGGTCAGGTCGCCGCCGACGCGGTCGGAGGCGTCGCGCACGGGGTTCATCGCGACGTAGACCGCTTCCGCGCCCGTCGACTCGTACGACGCGGGCAGCGTCGACCACGACGAGGCCACATCCGTCCCGACCTGCTGGATGGAGCCACCGCGGGAAGAGATGTCGGCCGCCGCCTGGCTCACTCCGGCGAGGTCGAGGTTGTGACCCGGGAGCTTCGAGGGATCGATCAGACCGTGTGACATCAGTACGGCACCGATCCGCCGTGCTGCGCGAACGCGCCGGCATCCGGAGTCCACACCGACGCGGCGAGCGCCTGCGTCGCCGTCGCCATCTCGATGTCCCCCGCCGTGACGGCGTTTGTCGCCTCGATGACGGCATGCCGCGCGCTCGGAATGCGCTGCTGAATGAGAGAGAGGTCGGGCGCCTGCGCCTCGACGAAGGCCTGCATCGCCTCGGCGACCTCGGCGGACTGGGTGCCGGCAACGGCCGCCGACAGCTGGTCGGACAGGCCGGTCAGAGCGGTCACGAGCGACGTCGCAGCTGTGTCGACTCCCGTGAGCACCTGCTGGACCCCCTCCGGGGAAACCCGCCAACCCGTCATCGTCCACCTCCGCTCTCGACCTCGACCATGATAGAAAACGTGGTCGATATGTCGAAAGACGCACGGGGCACACCCAGCCACGCCCTGATCGACGGGATCGTCGAGGGTATCGCGGTGTCGGAGAGCCGAGCACCGCTGCTTGCCCTGACCGCCACGCGCACCGACCTGCTCATGCAGGCCGGAATGGCTCGGCATCCGCTCGTCTTCCTCACCGGAGACGGTACGCGCCTGACCGAGCCGATGCGCGCGGCTCTGGCCGCCACCCGCGTCCCGTGGGCCGTGCGCACGGCCGGGGGCCTCCGCGACGGACTCACCGGGCGGCCCCTCGCCGACCTGGCGGCGGCTTTCGACGGCACCCCCGCCGCTCCCCACCCCGACGCGCTCTACCTCGAGCAGCCCACGACGCTGCAGCTGGTCGCCTCAGTATCGGTGCGCCACCGCGCCGACGCCTCGACCCGCCTGGGCGCCACCCTCGAGGTGCTGGGGCGCGCGGCCGAGACCACCCCGGTCGCATGGGGTCCGAACGAACCAGCTGAGTACGCGTGGGACCGCGATGCCCTCACCGCGTTCGCGAGGGCCCGGATGCCGAGCGACACCCGCCTCATCGCGACCGGGGATGCCGCGCGCCCGATGGCCGCCACCCTCACCGCCCGTCGCACGGCCCGCGGTGTCGAGGAGGTGACCGAGGCGCTCATCTCGCTCGGCGCCCTCGACGACCCGGCGACGGACGCGTGCGCCGACGCCGCGGTCGAGCTGCTCGACGAGCTCGCCGTCACCCCGTGGCCCTTGATGGCGGCTCTCTTCACCCGTCCGGGCCGAGCCGACCTCACGACCTCGGCGTTCATCGCTCCCGCGCCGCGACCGCTCGCCCTTTTGATCGGTGCGCCCGCGGTGCGTGACCTCGCGCTGGACCCCGCGACCTGGGCGGAGCGCTTCGGCGCGCGCGTGGCCGGCCGCCCGCGGACGCCCGCGCTCGTGATCCCCCTCCGACGATCAGAGGAGCCCGTTGAGATCGCCTGGGGCCGGCTCGTCGGGATCGCCGAGACTCTCGGGGCCGACCGCGTCGCGGAACTGACGGGGTTCCGGCTCCACATCGACGAGTGGCGGAACCGCTGATGCCTCACGAGTACGTCCTGCTCGCCCCGCGCGTGATCGGGCTGCGCGAGGTCGCCCACGCCGTCGCCGCGACCGAACCCTCGCTCGCCTACCGCATGGACGCCGGGGGCATGCAGATCGTGCTCGTCGACGGGGATGCCACCGTGCTGACGATCGTGCATCCCGTTCCCGCGCGACCCGCCGAGGTGCGACGGCTCCTCGGCGGGGATGCCCCGGCCGACGCGGAGCCGCGCTGGTGGATCGACCTCGTCGCGCCGTGGGAGGCCGAGCAGCGCGCGGCGCGCATCATCGCCGCGCTCGCCGCCGTGTCAGACGGCACCGCACGCGATCTCTCCCCCGGCGGACGCGGCTGAGCGCAGGGCGTCGCGGAGGGCGGAGGGGAACGTCCTCACAACTCCGGCGGACGCAACCCCGCGAGCTTCACCTCGTGCACGGTCCACACCGTCAGGGCGACGAGGGGCAGCAGGCCGATGAGCGGGAAGAAGCCGGTGACGACGACCACGAGGTACGCCGCGGCGATGACGGCGACCGTGATCGCGCCGACGACCTCGATCGGGCGCTGCCGAGCGAACTGCCACAGGGTGCGCAGGAAGGCGCGGTCGCGCAGCGAGCCCAGCGCGATGGAACAGACCGCCAGGATCAGCAGGAACCCCGCCCCCGCGCCGACACGCGAACCGACCGGCGCCCCGAGCGCGTCCGCCAGCATCCCGAATGTGAGGAAGGGAGTGATGAAGGTGACGATGGTGGCGAGCCCGATCAGGCGCCGCACGAGCAGAGCCGTCGCCAGCTGGGCGAGGTAGGGCGGGACGCGCGCGAGGGGATTCTCGCGGAGCACGCGTCGCGCCGTGAGGATCGCCTGGGCCCGCCGACCGCTCACGACCTGCGCCACGGCGAGCATCTGGCCCACCTGCGGTGACGTCGGATCGATCCGGGCCGCCTGCTCGGCGAGGCGAACGGCCTCCTCGCGGCGGGGGACCTGGGCGACGGCGATCGAGGAGGCGGTGACGAGGGCCTGCACCCGCTCGTCATCCGAGGCAGCGGTCGTGAGAGCAGCTTCCGCTTCCTGACGTGCCGCGTCGAACTGCCGCCGTTCGCGCAGGATGCGCGCGAGCACGAGGCGGAACTCGCTACGGCCCGGATCCAGCCGTACGGCCTCGCTCGCCCAGCCCAGAGCCTCGGTCGAGTCGCGCGCCATGGTGATCCGGGCGAGGAGCGACGCGGCATCCGCCCGCAGTTCCGCGTGTGCGAAGGCGAGCCGTGCGTCGCGCTCGGCCCCCTCGGCATCGCCGATCTCGGTCCGCGTGATCGCCATGAGCAGCAGCGACGGCCCGTGGTCGGGCTGCGCCGACAGCGCGAGCTCGAGCATCAGGCGCGCCTTCTGCGGCTCGCCGAGCAGCAGGTACCGGCGAGCCTGGTCGAGGGGATCGGATGCCATGTCAGATGCGGTGGCGCTTGAGGTAGGCCCGCAGCTGGCCGAACGTGCCGTCGTCGACGCCGTACTCGAGCACGGGTTTGATCTGCTCGAACCATTCGCGGGTCGACGGCACCACCTTCGTGGCGGCCTGCTCGAGGTCGGCCGTGCCGATCATGCGCGGCACCCCGGATGCCACCGACTCGGTGAACGCGGCCTCGATCGCCTGGTCGACGACATAGGCGATGTCGGCACCGGAGAACTCCTCGGTCCGCCGCGCCAACTCGCGCGCGTCGACCGCCGCGGCCGGCTTGTCGCGCAGCGCGTTCTCGACGATGGCGAGCCGCGCGGGCTGGTCGGGCGGGAGCACGAGCACGGTGCGGTCGATGCGTCCCGGACGCCGCAGGGCCGGGTCGACGTCCCACGGGCGGTTCGTGGCGGCGAGGATGTAGACGCCGTCGTTGTCGGCGTCCACCCCGTCGAACTCCTCGAGCAGCTGGCTGGCGAACATGCGCAGCGACTGCGCGGACGACCCGCCGGAGCTGCGCCGCCCGCCGATGGCGTCGAACTCGTCGATGAACACCACGCAGGGCCGTGCCGCCCGCGCCGCCTCGAACAGGGAGTGGATCGACTGCTCGGTCTCGCCGAAGTGCGGCCGCACGAGGTCGGCGAGGGTCGCGTGCACGAAGTTCGCGCCGAGCTCGCCCGCGATCGCGCGGGCGATGAACGTCTTGCCGCAGCCGGGCGGGCCGTACATCAGCAGACTTCCGCGGGGGGCCTTGCCGAACATGCGCGCCATCTCGGGATTGCGCATCGGCAGGAGGAACGCGCCGTTCAGGTGCTTCTTCACCTCGTCGAGACCGGCGACGTCGGCGAGGGTCACGGCGGGGCGCTCGACGTCCCACACGGGCTTCTCGACCTTGTCGGCCGCCACCTCGAGCAGGGGCGCATCGCCGGGCGGGGTCTGACCGCCTGAGCCGGTCGCCGGCGTCACCGGCGCGGCGGGCGTCACCGGCGCAGCCGGCTCGACCGGCGGCGTGGACGTCGACCCGGGCTCTCCCGTCCCGGTGGCCGGAGGTGCCGGCACGAACGGCGCCGGGGGCGGCGAGGTGGGTGCAGGCGGGGGCACCGCGGGCGCGGCCAGCGGCGCACCCGCGCCCGGGTCGGTCGCGGGGGGCGTGGCATCCGGAGCCTGTCCGGCGCGCAGCCGCGCCGCCGCCAGCCGCGCGCGCAGCACGCCCACGGTGGCCGCGTTCGCGCCCAGCTCGGCGATGCGCTCGATCTCGGTCGCGGCCTCGTCGAGCTGCGCCTGCAGGAGCAGCTCGACGAGGTCGACGCGCAGGCCGATGTTGCCCGGGTCGGCCGCGACGGCCGCCCGGATGATCCCGACGAAGTCTTCCGAACCCGTCATGGCCGGTTCAGGCTCCGCGCAGCCGCTCGGCCAGGTAGCCGTGGAGGGCGTCGAGGCCGATGCGCTCCTGGCCCATCGTGTCGCGGTCGCGCACGGTCACGGCGTTGTCGTCGAGCGAGTCGAAGTCGACGGTGACGCAGAAAGGGGTGCCGATCTCGTCCTGACGGCGGTAGCGGCGGCCGATGGCGCCCGCGTCGTCGAAGTCGATGTTCCAGCCGGCCGAGCGCAGCGTTTCGGCGACCTCGCGGGCCAGCGGCGACAGGCGCTCGTTGCGCGAGAGCGGCAGCACGGCCACCTTGACGGGCGCGAGGCGCGGGTCGAGCTTGAGCACCGTGCGGGTGTCGGTGCCGCCCTTGGCATTGGGCACCTCTTCTTCGCGATACGCGTCGACGAGGAACGCCATCATCGCGCGGGTCAGGCCGAACGAGGGCTCGATGACGTAGGGCGTGTATTTCTCGCCCGAGGCCTGGTCGAAGAAGGTGAGCGACTGGCCCGAGGCCTCCGAGTGGCTCTTGAGGTCGTAGTCGGTGCGGTTGGCGACGCCCATGAGCTCGCCCCACTCCTTGCCCGGGAAGCCGAAGCGGTACTCGACGTCGATCGTGCCGGCGGAGTAGTGCGCGCGGTCGTCTTCGGGCACGTCGAAGCGCTTCATGTTCTCGGGGTCGATGCCGAGATCGATGAACCAGTTCCAGCACGCTTCGACCCAGTGCTCGAACCACTCGTTCGCCTCGGCGGGAGGGGTGAAGTACTCGATCTCCATCTGCTCGAACTCGCGCGTGCGGAAGATGAAGTTGCCCGGCGTGATCTCGTTGCGGAACGCCTTGCCGACCTGGCCGACACCGAACGGGGGCTTGCGACGGGATGCCGTGAGCACGTTCGAGAAGTTCACGAAGATGCCCTGCGCGGTCTCGGGGCGCAGGAAGTACAGGCCCGACTCGTCGTCGACGACACCGAGGTAGGTCTTGACGAGGCCCGAGAACGATCGGGGCTCGGTCCAGTTGCCCCGCTGGCCGGTGTCGGGGTCGGGAACCTCGTCCCAGCTCTCGGGCTCGCGACCGCGCTTGGCGACGAAGGCTTCCCACAGGTGGTCGGCGCGATAGCGCTTGTGCGTGATGGTCGACTCGACGACCTTGTCGGCGAACGTCGCGACGTGACCCGAGGCCTCCCACACGCGCTTGGGCAGGATGATGCTCGAGTCGAGGCCCACCATGTCGCCGCGGCCACGGACGAAGGTCTGCCACCACTGCCGGCGGATGTTCTCCTTCAGCTCCGTGCCGAGGGGGCCGTAGTCCCACGCCGAACGCGAGCCGCCGTAGATCTCACCGGCCTGGAACACGAACCCGCGATGGCGGGCGAGGGCGATGACCTTGTCGAGGCGGGACTGTTCGGCCACGGTGGCTCCAATGGTCGGGAAAGTTGTGGGGGTGCGGCGCGAGGGCGCGGCATCCAGTTTACCGAAGCGACCCGTGGCCGCCGGGCGTCGCTCCGGGCCTCACCGCGTGAGGCGCTCGCGCTGCACGGTGAACTCCTCGAGGGCGGCGACGTCGATCTCGACACCGAGTCCCGGTCCCGTGGGCACGCGCACGTGCCCGTCGTCGATCACGGCGGGCTCGGTCACGATGTCGCGCGTGTAGAAGCGGGCGGATGCCGAGATGTCACCGGGGAGGGTGAAGCCGGGGAGCGCGGCCAGGGCGGCGTTCGCGGCCCGGCCGATGCCCGTCTCGAGCATGCCGCCGCACCAGACCGGGATCCCGGCCGCGCGGGCGCGGTCGTGGATGGCGACGGCCTCGAGGTAGCCGCCCACGCGGCCCGCCTTGATGTTCAGGACGGCCGCCGATCCGAGGGCGAGCGCGTCGGCCGCCGCCTTGTCCGACACGATCGACTCGTCGAGGCACACGGGGGTCCGGAGGCGCTTCGCGAGGGCGGCGTGGTCGACGAGGTCGTCCTCCTGCAGCGGCTGCTCGATCAGCAGCAGGTCGAAGCGGTCCAGTTCGGCGAGGGTGTCGGCATCCCGCAGCGTGTACGCCGAGTTGGCGTCCACCTGCAGCGGGATGTCGGCGAACGCCCCGCGCACGGCCGCCGTGTCGTCGATGTCGCGGCCGGGCTTGATCTTGATCTTGATGCGGACGTATCCGTCGTCGAGGTAGCCGCCGACCGCGTCGACCAGCGCCGCGGGATCGCGCTGGATCCCGACCGAGACGCCCGAGGGCACCCGATCGCTCTCGGCCCCGAGGTAGGCGCCGAAGCTCCGCCCCTCGGCGCGGAGCGCGGCGTCGATGACCGCGAGCTCGAGTCCGGCCTTGGCCATGCGGTGCCCCACGAACGGGCTGAGGATGCCGGGAACCTCCTCGGGCGCGAGGGCGCGGCGCTCGAGCAGGGCCGGCGCGAGGTAGCGGCGGAGGACGTCCCACGCGCCGGCGGTGTACTCGCTGGAGTACAGCGGCTCCGCCATCGTCACGACCTCTCCCCAGCCGATCCCGTCGGCGGTCTCGACGGCGACGACGATGACCTCTCGCACGGTCTCGGTGCCGAACGACGTGGTGAAGGGCGACACGAGGGGGATCTGCAACACGCGGAGCTCGACGACATCCAGGGTCACGGGCGCGGCGGGACGGCGGAGGGGCATGGGGGCAGGGTACCGGGGCCGCGCCGCCGCGCGGGGAGGGCGGGCCGGCGACCGTAACGCCCGCGCCCGGCCGTGGCAAGGCCGGACCCCACTCCGCCGCGCGCGCGTAGCGTCGAGACATGAGCGACGACTTCACCCCCCGCCACGCGATCGTCACCGGCTCCGACTCGGGCATCGGCGCGGCCACCGCCCTCGCCCTCGCCGAGGCCGGGATCGACGTCGCGATCACCTACCACTCCGACAAGGACGGCGCCGAGGAGGTCGCCGCGGGCGTGCGTGCCCGCGGGTCGCGCGCGATCGTCGCGCAGTTCGACGCGACCGAGTTCGGCAAGGTCCCGGATGCCGTCAACACCATGGCCGACGAGCTCGGCGGCCTCGACGTCTTCGTCAACAACGCCGGCGGAGGGGTCGGCGGCTCCTTCCTCGACCTCGACTTCGACACCTGGCGCACCGACATCTCGCTCAACCTCGACGGCGCATTCCTGGCGCTGCACACCGCGGCCAAGCGCATGGTGAAGGCGGGCCGCGGCGGCCGCCTGATCGTCGTGTCGAGCGTCCACGAGCACCAGCCGCGCGTCGGCTCGGCCCCGTACGTCGCCGCCAAGCACGGTGTGGGCGGTCTCATCAAGACCATGGCGCTCGAGCTGGGCCAGTACGGCATCACGGCGAACGCCGTCGCCCCCGGCGAGATCGCCACCCCCATCAACGACATGTCGTCGGAGGATGCGGATCGCGTCCACCGTCCCGGCATCCCGCTCGGGCGCCCCGGCAAACCCGAGGAGATCGCCGACGTCATCCGCTTCCTCGCGTCCCCGTCCGGCTCCTACGTCACGGGTGCCAGCTGGGTGGTCGACGGAGGGATGCTGCAGATGGGCCCGCAGGCGGGCTCGCACATGGAGTCGGACGCGTGGCGTTCGGCGGGACAGTAAGGACCTGATGAGCGACGAGAAGAGCTTCGAAGAGAACCGTCACGACCAGCTGACGAGCGCCCCCAAGGCGACCGAGGAAGACGCGGCCCCGCGCTTCGATGTCACCGAGCACGACGGCGTCACGCGCATCGACGTGCGCGACGATGCCGCGGTGCGCCCGGGTCCCGGCCCGGGTGATCCCGCCGCCGAGAAGGACGAGCCCGTCTCGGGCGGCTGAGCCTCAGACGAGGAGATAGCCCCGGCGGTCGAAGCCTCCGATCCGACGACCGGATGCCAGCTGCCCCCGCAGCTCGTCCCTCAGGCGTAGGCGCCACGCGGCGGCGGACGCCGGGTCGGTGCGGCGCAGTGCCTCGATGTCGTCGGGCACGGCGACCACGGCCGCGATCTCGGCGTCCGCCGGGGTGGGGGTGGGCGGTTCGGCGAGCGCCCACGTCACCATCAGGCGGTCGGATTCGTCGCCGCGGTTCACGTCGTCGGGCATCTCGCCGTACTGGTTGACGAGGTAGTCGGCGGCGCGGGCGCCGAGCACCGCGAGGTTGAAGTGCGCGTTGCGGGCGATGAGCGGGTCGAAGGTCCAGGTGACGTGTCCGACGCCGCGCTGCAACGCCCACTCGCGCTGATGGTTCTTGAGCTGACGGCCGAGGCCCCGACCCTGGTATCCGGGCAGGACACCGGTGATGTGCGAGTGCATGGTCCGCGCCGCGGGGGGACCGAAGAACGCCGCCGAGGCGCCGATCATGCGACCGTCGTCGAACAGGCCGACGACGTAGTTGCCCGAGTGCTCAAGCGCCCGCAGGATGTTCGCCGGCATGGTGGCCCGGTCGCCCGCCCAGACGGCGTCGAACAGGCGCGACGCCTCGTGGACGGCCTCGACGGTGTCGAGGGGACGGATGTCGATCTCGCTCATGTCTCGAGTCTGGCATCCGCGTCGCACGACCGATCCCCGCGTTCTTGCGCGACGCTCGCGCGGGGCGCTCGATCGTCGAGGTGGCGAGCGCCGCCGCGGTGTCACCGGAGACGTTGCGCAAGATCGAGACCGGCAGGCTCGCCGCGCCGTCTTTCGCAACGGTCGCGAAAGTCGCGCACGCGCTCGATCTCTCCCTGGACGACGTCGCCGCCCACGCCATGCCGGTCGGCGAGCTCGGTCAGTCGGCGTGACCGCCACGGACGTCCCTCAGCTCTCCGACGGACGCCGTCTCTCGAGCCCACCCACGTGCCGGATCGTCCGCCCGCGCTCGACGGCGATCGCGATGCCCCCGACCAGCCAGAGCGGCACCTGCGTGAGGAACGCCAGGCGGAAGGCATCCAGGGAATAGGTCGCCGGGGTCCCGGCGCCCTGCACGTCCATCGCGATCCCGATGAACAGGATCGCGAGCAGCGCCGCGAGGAAGCCGCCGCCGTTCACGATGCCGGTCGCGGTACTGAGGCGATGGCTGGGGGTGAAGGTTCGGGCGTGGTCGAACGCGATCATCGAGGCCGGACCGCCCGTGGACAGCGCGAACATCAGCACGACCAGCAGCCACACCGGCGCGGGGCCGGGCCAGACGATGACGACGATCCAGACGGCCGCCTGGAACACCACGGTCGGCAGCACGAGCCAGCGCGACCGGCGCGTGGGATGCCGACTCGAGAGGGCCCCGATGACCGGACCGCACAGGATGCCGAAGAAGACGAGCGTCGTCATGACCAGCGAGGCGGTGGCCGGTGCGAGCCCCTCCCCCGCGGTGAGGAACGGAAAACCCCACAGCAGCATGAACGCGGTGCCGGCGAAGGGCGTGGCGAAGTGCGACCAGAACCCGAGACGGGTGCCGGGATGCGCCCACGACTCCCGGAATCCCTTGCGCAGGTCGGCCGACGACTTCACGACACGGATCGCGCCCGTCTGCGTGTCGACGGACGTGTCGACCGGGTCGGCCCGGCGTTCGGGCGGGCGGTTGCGGATGATCGCGTAGGTCAGCACGCCGAAGAGCACACCCAGGCCCGCCAGGCTGCCGAAGGCGACGCTCCAGCTCGTCGCGTGCAGCAGGGCCGCCAGCGGCACGACCGCGATGATCTGCCCGAACTGCCCGATGATGCCCGTGAGCTGAACGAGGAGGGGGGCGCGCTGGGCGGGGAACCAGGTGGCGATCACGCGCAGCACGCTCGGGAAGACGGCGGCGTCGCCCGCCCCGATGAGGACACGGGCCAGGATGCCGATCCCCACCGCGTCCGCGAACGCCATGACCAGCTGGCCCGCCGCCATCAGCACCATGCCGATCGCGATCATCGGGCGCGCGCCGAAGCGGTCGAGCAGGAGCCCGACGGGGATCTGCATCGCGCCGTAGACGAAGAGCTGGATGACGGCGAACATCGACAGCGCCGACGCATCGGCGTGGAAGCGCGTGGCCGCGTCGACGCCGACGGCCGACAGCGAGGTGCGGTTGACGATCGACACGACGTACGCCAGCAGGCCGATGCCCCACAGCGTCCAGGTGCGCCACCCCGGGCGGTCGAGGCGCAGGGTGTCGGTCACGCCTTCCAGGCTATCCGCGTCCGCCGACACCGGCCCGTCGCGTCCCGCGCGTCGGGCCGCGGGCGCAGGACCGCGCCACGGAACGCAACACGGGTGGCCGGTGTCGAGGACCGCGGGTAGGTTCGCATCGACCCCGGAGGACACGATGACCGAGATCCAGACCACCACCGCCGGCAGCCTCCCGCGCACCGACGCACTGATCGCCGCGAACGCCGCGCGCCCCTTCGCCGACGACGGTTTCACCTTCGTCGGCGGCGACGCGACCTTCGACGCCCTCGTCGACGACGCCGTCGCCGACGTCGTGCGCCGCCAACGCGAGGCCGGCATCACCCAGCCCGGTGACGGCGAGTTCGGCAAGGCGATGTCGAACGCGGTCGACTACGGAGCCTGGTGGTCGTACTCGTTTCAGCGCGTCAGCGGCCTCTCGCTCACGGAGGTCAACGCGTTCACCGAGCCGCCGGTGCGCTCGGAGCCCGGGAACGTGCGACTGACCTCGTTCCTCGACCGCCGCGATCGGCAGCTGTTCGCCGAGGCCTACGCGAGCCCCGACAGCGGGATCGCGACCGGCCGGGTCGCCACGGCGTTCCCGACCACGACGGGACCCATCGCCTACCGCGGAGGGGATGCCGTGGCCGCCGACATCCGCCACCTGCGCTCCGCGCTCGGCGAGGGCGAGACCGGCTTCCTGACCTCGATCGCGCCCGGCAGTGCGGCACGTGTGCGCAACGAGTTCTACGCCACCGACGAGGAGCACGTCTGGGCGTGGGCCGAGGCCCTGCGCGAGGAGTACCGCGCGGTCGTCGACGCCGGTCTCGTGCTGCAGCTCGACGACCCCTCCCTCGCGGAGAGCTGGGACCAGATCAACCCCGCACCCTCGGTCGACGACTACCTCGCGTTCACCCGTATCCGCGTCGAGGCCCTCAACCATGCGCTCGAGGGTCTTCCCCGCGACCGTGTGCGCCTGCACCTCTGCTGGGGCTCGTGGCACGGTCCGCACGTCACCGACATCGAGCTCCGCGACATCCTCCCCGTCGTCCTCGAGGCCGAGGTCGGGCAGATCTCCTTCGAGGCGGCCAACGTCCGCCACGAGCACGAGTGGGGCGTGTGGGCGGATGCCGCCCTCCCCGACGATCTCGTCCTGGCCCCCGGCGTGGTGAGCCACGCGACCAACGTCGTCGAGCACCCCGACCTCGTGGCGCAGCGCATCGAGCGCTTCACCGGCATCGTCGGCCGCGACCGCGTGATCGCCTCGACCGACTGCGGTCTGGGCGGGCGGGTGCACCCGCAGATCGCGTGGGCGAAGCTCGAGGCGCTCGGCGAGGGAGCGCGACGCGCGGCAGCGCGCGGCTGAGGCCTCTCGCCGACCCGTGGCGGCGGCGCTCAGTGCACGAGCCCCGGCGGCCGTCAGAGCGTGTCGACCTCGCCGAGGACGTCGGACATGCGCTGCCGCACCTCGTCGAGATGGTGGGTCAGTGGCATCCGGTCCTCGTCCGCCAGCCACCGCTCGAGCGCGGTCTGCAGGAGATCGACGCCGAGTCCTGCCACGACGCGCGACGTGAGCTCGTCGACCCCGCGAGCGCGGGACCCCGCACGGATGGCCTCGCGCAGGTCGGCCTGCTTCTGCAGGTCGCGCTCGCGCAGCGCCGGTTCGCCCTCGATGATGCCGCGGGATGCCGCCATCTGCTCGCGTCGCGGCTCGAACCTCTCGCCCGCGAGCGCGTGGAGTCCCCTCCATACGATCGAGAACGGCGGCGCGCCGAGCGGGGCGGCCGCGAGCATTGCCGTCGCGAGGGCGGGGATCTCGTCGTCGCCGAAGAAGACCTCGCGCTTGTCGCTGAAGTGGCGGAAGAACGTGCGTCGCGTCACGCCGGCACGCTCGACGATGTCGGGCACCGTCGTCGCGGCGAATCCCCGCTCCTCGAAGAGTTCCAGCGCGGCGACGCGAAGCCGTTCTCGCGTGTCCGGAGCCCACCGTGCCATGCATCCGAGCATAAGTGATGCCACAGGGTGTCATCACCGTCTATAGTGAAGACACTGCGTGTCATCACTGCGGAAAGGCGCTCATGTCCACTCACTCTGCGGCCACCCTGCCCGCCCCTCGCGCCCGCCTGACGATCCAGACCCTGCCGACGCCGGAACCGGCGGCCGACGAGGTGCTCGTCCGCGTGAGAGCGGCCGCGGTGAACCCGGTCGACTGGGTCGTCCAGGGCACCAGCCGCATCACCTACCGCTGGCTCCGCACGCCGGCCGTTCTCGGCTCCGACGTCGCGGGAGAGGTCGTCGCGATCGGAGCCGACGTGACGCGCTTCCGAGTCGGTCAGCGGGTGTTCGGTCTCGCGACCGGCACCGATCGCGGGCGGGATCCCCGTCGCGAGGGGGCGTTCCAAGAGGTCACCGTGCTGAGCGAGCGCCTCACCGCGGCGACACCCCCTCATCTTCCCGACGAGGAGGCCGCGGTGTTCCCGCTCGGCCTCTCCACCGCCGCGTGCGCGCTCTTCCAGCCGGCCCACCTGGGGCTTCCGCTTCCCTCGTCCGCGGGCCCCGCGGCCGGCGGGGGCGTGGTGGTCGTCTGGGGCGGCTCGACAAGTGTGGGCATGAACGCCATCCAGCTGGCCCGCGCCGCCGGGTACGACGTCGTCAGCACCGCGTCGGCGCGCAACGCGGATCTCGTCCGTTCGCTGGGCGCGGATGCCGTCGTCGACCACCACTCACCCACCGCCGTCGACGACCTCGTCGCGGCGATCGGTTCGCGTCCCGTCGTCGGAGCCGTGGCCCTCGGCGAGGGGTCGGCCGATCGGTGCATCGACATCCTCGCCCGCACGGGTGGAACGGTCCTCGCCCTGGCGAGCACGCCCGTCTCGCTCGCCGAGCTCGCCGGGCGCCGTCGTCTGTTCCCGGCGATGCTGCCCGTGTTCACCCGCATCGGCCTCTCCACGGTCCGATCGATGCTGCGCGCCCGACGCCGTGGCATCCGTGCCGCGTTCGTCTGGGGCAGCAGCCTGCGCGACGACGACCTCGGCCCGCGCCTCTGGGGCGAGGTCGTGCCCCGCCTCCTCGCGGAGGAGAAGCTGCGGGCCGTGCCCGAACCGCTCGTGGCGGGCACCGGGCTCGCGTCCGTCCAGGCCGCCCTCGACCGGCAGCGCGCCGGGGTCTCGGCGCGGAAGGTCGTGGTCCGGCTCTGATGCCCGCCCGCGCGGGGCGGGGCGTGGTCGGTGAAGCCACCGGGGCACGGCAGAATGGTCCGATGGTCTCCGCGAGTCCCCACCTGCAGCCCGATCACGCGTGCCTCATCGTGCACGGCAGCGACACCCCCGGCATCATCGCCGCGGTCTCGGCCCTCATCGCCCGCCAAGGCGGCAACATCGTGGCCTTCGACCAGTACTCGGACGACCCGCGCGGGGGCGCCTACTTCCAGCGTGTCGTGTTCTTCCGCCCCAACCTCGCGGCGGCGTTCCCCGAGATCGAGGCCGACCTGGCCACCACCCTCGGCGACGGGTTCGAGCTCGAGTGGACGCTCACCGACCTCTCCACCCCCAAGCGCATGGCGATCCTCGCGTCCAAGCAGGACCACTGCCTGCTCGACCTGCTGTGGCGCCACCGTCGAGGCGATCTGCCCGTCAGCATCCCGATGGTCGTGTCGAACCACACCACCGCCGCCGACGACGTGCGCTCTTTCGGCGTCCCGTTCTTCCACGTCCCCTCGACGCCCGGCCCCGACAAGTCCGAATCGGAGGCCCGCATCCTCGAGCTACTGGTCGGCAACGTCGACTTCGTCGTGCTCGCGCGGTACATGCAGATCCTCTCGCCCGAGTTCCTCGAGAAGATCGGCGTGCCGGTCATCAACATCCACCACTCGTTCCTGCCCGCCTTCATCGGCGCGGAGCCGTACAAGAAGGCCAAGGCGCGCGGCGTCAAGCTCATCGGAGCGACCTCGCACTACGTCACGAGCGACCTCGACGAGGGCCCGATCATCGAGCAGGACACGGTGCGCGTCACACACGCCGACTCCGCCGCGGAGCTCGCGCGCCGCGGTGCCGACGTCGAGCGACAGGTGCTCTCGCGGGCGGTGCTGTGGCACGCGGAGGACCGCGTCATCCGCCACGGCAATCACACGATCGTCTTCTGACGCCCGGCGGGCCGCGGGCACGGGCGCGCGTCGCCGCCCCGCCCGGCCCGCTGTGGCCGGTCCGCGTCAGTCGGGGTCGGTCGCGCGGCTGAGCGGGCCCGCCCCGCGGCGCGGGGCTGTTTGCGCTGACGCGCGAGCTCGCCGCCCACGCGTCCCCCGTACGGCCGGCCGTGATCGGCGAACTCGGCGCGGAAGTACGCCAGCCGCCAGTCGCCCAGCTCGATCCGGGCGCCGGTGCGGAGGATGCGGCCCCCGCCGGTGCGACCCCCGCCCTCGGCGGCTTCGCGATCGAGCTCTTCGCGATCGCGTGGGATCAGTCCCTGCAGGCGCACGTCCCGCGTGACGCCCTCTCGCGCGTCTACTCGTACGACATGGTCGGTTCCTTCATCGCGGTGCCGCTCGGCGAGGTCGCCGTCGGACCCCTCGCGCACACGTCCGGAACGGTTCCGGTGCTCCTCGGGTGCGCGGCGATCATCGTCGTCGTGACGGCGGCCGCCGCGTGCTCACGGAGCGTGTGGCGCATCCGCGCCACCTGAGGGTCAGTACACGTACTCCATCAGCTCGACGCCCAGCACACGGAAGGCGTCGTGCGCGCGCAGGCGATGCGCGATCGACAGGTCGTCGAAGTTGACGATGAGCGCGTAGGCCACGCCGGCGCGCGGCCCGCCCAGCACTCCCGCCTCGGCCCGTACTCCGGCGTCGCGTCCGGTCTTGTTGACGAAGAGCAACCCGTGCTGGTCGTTCTCGTGCGCGAACGGGTCGAGCCCGGTGGCGGATGCCACGAGCGCGAGGTCGTGGTTCAGACTCAACCACTCGGCGACCTGGGCGCTGACGCCCGGGGAGACGACCGTCGAGTTGACCAGCCCCGCGAACAGCTGCGCCATCTCGCGGGCCGTCGAGAGGGCGACGTGGGGGGCGTCGTCGGGTCCGCGGTCGTCGCGGAAGCGATCGAGCAGGGCGGTGCGCCGCAGCCCGAGCTGTTCGAGCCGGGCCCGGACCGCCTGCAGGCCCACGCGCTGCAGCAGTGCGTTCGCCGCCAGGGCGTCGCCCGCGGAGGCGGCGAGCACGGCCAGGTCCGACACCGGGAGCGCCGGTGCCTTGAGGTGCTGCCACATCCCGCCGACCGCGGCTCCGTGGACGGCGGAGCGGTCGATGATCTCGAGCGCGTCGATCGTGCCCGCCTCGATCGAGGCCGCGACCTCGACGAGGAGCGGGACGACGCCCAGACCCCCGACGGGAAGCGTGAGGAAGTCGTCGCCCCCGAGCACCTGGGCGCCGCCGTCGAGTTCGTCGATGCGCACCGACACGCGCGCACCCGAGGAGGCCAGTTCGTCGAGTGCCCTCAGCGTCGCCGTGAACGAGCGTCGCCCGGCGGCCGCCCGGCGGGGCAATCGCTTGGGTCCCTTGCGTCCCGCCCCCCGGAGGGCCGGGGCGTCGCGTCGCGTGGACTCGACGGGCCCCCCGAGGGGGTCGGGGACGGCGGGATCGGGAACCGGGGGCATGCCCACGAGCGTGGCTCCTAGCGGGTCAGAAGAGCAACAAACTCCGCCTCACCAAATGGTGACGCGCTGGTCGGCGTCGAGCCAGAGGGCGTCGCCCTCGGTGACCCCGAACGCCTCGTAGAAGGCATCGATGTTACGCACGATCTGATTGCAACGGAACTCGTTGGGCGAGTGCGGGTCGATGGTGAGCAGGCGGATGGTCTCGGCATCCCGTCCCTTCTGCTGCCACACCTGCGCCCAGCTGAGCAGGAGCCGCTGGATGCCGGTGAGCCCGTCGACGATCGGACCCTCGGGGTCGAGGCCCTCGGCCTCGAGCGAGAGGCGGTACGCCGCGATCGCGATGCCCAGACCGCCGAGGTCGCCGATGTTCTCGCCGATCGTCAGCGCGCCGTTGACGTGATGCTCGGCTGACAGCCCCGCCGGGACGAGGGCGTCGTACTGGGCGATGAGGGCCTTCGTGCGCTCCTCGAACGCCGAGCGGTCGGCATCCGTCCACCAGTCCCGCAGCGACCCGTCGCCGTCGAAGCGGCTGCCCTGGTCGTCGAAGCCGTGCCCGATCTCATGACCGATCACCGCGCCGATGCCGCCGAAGTTGGCGGCGGAATCGCGATCGGCGTCGAAGAACGGGTACTGCAGGATCGCGGCGGGGAACACGATCTCGTTCATGAGCGGGTTGTAGTACGCGTTCACCGTCTGCGGGGTCATGTGCCACTCGTCGCGGTCGATGGGCTGACCGACCTTCGCGAGCTGGCGGTCGTGCTCCCAGACGTTGGCCCGCCTCACGTTGCCGATGAGGTCGGCGGCGTCGATCTCGAGGTCGGTGTAGTCCTTCCATCGGACCGGGTAGCCGATCTTCGGCGTGAAGGCGTCGAGCTTGGACAGCGCGCGTTCCCGGGTCTCGGCCGTCATCCACTCCAGGGACTGGATCGAGCGCCGGTAGGCCTCGATGAGGTGGGCGACCAGCCCGTCCATGGCGTCCTTCGCCGCGGGCGGGAAGTGGCGCTCCACGTAGACCTTGCCGATCGCCTCGCCGAGCGCGGCCTCGGCCAGGCTGACACCGCGCTTCCAGCGCTCGCGGTTCACCGGCACGCCGGTGAGCTGGGTGCCGTAGAAGGAGAAGTTCTCGGCGACGAACTCGTCGGGCAGGAAGGCGGCGGAGGCGTGCACGATCTTGAAGCGCAGCCATGCCTTCCAGTCATCGAGACGCTCCTCGACGAGAAGAGAACCGAGCGATTCGATGAAGCTCGGCTGGTACACCACGACCTCGCCGAGCGCGCCCTCGTGTCCGGGGGCGACGCCCGCGCGCCAGGGTGCGAGGTCGACGCCGGCCAGGGTGACGGTGTCGTCCCACGACTTCAGGTTGTACGTCTTGACCGCGTCGCGACTGTCTTCTCGCGACCAGTGGTGCGTGGCGATCTCGGTCTCGAGGTCGAACACCCGCGCGGCGGCGTCGGCCGGATCGGCGACCCCGGCGAGAGCGAGGATGCGCTCGATGTGCGCGCGGTAGGCCGCGCGCGTGTCGGCGAAGTTGTCGAGGCGGTAGTAGCTCTCGTCGGGCATCGACAGCCCGCCCTGGTAGAGCACCGGAACGTACCGCGTGGGATCACCCGGGTCGGGCTCGACGAACAGCGCGAGCAGGCCGCTCATGCCGTCGCGCTCCATCTCACCCGTCAGGTGAAGAAGCTGGGCGATGTCGTTCACCTCGTCGACGCGGCGCAGGTGCTCCTCGATGGGCGTGCGGCCCACCTCGTCGATGCGGGCGGTGTCCATGAAGCTCGCGAACAGGTCGCCGATCTTGCGGGCCTCGGTGCCCGGGTCGGCCTGCTGCGATTCTTCGACGATCGCGCGGACGTCTTTCTCGGCCTGCTCGGCGATGAGATGGAAAGAGCCCCATCGGGCCTTGTCTTCGGGGATCTCGGTTCGCTCGAGCCAACGGCCGTTCACGTGTCGGAACAGGTCGTCCTGCGGGCGGATCTCGTCGCTCAGCTCGTCGAGCGCGAGGCCGGAACGGGGGGTCTCGGTCATTCAGCCAGGATAAGTGCGGATTTTCGGTGCGGGCTGGGACGCCGCGAACGCGACCCCGCGGTGTCGGTGGCCCGTCCTAGGCTCGACGGATGACGACCCGACCGCCCGAGACGCTCAATCGAGCCATTCTCCGGCTCGCGGTCCCCGCCCTCGGCGCCCTCATCGCGGAGCCGCTGTTCCTCATCGTCGACGGCGCGATGGTCGGCCATCTCGGCGTCGCCCCGCTCGCGGGGCTCGGTATCGCGGGCGCGGTGCTGCACACGATCGTCGGTCTGATGGTCTTCCTCGCCTACTCGACGACGCCCGCCGTCGCGCGCCGATTCGGGGCCGGCGAGGTCGGACGAGCGGTGTCCGTGGGCATCGACGGCATGTGGCTCGCCCTCACCCCGGGCGCGGTGCTGGCTCTCGCCGGGGTCTGGGCGACGCCCGCCGTCATCGACGCGTTCGGCGCGGCACCCGACGTCGCCGAGAACGGGCGGGTGTACCTGTCGATCTCGATGTGGGGTCTTCCCGCGATGCTGATCGTGTTCGCCGCGACGGGCCTGCTGCGGGGGCTGCAGAACACCGTCACGCCGCTGTGGATCGCCGGCCTGGGCTTCGCGGCCAACGCGTTGCTGAACGCCCTGTTCATCTACGGCTTCGGCTGGGGGATCGCGGGATCGGCGGTGGGCACGGTCGTCGCGCAGTGGGCGATGGTCGGTGCCTACGCGGTCGTCGTGGGCCGCCTCGCGCGTCGGCACACGGCATCCCTCCGGCCGGAGCGCGCCGGCCTCGGCGGGACGGCCCGTTCGGGCGGATGGCTGTTCCTGCGCACGCTGAGCCTGCGGGCGGCGTTCCTCGCCACGGTCGCGGTCGCCACCCAGCTCGGATCGGCCGAGCTCGCCGGGTGGCAGATCGCCTTCACGATCTTCTCCACGGCTGCCTTCGCCCTCGACGCCCTCGCGATCGCCGCGCAGGCTCTCATCGGCAAGGGGCTGGGAGCGGGCGACCTCGACAGCGTGCGTCGCGTGCTCCAGCGAACGGTGGCGTGGGGGGTCTGGTTCGGCGTCGCGGTCGGGCTCGTCATCGCAGCCGCTTCACCCGTGGTCGGGCTGATCTTCACCGGCGATCCCGCGGTCGCCGCGCTGATCCAGCCGGCGCTGCTGGTCCTGGCGATCGCTCAGCCCCTCGCCGCGGTGGTGTTCGTGCTCGACGGCGTCCTCATCGGGGCCGGCGACGTGCGATATCTCGCCCTCGCCGGCGTCCTCAACCTCCTGCCCTACGTCCCGGCCCTTGTCGCGGTCGGGGTGTGGGCCGGAGGCGGAGCGAGCGGGCTCGCATGGCTCTCCGGCGCCTTCTTCGGCGTCTACCTGCTCGCCCGGGCCGTCACCCTCGGTGTCCGTGTCCGCGGGCACGCGTGGACGACGGCGGGCGACTGATCACCCCGCCACGGGGCCGGGCGCCGCACCCTGTCGGCGGTGTGGGCGTCGCGAGCGGACGCCCACACCGACGACTCAGGTGTACCAGGTGGGAGTGGGCACCTGATTCAGAAGAACGTACTCGCCGACCTCGCGCTTCTTGTAGGCGATCGGGTCATGGAGGCTGTGCGTGCGGAGATTGCGCCAGAAGATGTCGAGGCCCACGGCGTTCGATGTCGCCCGGGCACCGGTCAGCTCGTAGATCCTGGATGCCACCTCCAGACCGTCGTCGACGATGCGCAGCTTGCCCGCGGCGATCCGCACCGCGATCTCGCCTCGGCGGCGCTCTGTGAGGGCTTCGCGGGGCGCGTGGAGTACGGCGCTGATCTCGGCGCCGACCGCGTCGAGAAGGGCTTCGTCGGCCCAGATCTTCGACTGCAGCGTTCCGTACCCCTCGAGCAGGTACCACTCGTCCGTCGCTCGCTGCTTGTCGTCTCCGCCATAGGGCCACGGCCGGGTGCGCTCGCGGGTGTAGGCGGACGCAGTCTCGAGTGCTCCCTGAGCGATACCCAGGTAGAAGTTGGCGAACACGAGCTGGATCGCCGGCACGTTGAGGGTGTTGTAGACGAGAGGCTGGAACTGCTTGTCGACGAAACCCGCGGCCTCCGACCACGGCACCCGCACGTCACGGATCTCCACCGAACCGGACTCGGTGAGACGCTGGCCGAGGTTGTCCCAGTCGCCGGCGAAGACGATGCCCTCCTGCGCGGTGGGGACGATCGCGAAGACATGCGTGTCGGTGCCCTCGAGCACGCCCTCGAGCACCGTCAGGTCGGAGACGCGCCCGCCCGTCGAGAACGACTTGCGGCCGGAGAAGATCAGGTCGTCGCCGTCTTCGCGAATGACGAGGTCGGAGTCACGGGGGTTGACCGCCCCACCGAACAGGTACGTGTTCGAGGTGTAGAGCTCCTCGACGGCCGCGATCTGGGCATCGGTGGCCACCAGGCGCGCCGCCCAGGCCCAGAGGTAGTGGTAGCCGAGCAGTTGACCGATCGACCCGTCACCGCGCGCGACCGCGCGGATCACCTGATACGCGGTGTCCCAGGTCTCGCCCGCACCGCCGTGCTCGCGGGGGCCCAGCAGCGTCACCAGTCCGGATGCCTTGAGCAGGTCGACCTCCGTGCGCGGCGGCTGATTGGCCCGGTCCCGCTCGACGGCATCCGCCGCCAGGATGTCTGCCACCTCCCGCGCACGGGCGATCCAGCCGGCGCTAGTGTCGGGGGTGGTTGCGTCCCGCCAGCGCTGCGTGAGGCTCGTCGTCGCTGAATCCGTGATCGTCATGATCGTTCCTTCCCAGGTGTGATTCGGTTTCGCGCTCACCTCCGGCTGCCACCGGGGACGAGCAGGTTCACGGACAGCTCGGCGGGGCGCATCCGCCCCCCGGGGCTGTCGTGGACACAGTCAACATCCGCGATGGTCGTCGCGGGAGGGCTGTTACCGACAAAGACCCCGGATGTCGAAACGGTCGTCACACAGTGCGTTCATGCCCAGCGGCGGCACCACTCGTACATGACGACCGCGGCGGCGGATGCCGCGTTGATCGAGCGGGTCGAGCCGTACTGGGTGATCTCGATCACGGCGGTCGCCGCGGCGAGCGCCTCGGGCGAGAGTCCCGGCCCCTCCTGACCGAACAGCAGCACGCACGCCTCGGGAAGATCGGCGCGGTCGACGGGCACGGATCCGTCGACGTTGTCGACGGCGATCACGGGGAGTCCGGCTCCGCGCGCCCACGCGGTGAACGCCTCGACGTCCCCGTGGTGGCGCACGTGCTGATAGCGGTCGGTGACCATGGCGCCGCGACGGTTCCAGCGCCGCTTGCCGATGATGTGCACCTCGGCGGCGAGGAACGCGTTGGCGCTGCGCACGATCGACCCGATGTTGAGGTCGTGCTGCCAATTCTCGATCGCGACGTGGAAGGGATGCCGCTTCTCGTCGAGGTCGGCGACGATCGCCTCCATCGTCCAGTACCGGTACCGGTCCACGACGTTACGGCGGTCCCCCTCCGCGAGAAGATCCGGGTCGTACCGCGGCTCGGTGGGCCACTCGCCCGCCCACGGTCCCACACCGTGCGTCGGGGAGGCGTCGGCCGGAACCGGGCCCGGAGACGTGGGGTCGTCGGCATCCGTCACCGCCTCAGGCTACCGGCGGCGCTCCGAGGTGCCCGTCCCGCACTTTTCGGCTGCCCGAAATATCGCTAAGGTTTCGGCATGCCGAAAAATCTGGATGCCGTCGGCCGGCGACACGCACCGGGAAGGGCCGCGTGGTTGCTGGGACCGGCGATGGTCGCCGGCGTCGCGTACCTGGACCCCGGCAACGTCGCGAGCAACATGACCGCCGGCGCGACCTTCGGCTACCTGCTCGTGTGGGTGGTCGTGCTCGGCAACGTCATGGCGTGGCTCATCCAGTACCTCTCCGCCAAGCTCGGGATCGTCACGGGCGAGAGCCTGCCCCAGATCCTGGGCCGTCGCCTCCGCCGCCCGTGGGCCCGCCGGGCGTACTGGCTGCAGGCGGAGCTGGTCGCCATGGCCACCGACGTCGCCGAGGTCATCGGCGGCGCCGTGGCGCTGCACCTGCTCTTCGGCATCCCGCTCGTGTGGGGAGGCGCGATCACCGGCGTGGTGTCGATGCTGCTGCTCGTGGTGCAGTCCCGGCGCGGTGCGCGGGCGTTCGAGACGGTGCTGATCGGACTGCTGCTCGTCATCGCCGTCGGATTCACCTTCGGCCTGTTCCTCGCTCCACCCGATCCGAGCGCCGTGGCCGGTGGCCTGAAGCCCCGCTTCGAGGGGACGAACTCCGTGCTGCTGGCCGCGTCCATCCTCGGCGCGACGATCATGCCCCACGCGATCTACGCACACTCGGCGCTCACCCGCGACCGATTCGCCCCGGGCGCCCCGACCGCGGCGATCGATCTGGAGGATGCGCGCGGCATCTCCACTCCCCGCCTCCTGCGCGCCACGCGCTGGGACGTGACGATCGCACTGGCCGTCGCCGGTACGGTCAACCTCGCGATCCTCCTGCTCGCGGCGGCGAACCTCGCGGGCGTCGACGGCACCGACAGCCTCGAGGGCGCCTACGCCGCGCTCCGAGACGGACTCGGTCCCCTCGTGGCGACGATGTTCGCCGTCGGGCTGCTCGCGAGCGGTCTCGCTTCGACCTCGGTCGGTGCCTACGCCGGCGCGGAGATCATGCACGGACTCCTGCGCGTGCGTGTCCCCCTGCTGGCCCGGCGCCTGGTCACGCTCGTGCCGGCCCTGGTCATCCTGGCGGTGGGTGTCGACCCGACCCTCGCGCTCGTGCTGAGTCAGGTGGTGCTGTCATTCGGCATCCCGTTCGCCCTCGTACCCCTCGTCGCGCTCACCGCGCGTCGCGAGCTGCTCGGCGCGCATCGCAACCGCACGCTGACCACGGCGGCGGGCATCGCCGCGGCCCTCTTCCTGATCGTGCTGAACGCCGTGCTCCTGTGGTTGGTGTTCAGCGGCGGATAGGCTGACCGGCGTGGAATCGCCCGTAGCCGACGACTATCTCAAGGCGATCTACCACCACACCGAGTGGCAGGACGATCCGATCACTCCCTCGCAGCTCGCCGGAGTGCTCGGCCTGGCTCCCTCGAGCGTCACCGAGATGGTCAAGAAGCTCGCCGCACAGGGGCTGGTCACGCACCGCCCCTACGGCCCGGTCTCGCTCACCCCGGCGGGGCAGCGGCGAGCGGCCGGAGTCATCCGGCGTCATCGCCTCATCGAGACGTGGCTCGTCCGTGAGTTCGGCTACGCGTGGGACGAGGTGCACGACGAAGCCGAGGTGCTCGAGCACGCCCTCAGCGACCGCCTGCTCGAGGGCATCGACGCCCGGCTCGGACGCCCGCGGTTCGACCCGCACGGCGATGCGATTCCGGATGCCACGGGCTCCGTGCACCGCGAACCCTTCGTGCTGCTCTCGATCGCCGCCGCCGGGCACGCCGGGCGCGTGCTGCGGGTCAGCGACCGCGACCCCGAGTTGTTGCGGGCGCTCGTGGAGCGCGGCATCGACGTCGGCCACGAGCTCGAAGTCGTGTCCGACACGGTCGTGCGCGCCGACGGCGTCGAGGTCGAGCTCCCGCCCGGGGCGGGCGCCTCGGTCTGGCTGACGCGCTGACGTCACGGTTCGCGGTCTCGCCCGCGGCGCGCAGCGCTCGTGCCGTCGTGCGGAGTTCGTGGCGACACGCCGGTCGGCGGCCGCTGTCGGTCGGCGCGTCGCCCGAGAACTCCGCCGCACAGACCTCGTCGGGAGGGGCGCGGTGGCGGAACACCGGGCTGGACGGATGCCGTTCCGGCGCGCTGCGCGCCATCCACGCCCACCCCGCTACGCTGACCCACACCGGCACCCGGGCCGGCCCGGTGAACGCGAGGACCCATGACCCCTCCTGCGCAGGTGCGCCGCCCCGTCGCGGTGACCGTGGCGATCGTGCTGGTCTACGTCGGAGGTCTGCTCAACACCGCTCTGGGTGTCCTCGTGCTGCTGTCGCGGTACGACGTGAGCGCCGACCTCGTCCTGCCCGTCTCGCTGGTGGGGGCGGCGGCGATCCTCCTGGGCCTGCTCACGATCGCCGGGGGTTCGGCTCTGGCGCGCGGCAGCCGCCTGGCGCGCATCCTTCTCACCGCCTATCTCGCGGTGCTCGTCGTCCTGCAGGCCGCAGCGATGGCGCTGACGGAGCTCGACCCGACGCTGACCGTCGCGCTCGTCGCGGCGGTGGCGGTGATTGCGGCGCTGTGGATCCCGGGCGGCGCCCGCCGCTACTTCACCCGCACGACGGTCGAGGCCGCGCCGCTCGTCTGACGGCTGCCGTTCAGTGCGACGCTGTGACCGCGCCGCCCGGCAGCCGTCGCGCGAGCAGGCGGCGGACGAAGCGACGGTGGGCGAAGCGCACGGCCTCGATCGCCGCGAGGGCGATCACCACGACGGCCGTGATCAGCCACGCGCCCCGCTCGCCGGGGTCGCGCAGCTGGAAGAACTCCCCCAGCGCCGGGACCGTGAAGATCGCCGTGAGAGCGACGAACATCGCCCCGATCACCAGCACTTTCACCCGGGTGATCGGTCGCGACAGCACCGTGAGCACCCAGATGGCGACGATCGCGAGAATGATCGTCGCGCCCGTACGCAGCTGCTCGACTGAGAGGCCCAGGTCCATCGCGAGACGCGTGTACACCGTCAGTGACACGGCGATCACGATCCCGGCCGGCACGGCGAAACTCAGCGACCTCTTCAAGAACCCGGGGACGTATCGCTGCGTGTTCGGCAGCAGGGCGAGGAAGAACGCCGGGATGCCGATGGTCAGACCGTCGGTGATCGAGAGCTGCCGCGGCAGGAAGGGGAACTCCATCACGAGCGCGCCGAAGAGCACCGCGAGCCCGGTGGCATAGACGGTCTTCGTGAGGAAGAGCATCGAGACGCGCTCAATGTTCGCGATGACCTGACGCCCCTCCGCCACGACCGAGGGCAGATGCGAGAACCTCCCGTCGAGAAGAACGAGACGGGCGACCGCCTTGGTCGCCGCGGCACCGGAGTTCATCGCGATGCCGATGTCGGCCGTCTTGATCGCGAGGGCGTCGTTGACACCGTCTCCGGTCATGGCCACCACGTGCCCGCGCGCTTGCAGCGCCGTGACCATCCGCTTCTTCTGGTCGGGGGTGACGCGACCGAAGACCGTGTGCTCCTCGAGGATGCGCCCGAGTTCCTCGTCGTCGTCGGGCAGACGACGGGCGTCGTACCCCTCGTCGACCTCGAGTCCGACCTCGCGCGCGATCGCCGCGACCGTGCGCGGGTTGTCGCCGGAGATCACGCGGACGCCCACGCCCTGCTCCCGGAAGTACGCCAGGGCGCCGGCGGCATCCGGTCGCACCGCCTCGATGAAGGTCAGCACCGCGACCGCCACGGGCGCCTGCGGGAAGCGCTCGGCCGCGACGTCGTCGTCGGCGAGCGCGGCGGCCGTGTGCGCGAGCACCAGGGTCCGCCTGCCCGACGAGGCCAGACGCGTCACGGCCGCTCCGAGCGGGGTACCGGCATCCGCCGCCCCCTCGCCGAGGACCATCTCGGGCGCACCGAGGACCCAGGTGCCCTCGGCTCCCGCGGTGAACGACACCGCGCTCCACTTGCGCGCCGAGGAGAACGGGATGCGCCGGGCGGGAACGAGAGCGGCGGTCGGGAACGGCTCCCGCAGGCAGCGCGCGGTGGCGTTGGCGTCGTCGGCGGCGCCGTACCAGCCGAGCGTCTCGTGCCACCCGGGGCGCTCGTCGAGCGTCAGCGCATCGTCGAAGCGGATCTCGCCGGCGGTCAGCGTGCCCGTCTTGTCGAGGCAGATGACGTCGACGCGAGCGAGACCCTCGACGGCGGGGAGCTCGTTGACGAGAACCTTCTTGCCCGCGAGCCGCGCCGCGCCGACCGCGAAGGCGATCGAGGTCATCAGCACCAGGCCGAGCGGGATCATCGCGGTGAGCGCGGCGATCGTGTTGACCACCGCCTGCGACCACGTGCCCTGCCGGAAGGCCTCCACCCACCCGCCCGCGACCATCATCTGCGCGTTGAGCACGAGGAGGCCGACGGGGCCGATCCCCCAGCCCACCCATCGCAGCACGCGATCGATCGAGGTGCGCAGCTCGCTGGAGACGAGCTGAAACTTCTTCGCCTCGCTCGCGAACGTGTTCGCGTACGACTCGGCGCCGACGCGGGTCGCTCGCGCGAGCCCCTCGCCGCCGACGACGATCGATCCCGATAGCGCGTCGTCGCCGGGGCGCTTGTCGACGGCATCCGACTCGCCCGTGAGCATCGACTCGTCGACCTGCAGGCCGCGCGACTCGACGACGGTGGCGTCGGCCGGCACCTGGTCGCCCGCGCGCAACACCAGCACATCGTCGCGGACGACCTCGCCGGGCGCGATCTCGGCGTCGGCGCCGTCGCGCCGCACGCGAGCGCGCGGAGCGTTGAGGAGCGCGAGGCGGTCGAGAGCGGCCTTCGCCCGGAACTCCTGGACGCACCCGATCACCGCGTTCGACAGCGCCGCCACGCCGAACAGCGCGTCCTGCCAGCGACCGAGCAGCAGCAGCACCAGGAAGCACGCGCCCACGATGGCGTTGAACAGCGTGAAGACGTTGGCCCGCACGATGTTCCACGCGCTCCGGCTGGTGTCGGCCGCGTACGCGTTGGTCTGCCCCGACGCGACTCTCTCGGCGACGGCCGCGGCGGTCAGCCCGCGGATGTCGTCGGCGTCGATGCTGTCGGCGATCGCCTGGCCCATGCGATCACTGTAGGGCGAGACGCCGACATCGACCGGCCGGATTCAGGATGCCGCGCGCCGCGCGCGATCGAACGGCCACCGCACGTGCGTGGCGGTCTCGCACGCGCGCCACAGATCGGCGCCCAGCTCACCGCCGCTCGCGCGACGGGCGGGGGTCGCCTTGCGCGGGAGTCCGCGGGCGACCAGCGCCGGGCCGTACATCGATCCGCCCTCGGCGGACGGATCGATCAGCGCCCGGACGAGCGGCCACGCACCGTGCTCCTTCGACTGGGTGAGGGGAGCCTGGAGGTTGTCGACGAAACGCGAGAGACGACTCGGCTCGTTCACTCCGCGCACGCCGCGGGTGCGCCCGCTCGTGGAGTATCCGGGGTGGGCGACGAGGCTCTCCACCCGCACGCTGTGCGCCCGCAGCCGCCGGTCCGCTTCGAGCGCGAGAGCTGTCGTCGCCGCCTTCGACTGCACATAGGCGCGCCAGGGCGTGTACCCCTCCACGAGCTCGGGGTCGGTGGGCACATGGTTCCAGAGCGAGGTCGACATGCTCCCCACCCAGACCATGCGTCCCGCGGCCGCCGCGAGGGGCTTGAGCATCTCGCCGGCGAGCGCGAAGTGGCCGAGCACGTTCGTGGCGAAGACGAGCTCGTGGCCGCCCGCGGTCTCCCGCGTCCGCGGCGGGTGCACGATCCCCGCGTTCAAGAGCAGGCCGTCCAGGCGCCCGCGTGCCCGCGCCGTCGCCGCGGCGGCACGCACCGAGCCGAGATTGCTCGTGTCCAGGAGCAGCGTCTCGATCGAGGCATCCGGGTTCGCCCTCTTCACCGCTTCTTTCGCGGTCACGAGCTTGTGCGGGCTGCGCCCCGTCAGCAGGACGTGGGCGCCCGCCGCGGCGATCTGCTCACACGCGAAGAAGCCGAGCCCGCGGGTGGCGCCGGTGATCAGATAGGTCCGGCCCGACAGGTCGGGCAGGTTCCGGGGGTCCCACTCGGCGCGCGTCACCCTCCGACCCTAGCCAGAAGATGCGACGGCGTCACGGGTGCATTCCGAATCGGGCATACCGGGTGCGCGGAAGGAATTTCCGTCACCGCCGTGACGGATCGCCCCGACCGTACGTCTTCTTCACGAGCGCCTCTGCTCCGCCGCGCGACCACCCGGGCCCGCGACGCCGACAACGCGAAAGGAATCCGATCATGGGATTCGACGACAAGATCAAGAACGCCGCTCAGGACATCGTGGGCAAGGCCAAGGAAGCCATCGGCAACGCGACCGACAACGACAAGCTGGCCGCCGAGGGCCAGGCCGACCAGGCGAAGGCGGATGCCAAGAAGGTCGGCGAGAACGTCAAGGACGCGTTCAAGTAAGTCGCCGTCCGACGGGCGGCGCGGTTGCGTCCCGCCCGCCCGTCGGCAACCCCCGTGGCGACGTCGGACGCCGCGGCTAGGCTGGCCCCATGCGAACCCGTGCTGAGATCGAGTGCTGGCTCACCGACATGGACGGAGTCCTCGTCCATGAGAACACTCCTGTACCGGGCGCCGCGGAGCTCCTGGCGCAGTGGCGGGCCGAGGGGACGCCGTTCCTCGTCCTCACCAACAACTCGATCTTCACGCCCCGCGACCTGAGCGCACGGCTCCGGGCCTCCGGGCTCGTGGTTCCCGAGTCGGCGATCTGGACCTCCGCCCTCGCCACCGCCGATTTCCTCAAGTCGCAAATGCCCGGCGGCTCCGCCTTCGTCATCGGCGAAGCGGGCTTGACCACGGCTCTGCACGAGGCCGGGTTCATCATGACCGAGACCGCGCCCGACTATGTGGTGGTCGGCGAGACGCGCAACTACTCGTTCGAGGCGATCACGAAGGCGATCCGCTTCATCCGCGGCGGCTCGCGCTTCATCGCGACGAACCCGGATGCCACCGGCCCCTCGACCGAGGGCGTCCTGCCCGCGACCGGGGCGATCGCCGCGCTCATCACGAAGGCGACCGGTCGGGAGCCCTACATCGTCGGCAAGCCGAACCCTATGATGTTCCGGTCGGCGCTGAACCGTATCGGCGCCCACAGCGAGAACACCGGCATGATCGGCGACCGCATGGACACCGACATCGTCGCCGGCATCGAGGCGGGTCTGCACACGGTGCTCGTGATGACCGGCATCAGCGACGAGCGCGAGATCGAGCGCTATCCGTTCCGTCCCGACGAGATCCTCGGGTCCGTCGCCGAACTCGTCCGCGACGAGCCGCTCGAGAGCGATCTCGCCGACGGCGAGGAGGGGTTGGCCGAGGGGCTCTGACCGGCCCGGCCGAGAAACGACGCGCACATGGACGACCGCACCCTCTGGCTCCTCACGGCCCTGTTCATCACCGCCGGCACGCTCGTGGCCTTCATCGTGCAGTGGCGCCGGTCGCGCCGCGGCGGCGGTCGCCGCGATCCCTTCGACGGGCCGGGGCCGCGCGACGACGAGCCGCGCTGACGCTCAGCGCGTCACCCGAGAACAGGGGATCCATCCAGAACAGGCCGAATCGCGCGAGAACGCCCTGTTCTCGCACGATCTCCTGTGCTCGCGGCGCAGGTTACTGCGGCTGCAGACCCAGGTCGTCGAGGTCGATGGATGCCAGCCACTGCAGGCCCTCGGCCTCGATCGCGGCCTGCGCCCCGGTCTTGCGGTCGACGACCACCGCGACCGCGACCACCTCGGCGCCCTCGCGCCGCAGGGCCTCGACGGCCTTGAGCGCGGACTGCCCCGTGGTCGAGGTGTCCTCGACCACGACGACGCGCTTGCCCTTCACGTCGGCGCCCTCGATCTGCCGACCGCGACCGTGGTCCTTCGGCTCCTTGCGCACGACGAACGCGTCGAGCGGGTGCCCGGCGTGCACCGACTCGTGCATCACGGCGTTGGCGATGGGATCGGCGCCCAGCGTGAGCCCGCCGACGGCGACGACGTCGAGGTCTTTCACGAGGTCGAGCACGAGCCGCCCGATCGCGGGGGCGGCGCGGTGGTCGAGGGTGAGCTTGCGCATGTCGACGTAGTACGTCGCCTTCTTGCCGCTCGAGAGGGTGAAGTCGCCGTGGAACACCGCCTCGTCGTTGATGAGGCGGATGAGGGCCTGGCGGTCGGCTTCGAGCTCGGGCGTTGCGGCGGCGGTCACGGCGTCGAGTTTAGTGCGCCGGGCGAACCCGGGCCGGCTCTCGGGGCACCGGGGCTGCGGCATCCGTCCGGCGGAGTCCGGCACCGGGGCTGCGGCATCCGTTCGGCGGAGTCCGGCACCGGGGCTGCGGCATCCGTCCGGCGGAGTCCGGCCCCGACACACCGCTCCGGCGACCGCGCCACCGGCGCGTCGCCCACCGACTCCGCACGACGGCACGGCCCCGCGGGCGCGCACGGCGATGTCGGCGGCCGAAAGTAGGCTGGATGCCATGCGCCTGGCCACCTGGAACGTCAACTCCATCCGCGCCCGCGTCACCCGCACCGTCGAGTTCTGCGTGCGCGAGCACATCGACGTGCTGGCGATGCAGGAGATCAAGTGCAAGACGGAGCAGTTCCCGTACGCGGCCTTCGAGGAGGCCGGCTATCACGTCGCCGCGCACGGGCTCAACCAGTGGAACGGCGTCGCGATCGCCAGCCGCGAGCCGATCGAAGACGTCGAGATCGGCTTCCCCGGCATGCCCGGCTTCGAGAAGGGCAAAGAGGGGCCTGACCTGCCGCAGGAGGCCCGCGCGATCGGCGCGACCGTCGGCGGCGTGCGCGTGTGGAGCCTGTACGTGCCCAACGGCCGCGGGCTGAACGACCCCCACTACGTCTACAAGCTCGACTGGCTCGAGAAGCTCCGCGCGTACGCGGCCGACACGCTCGCGAAAGACCCCGACCTGCCCCTCGCCCTGACCGGCGATTTCAACATCGCCCCGACGGATGCCGACAACGGCGACCCCACCGTCGTCGAGGGCGCGACCACCCACGTCTCCCCGCCCGAGCGCGCCGCGTTCGCCGCGTTCGAGAGCGCCGGGCTCGCCGATGTCGTGCGGCCGCTGATCCCGACGGGCTACACCTACTGGGACTACAAGCAGCTGCGCTTCCCCCGCAACGAGGGCCTGCGCATCGACTTCATCCTCGGCTCGCGCGCGTTCGCCGACGCGGTGCAGGGCGCCGAGATCCACCGCAACGAACGCAAGGGCGAGGTCCCCAGCGACCACGTCCCCGTCGTGGCCGACCTCGACCTCGCGGATGCCGGAGACGACGACGACCTGCCGATGATCTTCGGCTGAGCGCCGGGTCGGCGGCCGACCTCACCCGCAACGAGCGCGAGGTCGAGCTGCTGCGGAGGAAGGCCGCGGCGCTCGCGGGCTGATCGGCTGGCGAACGTCCGAGAAGCTTCCGGCGACCAAAGCGGGAATCCCCACCGCACCACGACGGCGGGGCCGGGGCGAACCCCGACCCCGCCGTGGACCTGCGTCAGACCGAGGGGACCTCGGCGGGGGCGGTGCGCTGGATGAGCGTCACGAGCGCCTCGATGATCGAGCGGAGGAACGCCGCGGTGCCCTCGTCGGTCACGGTGCCGTCTTCCTCGAACAGGCCCGGGGTCGACTGGATGTAGCCCTCGGGCTGGCCGAGGACGAGGGCGTTGTAGTGCAGGAGCACCGCGCGCAGATGCTGCTGGCCGGCCGCGGTGGCGATGCCGCCCTGCGAGGTGCCGATCACGGCGGTGGGCTTGTCGTTGAACGATGCCTCGCCGTAGGGACGCGCCGACCAGTCGAGCGCGTTCTTCAGCACGCCGGGGATCGACCGGCTGTACTCGGGGGTCACGATGAAGACGCCGTCGGCATCCTCGATCGCCTTCTTGAAGTCGGTGGCGACCTCGGGGAAGTTGCCGTCGTAGTCGGGCGAGTAGAAGGGGAGGTCCTTGATCGGGATCTCCTTCAGCGTCACGCCCTCGGGCGCGACCTTCTCGAGCGCCTTCGCGAGGCGACGGTTGATCGAGGTGCTGGAGATGCTGCCGACGATGTAGCCGATCGTGTAGTCGGTCACGGTGTTCCTCTCTAGGGTGACGGGGCGCAGGGCGCCCGGATGCATTCACGTGCAAGCATCACGGACGCGGCCGTATTCCCGGGGAGGTTGACTCCGTCCCGCGGGGGATGCAGGGGCCGGGCCTCGGCTCTAGCGTGGAGGGATGCCACGGCTCACGCGCACCCAGCAACGCCACGACATCGTGCTCGCGGTCGTGCTGCTGCTCGGGGGACTGCTGAGCGCCGTGCTGTCGGCCGTCTCGGGCCTCTACGGCGACGAGCAGGCGTCCCTCGCCCTCGCCGTGGGGTACGTCGTCATCCTGGCTCTGCCGATCGCGTTCCGGAGGCGGTGGCCCGCGGTCACGGCCGTCGTCGTCTCGTTCGCGTACTTCCTCGCGGTCACCCTGCGCATCCCCGAGATCTACGTCGGCAACATCGCGATGTTCATCGCGCTCTACACCGTCGGCGCGTGGGAGCAGAACCGGCGACGCGCCACGATCGTGCGCGTGGCGATCATCGTCGGCATGTTCGCCTGGCTGTTCGTCGTGATGTTCCAAGACGCGACGCAGCCCGTCGACCCGAACGTCGAGGGCGCCTTCTCGCGCGTGGGGGCCTTCTCGCCGTTCGTGGCCTATCAGCTGCTCATGATCGGCGTGAATGCGCTGTTCTTCGGCGGCGCCTACTACTTCGGCAACCGCTCGCACCAGCAGATGAGGGAGCGCGCCGCCCTCGAGGAGCGCACCGCGGAGCTCGAGGCCGAGCGCGAGGTCACCGCGGCGCAGGCCGTGGCTCTCGACCGCGTGCGCATCGCCCGCGAGCTCCACGACGTCGTCGCCCATCACGTGTCGCTGATGGGCGTGCAGGCGGGGGTCGCGCGCGCCCTCCTGGCAACGGATCCCGACAAGGCGCGGGAGGTGTTGTCGGGCATCGAGGGCTCGGCGCGCACGTCGCTGCATGAGCTGCGACAGCTGCTCGAGACGCTGCGCTCGCCCGGCAGCGAGGCGGACCCCGACACCGCCCCCACCACGCACGGCCTCACCTCGATCTCGACCCTCGTCGACGAAGCGACGGCGGCGGGGCTGCGCACGACGCTCACCGTGATCGGCCGACCCGCGCGCGACCCCGCGCCGCTGGTGCAGGTGAACCTGTACCGCATCGCTCAGGAAGCCCTGACGAACGCGCGCCGCCACGCCGGCCCGCACGCCACCGCCGACGTGCGCCTGCGCTTCGACGCGGATGCCATCGAGCTCGAGGTCACGAACACGGGACGCTCGGGATCGACGACACCGGGCCTCGGTCAGCTGGGCATGCGGGAGCGTGCGGCGGTGTCGGGCGGCACCATCGAGATCGGCCCGCGCTCGCGCGGGGGCTATCTCGTGCGCGTCCGCGTCCCCGTGACCACCGAGGAGGTCGCCCATGTCTGAGCTGCGCGTGCTGCTGGTCGACGACCACGCCATGATGCGGGCGGGTTTCCGCACCATCCTCTCGCTCGAGGACGACATCACCGTGGTCGGAGAGGCGGCGTCCGGCACCGAGGCGCTCGACGCCGCGAGAAACCTGCGACCCGACGTGATCTGCATGGACGTGCAGATGCCCGACATGGACGGCCTCGAAGCCACGCGTCGGCTGACCGCCGACCCCGCATCGGAGGCCGCCGTGCTCATCGTCACCACGTTCGATCGCGACGACTACCTCTTCGCCGCGCTGTCGGCGGGGGCGAGCGGCTTCCTGCTGAAGAACGCCGGGCCGGAGGAGCTCGTGTCCGCGGTCCGCGTGGTGGGGGCGGGCGACGCTCTGCTCGCGCCCGAGGTCACGCGCCGGGTCATCGAACGCTTCGCGTCCGGCACGGCCGAGCCGGCGGCATCCGTTCCCCCGCCGCTCGTCCTGCCCGAATCGCTCACGGAGCGGGAGTCGGAGGTGCTGACGCTCGTCGCCGAGGCCCTCAGCAACGCCGAGATCGCCGCGAGGCTGTTCATCGGCGAGGCGACGGTGAAGACGCATGTCTCGAACGTGCTGCAGAAGCTCGGCGCGCGCGACCGCGTGCAGGCCGTGGTGCTCGCGCACCGGCACGGTCTGGCCTGACGCCGAGGCACACGCGGAGACCGCCGGCGAGGCGGCATCCGGCACAGCTCCGGAGATCCCGCCCGCGGCGGTCGCCTGCGCCCGTGCCGCGCCGTATCCACCGGGGTCTCGCGCCGCGCTCGGGCCGGTCGGTCCGCACTCCCCCGCAGGGCGGAGCCGACGACCCCACCGGGGGCGGAGGTGCGCCGGCGGCGCGGTGCCTAGCGTGGAGACAACGAGAGGGAAGGATGCACCGTGCTCCAGTTGGACGGCATCACGAAGAGCTACGGCGGACGCCGCGTGCTCGACGACGTGAGCTTCACCGTCGCCCCCGGGCGACTCACGGGATTCGTCGGCGGCAACGGCGCCGGCAAGACCACGACCATGCGCATCGCGCTGGGGGTGCTCGGCCGCGACGGGGGCACCGTGTCGCTCGGCGGCATCCCGCTCACGACGGAGGACCGCCGGCGCTTCGGGTACATGCCGGAGGAGAGAGGGCTCTACCCGAAGATGAAGGTCGCCGAGCACATCGCCTACCTCGCGCGCCTGCACGGCTTCGGCAAGGCCGAGGCGACCGCGAAAGCCACCGCGCTGCTCGAGAGGCTCGGACTCGGCGAGCGCCTCGGCGACCTCGTCGAGACGCTCTCGCTCGGCAACCAGCAGCGCGCGCAGATCGCGGCGTCGCTCGTCCACGAGCCCGACGTGCTCATCCTCGACGAGCCGTTCTCGGGCCTGGACCCCCTCGCGGTCGACGTCGTCGCGGGAGTCCTGCAGGAGAAGGCCGCCGCCGGCGCGGCGGTGCTGTTCTCGTCGCACCAGCTCGACGTCGTCGAGCGCCTGTGCGACGACCTCGTGATCATCGCGGGCGGGACGATCCGCGCCGCCGGGAGCCGCGACGACCTCCGCGCGCAGCACGCCACGCACCGCTACGAGTTCGTGTCGCGCGGCGACGCGGGATGGGTGCGGGAGGAGCGGGGCGTCACGGTGCTCGACTTCGACGGGGGGTATGCCCTGTTCGACGCCGCCGACGACGAGGCGGCCCAGCGCGTCCTGCGCGACGCCGTCGCCCGCGGCAACGTCGTGCGCTTCGCCCTGCAGAGACCGACCCTCGCCGAGATCTTCAAGGAGGTCATCCAATGAGCACCTCGACCCTGCCCGAGACCACGCCCCACCCCGCCCGCAAGGCACCCGGCGACCTGCAGAGCATCTGGCTCGTCGCCGAGCGCGAGATCGGCTCGAAGCTGCGCAGCAAAGCGTTCGTCATCTCGACCGCGATCCTGGTCATCGCCGCCTTGGCCTCGGTCGTCTGGGGCGGTTTCGCCGCGAACAACGCCGCGGGCAGCGGCATCCCGGTCGCCGTCACCTCGCAGACGCAGTCCGCGGTGGCCGACCTCGAGGGCGTCGAGGTCACGGTCGCCGACGACGACGCGGCGGCCACGGCGCTCGTCGAGGACGGGACGGTGGATGCCGCCCTGGTCTCCGGATCGTCGGATGCCGCGTTCGACTACACGGTCGTGGTGAAGGACAGCGTGCCGTCGACGCTGCTGCAGATGCTCAGCGAGACCCCGCCGGTGCAGGAGCTCGAACCGGGGGCGGGCGCGGCGAACGTGCTGCGCTACTTCATCGCGCTCGGCTTCGGCCTGGTGTTCCTCATCGCGGCCTCGACGTTCGGCGGGACGATCGCGCAGAGCGTGGTCGAGGAGAAGCAGACGCGCGTGGTCGAGATCCTCATCTCGGCGATCCCCGTGCGGACCCTCCTCGCGGGCAAGGTCCTGGGCAACACCGTGCTGGCCATGGCGCAGATCGTGCTGCTGGCCGCGGTCGCGGTGATCGGCCTGGCCGTGACCGATCAGGCCGGCGTGCTCAGCACCCTCGGCGCCCCGATCGCGTGGTTCGCGATCTTCTTCCTCTTCGGCTTCGTGCTGCTGGCGTCGCTGTTCGCCGCCGCCGCCGCGATGGTCTCGCGCCAGGAGGACATCGGCTCCACGACCACGCCGATCACGATGCTGATCATGGCACCGTACTTCCTCGTGATCTTCTTCAACGACAACCCGGTCGTGCTGACGATCATGTCGTACGTGCCGTTCTCGGCTCCGGTCGGGATGCCACTGCGAATGTACCTCGGCGACGCGCAGTGGTGGGAGCCGGTGCTCTCGCTGATCGTCCTCGTCGCCGCGTGCGTCGCGGCCATCGGTGTCGGCTCGCGCATCTACCGCAACTCGCTGTTGCGCATGGGGGCCCGCGTGAAGCTCGCGGAGGCGCTGAAGGGCTGAGGGCAGCGCCCGCGAGAGGGGGAGGGGAGGGATGCCGTGGCTTCGGCATCCCTCCCCGTGCGCGTCGCGTGCCGCCCGGACGACCTCCGGCTCTCGGGGTGGCGCGCCGTCACTCCTCGGGAACGGCGAGCACGCCGAGCTGTAGCGAGAGGCAGCCCGTGCCGGCGAGCACCTCGACGGTGAGGCCGAGGGTGTCGGCGGCGTCGAGGTCGTCGACGGCGAACCCCGAGAAGGCTCCGGAAGGGTCGAACATGGATTCTCCGTCGTTCAGCGCGCCACGAACGCCGTGACGCTCTCGGACAGACGGATCGAGATGCCGTCGACCCCCGACGACACCGGCTCCCCGATCGCGACGGTGAGACGGTCGTCGATCCCGAAGACCGCGGCACCGACCTGCGCACCGCTGGCGCACCCGGCCGACCACGGGTCGTTGTCGGTCGACGTGAAGGTCGCGATGCACCGGCCGTCACCGTCGTCGGGCTGCGCGAGGTAGATGCGGAAGTCGCTCACCGTGGCGATGTACCGCGTGCTGTCGGGGTCGATCCCGCTGTCGCGCAGGATCTCCGCCGAGATGACGTCCTCCACGGTCTGCGGGTAGATCAGCTCGGGCAGGCTCGCGGCGGCCGGATCCGGCGTGGCCGCGGTCGAGGGTGCAGCCGAGAGCGCCGAGCCGATCGCCGCACCGATCCCGACGAGTGCGGCGGCAGCGACCGCGACGAGCGCCCAGCGCGCGGCCGGACGGCGGGCGTCGCGCGCGGTGTCTTCGTCGGCGGGCGCCGGGGGCGCGGCATCCGGGATCCCGGCGGAGGCCGGCGCGTCGGCCTCGGACGCGACGTCGGCGCGACGCGTGCGCTCCTCGAGCTCGACGAGACGGGCGACGACGGCGGGCGTCGCGTCGGCACCGTGGACGCCGTAGACCTGCTCGCGCAGGCGGCGCAGCTCGACGTCGTCGTCCATGCGACGACTCTAGGGCCGCGGGGCACGCCCGGGGCGGTCCGGGGCGACCCCGACTGCCGCCCCGGGCCGCCGGGCGGATTCGGCGCGCGACACCCCGATTCCGGATGCCGTCACCCGGCGCGTCAGAGGCGTACTCCGCGGGACGGTGCGGGAGCCCGCCGGCTCACCCGCGAGCCGTGGCGTCCAGCGCGTCGGCCGCGCCCACCAGGGCGAGGTGCGAGAGCGCCTGCGGGGTGTTGCCCGCCTGGCGCTTCGCGGTGGCGTCGTACTCCTCCGACAGCAGACCGAGGTCATTCGCGACGGCCGTGAGCCGCTTCATCAGCTCCACCGCCTCGTCGCGCCGACCGCTGTGCGCGTACTGTCCGACCAGCCAGAACGAGCACGCGAGGAAGGGGTGCTCGTCGCCACTGAGCCCGTCGACGCCGGTCGTGCGGTAGCGGAGGAGCCACCCGTCGGGCATGAGCGTCTGCTCCATCCGAGCGACCGTCGCGAGCATGCGGGGATCGTCGTAGGCGCAGAAGCCGACCTGCGGGAGGACGAGCAGCGACGCGTCGACCTCGTCGGTGTCGAAGTGCTGTGTGAACCAGCCACCCTCGTGCACGCCCCGCGCGTCGATGTCGGCGCGCACCCGGTCGCGCAGGGAGCGCCACGTGTCGACCTCGCCGTCGTGACCGCCCTCCTCGACGGCCCGGATGCCACGGTCGAACGCCGCCCACACCATCGCCCGGGAGTGAGTGAAGAAGTGCGGCTCCCCGCGCATCTCCCAGATGCCGAGGTCGGGTTTGTCGACCTCGCCGGCCAGCTGGTTCAGCAGGGCGCGCTGCAGCGACCACGAGAACGTCGTCTCCTTCACGCCCGCGGTGCGCGCCGCCTCCAGCGCCACCATCACCTCGCCGATCACGTCGGCCTGGTACTGGTCGACGGCTCCGTTGCCGATGCGCACGGGAGCCGCTCCCCCGTAGCCGGGCAGGCTCGTGATCTCGCGCTCGGGCAGATCGCGCTCCCCCGCGATGCCGTACATGATCTGCACGTCGGCGGGGTCTCCCGCGATCGCCCGGAGCAGCCAGGTGCGCCAGCGCTGAGCGGCATCCAGGTACCCGTGGTCGATGTAGGCGCTCAGGGTCAACGCGGCGTCGCGCAGCCAGACGTAGCGGTAGTCCCAGTTGCGCGAGCCGCCGAACGCCTCGGGGAGCGACGTCGTGGCCGCCGCCACGATGCCGCCGGTCTCGGAGTGGGTGAGGGCGCGCAGCACCATGAGCGAGCGCGTGACGAGCGCCGCGTGCGAGCCCGCGGACTGGACGCGGTCGGCCCACGCGGCCCACCACTCGCGCGTGCGCTCCAGGGACGCCTCGACGTTGAACGCCCCCGGGGCGTCTCGCCACGAGGGTCCCCACGACAGCACCGAGTCCACGCTCCGCCCGGGAGCCGTGGTCCAGCGTCCGCGGTGGGCGGTGTCGGTGGCGATGAGCCGCGGACCGCGGATGACGACCGCGTCGGGCCCGGCGACCGCGAGGATCGCGTGCTCTCCGCCGTGACCGACCTGCTGGACCCAGGGCACCGCCCGGGCGTAGTCGAAGCGCAGGCGCACCTCGCTGACGAAGTCGACCGCGCCCGACACCCCGACCACGCGGCGGATGACCGCCTCGACGCCCTCGTCGATCGGCATGGCGTCGTAGACGTCGGCGACGCCGGTCGCCGTCTCCCACCGGGTCACGAGGACGAACGTATCTCCGTCGTACCGTCGGGTCGCCCGCGCATCGGGGTCGGCCGGGCGCAGCGACCACGCGCCGTGCGACTCGTCGCCGAGCAGCGCGCCGAACATCGACCCGCTGTCGTAACGGGGCAGGCAGAGCCAGTCGATGCTCCCTTCGCGAGAGACCAGTGCGGCGGAACGGCAGTTGCTGAGGACGGCGTAGTCCTCGATCGGAGTCGTCACGCTTGGATCATGGCAGCAAACGTCGGCCCTGCGCCTCTGGCGTTCCTATGGGGCATCCCTGCGTCGTCCGCAAGGGTCCGGCGGGGTCGAGCCGGGTCGCTACGCTGAGCGGCATGGCGGCGGACACGACCTTGATCATCCTGGGAGCCTCGGGCGACCTCACCTCCCGACTGCTCCTCCCGGCGCTCGGCCAGCTGCTCGCGCGCGAGCCGCACCGGTCGGTCCGCCTGCACGGGGCCGGCATGGACGACTGGACCGACGAGCACTGGCGCGAGGTCGTGCACAAGGCGTTCCAGACGATGGATGCCGAGTCCGCCTTCGACCAGGTCTCGGCGACGACGTACTCGCAGGCCGACATCACCCAGGCCGCCGACCTGCAGACGCTCCTCGACGACGCCGAGGGGCGACCCGCGCTGTATTTCGCAGTTCCCCCGGCCGTGACCGAGAAGTCGTGCATCGCCCTGGCCGACGTCCAGATCCCCGATGGCACGATCCTCGCGCTCGAGAAGCCGTTCGGCACCGACGAGGCGAGTGCCCACACGCTCAACCAGCAGCTGGCGACCCTCGTGCCCGAGGATCAGGTGTTCCGCATCGATCACTTCCTCGGCCGGTCGACCGTGCTGAACCTGCTCGGCGTCCGCTTCGCGAACCGCCTGATCGAGAGCGTGTGGTCGGCCGATGACATTGCCACGATCACGGTCGACTTCCCCGAGAAGCTCGGTCTCGAGGGCCGTGCCGGATACTACGACTCCGCGGGCGCGCTGGTCGACATGATCCAGAGCCACCTGCTGCAGGTCATGGCCTTCGTCACGATGGAGCCGCCGTCCTCTCTCGACCAGCTCGACCTCCGCGATGCCACCTCGGCGGTGCTGCGCGCCACCCACGTGCTCGACGACGACCCGGTGAAGAACTCCCGCCGCGCCCGCTACACCGCGGGTGACGTCGGGGAACGGCACTTCCCCTCGTACGTCGACGAGCCCGGGGTCGACCCCTCGCGCGACACCGAGACGCTCGCCGAGATGACCGTCGAGGTGCGCACGGCGCGCTGGCAGGGCGTGCCGATCACGCTGCGCTCGGGCAAGGCTCTGGATGCCGGGTACCCGGCGGTGACGGTCGCCTTCAAGCCCGTGCGGCACCTGCCCGGCGGCTTCGTCGGGGAGAGCGACCCGTCGAAGCTCGTGTTCTCGCTCGGCCCCGACACGATGAGCCTCGAGCTCAACGTGAACGGCGCCGACGATCCGCTCGAGCTCGAGCGGGTGACGCTGGGGGCCGACCTCGGCGCGGGAGCGCTAAAGGCGTACGGCGAAGTGCTGTCGGGGATCCTCGACGGAGACGCCATGCTCGCGGTTCGCGGAGACGCGGCCGAACAGTGCTGGCGCATCGTGCAGCCGGTGATCGACGCCTGGCGCGAGGACAAGGTGCCGCTCGACGAGTACGCGGCGGGAAGCACCGGGCCGGCGTCCTGGCGGGACTGACCGCGGCGCGACACACGAGGTCACACGGGAACATCTCGCGGCGTGATGGCGTTCACTGATGCGGGTCAACGGCGTCCCGACTCCCATTCGTACCCAGGAGGACCCATGTCTCTCGTTCTCGACCGCACCGCTCCCACCGACGCTCCCATCCTCGACGTGCTCGCCGAGCGCTGGAGCACCCGCGTCTTCGACCCCGAGACGCCGATCGACGAGGCGGCTCTCCGCTCCGCCCTCGAGGCCGCCCGCTGGGCTCCCTCGGGCATGAACCACCAGCCCTGGCGCCTGATCGTCGCGCGCCGCGGCGGCGAGGCGCACGCGCGCGTCGTGTCGGCGCTGATGGGCTTCAACCAGGCGTGGGCTCCGGCCGCGGGCGCGCTGATCGTCGTGCTCGCCGAGAACGAGACCGCCGAGGGAGAGGCCCGTCCGTGGGCCCTCTACGACGCGGGACAGGCCGCTGCCCACTTCACCGTGCAGGCGCACGCCGAGGGCCTCGCGACGCACCAGATGGGTGGCTTCGTCGCCGACGACCTGCGCGCCGCCTTCGACATCGACCCCCGCTTCACCCCCGTCACCGTGATCGCCGTGGGCACCCTGGGCGACGTCGACGCCGCCGAAGAGGGCCTGCGTCAGCGCGAGCTCGCACCGCGCGAGCGTCGCACGGTCGCGGAGTCGCTGCTCGTCGACGAGTGAGTCCCCGCCCCGGCGCCCGCCCGTCCGCCCGTCCGTCCGTCCGTCCGTCCGTCCGTCCGATAAACGCTATTGCTTCGCAGAAACGCCGTGTCGCGGCGTTTCCCGTGACGATCGGCGTTTATCGGAGAGGCGGGTGCGCGCACGAACACCGAGGGGGATGCCACGCAGCTCGCGTGGCATCCCCCTCGGTGTTCCGTCTACTCGACGATCTCGGCCTCGATCACGTCGTCGTCCGGCTCCTCGGCCGCAGGCCCGGTGCTCGCGAGCACGAGCGAGTCGCCATCGCTGGCCACGTCGACCTTGACCACGTCGCCGTCGCGCACCGTGCCGGCGAGGATCGCCATGGCGAGGCGGTCCTGGATCTCGGACTGGATCAGGCGGCGCAGCGGCCGGGCCCCGTACACCGGGTCGTACCCCCGCTCGGCGAGCCACGACCGCGCATCGGGCGTGACCGCGAGGGTCAGCCGGCGCTCGCGCAGCCGCTTGTGCAGCGCGTCGACCGAGAGCTCGACGATCTGGGCGAGGTCGTCCTGGCTGAGAGCCTGGAAGATCACGATGTCATCGAGTCGATTCACGAACTCCGGCTTGAAGGCCTGACGCACCAGCGCCTGCACCTGCTCCCGCTTCTGCTCGAGCGACAGCGTCGGGTCGATCAGGATCGGCGAGCCGAGGTTCGAGGTGAGGATCAGGATGACGTTGGTGAAGTCGACCGTCCGGCCCTGGCCGTCGGTGAGTCGACCGTCGTCCATGACCTGCAGCAGCACGTCGAAGACCTCGGGGTGCGCCTTCTCGACCTCGTCGAGCAGCACGACGCTGTAGGGGCGGCGTCGCACGGCCTCGGTGAGCTGGCCACCGGCCTCGTACCCGATGTAGCCCGGAGGGGCACCGACCAGACGCGAGACGGAGTGCTTCTCGCCGTACTCCGACATGTCGATGCGCACCATGGCGTGCTCGTCGTCGAAGAGGAAGTCGGCGAGCGACTTCGCCAGCTCGGTCTTTCCGACACCGGTCGGGCCGAGGAACAGGAAGGAGCCGACGGGCCGGTTCGGGTCGCTGATGCCCGCGCGCGAGCGCCGGACCGCGTCGGACACCGCCTTCACGGCATCCCGCTGTCCGATCAGGCGCTTGCCGAGCTCGCGCTCGAGGTGCAGCAGCTTCTCGGTCTCGCCCTGCAGCAGGCGCCCCACCGGGATCCCCGTCCACGCGGCGATCACCGCCGCGATGTCTTCATCGGTGACCTGCTCATTCACCATGCGTCCCTCGCCGGTGGTGTCCTCGCGCTCGGCGAGGGTCAGCTCGCGCTCGAGCGCCGGGATCTCGGCGTACAGCAGCCGCGACGCGCGCTCGAGGTTGCCCTCGCGCTGGGCGCGTTCGGCATCCACCCGGGCGGCGTCGAGACGCGTCTTCAGCTCGCCGACGCGGTTGAGCGAGGCGCGCTCCTGCTCCCACCGGGCCTGCAGCTCGTCGAGCTTGGCCTGCTCGGCGGCCAACGTCTCACGAAGGGTCGCCAGGCGCTCCTTGGACGCGGCGTCCTTCTCTTTCTTCAGCGCCAGCTCCTCGAGCTTGAGGCGGTCGACATGCCGACGCAGCTCGTCGATCTCGAGCGGCGCGGAGTCGATCTCCATGCGCAGGCGCGACGCGGCCTCGTCGATCAGGTCGATGGCCTTGTCGGGCAGCTGCCGCGACGGGATGTACCGGTTGGACAGGGATGCCGCGGCGACCAGCGCCGCGTCGGCGATCGCGACCTTGTGGTGCGCCTCGTAGCGCTCCTTGAGGCCGCGCAGGATGGCCACGGTGTCTTCGACCGTCGGCTCGCCGACGTACACCTGCTGGAAGCGGCGCTCGAGAGCGGCATCCTTCTCGATGAACTCGCGGTACTCGTCGAGAGTGGTCGCCCCGATCAGGCGCAGCTCGCCGCGGGCGAGCATGGGCTTGAGCATGTTGGAGGCCGCGACCGAGCCCTCACCGCCACCCGCACCCATGAGCACGTGCAGTTCGTCGATGAACGTGATGATGCGCCCGTCGGACTCGGTGATCTCCTTCAGGACGCTCTTGAGGCGCTCCTCGAACTGGCCGCGGTACATGGCACCGGCGACGAGCGCCGAGATGTCGAGCGAGACGAGCTCTTTGTTCTTCAGGCTCTCGGCGACGTCGCCCGCGACGATGCGCTGAGCGAGACCCTCGACGACGGCGGTCTTGCCGACGCCGGGCTCGCCGATGAGCACGGGGTTGTTCTTGGTGCGCCGGGTGAGCACCTGGCTGACGCGGCGGATCTCTCCGTCACGCCCGATCACGGGGTCGAGCTTGCCCTGGCGGGCCCGGTCCGTGAGGTTGATGCCGAATTGCTCGAGGGCGCTCTGCGCGTCCTCCTGCCCCGGCTGTTGTGTGGCGTTCATGCGTTCTCCTGGAAATCTTTCGCTTTTCGCTCAAAACTTGAGCGGCGTTGACTCAAGTTTAGCATCGGGGGTCCTGCAGGGCAATGGTCAGCGTGCTTCGCAGGGCGGGCCGGTCAGCGTGTGCCGGCGGGCGTCGAGTGTCCAGAGAAGCGGGATGTCTTCTCGGCGTCCGAGTGGTTCGGACACTCACGGCGCGGGCGCGGGCGCGCGCGCGGCGCGCGGCACACGGCGCGCGGGATAGACGGCGGTCAGGCCGGGATCAACCGCTCCTCCGGGACTGTTCCGGATGCCTCCCCCTCGGGCCCCGCGCACGAGAACCGCGCGCGGTAGGCCGTCGGCGTGAGCCCGAGCGTGCGCGCGAAGTTCTGACGGAGCACCGCGGCGGAGCCGAACCCGCACTCGGTCGCGATGCGGTCGAGGCCGAGATCGGTCTCCTCCAGGAGTCGCTGCGCGTGCAGCAGCCGCTGCCGCGCGAGCCAGGCGGCGGGCGTGGCGCCGAGATCGGCCTTGAAGCGGCGGGCGAACGTCCGCGCCGACATGTGCGCGCGCGACGCGAGCTGATCGACCGAGAGCTCGGCATCCAGGTTCTGCAGCATCCATTCGGTCACCGGGGCCAGCGAGAGGGAAGGAGCCGCCGGCAGTGGCGAGGCGATGAACTGCGCCTGCCCCCCGTCGCGCTGCGGGGCGACGACCATGCGTCGCGCGATGCGGTTGGTGAGCTCGGCGCCGAGCTCTTGCCGGAGCAGATGCAGGCACGCATCGACGCCGGCGGCCGTGCCGGCGCTGGTGATGATGCGGCCCGACTGCACGTACAGCACATCGGGATCGACCTCGATAGAGGGGTACATCCGGGCCATGACATCGGCGTAGCGCCAGTGCGTCGTGGCACGCTGGCCGTCGAGCACCCCGGCCGCCGCCACCACGAAGGCGCCGCTGCACACGCTCAGCAGCCACGCACCCCGCGCGTGCGCGGCGCGCACGACGTCGAGCACACGCGGGTCGACGTCACCCCACTGTTCGCGCGGGATCGGCGACAGCACGACGATGTCGGCGTCTGCCGCCGCCTCGAGACCGCGCTCGATGTTGATCGAGAAGCCGATGTTCGAGGGCACGACGCCGGGGTCGGGCGCGACGATGCGGAAGTCGAAGTTCGGGATGCCGTCATCGCTGCGATCGAGACCGAAGGCCTCGCACGCGAGACCGAACTCGAACGGGGCGAAACCGGGCTGGACGACGACGGCGACAGAACGCATGCGCACCTCTCGGAGTGGCAGAAATTGATCGAACAACGTCCATTATGCCACTCGCGGCACAAAACAGCCATGCGTAGTTTTTCTGCCATGGCTTACTTCATCGCTCTTGCCGCCCTCGCCCTCGTCAGCGTCGTCGCCACGGTGTGGCTCATGCGCACCGACGGGTACGGTCCCGTCCCCACCGATCCCGACCGGGCGGCGCGGCGCCGTGAGGCCTCGCCCGCCCGCGCGCGCGTTCCCCGCCCGACGTCGACCGCCCCCGAGACGCCCGCGGCGGTGAGCACCGCCTCCCCGGCCGCCGAGGGCCCCCGCACGGTGGCGTCTGCACCGCGACCTGCCGCGCCGCGCACGGAAGCGACCGCTCCCGCGGAGTCTCCCCGCGAGGGCACCCGCACCGAGGCGCGGACGCTCGTCTCGCACGCCGCCGAGTGAATTCCGGTCAGGGTCCCGCGGTGACGGCGCGCTCGTACACCGCGATCATCGCCGCGGTGCGCGAGGACTGCCGGAACCGCTCGGCGATCGTCGGATCGACCTCGACCGGGGTGCCGTCCGCGATGTCGGACGCCGCGCGGCGGAGGGTCTCGGCGAGAGCGGGGGCCGTGGCATCCGGAACCGCCCAGACGCCCGCCCCCAGCTCGGCGGCGATGTCGGGGTCGCAGACGACGGCGGGTGTGCCGAGAGAGGCGGCCTCGAAGACCGTCATCCCCTGCGTCTCGAAGCCGATCGAGGTCTGCACCACGGCGTCGGCGGCGGCGAGCCGGGCGAGCGTCTCGGGGTAGCTCAGCCGGCCGGAGAAGACCACGGATGCCGCCGGCCCCCGCTCCGCGACGAGCTTCTGCGCCGCGCGGAGTTGTCCCCCACCGCCGATGATCTCGACGTCGGCGTCGATCCCCGACGCGACGACCGCCTCGAGGAAGGGCAGGAGGCGCTTCTCGGGACTCATGCGTCCGAGCCAGACGAAGCGCGGACGACCGGGAGTGCGAGCGACGGGTCCCGCGGCGAGGGCCGCATCGAGCAGGTCGTCGTCGATGCCGTTCCAGATGACGTCGACCGCGCCCGTCCCGGGGACGACGCCGTGCGCCTCGAGGCGTCGCGCGAAGTGCCCGGAGGGCGCCGTGATCGCGCGTGACAGCCCGGCGAAGCGGCGCAGGTAGGCCCAGCCGTCGGACGCGCCTCGCGACGATCCGGCGACAGCCCCCGGCCTCGCCGGCACCGTCTCGGAGCCGACGACGCGTGGTGCGCAGCCGCGCAGCGCCCGCCGCGCCCACGCGTTCAGCGCACGGAGGACGAGCGTCGGGAACGGCGCGGTGGCCTCGATCCCGACGTCGACGCGGTTGTGCATCGTGTGGACCACGGGCAGGCGGTGCCGCGCGGCGAAGCGATGCCCGACGACAGCGCCCCAGAAATCGGCCTGCACGTGCACGACATCGACGGGCAGACGTGCAGCGAGCTCGGCATCCACGAACCTGTCGGTGCGCGTGCCCGGCCAGGTCAGCGCGTACTCGCGGTCGGGCGTGATGGCGAGGGAGGGGAGGTCGACGTAGCCGCCGTCGTCGGGCGCCGGGCGGTGCATCCGTGGAGCGACGACCGTCACGACGTGACCGGCCCGCTCGAGGAAGCGCTTCTGCAGCCGCATCGACACCTGCGCGCCGCCGAGCGACTCGAGGTGCTGGTCGGCGAACATCACCACGTGCACGCGGTCACTCCGGGATCGGCTGTCCGCGGTAGAGCGCCTCGAAGGTGTCGAGCGTACGGCCGATGTCGTGCACGATCACGCCGTCGAGCGAGGCCTGCTGCATGCGCCGGCGCTCGTCGGCATCGGCGGTCAACACGTCGGTCAGGCGGGCCGCCAGCTCTTCGGCGTTGCCCGGCTCGAAGAGGTACCCGTTCTCCCCGTCGTGCACGAGGTGCGGCAGCGCGACGGCATCGGCCGCGACGATGGGAAGACCGGATGCCATCGCCTCCATCGTCGCGATCGACTGCAGTTCGGCGATCGAGGCGATGGCGAAGACGCTCGCGCGCGTGTACAGCGCACGCAGCTCCTCCTCGGAGGTGTGACCGTGGAACCGCACACGCGCGGCGAGACCGAGCTGCTCGGCGAGTTGCTCGAGCACGCGGCGCTGGTCGCCCCCGCCCACGATGTCGAAGGTCGCATCCAGCGCGGGGTCGAGCAGCGCGAGCGCCCGCAGAACGACGTCGATGCCCTTCTCGCTCGTGAGCCGGCCGACGAAGAGGATGCGGTTCGCGTCGCGCGGGTCGAGGTCGGGGGTGTAGTTGGACCGGTCGATCCCGCACGAGATGGGGATGACCCCCTGGATGCCGATCGTCGACTCGAGGAAGTCGGCGGCCCGACGCGTGGGGGTCGTCACGGCCCGCGTCATCGCGAACGTCCGGGCGGCGTCGGCCCAGGCGAGCTTGACGAAGATGCGATCCAGGAAGTCGGGCAGCGTCGTGAAGTCGAGGATGTTCTCGGCCATCACGTGGTTGGTGGCGATGACGGGGATGCCGCGCGTGCGCGCCTCCCGCGTGAGTCCTCGACCGATCACGATGTGCGACTGGATGTGGACGACATCGGGCTTCACCTCGTCGAGCACCTTGCGCGCGTAGTGCTTCGCCCGCCACGGCAGCACGAACGTGAGCCAGTCGTGGGGCAGGAAGCGGAATGCCGGCAGACGGTGCATCGTCATCGGCTCACCCTCGATCACCTCGGTGAACCGACCGGCGTTGCCGTGCCCGACGCTCGGGGCCGCGACGTGGACGTCGTGGCCCCGGGCGACGAGACCGGCGGCGAGACGCTCCGCGAAACGGGCGGCTCCGTTGACGTGCGGCAGGAAAGTGTCGGCGCCGATCAGGACGGTGAGGGGACGGTCGGCGGGTGCGCCGGTCGGACTGCCGTCGGGCGTCGGGTCGGAGGGCGTCGCAGGAGTGGTCACGGGTGGTGAGGCCTATTCTGTGCGGCGGTACGGGCACGCGGGGTGAGAGGGCGTGGCCTGACCACTGTACCGGAGCGGCTTTTGCGCTCCCCGGATGCCGCCCAGGACGACGGTGACCTTGACCCCCGTCCCGGGCGGGGCGCGTCAACGGGATCCGTCGATAGGGCGGTCCGGCAGCGGCGAGCCGTGCGCGGGACGCGGCGAGCCGTCGGTCGCAGCGGGAGCCGCGACCTTCGGCGCTGCTGCCACGAGTGCCGACACCACCGCCGTGCCGTCGCCCGCCGAGACCGGCTCGTCGCCGTGCGCGGTCGCGTCGAGATCGGCCGCGGCGTTCTGGAACTGCGACTGGTACAGGCGCCAGTAGGCGCCGTGCTGGGCGATCAGCTCGTCGTGCGTGCCCTGCTCGACGATGTCGCCGTGCTCCATCACCAGGATGAGATCGGCGTCGCGGATGGTCGACAGACGGTGCGCGATGACGAACGACGTGCGGCCCTCCCGGAGGGCCGCCATCGCCTGCTGCAGCAGCGACTCGGTGCGCGTGTCGACCGACGAGGTCGCCTCGTCGAGGATCAGCACCGACGGGCGGGCGACGAACGCGCGCGCGATCGTGATGAGCTGCCGCTCACCCGCTGAGACGTTCGCCGCGTCCTCGCCGAGAACGGTGTCGTAGCCGTCGGGGAGCGAGTGCACGAACTGGTCGACGCGCGTCGCCACGGCGGCTTCGACGATCTCGTCGTCGGTCGCGCTCTCGCGGCCGTAACGGATGTTGTCGCGGATCGTGCCGGAGAACAGCCACGGGTCCTGCAGCACCATCCCGGTGCGCGAGCGCACGTCGTCGCGACGCAGGTCGGCGATGTCTTGCCCGTCGAGCAGGATGCGCCCGCCGTCGAGCTCGTAGAACCGCATGACGAGGTTGACCAGCGTGGTCTTGCCCGCGCCGGTGGGGCCCACGATCGCGACCGTCTGCCCCGGCTCGACGCGGAACGACAGGTCGGTGATGAGGGGCCGTTCGGGCGTGTAGGCGAAGGCCACGTTCTCGAACTCGATGACGCCGCGACCGTCGACGGGGCGCGGGGCGTCGGCGGCATCCGGCTCCTGTTCTTCGGCGTCGAGCAGCGCGAACACGCGCTCCGCCGAGGCGGTGCCCGACTGCACCACGGCCGCCATGCCGCCCAGCTGCGACAGCGGCTGCGTGAACTGCTGGGAGTACTGGATGAACGCCTGCACGTCGCCGAGGCGGAGCTGACCGCCCGCGACCATCAGACCACCGAGCACCGCGATGCCGACGTAGGTCAGGTTCCCGACGAACATCATGCCCGGCATGATCATGCCGGAGAGGAACTGGGCCGTGAAGCTCGCGCGGTAGAGCTCCTCGTTCTCGACCTCGAACTTCTCGAGGGCGTCTTTCTCGCGGCCGTAGACCTTGACGAGGGCGTGCCCCGAGAACGACTCCTCGACGCGCGCGTTGAGGCGCCCGACCTTCTTCCACTGCGTCCCGAACGCCTTCTGCGACTTGGGACCGATCACGCCGAAGATGACCGCCATCAGCGGGAGCGACACGAGGGCGACGAGCGCGAGCTGCCACGAGATGGTGAACATCATGATGAGCACGCCCACCACCGTCAGCACCGAGGTGAGCGCGCTCGACAGCGACTGCTGCATCGTCTGCGTGATGTTGTCGATGTCGTTGGTCACGCGCGAGATGAGTTCTCCGCGCTGGACCTTGTCGAAGTACGACAGCGGGAGACGGTTGATCTTCGCCTCGACGTCTTCGCGCAGGCGCCACATCGTGCGGACCATGATCACGTTGATGACGTAGCCCTGGATCCATGACAGCACCGACGACCCGACATAGATGGCGAGCACCGCGACGATGACCAGACGCAGGGCGTCGAAGTCGACCCCCGCGCCGACCTGGAAGTTGTCCATCGCCGCGACGACGTTGGCGAAATCGTTCTGGCCGCCGGCTTGCAGGGCCTCGACGACGGCGTCCTTCGAGGTGCCGGCCGGGAAGCTCTCGCCGAGGGCGCGCGACACCGAGCCCTCGAAGATGATGTTCGTCGCGGTGCCGAGGACGCGCGGTGCGATGACCGCGAGCACGACACCGAGCGCGCCGAGGAACGAGACGAAGGCGAACGCCCACGCGTGCGGGCGCAGCAATCCGATCAGCCGGCGGAAGCTCGCGCCGAAGTTCGCGGCCTTCCCGGGGGCGACGCTGTCCCAGTCGCCGGAGTTCAGGCGCGCCTGCTCGGCGAGCTCGAGCTCGGCCCGGTCTTCTTCGGTCAGGGCGTCGGGAGTGCTCATGCCTCCACCCCCAGCTGCGACTCGACGATCTCGCGATACGTGGCACTGGACTCGAGCAGCTCCCCGTGCGTGCCGAGACCGACCATGCGGCCGTCTTCGAGCACGACGATGCGGTCGGCGCCGGTGATGGTGGACACGCGCTGCGCGACGACGATCTTCGTCACCTGGGGCAACTCGTCCCACAGGGCTTGTCGCAGGCGCGCGTCGGTGCTCAGGTCGAGCGCCGAGAAGGAGTCGTCGAAGACGAGCACCGCGGGCCGGTGCACGATCGCGCGCGCGATGGCCAGACGCTGGCGCTGACCACCGGAGACGTTGGTGCCGCCCTGAGCGATTCGTCCGTCGAGACCGCCGTCCATCGCCTCGACGAAGTCGCGGCCCTGGGCGATCTCGAGCGCGCGCCACAGTTCCTCGTCGGTCGCGTCTTCCCGTCCGAAACGCAGGTTCGAGGCCACGGTGCCGCTGAACAGGAAGGGGCGCTGGGGAACGAGCCCGATGCCCTTCCAGAGCACGTCGAGGTCGGCTTCGCGCACGTCGACGCCGCCGACGCGCACGGCTCCCGCCGTCGCGTCGAACAGGCGCGGGATGAGCGAGACGAGGGTCGTCTTGCCCGAGCCCGTGGACCCGACGATCGCGACCGTCTCGCCCGGGTTCGCGGTGAAGCTGACCCCCGCGATGACCGGGGACTCGGCACCGGGGTAGGCGAAGGCGACGTCGTCGAACTCGACGGCCCCGGGCACGGGGAAGGCGCTCACCGGGTTCTCGGGGCGCGCGAGCGTCGAGTGGCTGTCGAGCACCTCGCCGATGCGCTCGGCCGAGACGGCGGCGCGCGGGATCATGACCGTCATGAAGCTGGCCATCAGCACGCCCATGAGGATCTGGGCGACGTACTGCATGAAGGCGAACAGCGTCCCGATCTCGACCGAGCCGTCGTCGACCTGGATGCCGCCGAACCAGATGACCCCGACGACGGTGACGTTCAGCACGAGCATGGCGAGGGGGAAGAGCAGGACGAACAGCGAGCCGACCTTGCGCCCCACGACCATGATGTCGGTGTTGGCCTCGCGGAACCGCTCCTCCTCGATGCGCTCGCGCACGAAGGCGCGGACGACGCGGACGCCGGTGAGCTGCTCGCGCATGACGCGGTTCACGGCGTCGAGCTTGGACTGGTAGCTGCGGAACAGCGGCACCATGCGGGCGATGATCAGTCCCGCCGCGATCAGCAGGGCGGGCACCGAGACGCCGATGAGCCAGCTCAGACCCACGTCTTGCTGGAGGGCCATGAAGATGCCGCCGATCGCCAGGAGCGGGGCGCTGACGAGCATGGTCGCGCCCATCATCGCGAGCATCTGCACCTGCTGCACGTCGTTGGTGTTGCGGGTGATGAGCGAGCCCGCGCCGAACTGCGACAGCTCGCGCTCGCTGAACCCGCTGACCTTGACGAACACGTCGCGACGGATGTCGCGGCCGGCGGCCATGGCGGCCCGCGCGGCGAAGTAGGTGGCGATGACCGAGGCGGTGATCTGGCCGAGCGAGATCACGAGCATGATCATGCCCCGCGACCAGATGTAGGTCGTGTCCCCGCGGGCGACACCCTGGTCGATGATGTCGGCGTTCAGTCGCGGCAGATACAGCGACGCCATCGCCGCGGCGAACTGGAAGATCAGCAGCGCGACGAGCAGCCAGCGATAAGGCCTGAGGTAGCGGATGAGGAGTCTTCCGAGCACGGGGCCCTCCGAAGCGAGTCGAGAGCGGCCTCCATGACCGCGCATCCAGCCTGGCACGGACCGCCGACATCGGCACCGCCCTCACCGCCGCTGCCCGGGGGCGCCCCTCCGTCCCGGCATCCCGATTCACCCCGATCGCGCGACGCCCCCTCGGGCGGTCACCCCGTCGGTCAGCGCGCGACCAGCGGAGCCGCCACGCGGCGCCCGTCCTTCCACACGCCGGCCGTCATCGGCATCCCGGGCCGGTAGGCCAGGTGCGTGGCGGAGGGCGCGTCGAGCAGGTGCAGATCGGCGCGGTGGCCGACGGCGACGCGGCCGAGGGCGATCGCGCCGCCGCGGGTGGCCGCGCGCTTCGACGTGATCCGGCTCGATCCGCGGGAGCCCCTGCCCGCGCAGTGTGTCGTGGTGCGCGCCGGCGGGGACTGACACGCCCGGGCCCGCCTCTCTAGGCTGGACGCATGTCCCGACTGCAGGCCGACGCCCCCGCCGACCGCTGGGTGCCCGTGACGGGCTCTCTCGGATTCCGTGGCCGCCGCCACCGCAAGGCCGCCATCAGCATGCTGCTGAACCAGGCGAACACCGCGGTGGGCACGACCCCGCGGCCGGGTGGGGGCGCGTTCGCGTGGGTCCTCAGCCAGGCCGCTCCCCTGCTCATGCGCCGCGCCGCCGGGCGCCTGCTCGTGTGGGTGTGGAAGAGCGACCCCGAGCTGCTCGTCGTCATGGCGCAGCTGCAGGAGGCGACGCCGCAGCTGCGCACGGCTCGCGCGATGATGCCGATGGAGTACGACGACACGGAATCGTTCCGCAATCCTCACCTCGGTGTCGGCGAGAAGCTCGCCATGCCCCTGCCGAACGATCCGAAGACGCCGCCGTTCGCGACCTACACGTGGGACACGGGCACGCACTTCGTGACGGTCACGGCGGTGTGCTCCGACCGCGAGCGCTTCGGCACGATCATCGGTGCCGTCGACGAGGTCGCGCGCACGATCCGCATCGTCGACGACCTGAAGCTCGGCGAGTCGCCGAGCGTGCTGCGGCTCGATCCCGCCTGACCCGGCTCACCGTCACCAGGACAGGCTGCGCGCCCGGAACAGGCCGATCCGGGCGCGATCGCCCTGTCCTCGTCGCGGAGCCTGGTCTCGTAACACGGCCGGGGTCCGGCACGCCGGGGCGCCCCGGCGCGTTCACGGCACCGGAGCGGGCGGCCTCAGTCGCCGCGCACGTCGAGCGGACGCCACAGCACGACCTCGGTCGCGCGCCGCACGCGCGCACCGTGCGGCAGGGTCACGACCGAGCCGGTCGCTCCGGCGGCGAAGACGCGCGCACCGGGACGCGATTGACGCTCCGCCACGAGCTGCCGCTCGAGGTCGCTGACGCGGCGCGACAGGTCGTGCACCTGCTGCTCGAGCGTCAGCAGGCGGGCGATCGCCGGCAGACTCATACCCTCGCTCGACAGGCGGGCGACTTCACGCAGCTGCTGCACGTGGCGGCTCGAATAGCGACGCGACCCGCCCTGGGTCCGCGCCGGAACGACGAGGCCGAGCCGGTCGTACTGCCGCAGCGTCTGCGGGTGCATGTTCGACAACTCGGCGGCGACGGCGATGGCGAAGATCGGCGAATCCTCATCGATCTCTCGGTCGGGCACGTCGTCTCCTCTCGCTCGTGGCATCGTCGGGGTCTCGGCATCCGTTCGATCCCGGATGCCGAGACCCCGACGTTATGGGGTGTTACCGCGCCTTGGCCATGAGGTCGGCGCGGGGGTTCTCCTTGGGCTCGAGCTCGTGGAACCGCTCGAGGGCCTCGCGGGCGGCGTCGTCGAGGTGCGCGGGGACCGCGACCTGGACCTCGGCGAGCAGGTCGCCGGTGCCCTTGGAGGCCTGGATGCCACGACCCTTGACGCGCAGAACGCGCCCCGACGGGGTGCCCGGGGCGACACGAAGCCGCACCGGGTCGCCCCCGAGGGTGGGGACCTCGATCGTCGCGCCGAGAGCCGCCTCGGTGAAGGTGACCGGGACCGTCAGCCGCAGGTTGAGGCCGTCGCGCGAGAACACGGGGTGCGGGCGCACCGCGACCGTCACGACGATGTCGCCGTTCTCGCCGCCGTCCGGCGACGGACGGCCACGACCGCGCAGGCGGATCTTCTGTCCGTCCGAGACGCCGGCGGGGATCTTCACCTTGAAGGGCTTGTTGTCCTCGCCCTGCAGCGTGATGGTCTCGCCCTTGGCCGCGGTGACGAAGTCGATCGTCGTGCGCGCCGTGACGTCGGCACCCCGCTGCGGACCACCGAAGCCGCGGTAGCCACCCGTGGTCTGGCCGAACCGGCCCGACCCGAAGCCGCCGCCCTGCTGGTCGAACATCGAGAAGAAGTCCTCGAAGCCGCCGGGACCGCCGGTCGTACCGCCGCGCTGCTGCCCGAAGCGGCTGAACACGTCGTCGAAGCCGCCGCCGCCGCTCGCCCCGGGAGCCGAGAAGCGCGCCCCCGAGCCCATGGCCCGGATCTGGTCGTACTCCTCGCGCTGCTCGGGATCGTTGAGCACCGAGTAGGCCTCGCTGATCTCCTTGAACTTGGCCTCCGCCTTGGCGTCGCCCGGGTTCGAGTCGGGGTGGTACTGGCGCGCGAGCTTGCGGTAGGTCTTCTTCAGATCAGCCGCGCTGACGCTCTTATCGACACCGAGGACCTTGTAGAAATCCTTGTCGAACCAGTCCTGACTCGCCATGTGTCCTCCTACTCGGCCGGCACGGCGACGACGACCTTCGCGGGTCGCAGTTCGACCGAGCCGAGGCGGTACCCGACCTCGACGACCTCGAGGATCGTCGTCTCGGTCGCGCCCGGGGTCGGGGCCTGGAAGATCGCCTCGTGCTGCTGCGGGTCGAAGACCTCGCCGACGGCGCCGTACGACACCACGCCGAGACGCTCGGCCACGGCGCGCACCTTCTCGCCGATCGCGGCGAGGGGGCTGCCCTCGACGAGGTCGCCGTGCTTGGCGGCGCGGTCGAGGTCGTCCATCACGGGCAGGAGACCCTTCACGGCCTCGCCCTTGGCCCGCTCGATCTCGCGCTCGCGCTGCTCCTCGGTGCGCCGACGGTAGTTGGCGTACTCGGCCTGCAGGCGCTTGAGGTCGATCAGCAGGGAGGCTTCCTTCTCGGAACCGGCCCCCTCGGCGGCGGCCTCGGGCGTCTGCTCGGCGCCGAGGATGTCGTCGATGGTCAGGCCCTCGGCATCCGGGGCCGGCGTCTCGGACTGCTCGCCCGACGGCGCGGGGCCGGAGGAGTTCTCCTCCGGCCCCGTCTCGTCAGGACCGGCGCCCGAGCCCGTGGGCTGTTCGTCGTCCTTGTCAACCATGTTCTGTCGCTTACTTCTTGTTCTCGTCGGTGTCGTCGTCGACGACCTCGGCGTCGATCACGTCTTCCTCGGGGTTCGGCGTCTCGCCGTTGCCGGGCTGACCCACGTTGGGGTCGGCCGGCTCGCCCGCGGCCTGGGACGAGGCGTAGATGGCCTCGCCGAGCTTGCCCTGGCTGGCGTTCAGCTTGTCGTACGCCGTCTTGACCGCGTCGTCGTCGTCACCGGCGAGAGCCGTCTTGAGCGCGTCGACATCGGCCTGCACGTCGTTCTTGACCTCGGCGGGGAGCTTGTCTTCGTTCTCCTTGATCAGCTTCTCGATCGAGTACGACAGGGTCTCGGCCTGGTTGCGGGTCTCGGCGGACTCGCGGCGCTTCCTGTCTTCCGCGGCGTTCTCCTCGGCCTCGCGCACCATGCGCTCGATGTCCTCCTTGGGCAGCGACGAGCCACCCGTGATGGTCATCGACTGCTCCTTGCCGGTGCCCTTGTCCTTCGCCGAGACGTGCACGATGCCGTTCGCGTCGATGTCGAAGGTGACCTCGACCTGCGGGATGCCACGGGGAGCCGGGGCGATACCGGTGAGCTCGAAGGTGCCGAGCGGCTTGTTGTCGCGGGTGAACTCGCGCTCGCCCTGGAAGACCTGGATCGCGACCGACGGCTGGTTGTCGTCGGCGGTGGTGAAGGTCTCGCTGCGCTTGGTGGGGATGGCCGTGTTGCGCTCGATGAGCTTGGTCATGATGCCGCCCTTGGTCTCGATCCCGAGGCTCAGGGGGGTGACGTCGATGAGCAGCACGTCCTTGCGCTCACCCTTGAGGACACCGGCCTGCAGGGCAGCGCCCACGGCCACGACCTCATCGGGGTTCACGCCCTTGTTCGCGTCCTTGCCCGTCTCTTTCTTGACGAGCTCGGCGACCGCGGGCATGCGGGTCGAGCCGCCGACGAGCACCACGTGGGCGATGTCGTCGACCTTGACGCCGGCCTCGCGGATGACGTCGGAGAAGGGCTTGCGGGTGCGGTCGAGGAGGTCTTTGGTGAGGTCCTCGAACTTGGCGCGCGTGATGGTCTCGCTCAGCGACACGGGGCCGGAGTCGGTCAGCGACAGGTAGGGCAGGTTGATGGAGGTCGAGGTCGAGCTCGACAGCTCCTTCTTGGCCTGCTCGGCCGCTTCCTTCAGACGCTGGAGGGCGATCTTGTCACCCGAGACGTCGACACCGGTGGTGTCTTTGAACTGCTTGATGAGGTACTCGACGAGACGCTGGTCCCAGTCGTCACCTCCGAGACGGTTGTCACCGGCGGTGGCGCGCACCTGGATGGTGGAGAAGTCGTCGTCTTTGCCCACCTCGAGCAGCGAAACGTCGAACGTTCCGCCACCGAGGTCGAACACGAGGATGAGCTCGTCTTCCTTGCCCTTGTCGAGGCCGTAGGCCAGCGCGGCGGCGGTGGGCTCGTTGATGATGCGCAGGACGTTCAGGCCCGCGATCTCACCGGCCTCCTTGGTGGCCTGACGCTCGGCGTCGTTGAAGTAGGCCGGCACGGTGATGACGGCATCCGTCACGCTGTCGCCCAGGTACTCCTCGGCGTCGCGCTTCAGCTTCTGCAGAATGCGGGCCGAGATCTCCTGCGGCGTCCACTTCTTGCCGTCGACGTCGAACGTCCAGGTCGTGCCCATGTGGCGCTTGACGCTGGAGATGGTGCGGTCGACGTTCGTGACGGCCTGGCGCTTGGCGGTCTCGCCGACGAGGACCTCGCCGTCCTTGGTGAACGCGACGACCGAGGGGGTCGTGCGGAAACCCTCGGCGTTGGCGATGACCTTGGGCTCGCCGCCCTCGAGCACGCTCACGACGGAGTTGGTCGTACCGAGGTCGATTCCCACTGCACGTGGCATATGTGTCTCCTTGCTTGTGAGTCCGACCGGTGCCGGGCTCGTGGTTCCGATGAAGTCTTCTCGCGGGTTGAGCCGCGATGACTCAAGGTTATCGCACCCCCACCGGGGCGTCAAGGAGACTTGATATGTATTGGCTCAACTTCCGGGGTTACGCGCGGCTCGACCCTGCGGCATCCCGTCCTGCCCCGCGCCGTGGCATCCCCGCCTCGGCATCCGCCCGAGCTTGGGGCGCGAAATGGCGTGTGAGGCGCAGTCTCTCCCGTCCCGGGCGGAACACCGCGCTGCGAACCCATGTCCCCCTCGCGCACACGACGACGCGCCACCACCGCCGACCGCATGGAGGCGGGGAAGGCTGGCTGCGCCGAGGACCTCGCGGCTCCCCGGCGTCCGGGTCGTACGCACCGACGCGGGGCGTGGCGCCCCGGACGGTCCGCCCCTCAGCCCGCCCGGCGAGTGAGATGCTCGGCGAGCGAGAACGACGGGGGCAGGTCGGCGCTGCGTCCGTCGACGACGAGATCGCGCACCAGACGGCCGAAGACCGGGGCGAACTTGAAGCCGTGCCCCGACAGGCCCGTGACCATGACGACCCGCCCGTCGGCGCTGCGGTCGATGATCGGGACACGGTCCTCCGTGTAGGCGTCGTGATGCGAGCTGAACCGGACGGGCTCGGGATTCATGTCTGGGAAGAACTCCCGGATGCGCAGCCCGAGCAGCCGTAGCTGCCGCGACGACAGGGTGGTCGGCAGGTCGGAAACCCGCCGCCCCTGTGCCATGCCGTCGTGACCGGGACTGACCTTAACGCTGTAGCCGTCCAGGGACGGCGCCCCGAAGACGTGCGCCGTGCCGATGTCGCGCATGAAGACGGGGAACCGTTCCGGCTCGTAGGCGCCGATGTCTCGCGGCATGAACCACGTCAGAGCCAGCTGGCGCACGCTCACCAGCTCCGCCAGCGCGGGAACGAGCTCGGACGCCCACGAGCCGGCCGCGATCACGACGACGCCGGCGGAGATCGCTCCCTGGGCCGTGCGGACGACGACTCCCCCGCGCTGCACCTCGATGTCGAGCACCGGGCAGTGGTACAGCATGTCGACGCCTGCCCGCTCCGCGAGGTCGAGCGCTCCGAGGACGGACGCCTCCGGACGCAGACCGCCTCCCTGCGTGTCGAGGATCCCGATGTCACCCTCGCGCGGGGCGTGCGGCGGGAAGGCTTCGCGAAGATCGTGCTGGTCGAGGACGCGGTGCGGCAGGTCGTGGCTCGCGATCGTCGCGAGGGTGGCCTGCATCTCCGGCTGATCCGGCGCGCCGATGCTGAGCGCCCCCACCGGCAGGAACAGCGATCGGGCGGCTTCGTCCTGCAGCTCGTGCCAGAGCCGGCGGGCCTCGCGAAGGAGGGGCACGTAGACGTCCCCCTCCTTGTACGCGACGCGGAACAGCCGGGACTCCCCCGCGAACGAGCCGCGCCCGTGCGCGCGACCGTACTGCTCGATCCCGACGACGCGCGTCCCCGTCTCACGACTGAGGTGCCACAGGGCCATCGCGCCGACGGTCCCGGCTCCGACGACGACCACATCGGCGGTCCGGATGCCGTCGGCGCTCACGCGAGCACCGGAACGTCCCACAGGTTGAGGGAGGTCCCGATCCCCCGATCCCGCGCGTTCGCGAGTACCCGCGTCGCCCATGCCACGTCCTCCACGGGCATGCCACCGATCGAGAAGAGCACGATCTCCTCGTCGCTGCGGCGACCCCCGTCGCCCGACGCGAGGATCCTCCCGATGTCCTCCATCTCCTCGGGAGCCATGCGGCCCTCGTGGATCAGGTCGGTGAAGTGGCATCCGACGATCGGGATGGACGCGTACGTGGGGTAGGGGAACTCGTCGGCCCACGCCTCGTACAGGCCCGCGTTGTCGACCACCGTGCGGACGTCGGGGGCGAGCAACGCCTCGTCCAGCCTCACCGAGGACGGCATGGCGAGGTATGCGCCGGGGGCGACCCACTCCCGCCGCAGCTCCGGGTAGTTCTCGGGGGCGCCGCCGCTCGTCGTGCAGTACGTGACGATGTCGGCATCACGGACAGCGTCCTCGTTGGTCGCCACGATCTCCACCCGCAGACCGGGGAACTCGCGCTCCGCCCACTCCCGGAACGCCTGCTCACCGCGGGCGCCGCGGCCCTTGACCTTGACGAGTTCGATGCCGGGTCGGGCGACGATGAAGGACTGCAGGGCGGTGCGGGCCATCACCCCGGGGCCGACGATGCCGACGACGCGGGAGTCCTCTCGGGCGAACTGTCGCGCGCCGACACCGGGGATCGCTCCCGTCCGCATCGCGCTGAGCAGGTTCGCCGACATGAGCGCCACGGGAGCGCCGGTCTCGACGTCGTTCAGCACGAAGAGGTGGATGGAGCGCGGCAGGCCCGACTTCTTGTTCTCGACGTTGGATCCGTACCACTTCACCCCCGCGGCGTGGAAGTCGCCGCCGAGGTAGGCCGGCATCGCCATGAACCGCCGGTCCTCGGCATTGCGCGGCATCCGGGGGAACAGCGGGGTGTCGGGGAACGTGACCATCGCGCCGTGGGAGTCGGCGTTCTTGCCGGCCATCCGGTAGTCGCCAGCCCCGAGCACGCGGAACATCCGTTCCATCGTGTCGACGCATGCGGCCATGTCCGTCACTCCGGCCGCGACCATGTCGGGCTCGGACAGGTAGAGGAAGTCGATCCGCGTGCTCGGATCGGTGGAGGTGTCTGTCGCGTCGACGGAGGTGTTCATGAGGGCGTTCCCTTCTTGGTCGGGGCGGGGTCACAACGCCGGGTGTGCGGCGGACCAGGGGCGGACGGACTCGAAGGCGGCGGCGGCCGCGAGGGCGTCGCCGTCGGCGCGATGCCGCGCCGCGATCTGGAGGCCCACAGGACGGCCGTCCTCCGTGAAGCCCGCCGGGACGGTGATGGCGGGCGAGGTGAGCATGTTGTACGGATAGGTGAGCAGCCAGCCCAGCAGCTGACTCCGCAAGGGGGCGTCCTCGAGCCACGACGGCGCGAACTGCGAGAGCGGGAACGCGGCCGACGCCAGTGTGGGGGAGACGAGCAGGTCGTACTCGCGCATGAACTCCGTGAAGGTCGCGTACATCTTCGAGCGGAACACCTGCGCGCGACTGATCTCGACGGCCGTCAGCGTCGCGCCCTGTTCGTGGATCTCGATCAGGCGGTCATCGACCTGCCCGCTCATGGCACGCCAGTCCGGGAAGACGTCGTAGTCGGAGGCGAAGCCGGGCACCCAGATGCCTTCCCACATCGCCTGCTCCGGCTGTCCCCAGTCCGGAGTCGCCTCGGTGACGGTCGCGCCGAGCTCCTCGAACGCGGCGACCGCCTCGCGGCAGATGCGCGCCACCTCCGGGTCGACGTACCCGACGTGGAGGTCGGGCGAGTATGCGACCCGCCACCCGGCGACAGACGTCGCGGCATCCGCACGGGGAGTGGGTTCCGCCGGCAGGCTCAGAGGGTCGGACGGGTCGAAGCCCGCCATGACGTCGTACATGAGCGCGGCGTCGGCGACGGTGCGCGTGAGGGGTCCGTGGAACACCCACGTCTCGTAGCTCGCGGGGAGCAGCGAGTGCGGAATCCGCCCGAGCGAGGGCTTCAGCCCGACGACGCCGCACATGGCCGCGGGGATCCGGACCGATCCCGCTCCGTCGGCGCCCTCCGCGAGGGGGACCATGCCGGCGGCGACGGCGGCGGCCGACCCTCCGGACGAACCTCCCGCCGTGTGCCCGCTCTTCCACGGGTTGTGCGTGGGACCGTACAGGTGCCCGTCCGTGCCGCCGTAGTATCCCGCCTCGGGCGCGTTGGTGAGTCCGGTGAAGAGGCCGCCGGCATCCTTGAGCCGCGTGACCACCACGGCGTCGCGCTCGGCGAGCTCGTGGGCGAAGGGCTTCATGGCGTGCGTGGCGGGAAGGCCCGCCACCGAGGTGAGCGACTTGATGGCGAAGGGCACTCCGTGCAGCGGTCCGAGCGGGGCGCCGGAGGCCTGCTTCGCATCGAGGTCCGCGGCGTCGCGCAGCACCTGCGCACGGTCGAAGAAGACGTAGGCGTTCAGGGCCGGGTCGATCTCCTCGATGCGCGCGCAGGCGGCTTCGGCGACCTCGACCGCGGTCAGCTCGCCGTCGGCGATCCGCGCCGCGATCTGCGTGGCGGAAAGCCACGCGTACTCGTCCGCGGTCAATGGTGGCCGCCCGGCGGAGGCGTGTGCGGTGCCGCCGTCGGCCGGTGCGGTGGTCGTCGAGTCTGTCGATGTCATGGGAATCCCTTCGTGACGGGTGGAGAGGGGAAGGATCCCGACGATGTCGTGATCGTCAGGAGATGGACGCGGTCGGCACGACGACGGGGGTCCCGACGAGCCAGCCGCCGTCGACGGCGAGGATCTCGCCGCAGATGTGGTCGGCGAGCGGCGACGAGAGGAAGAGCACGGAGTCCGCGATCTGCTCCGGCGTCGCCCAGCGTCCGTTCGGCGTCTGCCCCTCCAGCGCCGCGCGGATGTCGGGTCCGTAGATCGAGGTCATGTCGGTCTCGACGAACCCGGGAGCGACTCCGTTGACGTTGATGCCCTGAGCGGCGTAGTCGATGCCCGCCTGGCGGGTGAAGTTCACGATCGCGGCCTTGCTCGCGCAGTAGGCGGCGAAGCCCGGGTTCGCCCGCAGTCCGCTGATGGAGGAGACGTTCACGATCTTCCCGCCGCGGCCCGCGGCCAGCATCGCGCGGATCACCGCTCGCGTGCAGAAGAAGGTGCCGTCGACGTTCACCGCGAACTGGTGGCGCCACACCTCGTCGGTCGTCTCGGTCGTGGTCCCGGAGTGCAGTACACCGGCGTTGTTCACGAGGATGTCGATCGGACGTTCGGCGGCGATGGCGCCGAACACGGCGTCGACCCGTGCCGAGTCCGCGACATCGAGCTCCCGGGACTCCGCGCGCCCGCCGCGGGCGCGGATCGCCCCTGAGCACGAGCGGTCCTCGGGCAACGACCAATCGGAGCGGTCGAGGATGACGACCGAGGCGCCGGCCTCCGCGAGGCGCATCGAGACGGCCCGCCCGATCCCGCGGGATCCTCCGGTCACGAGCGCGGTCTTTCCGGACAGATCGATCATCGTCCTGCCTCCGTCCCCTGGTCGATGGCGCCGGCGGCGACCGCCGTGGCGGCCCCGATCCGGGGCCGCCACGACAGGATGTCAATCGGCATCCTCGGTCCTTTCCACCAGCGCGTCGGAGGGAGCAGCCGACACCGGCTCGACGTCGTCGGGCGCGACGAGCGCGCTCTCGCCGCGCTCCGCGACGCGGAACATCGCCTCCACGCGCAGTCGCTCCTCGTCGGTGCGTCCGGTGATCGCGGAGACCACCAGGAAGACGACCGCGTTCACGACGAGCCCGACGATGCCGCTGGTCAGGCTGCCGAGCGCGGGGATGTCGTCCGGGTAGACGCCGGTCAGCACGGCGGCGATGACGAACCCGGAGACCATGCCCCAGATCGCGCCGTGCCGGTTTCCGCCGCGCCAGAAGATCCCGAAGAACAGCGGCACCGCCAGCTGGATGATGCCCTGGTACGAGATCTGCGCCAGCAGCTGCAGACGGTCGAAGTCGAACGTGGCGAAGGCGAGCACGCCGGCCAGCAGCATGTAGACCACCATGCTGACCTTCGAGATGAGGGTGAGCTGCTTGTCGGAGAGCGGCCGCTTGCGGATGGTTGCCACGATGTCGTTCGCCACCTGCAGGCCCGCGACCTGGACGCTGGCATCGGTGTGGCCCATCTGCGCGGCGAACACCACGACGACCGCCAGACCCAGGAGCCACGTTCCACCGAACTGCTCCATGAGGGTGAACCACGCCTCCTGCGGGGCCGCGGCCACCTCGGGGATGTTGACCGCGGCGATTCCGACGAGCATCAGCACCGTGTAGAAGGTCGCCGACACGAGGATCGTGGCGAGCGTGCCCTTCTTCACCGTCCGGACGCTGCTGGCGGTGTAGATGCGCTGGAAGCTGGTCGGCCAGCAGAGCGAGCCGATGACGCCGGTGAAGATGAGGGCAGCGATGTAGAACGGCCCGTAGGTGTCGCCGTCGCCGGGCAGCGTGAGGAACTTCTCCCCCACCTGTCCGAGGTCGGACCAGCTGATCGGACTGTTGAACGCGCCCGTGAGCATGATCGCGCAGACGATGCCCGAGACGATGTAGGCCACGAAGCCCTGGAACATGTCCGTCATGATGAGGCCGCGCATGCCCATCTGGACCGTCCAGATCTGACGGACCAGGATGACGACCAGTCCCACCATCAGCGACGCGATCACCGACCACGTGCCGGCGCTCGCGATCTCGAACAAGGTGCCCAGCGCCTGCATGCCCAGGACCACCCAGGGGAAGAGCGAGACGACGCCGATGATGCTCGCGACGACGCGCACGGCGTTCGAGCCGAAGCGGATGCGCAGGAGGTCGGGCTGCGTGCGCAGGTCGTAGGCCTTGCCCCAGCGCCAGGCGCGCGTCGCCATGAGGTACATGAAGGCGACGCCGAGGGTGGAGTAGGCCAGAGCGTACAGACCGAAGACGCCGGCACCGGCGGCCAGTCCGAAGAACGCGATGAACGTCGAGCCGGGCCACCACGAGTTGATGTACGACATGGCGACGAACCAGGTGCCGTAGCTGCGACCGCCGACCGAGTATTCGTCGAAGGTGGGCGCGGTCTTCTGCTTCGTGATGTAGAGGATGGCGATGACCACGCCGTAGAAGGCGAGGAGCATTCCGAGCATGATGGCCATCAGTCGTCCCCCTCGCCCCGGATGTGCTCGACGATGTACAGCGCGGTGAGTGCGAGACCGACGAGGGCGGCGTTGACCATCCAATAGAAGATCGCCCACGGGATGCCGAAGAACACGGGGGCGGTGGAGCCGCTGGCGGCGAGATAGAGCGGTGGGAAGAGCGCCATGAGCAGCGCGAATCCGTAGACGACGCCGAATGCCGTGTTGATCATGCGGCGGTCGAGTTTCCTGAGGAGAGTGACCATGTTCGCGCCTCCTTTCTGAGAGTGAGAAATGGGAGGTTCGGGAGCGCGAACTCAGTTTGAAATCGGACCATTACTGGTCGCCTTTTCAGCCGTAACGACGCTGTTACATATGCGAAGGGTCCCACCCGACCTGGTGGGCGGTCACCGACAGGACGGTTCGATCCGCCCGGAAAAGGTCGATCGACCGCTCGAATGGTCGGCCATTCTGGTCCTCCGCGAATCGCACGACCTTCAGCAGCGGTGCCCCGACCGCGATTCCGAGAGAAGCCGCGGTCCGGGGACTGGCCGTCGTCACGTGGATGTGCTCGTGCGCATGCGTCGGGCGAACGCCGTATTTCTCCGCGAGCAACTCGTACATCGACCCCGAGAGCCGACTCTCGAGCAGGCCGGAGAACCGCGCGGCCGGCACGCGGAACGACTCGAGCGACAGCGTGTCGCCGTCGGCGAACCGCAACCGCAGCACCGCCGCAACGAGGTCGCTCGCCGTGATGTCGAAGTACGCGCGCTCCACCTCGGAGGGGTGCTCGAAGCTCGCGGAGATGACCCGGGTGCCCGACTCGAACCCTTGCGCGCGAAGCATCTGCGGAAGGCCCACCACGGTCTCGAGCGGACGCTCGACGAGCCGGGTCGCCCCGTCGACCGCGTCGTCCTCCATGGTGGCATCCGGCGTCGACTCCACCATCCGCAGGAACGCTCCCCCGGACCGCCCGCGCACGCGCCGGATGCGACCTTCGCCCTCGAGCCTCTCCAGCGCGCGGCGCACGGATGATCGCGAGGTGTTGAGACGTTCGGCGAGCTGCCGCTCCGGGGGGAGCTTCGCGAAGCCGCGCGCTTCGAGATCGTCCGCCAGTCGACAAATGGTCGCAAAGGTTCTGTCAGCGGTCACGTCGCATCACGCCATCCCTGCTCTCGCCGAGGGGTCGGATGCGCCGGGATCCGCGTCATTCTCGGCCTCTCACGCACCATAGATTCCCACTCGAAGGGCGGCGGCCCAGGGAACGTAATGCCGGATTTACATTGGTCAGGTCGACCAGAAATGGTCGCGACGGACGCTGGTGTCATGGCTTCCCCGTCTTCCTTCCCTTATCTCGGCCGGCCCATCTCGGAGTTGACCGCGGCGTTCGCCGCCGGCGACCTCACCCCGGTCGATGCGCTCGAGGCCACCTGGGAGCACCGGGCCGCGGTCGACCCCCTCATCAACGCGGTGCCGTACGTCGATGTGGACGGTGCGCGCGCCGCTGCCGAGCAGTCCGCGCGGCGCTGGGCCGCGGGCGAGCCGCGCGGGGCGCTGGACGGCGTACCGGTCACGGTGAAGGACAGCATCAACGCGATCGGCCTTCCGTGGCGTCATGGCACGAAGCCGAACGAACACCTGCCCGTAGCGACCGCGGACGCGCCACCGGCGCAACGTCTGCGGGAATCGGGAGCCGTCATCGCCGGGAAGACCTCCATGCCCGACTTCGGCATGCTCGCCTCGGGAGTGTCCTCCCTCTACGGGATCGTGCGCAACCCGTGGGACCTCGCCGCGAGTCCGGGCGGGTCCAGTTCCGGAGCAGGCGCCTCTCTCGCGGCGGGACTCACCTGGGCGGCGATCGGAACGGACATCGCCGGCTCGGTGCGCCTGCCGGCCGCGCACTGCGGCATCGTGGCGCTCAAGCCCACGCAGGGCCGGGTTCCGCACCTCGCGCCCAGCACCGTGCGATCGGCGGGACCGATGGCGCGCTCCGTCGCCGACGTGGTGGAGGTCTTCCACGTCGTCTCCGGGTTCGACCCGCGTGACACCCTCGCACTCGCTCCGGACGCGGGAGGCCGAGCCGACGCCTTCACCGACGACGAGGTGGCCGCTCTCCGCATCGGTCTGCTCACCGAGATGGGTTACGGCGTCCCAGCCGACGACCCGACGCTGCGCACCGTGCACGCCGCCGCCCGCGCGTTCGAGGATGCCGGGGCGGAGATCGTACCGATGCGCTCTCCCCTGGCCCCCGACGCCTACGACGCGCTCGACGCGCTTTATCTGGTCCGCGCGCTGGCGGAGTGGGAGGCGCACACGGAAGAGGGCCGCGAGTCCGTGCTCGCTCCGCTCGTCCGGTGGGCTGTGGGCGCCCATCGGCTGAGCGCGACCGACTACGAGCGGGCGCTGCTGCGCGTCGCCGCCGACCAGCAGCGGTTCGCCGCGGCGCAGAGCGACGTCGACATCGTCCTCTCCCCCGTCCTCCCGACCGCCGCGTTCCCCGCGGAGGCCGTGGGGATGATCCCCGAGCGCCCCCTGGAACACTGCAGCTTCACCGCGTGGTTCAACCAGACGGGGCAGCCGGCCCTCTCCCTCCCCTTCGGAGAGGACGGCGGGCACCCCGTGGCGGTGCAGCTGGCGGGGCCGCGGTTCAGCGACTCCACCGTGCTGGCGCTGGCCGGGTGGCTCGAACGTTCGCGCGGACGGGTGCCGGATTGGCCGCTCGCGCCGCGCCCGGTTCCGGGTCACGTGTGGGAGGTGCAGCGATGAGCGCGGTGCCCGTGATGCCCCTGATGCTGCAGGATGCCGCCGCGGCCACCGTCACGATGGCGAGCCCCAGCTGGTGGGGCGCCGACTCGACCCGATCCCGCGGCCGCCTCCTGGGCCGGGCGAGCCTGGTGAAGACCTACGCCCCGCATGCGCGCGTCTATCTCGATCTCGCCCGGACGATCACGGCGGCCGAGGCGGCGGGCGACGCGGGCATCGGACCGGCGGTGCTCGCGGTCTCGCCCACCCGCGACGCGATCGCCTTCGCCGACCTCACCGACAGCCACGCGACGGCGACGCTGGGCGACTTCGCGGACGACCACGACGCGGCGGCCCTCCTCGCCTTGCGTGAACGGGTCGGTGCGGTGGAACCGTCGTCCGCGCGGGTGGCGAGCGTCTTCGACGACATCCGGGCGCTGCGCGCGGCGCTGCGTCGTCACGAGGTCGCCCTCCCGGCGGAGGCCGTCCTGCTGTTCCGGGTGCTCGACGAGGCCGAGTCACGCATCGACGCGGTGGGAGTGGACGTGGAGTTCCGGCACGGCGACGGCAACGTGTCCAACGTCCTCCGGCATCGCGCGGACGGATCGCTCATGCTCGTCGACTGGGACTGGGCCGGTCACATGGACCCGTACCAAGACCTGGGCTCCGCGATCGTCGAGCTGGCCGACGACGAGGACCACGCTCGACGTCTGTTCGAGATCGCCCACGGGCGGCACGATCGCGCGCTGCTCGCACGCTGCCTCCTGTACGGGTACGCCGACCTCGTCCGTCAGGCACTCGTCGGCGCGCTGGCCAACCGGCTCGACCCGGGGACGTTCGAGTATTCGAAGTACAGCGACTGGCAGTTCCTGCGGGCCCGCAACGCCCTCCAGACCACACGCACCGATGAGTTGCTGAGGAGAGTCTCCGTATGACGCACACGGACACGGCCACCGCACCGGTGGGCACGGAACGCGGTGCCGCACGCACGACCGGCGAGCAGGCGGTCGAGCGCGCGCTCGACGCCGTCCCGCAGTGGCGGGGGCGTCGAGCCCGGTATACGCCCATCTACGGCGGGCTGCAGAACGAGAACTGGCGCGTCGACGTCGACGACGAGGACGTGAGCTTCTTCCTCAAGGTCCCCGGGGCAGGTTCCGAGACGTTCATCGACCGGGGCAACTCCCACGTGGCCGCCGAACGGGCCGGAGCCCTGGGCATCAGCCCCCGGATCGTGCACTTCGACCCCTCCACGGGCGTCGAGATCATCGAGTTCCTCGATGGATACCGGGCATGCACCAACGGCGACATGAAGCGACCCGAGATCGCGAGCGAGATCATCGGCCTCTACCGCGCGTTCGGCAGCGCGGAGGCTCTGCCGTCGACGAAGACGATCATCGACATGATCGAGGAGCATCGCACGCAGGCGGCCGACCTCGGCGTTCGGTTGCCGTCCTTCTGGCCCACGCTCCTGCGCGAGTACCGCGCCGCGCGGTCGGCGTTGACGGCAAGCGGACTCGACATCGTGCCGTGCCACAACGACCCGATGCCCGGCAACTTCCTGATCGCCGAGGGACGACCCATGCGGCTGGTGGACTTCGAGTTCTCGTCGAACAACGAGCGCGCCTACGAACTCGCCGTGATGGCGACCGAGTTCTTCTACGACGACCGCCGGTTCACCGAGTGCGTGGAGGAGTTCTACGGCACCGCGGAGTGGTCGACCCTCGCCCGCGTGCAGGTCTGCAGCTTCCTCGCCGACGTGAAGTGGGGACTGTGGGGCTGCGTGAACGCGCAGCTGAATGACGGGTGGGATTACGACTACCACAAGTACGGCGTGTGGAAGCTCCGGCGGGCGCAGACCAAGATGACCGACCCACGCTGGGGCGGTTGGCTGGGCGCCCTCTAGACCATCCACCGAGAACGCAGAAAGGCCCCGATGAACACCACCTCGTCCATCCTCGACGGAAACAGCTTCCGCGCCGACGCGATCGATCGCCTCGACCCCCTCGACCGGGCGCTCGTCGAGCGGCGCACCCACGTGCTCGGCCCGAGCTACCGGCTCTTCTACCGCGAGCCGCTGCACCTCGTGCGCGCACAGGGCACGCGCGTCTACGACGCCCAAGGGCGCGAGTACCTCGACGCGTACAACAACGTCGCGAGCGTGGGCCACGGCAACCCCGCCGTCATCGCGGCCGTGCAGAAGCAGATGACCGCCTTGTCGACGCACTCCCGCTACCTGCAGGACGGCGTCGTCGACTACGCCGAGCGGCTGCTGTCGACCCTGCCCGCCGCGCTGGACCGGGTGATGTTCACCAACTCCGGCTCCGAGGCGAACGACCTGGCTCTGCGCGTGGCCCGGTACACCACCGGCGGCACCGGCGTGGTCGTCACCACAGAGGCGTACCACGGCACGACGTCGATCGTTTCGGACGTATCGCCGTCCGCAGCCGCCGGCCCACTGCGCGACGACGTCATCGCGATCGCGCCGCCGGATCCGTATCGCCACGACGACGACGCGACCGTCGCCGAGGCATTCGCCTCGCGCGTCGCCGCGGCCTTCGATCGGTTGGCCGAACGCGGCCACCGCGCCGCCGCGCTGCTGGTCGACTCGATCTTCTCCTCCGACGGCGTGTTCCCCGCAACGGGCACCCTCGAGCCCGCGTTCGCGGCGGCACGCGCGGCGGGCGCCGTCGTCATCGCCGACGAGGTGCAGCCGGGGTTCGCCCGGGTCGGCGAGGCGTTCTGGGGCTTCGCCCGGCACGGGGTGGTCCCCGACATCGTGACGATGGGAAAGCCCATGGGCAACGGCATCCCCGTCGCCGCGATGGTCGCCTCGTCGCAAACGCTCGACCCGTTCGGTGCTGCGGTGCCGTACTTCAACACGTTCGGCGGATCGAGCGTTCCGGTCGCCGCGGCCCGCGCCGTCCTCGACGAGATCGTCGGCCGGCGACTGGACGCCAATGCCGAGCGCATCGGAGAGATGCTCCGGGACGGGATCACCGACATGGCCCAGCGGTTCGACCGCATCGGCGATGTCCGCAGCGCCGGGGTGTACTTCGGCGTGGAGCTCGTCGAAGACCGTCAGAGGCGCGTGCCGGCATCGGGGTTCGCGCAGGACGTCATCAACTTCGCGCGAGACGAGGGTCTGCTCATCTCGGTGTGCGGGCCGACCAGCAGCACCCTGAAGATCCGGCCGATGCTCACATACACCCCCGACGATGCGACCCTGCTCCTCGAACGCCTCGACCGGGCGCTGACCCGTTCGGCCCGGGCCTCGTGACCGCGGCCCTGGCCGCGGTGCTGTGGGACATGGACGGCACCATCGTCGACACCGAGGACTTCTTCACGGATGCCGCGAGAGACATCGTCCTGCAGTCCGGGGCGACGTGGACGGACGACATCGAAGAGGCGCTCGTGGGCTGCACGATGGAGGCTCTGGCCGAGACCCTCATCGCCGCGGGGGTCGACCTTGACCCGCGGCTCATCATCGATCGCGTCGTCGGCCGGGTGGGCGAGCAGCTCGGCACCGCGATCCCCTGGAAGTCCGGTGCCCCCGAGCTCCTGCGGGAGCTGAGGGACGCCGGCGTCTCCACCGCGCTGGTCACGATGTCGCCCCGCGTGCTCGTGCAGCAGGTCGTCGCGGCCATCCCGTTCGAGGCCTTCGATGTCATCGTCACGACCGACGACGTGCCGAACGGCAAACCGGCGCCCGACGCGTACCTGCTCGCGGCATCCCTTCTCGACGTCGACATCGAGGAGTGTGTCGCCATCGAGGACTCGGGCCCGGGCGTCGCGTCGGCCGTGGCCGCGGGGGCCGCCGTGATCGCGGTGCCGCTCCCGGAGACCCGTCTCCCGGAAGCGGACTACGTGCGCTGGGACTCCCTCGTCGGGCGCTCCGCGCAGGATGTCGCCCTCGTCCACGCCGGCGCCCGGTCCCACCCGCCCCGAAAGGAACAACGCGACCCGAACCCGTAGCCCGCGCGCGAACGCCGGCGACACGCCAGCAGCCGAAACGGGTGTCGCCGTGGCCTCAGTCGCGGTCGCGATCGCGACGCTGCGGCCGGTCGCTGCGCTTGGCGGAGCGGCCGCCCTGGTCGAGGCGCAGGTCGATGAGCTGCCCCGAGATGCGGGTGTCGGCGAGCCGGTCGAGGGTGTCGCGCGACAGGTCGGCGGGCAGCTCGACGAGCGAGAAATCCTGGCGGATCTGGATCGCCCCGAAGTCGTTGCGGCGCAGACCCCCCTCGTTCGCCAGGGCGCCGACGATCTGGCGCGGCTCGACGCGCTGACGGCGGCCGACGGCGATGCGGTACGTCGCGAAACGCCCGCCGCCGCCGCGACGCTCGCCGCCGTCCCGCGTGAAGCCCTCGCGCGGCTCGCGCGCGGGGCGGTCGCGATCGAAGCGCGGCTGCTGGATCGTCTCCTCCTCGAGCAGCAGCGGGGTGTCGCCCTGCGCGACCACGGCGAGAGCCGCGGCCACGTCGGCCTCGGGCACATCGTGGTGCGCGACGTAGTGGGCCACGACGTCGCGGAAGGTCGCGATCGCCGCAGTGTCCTCGAGGGCGGCCGTGATCGCGTCGTCGAAGCGGGTGAGGCGCGTGGCGTTGACGTCGTCGACGCTCGGCAGCGACATCTCGGTCAGCGGCTGACGAGTCGCCTTCTCGATCGCGGTGAGCATGCGGCGCTCGCGCGGGGTGACGAAGCTGATCGCATCTCCCGTGCGACCGGCGCGCCCCGTACGACCGATGCGGTGCACGTACGACTCGGTGTCGATGGGCAGGTCGTAGTTGACGACGTGGCTGATGCGGTCGACGTCGAGCCCGCGCGCGGCGACGTCGGTCGCGACGAGGATGTCGAGCTTGCCCGACTTCAGCTGGTTGACGGTTCGCTCGCGCTGCACCTGGGCGATGTCGCCGTTGATCGCGGCGGCGGTGTAGCCGCGGGCACGCAGCTTCTCGGCGACCGTCTCGGTCTCGTTCTTCGTGCGGGTGAACACGATCATGCCCTCGAAGTTCTCGACCTCGAGGATGCGGGTGAGCGCATCGATCTTCTGCTGGTACGACACGACCAGGTAGCGCTGCGTGATGTTCGCCGAGGTCGTGGTCTTGGTCTTGACCGTGATCTCTTCGGGGTCGTTGAGGTACTGCGCCGAGATGCGACGGATCTGCGCCGGCATCGTCGCCGAGAACAGCGCGACCTGCTTCGTCGAGGGGGTGTCGGCGAGGATCGTCTCGACGTCTTCGGCGAAGCCCATCTTGAGCATCTCATCGGCTTCATCGAGCACGAGGAACTTCAGTTCGCTGAGGTCGAGGGTGCCCTTGTCGAGGTGGTCCATGATGCGACCGGGCGTGCCGACGATCACGTCGACACCCCGGCGCAGCGCCGACAGCTGCTGGCCGTAGCCCTGGCCGCCGTAGACGGGCAGCACCGAGACGCCCTTGATGTGCGCCGCGTACTTCTCGAACGCCTCGCAGACCTGCAGCGCGAGCTCGCGGGTGGGGGCGAGCACGAGCGCCTGCGGATTCTTGTGGCCGGTCTCCATCTGCGACAGCAGCGGCAGTGCGAACGCCGCGGTCTTGCCGGTTCCGGTCTGGGCGAGGCCCACGACGTCGCGCCCCTGCAGGAGGACGGGGATCGTCGCCGCCTGGATGGCTGACGGGGTCTCGTAGCCGACGTCCTTGAGGGCCTTGAGCACAGCGGCATCCAGTCCCAGGTCGGCGAAGGTGAGCTTCTCGGGAGCGGTGTCCGCCTCAGCGGAGTCGACGGAGTTTTCGGATGCCATGACTCCACGGTAGTCCGCCTGGCCCGTGAGCGACGGTTCCGCATTCACGGGAGTGCCCGCGCCGACGTCGGCGCGTCGATCCCCGGCGCACTACCCGACGTTCATCCTGGGGCCCTAGCGTGACCGTTATGGATTCACCCGGTTCCGTGGCATCCGTCTCCCCTTCCCGTCGCCCCGTGCTCGCGTGGGCGCTCTGGGACTGGGGTTCGGCCGCCTTCAACGCGGTCGTGACGACCTTTGTCTTCAGCACGTACCTGGCGAGCGAGCTCTTCGTCGACCCGTCGATCGTGGTCGCGGCCAACGGCAACGACGACGACCCCGCACTCGTCCGCGCCCTCGCCGACAACGCCAGCCTCGTGGGGGTCGCGCTGATGATCGCCGGGATCGTCGTGGCGCTCGTCGCGCCGGTGCTCGGCCAGCGCTCCGACGGAACGGGCCGCCGCAAGCTCTGGCTCGGTGTCAACACCGGCATGATCGTGCTGGCGATGGCCGCGATGGTCTTCGTCGAGGCGACACCGGGGTACCTCGTCCTGGGGGCGACGCTGCTCGCCGTCGGCAACATCTTCTTCGAGTTCGCCAGCGTCAACTACTACGCGATGCTCACGCAGGTCTCCACGCGCGAGAACATCGGCCGCGTCTCGGGCTTCGGCTGGGGCATGGGATACGTCGGCGGCATCGTGCTGCTCGTCCTGCTCCTGGTGCTGTTCATCCAGAGCTTCGGCGACTCGGATGCCGCGGGCCTTCTCGCCGCGCCGAAGGACGGCGGTCTGAACATCCGCCTCGCGGTGCTGGCATCCGCGGTCTGGTTCGCGGTGTTCGCGATCCCGGTGCTGGTGCGCGTGCCGGAGATCCCGGCCCAGCGCCGGCAGGTGCGCGTCGGCTTCTTCCGCTCGTACGTGGTGCTGTGGGGCACGCTCCGTTCCCTCTGGCGCGACAGCCGCCAGGTGCTGCTGTTCCTCATCGCCAGCGCGGTGTTCCGCGACGGACTCGTGGGAGTGTTCACCTTCGGCGCGATCATCGCGGCGCAGGTGTTCGGCTTCACCTCGACGGAGGTGCTGTACTTCGCCGTCGCCGCGAATGTGGTCGCGGGGATCAGCACGATCTTCGCGGGCCGTCTCGACGACCGCTTCGGACCCAAGCGCGTCATCATGGTGTCGCTCATCGGCCTCATCGCGCTCGGCACGGTGATCCTGTTCATCGGCACGTCGGTGCCGGCGTTCTGGGTGGCGGGGCTCTCGCTCGGGCTCTTCGTCGGCCCCGTGCAGTCGGCGAGCCGATCGTTCCTGGCGCGCGTGGCCCCCGCGGGCCGCGAGGGCGAGATCTTCGGCCTCTACGCCACGACCGGTCGGGCCGTGTCGTTCCTCGCGCCCGGCCTGTTCGCGCTGTTCGTGTCGCTCACGGGCGATACGCGCCTCGGCATCCTGGGGATCGTGCTGCTCTTGGCCGCGGGGCTCGCGCTGATGATCCCGGTGAAGCCCAAGCCCGCGGTCATCGCCTGACGCGCGCGGGTGCGGCGGCGCCCCGGGCCGAGCAGCTGCCCGGCACTCCGCTCGGCCGCGAGCAAGCGGGCGAGTCTCCTGACTCCTGGCCCCGACCCCGCGGCGGACCCGGCAGACCGTGGGCATCGGGCTGAGGGCGAACCCGCTTCCCAGGAGGACGGCCCTGACCTCCGGCGCAGCCCCGGATGCCACGGACTCAGTCGCGCGGCCAGGCGTCGGCGAACTTCGCCAGGAGACGCGCGAGATCGGCGCGCTCGGCGTCGGTGAAGGTCTCCAGCGCGGAGCGCACGGCATCCCGTCGTCGGCCGCGGAAGCCGGAGATGAGCGTCTCCCCCTCGGGCGTGAGCTTCACGCGCGTGCGGCGGGCGTCGTCGGGGTCGGGTTCGCGGGCGACCAGGCCCATCTGCGTCGCCTGCTGCACGAGCCGCGAGGCGCGGGGCTGATCCACCCCCACCGCCTCGGCGATGTCGCTCACCGACAGGGGGGCGGACGCCGCGACCAGGGCGTCGAGCATGCGCAGGCGCGCGGGCCCCCCGAAGCGGCCCTGGGCCGCATCCGCCCACGGCGGGGCTCCGCGACCCCAGGGTCCGCCGTGTCCGCGCGGGTGATGGTGGTGCTCATCCGGGGCGAACGGGGGACGCGGGCGGCGACCCCGCAAGCGGGCCAGCGCGGCGGCGATCTCGTCGGCGGGGTCCGTGGTCATGGGGGAATTTTACATGTCCCTTGACAAGTACCGGGAATGCATGTCACAGTACATTCGTTGTCACATGACATGCATCTGCGGAGATCCCGCACCGAAAGGACACCCCATGAACACCTCTCCTTCTCTTGACGCCCCCGACCTGGCTCACCGCCTCACCGTCGTCGGGCACGCTCTGCATCACCGCCTCTTCGCGCAGCTGCGCGAGAGCGGACTCCACCCCAAGACCGTCGCGATCCTTCGCGTGATCGACGGGCGCCTCGACGCCCCCTGGCTGAGCGACCGCATCGCTCGCGGTGGCAAGCGCACCGCCACCCTCGCCGAGCGCGGCTGGATCGCCCGCGTCGACGAGGCGTGGGTGCTCACCGATGAGGGTCGCGCGATCCTCGACCGAGCGGATACCGACCGCGCGGCGCTCCTCGCCGACCTGCCGGCCGACGAGCTGGCGCAGCTGCGCACCTCGCTCGACACCCTCGCCGACGCCCTCGGCGTGGATGCCACGGTGCCCACGCCGCGCGGTTCCGGCGGCGGGCGCGGGTTCGGTCCCGGGTTCGGTCCTGGATTCCGACCCGGGTTCGGTCGTGGACTCCGACCCGGGTTCGGGGACGGATTCGGCCCGGGATTCCGGCCCGGCTTCGGACCCGGTTCCGGCGGGCGCGGGGGCTCCGATCGCGGCACCGACGGACACGACGGCTTCGGCCGCGGTTACGGCGAGCGCGGGGGCTCCGATCGCGGCACCGACGGACACGACGGCTTCGGACCCGGCACCGACGGACACGACGGCTTCGGCCGCGGCACCGACGGACACGACGGCGGGGCGCACGGTTCGCGCGACGGGCACCCGGGGCACCCCGGTCGTCACGGCCGGCACGGCGGGCCCCACCGGGCTCACCGCGCGGCGCAGCACGCGTTCGAGCGCGGCTTCGACGCCGGGTTCTGCCGCGGCCGCGAGTCCGCGGCATCCGAATGACGAGCGAGAAACGCTCAGGCGAGTGAGACACGCTGCGAGACGGCGTGTCTCACTCGGCGCACCGTTTCTCGCCAGCGCGGCGGCTCAGCGCCCGGCCGACCCCGCGTCGGTCGCGCCGACGTCGGTGCGGTGGAAGTTCAGCGCCGAGCGCGACGCGGTCGGGCCGCGCTGACCCTGGTAGCGGTTGCCGTACGGGCCCGATCCATAGGGGTTCTCGGCGGGCGACGTCAGTCGGAAGTAGCAGACCTGCCCGATCTTCATGCCCGGCCAGAGCTTGATGGGCAGGGTCGCCACGTTCGACAGCTCGAGCGTGACGTGGCCCGAGAAACCCGGGTCGATGAACCCGGCCGTCGAGTGCGTGAGCAGCCCGAGACGGCCGAGCGACGACTTGCCCTCGAGGCGCGCCGCGACGTCGTCGGGCAGCGAGACGCGCTCGAACGTGGAGCCCAGCGCGAACTCGCCCGGGTGCAGGATGAACGGCTCGTCGGGGTCGACCTCGATGAGCCGCGTCAGTTCGGGCTGGTCTTCGGCCGGATCGATGAAGGGGTACTTGTGGTTGTCGAACAGCCGGAAGTACCGGTCGAGCCGCACGTCGACGCTCGACGGCTGCACCATGGCCGGGTCGAAGGGGTCGAGGCCGAGGCGCCCCTCGGCCAGCTCGGCACGGATGTCGCGATCGGAGAGCAGCACGCGTTCAGCCTAGAGGTGCGTCGCTGCTTCGCCCACGTGTTCTCACCCCGCCCGCCGCGCGCCGCCCGCCGAGACCGCACTCGTTCGCCGACGCCTCATTCGTTCGGCCACAAAGGCCTGCGTCCTCGCGAATCACCCGCGGCTTCGGCGACGGATGCCGGCCGGCCCCGCCGGCACGCGGCGCGAACGCTGTTATGCTGGCCGGGTTGCCGCGAGGCATCCGGGGCTGTAGTTCAATGGCAGAACTTCTGCTTCCCAAGCAGACAGCGCGGGTTCGATTCCCGTCAGCCCCTCCGAAGCCCTCACGGACGGCTGCAGGCCGTTCGGGAGGGCTTTCGTGTTGCCGCGAAGAGAAGCCTCGGGGTGGTTCCACGCTGGCGGAGGCTCCGCGGGCTGCGAAGCGGCACCCCTGCGGCGGAGGAGAAACCGGCACGGGAGGACCCCCGCACCCGCACCCCTCCTCCGCTCCCCGAATCCCCTCCCAACCCCCGGCACCACCCCACACGCACCACCCCGCAACACAGGAGAACCCCGCACGGGAGGACCCCCGCACCGCACCCCTCCTCCGCTGCCCGAATCCCCTCCCAACCCCCGGCACCACCCCACACGCACCACCCCGCAACACAGGAAAACCCCGCACGGGAGGACCCCCCACCCCCGCACCCCTCCTCCGCTCCCCGAATCCCCTCCCAACCCCGGCACCACCCCGTGCCAACCCCGGCCCCACCCTCGACCGCCCCGTGTCGGAACCTCGCGCTAGGGTGCGAAGCACACCCGCACGAGGAGACCACCGTGGCCGACGCCCCCGAACTCACCGTCGCCGACGCCGGGCACTGGCGCGCCTGGCTCGACGAGAACGAGGGCACCAGCGACGGCGTCTGGCTCGTGCTGGCCAAGAAGGGCACGACCGCGCCCACCTCGCTCACCTACGCGCAGGCCCTCGACGAGGCCCTGTGCAGCGGCTGGATCGACGGGCGCAAACGATCCCGGGATGCCGCGACCTTCCAACAGCACTTCACCCCGCGCCGCGCGCGCTCGCTGTGGTCCACGCGCAACGTCGACATCGTGGCGCGACTCATCGACGAGGGGCGCATGCGTCCGCGCGGCACCGACGAGATCAGCCGCGCGCAGGCCGACGGCCGGTGGGACCGCGCGTACGCCGGATCGGCGACCATCGAGATCCCACCCGACCTGCGGGCGGCTCTGGATGCCACCCCCTCGGCGGCGCGCGCGTTCGAGGCCCTGAGCAAGACCGCGCGCTACTCCGTGCTGCACCCGGTGGTCACCGCGACGAACGACACACTTCGCGCGGCGCGCATCGCGCGGCACGTCGAGCGTCTCGCGGCCGCCCCCGACGCGGGCGACTAGCCGGCGCGACGGTGATCGCGGGGCGCGCCCGAAGGCCGAAGCTCACGGATCGGCACCCCCGAGCGGACGTCAGGACCGCAGGGGCATCCGAACGCGCCGCCGGCTCAGCCCCCACACGGCCGTGGCCGCCAGCATCAACAGCACCAGGATGCCGATGACATGAGCCGCGAGCGACAGGGGCCCGCGCTCGGGCAGGAGGAACCCGTACGGGACCCACCCGTCGGTCGCGCCTCGCACGAGGACGACGGCGAGCCACATGCACGGATACGGCAGCACCCACCAGAGCGCGCGCCAGGGCAGGCCAGGACGATCGGATGCCGAGACGACATCGACCACGACGAACACCGGGAACACGATGTGCAGGATGACGCTGACCCAGGGCGGGGCCGAGCCCGTCCCCGGCACCAGGAGGTTGTAGACGACGGCCACGACGACGAGGCAGGCGGCGCCGACACCCCAGGCGATCGCGAGGGCTTCGGGGATCGACCGACCCGCGAGCTGCCGCGAGCCGACGGCGACCAGCACGAGAGCGGTCAAGCTGCTCGTCTGGTTCGTGAAGTAGCCGAAGAAGTCGAACGGATTCCCGTCGCCGGCGGCGAGGCGCAGCCCGTAGGCGATCAGCACGACGGCGAGCGCGAGGGCCGCCGCGACGAGACGCACGATCGGACGAGCACGGCGCGAGGTCACCCCGCGACCCTAGCGCGCGTCCGCGCCCCACCCCGTGACGGGCGGAGGAGCAGGGACGAGCGGAGGACGAATCGCCCCGCGCCCGCGCGTCAGCCCGTCGAACCGCGCACCATCAGCCGCGTCGGCAGCTCGATCGTCGTCGGCTCCCCCGCGGGCGGAGGGTTCACGAGCAGTTCGACGGCGGCCGCCGCCATCTCACGGATCGGCTGGCGGACCGTCGTGAGCGCCGGGCGCAGCCACCGCGCGCCACGGACGTCGTCGAAACCCACGACCAGCACATCATCGGGGATGCGCAGCCCCGCATCCGCCGTGGCCGCGTAGACACCGGCCGCCATCTCGTCGGAGCACGCGAAGACGCCGACGGGACCATCCCCCGGCATGTCGGCCAGGGTCGCGCGGGCCACGCGGCGAGCACCCGCGACGCTCCACCCGGCAGCGACGCGTCGGACGGCGGCATCCGGAGCAGTCTCCGCCAGGGCGGCGACGAATCCCTCGACGCGCGCGCGACCCCAGCGGTACGACGGGGCCCCGTCGACCACGATGAACCTCCGGGCTCCGCGCTCGACGAGGTGACGCGCGGCTGCGGCGCCGCCGGCGCGATCGGTCGTGCGGACGTCGGGCAGGGCTCCGCGCGACTCCGACGACGGTTCGAACAGCACGAGCGGGATCGCGGAGGCGGCGAGCGCCGCTCGCTGCGCGGCCGTGGGAACGGCCAGCCCGAGCACGACGCCACCCGATCCCCGCGCCGCGATGCGGGCGGGCCAGTCGTCGGCCGGATCGTGCCTCTCGGCGGTGAGGACCAGGTCGTAGCCGAAACGCGTCGCCGCCTCGCGTGCCCCCACCGCGACCTCTTCGTTGTACGGACCGTCGTAGCGTCCGAGCACCAGATCGATGAGCCGCGCCGTCCCCGCGCGCGGACGCCCCGGACCCCCGCCGCCGTACCCGAGCGCCGTCGCGGCCGCACGCACCCGCGCCCTGGTCGGCGGCGAGATCTCCCCGCGCTCACGCAGCGCGCGCGACGCGGTCGCGACGCTCACGCCCGCCGTAGCGGCGACCTGAGTGAGAGTGACACGGGACACGGGACCAGTGTGTTGCAGGCGCCGGAGTTTTGCGCAAAATCTCACGGGGCATGACCCGCGTCGTGCGAGGGTGAGGGCATCGACACTCGACGACGAGGAGACCCGTGAGCGATCGACGGACGAGCGGGCGACGAGCACTCGTCGTGCGCGGCGGCTGGGACGGCCATCACCCGGTCGAGGCCACCGAGATCTTCCTCCCCTTCCTGCGGGAGAACGCCTTCGACGTGCGCGTGAGCGAGACGAACGACGTGTACGCCGACGCCGACGAGATGGCGGGTGTCGATCTCGTGCTGCAGTGCGTGACCATGTCGGAGATCTCGCGCGAGGCGCTCACGGGCCTTCGCGCCGCCGTCGAGCGCGGCACGGGACTCGCCGGCTGGCACGGCGGCATCGCCGACTCGTACCGCGCGCAGTCCGACTACCTGCAGCTGGTGGGCGGCCAGTTCGCGACGCATCCGTCCCGGCATCCCGACGAACGGCCGGGAACCGAGGAAGACAACTTCCTCCCCCACCGCGTGGAGGTCACCGACCTCGGTCGCACGCACGAGATCACCGCCGGCCTCGCCGATTTCACTCTCGACACCGAGCAGTACTGGGTGCTCACCGACGATCTGAACGACGTGCTGGCGACCACGACCCACCCCGTGCAGCCGTACCACCCGTGGCACCGCCCCGTGGTGTCTCCCGCGGTGTGGACGCGGAAGTGGGGGGCGGGCCGCGTGTTCGTCGCGACCCCGGGACACACCCCCGCCGTGCTGCGGGAGCCCGCGGTGCGCACCATCATCGAGAGGGGACTGCTGTGGGCGAGCCGCACGGTATCGGGATAGTCGGCCTCGGCGTCATCTCGGCGCAGTACCTCGCGACCCTCGGCGCCCACCCCGACGTCCGCATCGTCGCGACCGCCGACCGGGACCACGCGCGCGCCGTCGAGATCGCGAGACGGTTCGAGGGATGCCGCGCGCTGAGCGTCGACGAGCTCGTCGCCGACCCGGCGGTGCACACCGTGTTGGATCTCACGATCCCCGCGGCGCACGCCGAGGTCGCGCTGGCCGCGCTGGCCGCCGGCACGAGCGTCTTCGGGGAGAAACCGCTCGCGGCGACCCTCGCCGACGCCCACCGCGTCGTCGGCGCGCGCGGCGACGCGTGGCTCGGCTGCGCGCCCGACACCGTGCTCGGGACCGGCGTGCAGACCGCCCGCGCCGCCCTCGAAGCCGGCGCGATCGGCCGCCCCGTCGCGGCCGCCGCGACCTGGGTGTCGTCGGGCCACGAGGCGTGGCATCCCCACCCCGATTTCTCCTACCGCGAAGGCGGCGGCCCGCTGCTCGACATGGGCCCGTACTACCTCACGACGCTGTTTCACCTGCTGGGGCCCGTGGCTCGCGTCTCGGGAGCGTCGTCGCGACCGCGCACGACGCGCACGATCGCGACCGGCCCGCGCGCCGGGGAGACCATCCCGGTCGAGGTCGACACCCACGTGACCGGGGTGCTCGAGCACGTCGACGGCGCGGTGTCGACCGTGACCTTCAGCTTCGACGCTCCGGTGAGCGACGCGGCCCCGATCGAGGTCTACGGCGAGTCGGGCACGCTCTCGGTTCCCGATCCGAACCTCTTCGACGGCGAGGTGCGGGTGCGCGCGGGGCGTCACGACGCCTGGCACGCGGTGGCCGAGCGCGCCGGCTACTCCCACGCCGGCCGGGGGATCGGCATCCTGGATCGCGTCCGCACGGGGTCGGCCCGCACGGACGCGTCCATCGCCCTGCACGTGCTCGAGGTGATGACGGCGCTGCAGGAGTCGGCGCGCACGGGCGCGCGGGTGACGGTCCGGACCCGCCCGACGCCGCCGCCCGTCGTGCCGTTCACGCCCGAGGAGCAGTGGCGCTTCTGACGGCCCCGGCGGCGGCGGCGAGCGCCTCGAGAACGAGGGGATGAACGCACGACGCCTCGTCGACCTCGCGATCGTGGGCCGCGCAGGCCTGCGGCCGCTGCAACGCCCTCAGGTGGCGAGGGCGCTCCGCGCGCGGAACCACACGGTCAGCTCGCGCACCGCGCGCGCACTGACGTCGTCGTCGTCGGACTCGAGGTCGTCGAAGGTGTCGCGGAAGCCCTGCGGCGGCGCGCCGGTGGGAGCACCGATCGGTTCGTAGCCCATCGTCCACTCGTCGAACCGGCGGGCGTCGATCGCCTCACGCAGGAGGATGCGCACGTCGCGGTGGCGGTCATCGGCGCGGATCTTCTCGAGCAGGGTGTCGACGGCGTCCTCCGGACCTTCCAGCACCTGGAAGAACCGCCCCCGACGGTGCAGCAGCATTCCGGTCAGGTCGTGCGCGTGATTGGACCGTCGGCTCTGCGACAGCAACGCCGCGAGCCGGTCGTTGTCGAACATCTGCGTCTCGTTGCTGACGTACGCCACCGAAACGAGACCGGCCGCCATCACAGCGCTCCGCCCGTGCCGAGGGAGCCCGCCGACGGGACGCGGACCTGCTCGAGCAGGATCTCTTCGTCGTGGGGCGGTTGACCGTTCGTGACCGCCGCCATCGCCGCGGTCAGGGCGGGGAAGGTTCCGACCACGCGCGACCGACCGTCGACCGCGAGGAAGCGCCCGTCGGACTGGCGGTCGATGTAACCGAGGAAGACGCCCCGGCGGCTGCCGACGTGGAAGCCGTCTTCGACGCGGGCCCACACCACCCCCGCGGAGGGCCGATCGGTCGTCTCCATGCACCACTTCCTTCTGCCCGAGGAAGAACCGGGCCCGATCGACGCTACTGGGCACCTCCGACATCGCCCGTCCCTTGACAGCCGGTGCGCGACGGCTCAATCGATCAGGGCGCGGTGAGACGCCCTGCCCCATCCCCGCGAGCACACCGGTGACGAGGATGGTGCCGGAGATGACCTCCGGGGGTCGCGAAGACGGAGCGCAGCGGTGTCGTCCGCGCGTCGGAGGGCGTCACCCTGACGTCCTGGGCGGTGCTCAGCGGACCAGCGCGGTGATCTGCTCGGCGTCGTCGGTTCCGGATGCCTCGACGATCCGGCCCCGGGCGAGGCGGAACATCGCGAAGGAGGCGATGTTGACCCGTCGACGGGTGGGTGCCACGTGGTGGAAGGCCGCCGTGTGCGTCCCCGCGCCGCGCAGGTGAGCGGCGACCCGGTCGTCCTCGACGATCACCTGGATCCGCTTCCACTGCCAGTCGGGGAACGCGTGCAGGAGTTCGGCGAGATCGGCGATCCAGGCCTCCGCTCCCGCGGGGAGGTGAGCGCGTCTCACCCCCGGGTCGAGGAAGGCGCGGACCGCCTCGAGATCGTGACGGTTCAGAGCGTCCAGGTAGTCGCCGAACCACTCCCGCGTCTCCCAGGCCTCCACGGTTCCATTATCGGCGCGGGCTTCACGCCGGGTCCGCTCCCGTCGCCCTGCCGCGTCACCCCGCCGGCGATCCGTCCCGCGGAGTCCGCCCCTGACACGCCGCCACGACGCCCCGGCCCACGGCGTGCCGCCGCCTCGATCCGCACGACGGCACCCGCCGGCCCCGCACCGGCCGGCTGCGGCAGGGCGGAGGCCGTCGGCCGGCCCCGCACCGGCCGGCGGCGGCAGGGCGGAGGCCGTCGCTCAGCCGCCGACTGGTCTCGGGGTCGCTCCGCGCAGCTCGGCGGCGAGCCGCCGAGCCCCGCGCACGGCGATCGCGACGCTCGTGAGCGTCGGGTTCATCGTGTTCGCGGTGGGGATCAGTCCGTTGCCCCCGACCACCAGGTTGTCGAAGCCCCACACGCGCGAGTGGGGATCGGCGACCGAGGTCGCGGCATCCGTGCCCGCCCTCGTCGTACCCATGAAGTGCAGGCTCGATCCGCTGGGCAGCAGACGCGGCTCGGCGATGAAGCTTCCCAGCGCGTTCCCGGCGCGACGCAGGCGCGCGGTCGCCTCGGCGATCTCCTTCTCCTCGCGGTCGGTCAGGGCGTACTCGATCGTGAAGTTGGGCATCCCCCGGTAGTCGAGCTCGTCGTCGTCGAACCGCACGCCGTCCTCCACGCGCGGGAACTTGCGCACACCGAAGCCCATGTTGACGTACCCCCAGCGGTTGCCGGCGGACGGGTGGTCGGGGGCGAGCGGGAACGGCGGGTTCTCGGCGTACATGATCTGCGCCGAGTACGGGTGATCGGGTTCGGAGAAGGGGATGCGGTTGACCGCCGCTACCGGATCGGCGGGGTTGGTGGCGCGTCGCGCGAGCTCGGCGGCGAGCTCGTCGTCGGTCACGAGGGGGGCCATGCGGTCCTCGTCGAGGGCGACGGTGCTGATCACGACGTGATGCTCGGTGAGGTATCGACCGAGAGCTGCGGGACGGATGCCGGAGGCCCACAGCAACTGCGGGGAGCGGAACGCATCGGCGGCGACCACGACGGCATCCGCCTCGACGAACGACTCCTCGCCCGAGCGCAGGTCTTCGACGACGAGACCGCGAACGTGATGGCCGTCGTGCTCCAGGCGCCGGACGAGCGTGAGGTCGCGCAGCTCGAAGCGCGCGGCCGTGTCGGTTCCCGGCTCGATGAGCGGCCCGAGCACGGTGTCGGCACCGGCCCACCGCATGCCGCCGTCGGGCTGCGGGTCGCCGGCGACGGGCAGGGTGCTCACGCCGTAGCCCTCGGGCAGCTCGGCACCGAACTCGCGGTCGAGCAGCGTGCGGATGGCGGCGCCGACCGGCGAGTCCGAGAAGGCCGCGCTCTGCTTGTGCAGCAGGCCCTCGGCGGTGGAGATGAGGTCTTCCCACTCGTCGTCGTCGATGAAGTCGAGCTTCTCGCTGAAGGCGGGGCGCGGGATGGCGCACGTCCAGTGCGCGCCCTGACCGCCGACGTTCGTCGAGCCCGCCGCCGCGGGGAAGTCGGCCGCGTGGGCCGAGCCCTCCCCGCCGAAGTCGAACAGGTGGGTGCCCTGGCGAGCCGTGAACATGCCCTCGACGACGGCACCGGCGGGGATGCCGAGCGACTCGCGGAAGGCCCCCGCCTGCGGACCCTGGGAACGCTCGCGCGCCCGGGCCTTCTCGTCGGGGTCGGTGATGTTGCGCACGCTCTCGCCGGGCCGCGCGGTCACCTGCGGACCCGCCTCGAACATGATGACGCGCGCCTCCGGGAGCGCCTCCAGCAGCAGGCGCGCGTAGGCGGAGCCGATCGGTCCGCTGCCGACGACGGCGATGGTGGGGGTGTCGGACATGTTCTCTCCTTCGAGACCGGGCGGGAGGTTTCAGACGGGTTGGCGATCGGGAACGGGGGCCGCGGTCGCGGGCATCTCGTCCGACAGGCGCTCGCCGGGCAGCAGCAGCGCGATCACGACGCCGCACGCGTAGACGACCGCGAGTCCGAGGAAGACGGGCGCGAACACGTCGTGGTAGATCTGCGCGATCTGGTCCTGCACCCCCTCGGACGCCGAGCGGGCGGCCGCGGGCGTGAGGGTGGCGGCATCCAGTCCCGCGGGAAGAGCCGCCGCCACCGCGAAGCCGACCACCCCGCCGACCACCGCGGTGCCGACGGCGGCCCCGACCTGGCGGACGAGGTTCGTCGTCGCGGTCACCGCGCCGAGGTCGTCACGCGACGCGGCGCTCTGCACCACGGCGAAGATGAGGTTCGTGAAGGCCCCGGTGCCGACGCCGACCGCGGCCATCACCGCCATCGGCACCCACAGGGGCATCCCCGCGGGAAGCAGCGCCATCGCGACGAGACCGAGTGCCGCGAGCGCGGTGCCCGCCACCGGGTACACCCGGTACCGACCCGAGCGGCTGACGAGCCACCCGGTGAGCAGACTGCTGACGAGCATGCCGAGGACGGTCGCGATGGGCACGAGACCCGACACCGTCGCGGTCGTGCGGTACGCCATCTGCACGTAGGTCGGCACGTAGGCGACCACCGAGAACAGGCCCGCCCCGACGACGAGCGAGAGCCCGAGACAGACCAGGATCGTGCGGTTGCGCAGAATGCGCGGCGGCAGGATGGGTGCCGCGGCCCGCCGCTCGATCGCGATGAGGATCAGGATGCCGACACCCGCCCCCGCCGCGCACGCGACCGCCACCGGGCGCAGGGTGTCGTCGCCGATCCAGGTCACGGCGAGGATGAGGGCGAGGAGCGATCCGGTGAAGACCAGCGAGCCCGGCACGTCGAAGCGCGGGTGCGCTCCGCCGGGCAGCCGTGGCACGGCGGCGACGGCGAGCACGAGGGCCACGAGGCCGACCGGGATGTTGATCCAGAACACCCAGGGCCAGCTCCAGTAGTCGGTGATGAGGCCGCCGACCACGGGTCCGACCACGATCGCGACGGGGAAGGCGGCGCCGATGACCGCCATGTAACGCGGTCGCTGGCGGGGGGTCGTGACCCGCGCGACGATCGTCTGCGACATCAGCTGGAGCCCCGCCGAGCCGAGCCCCTGCACGACACGCGCGGCGATGAGCCAGCCCAGGTCGGGGGCGAAGCCGCACGCGAGCGAGGCGACGAGGAAGAGGACGAGCGAGACGACGAAGACCAGACGAGGCCCGACGACGTCGCCGAGCTTGCCGAGGACGGGGAGCATCACGGTGGCGGCGAGGGTGTAGCCGACCATGATCCAGCTCATGTGCTCGAGCGCGCCGAGGTCGCCGGCGATCGTGGCGAGCGAGGTCGAGACCACCGTGTGGTCGAGGGCGCCGAGGAACGACACCGCGAGGAGGGTCGCGACGAGGACGCGGATGCGGGCAGGAGAGAGAGTCATACGCGGGCGCCCGTACGACCGGGCGATCGACGCGACCGGATGTGCCGCTCCGGCTCCCTCACCGGGCGAACGGACCCGCTGGGCCCCGACGTCCCCGCCATCATACCGAACTTATGTCGGATTTCAACATTAGCGGAGCGCGTCGGAGAGCGCCGTCGCCGCGCCCGAGAGCGCCTGTCCCCCGTCAACACCGATCTCGGCCCCCGTGATGAACGCCGCGGCATCCGAGAGCAGGAAGGCGACGATCTGGGCGACCTCGGCCGTTTCGCCGATGCGGTGCAGCGGGATGATCGCGGTGTTCGCCTCCGCGAAGGCCGGCGGGGCGGAGGCTGTCATCGGCGTGCGGATGAAGCCCGGGTGCACCAGATTGACCCGGATGCCGCGGGGTCCGAGTTCCGTGACGCAGGCGTGCGTGAGCCCGCGCAGCGCCCATTTGCTCGCGGTGTAGGCCGCCGTGTAGTGCCCGGTGAGTCCCGCGACGGAGCCGATGTTGACGATCGAGGATCCGGCATCCATCGACGGCAGGAGGGCCTGGATGCCGAGCATGGCCCCCGTGACGTTGACGGCGAACACGCGGTCCCAGTCGTCCCGCGCCAGCGAGCCGATCCGGGCGCGGTGGGTGATGCCCGCGTTGTTCACGAGCCCGCGCACCCGGCGCTCCGAGAGCGCCGCGGCGAGCGCCGCCCAGTCCTGTTCGGACGAGACGTCGAGGCGACGGTATGCGACACCGTCCGCGCCCGCGAGGTCGGGGGCGTCCGGAGCCACATCGACCGCGATCACCTCGGCGCCCGCGCGAGCGAGCGTGAGCGCCTCGTCGGCCCCCTGGCCGCCCGCGGCCCCCGTGACGACGAAGAGGTTCCCGGCGAGGCCGGGCAGGGCGATCGCCGGGCTCGCCGGAGATTCGGGTGCGCTCATCTCGCCCGGGCCCGGGACCGCTCGCGGGCGCGCAGAACGGGCGGGGCGGGGACCCGTTCGCCCACGACGTTGACGACCTCGCCGACGCCCTCGATCACGAGCCGCACCTCGTCGCCGGGCTCGAGCGGCCGCGGGTCGAGACCGCCGCGGCGGCCCCACAGCTCGCCGAGGCAGCCGCCGTTGCCGACGGTCCCCGACCCGAGCACGTCGCCGGGCACGACCACCGAGTTGCGCGCCGCGTAGGCGACGAGCTCGGGGAAGGGCCAGCCCATGTTCGACACGAGGTCGTGGCCGATGAGCTCGCCGTTGATGAACAGCTCGGCGCGCACGGCCAGGAAGCCCTCGGCATCGAGGAACGGCTCGAGCTCGTCGGCCGTGACGATCCACGGGCCGAGGGTCAGCGCGAAGTCCTTGCCCTTGGCGGGACCGAGGCGCACCTTCATCTCGCGCGACTGCAGATCGCGTGCCGACCAGTCGTTCATCACGGTGTAGCCGAAGATGTGCGCGGCGGCGGAGTCGGCATCCAGGTTCTCGCCGTTCGAGCCGGGCACCGCGCCGATCACGACCGCCAGCTCGAGCTCGACGTCGAGGCGCTGCGTCTCGGGGATCGTGACGACATCCCCCGTCGCCCGCACGGTGTGCGGGTTGGTGAAGTAGAACGTCGGCGCCTCGTACCACTCGGGCACGACCTCGCTTCTGCCGTCGACCGAGGCGCTCACGCCCTCGACGTGCTCTTCGAAGGCGACGAAGTCGCGGATCGACGCCGGGACGAGCGGCGCGAGCAGGCGCACCTCGGCGAGGGGTCTCGCCGCGGCGCGATCCCGCCGTGCGAACAGCGCGGCGGCCGCCGACAGCCCCTGCGCGAGAACCTCCGCGACCCGCAGGCCGTCGGGGAACGGCACGACCTCGGAGCCGTCGACGAAGCCCTCGCCCACATCGGCGCCGTCGGCCCAGCGCGCGATCCTCACGCGTGCACCCGCGTCCGCAGCAGCTCGGCGGCGTTCGCGCCCAGGATGCCGGTGACGTCCGTGTCCGTAAGGCCCGCCCCTCGCACGAAGGCGACCGGGTCGTCGAGGCCCATGTCGAAGGGGAAGTCGCTGCCCAGCAGTACACGATCGGCGCCGGCGACCTCGACGAGCCAGCGGAGCGCGCGCTCGTCATGGACGACCGTGTCGAACCACAGCTTCGACAGGTACGTCGAGGGCGCGTGCGCGCAGCCGTGCGCCTCGGGGCGCACTCTCCACGCGCGATCCGACCGCCCGATCGCGGTCGGCAGGTACCCGCCGCCGTGGGCTGCGACCAGGCGGAGGCCCGGATGCCGATCCAGCACGCCCGCGAAGATGAGGTGCGACAGCGCGACGGCGTTCTCGGTCGGCTGACCCACCGTGTTCGAGAGGTAGAAGCGGTCGAGCCGCTCGTCGAGAGAGCACCCGAAGGGGTGCAGGAACACCACGGCGCGAAGCTCCGCCGCGCGCGCCCAGAACGGCTCGAGCCGTTCATCGCTGAGCTCGACGTCGCCGGCGAACGAGGAGATCTCGACGCCCGCCAGGCCGCGGCCGAGCACCGCGTCGTCGAGGGCGTCGACGACGAGGTGCGGGTGCTGCAGCGGCACGGTTCCGAGCCCGACGAGGCGGTCGGGGGCGAGCGCGACGTGCTCGGCGATCAGGCGGTTCGCCTCGCCGGTCGCCCAGGTCGCGAGACCCTCGTTCGCCCACGGGTAGAAGTGGTTCGGCGAGGGGCTCACCCACTGCCGGTCGACGCCCTGCGCGTCCATCGCCTCCAGGCGCGCGCCCACGTCGGTCAGGCGCGGCAAGCGCTCGCCGATCATCCGCCCCGAGGCCTGCAGGCTCGGCAGCCCGTTGCGCTTGCGCTCGAGATCGGCTGCGGCCTGCACCTCGTCGGGCACGCGCCGCTCGACCTCGGCGTGCAGCGCCGGCATGAGCAGGTGCGCGTGGACGTCGGTGACCTCGCTCGCGTGCGCCGAGCCGTGGTTGCCCTTGACGGCCGCGGTGGCGTCGCTCGCGACGCTCATGCGCGGGCCGCCGTCAGCTGCGCCACACCGAACATCAGGCCGCCCATGTCGGCGTCGCGGACGCCGTCGAGCTGCCACTGGCCGAGCTGCACCGAGGCGTCGACGATGGCCTTCGCCCGCGACACCCGACGGGCGTGGAAGTCATCCCACAGCGCCTGGTCGACGGCATCCCGCTCCACGAGCAGCTCGCTGAGCACGGCGGCGTCCTCGAGACCTTGTGCGGCGCCCTGGGCGATCGTGGGCGGGCAGCTGTGCGCGGCGTCGCCGATCACGACCGCGCGACCGCGGTTCCAGGGAGCGTCGACGAGGTGCCGCGTGAACCACGTGTAGTTGGCGTCGGCGCCGGCCTCGATGTCGGCGCGGATGTGGTTCCACGGACCGTCGTACGCGCGCGACTGCTCGACCATGATGCGCCGGGCCTCTTCGGTCGAGACGTGCGAGCGGTCTTGCGCCGCCTCGACGAGGAAGGCGTACATGGTGTCGTCGCCGGTGGGGGTGTAGCCCGCGATGTACATCGGTCCGCCGTAGTACAGCTCGCTGCGGTCGACGTCGGGCGGCAGCGACACGAACGTGCGCCAGATGCCCATGCCGGTCTGCTCGGGCGAGACGTGGATGCCGATCATCTCGCGCACCGCGGAGTGCAAGCCGTCGGCGCCGACGAGCAGGTCGAACGTGCCCGCGGGCTGTCCGTCGACCTCGATCGCGACGGCGTCGTCGGTCTGGGCGACGCCCGTGACGCGGGTGCCGAAGTGCACGCGCGCGCCGGACCGCTCGGCCTCGGCCAGGAGGATCCGGGCGAGGTCGGGGCGCGACATGCCCATCGTGGAGGGGTAGTCGGGACCGCCGGTCTTGAGGTCGGGGAGGGCCGCGACGACGGGGGCGCCGGGACCGGGGGCGCGCAGGTTCAGCCCCTCGAACGCCTTGCCGGCGGCGGCCACCTCGTCCCACACGCCGAGCTCGTCGAAGACGCGCAGGGCGTTGCCCTGCAGGGTGATGCCCGAGCCGCGCGTGGTGAGTGCGGGCTGGGCGTCGTAGAGATCGACCTCGACACCGGCCTTCGCGAGGAAGATGGCGGTGGCCAGGCCCGCGACGCCGGCACCGGCGATCGCGACTTTCTGAACGGCGGTCATGTCAGAACCTCTCTGTTCTGGGGGCGGGGGTTAGAGAAGGGCGAGCGGGTTCACCGGGGAGCCCACGGCACCGGTGATCGGCAACGGGGGAGCTGCGAGGAAGAACTCCCAGCGTCCCGCTGCGGCACACGCCGCGCCCAGGGCGTCGAGGTTCCACATCTCACCGATGGTGAGCCCGAGGTTGGGGATGACGACCTGGTGCAGCGGCTGGAACGCCGGCACGTCGAATTCGTTCGGGCGCACCTCGAAACCCCACGTGTCGGTCGCGATCGCCGCGATCTCGGTGCGGTGCAGCCACCCGGCCGTCGTGAGCGAGAGGCCGGGTGCGGGACCACCGGCGTAGTCGCCCCATCCCTCGCGGTGAGCGCGCGTGTAGTGGCCGGTGCGCACGAGCACGATGTCGCCGCGCGAGACCTCGACGCCCTCGGCGGCGGCGCACGCCTCGAGGTCGGCGACGGTGATCGCATACCCGTCGGCGAGCTCGCCGGTCTCGGGGGCGAGGTGGCGGCCCACGTCCAGCAGCACACCCCGCGAGACGATGACGGATGCCGCGTGCTCGATGCCGGTGACCAGGTCGCCGTCGCTGGTGACGACGTCGCCCGCCCGTCGACCGTTCCACGCGTTGCCGTGGTCGAAGATGTGGCCGAGGCCATCCCACTGCGTCGAGCACTGCAGGGGCATCGAGATGACGTCGTCGGCCCCGCCGATGCCGTGCGGGAAGCCCTGGTTTCCGCGCTCGGCATCCGTTCCGGTGTCGGTCATCGTGTGCACCGGGTTGGTGCGCCGGCGCCAGCCCTTCTGCGGCCCGTCGGTGTCGAAGCGCTGCGAGAGCGAGATCGAGACGCCCTCGCGCACGAGAGCGGCGGCCTGACGGCGCTTCTCGGCGTCGATGAAGTTGAGCGTGCCGAGCACGTCGTCCTCGCCCCACCGCCCCCAGTTGCGGTAGGCCTCGGCGCGCGCGGCGATCTCGGCCTCGGGGTTCCGGCGGTCGAGGTCGGCCGGGTTCTCCGACGGTACGGTCACTTCGCGCCCTCCGCCACGCACCGCACGACCTGCGTGCCGAGCGCGCCGATGGTCCCGGTCATGACGTCGCCGTCGCGCAGGAACCTCTTCCAGTGCTGCCCGTTCCCGGCCGGGCTCCCGGTCAGCAGCAGATCGCCGGGAAGCAGCGGGTGGGTCTGGGATGCCGCCGAGATGAGCGCCGGCACATCGAACAAGAGGTCGGAGGTCGAGGCATCCTGCATCACCCGCCCGTTCAGCTCGAGGCGCACCGGGGTGTCGGCGGGATCGACGAAGCGCGCGGGGACGAGCAGGGGCCCGGTCGGCAGGAACCCCGGCGCGTTCTTGGAGCGGTACCAGTCGGTGCCGATCTCCTTCATGTCCTTGCGGAACACCAGATCCCGCGTCGTGATGTCGTTGACGATGGTGTACCCGGCGACGTGATCGAGGGCGTCCTCGCGCGAGACGCGGAACGCCTCGCGGCCGATCACGACGGCGAGCTCGAGCTCCCAGTCGTGCACCTCGCTGTACGCCGGCAGTACGAGCGGCACATCGTCGCCGACGACGCAGGTCGTGAGCCCGATGAAGAAGTACGGCTCGCCGGTGCGGGCGCGCTCGTCCATCATGTCGGCGGCGAAGGCGCGGGCCTCCTCGGGCGTGCGGTCGGTGTTCTGCGTCAGACCGGCGGCCACCAGCTCGATCACGTGCTGGCGGTAGTTCGCGCCGGTCTGCAGCACCTGGCGCGGCTCGACGGGCGCCGCGAGGGTGACATCCGACAGCGGGTGCCACTCTCCCGGCGCCTCGATCAAGCCTTCGATTCGATCCCAGTCGGGGTCGGCGAGGAAGGCGTTCAGACCACCGCCCAACTCGGCGTCGGAGAGCGCGCGGATGCGATCGCCGGCGACGAGGCCGACGCGCACGGCATCCCCGTCTCGAAGGCGCGCGAGGGCGAAGGGTGCAGTCGTCATGGTGGTGCTCACTTTCCCCGACCGGGATCTTCGCTCAGCCCCGGCCCTCGACGGCGTAGGGGTTGAGCAGGGCGTCCTTGATCTCGTCGGGCACGCCCTCCTCGGTGGCGCTGGGGCCGTCGGCGGGCGGGAACGACTCGGTCATCGACATCGGCATGCGGCCGTTGCGGTAGAAGTTGTTCGATCCCTGCGACGGCTTCCAGGTGTTGGCCTCCCAGTCGGGCACGTAGTTGCGGTAGCCGCCGGTGTTCAGCTCGATGCGCAGGCTCGAGGGCTCGCGGTAGTAGAGGAACGTCTGCTCGCCGATGCCGTGGATGTTGGGGCCGTACTCGATCGGGATGCCGTTCTCCATGAGGGTGTCGGCGGCGATGAGCAGCTCTTCGCGGGTGTCGACCCAGAAGGCGTAGTGGTTGATGCGGCCCGCACGGCTCGAGCCGTCGAGCACGACACCCAGGTCGTGCGACTTCTCGTTGGTCGTGAGCACGGAGAACACCGAGATGGGCGCCTCGTCGAGCACGGTGCGCGCCATGAAGCGGAAGCCGAGCGTGTCGACGTACCACTGCACGAACGCGTCGACGTCCTGCGTGGCGACGGTGACGTGGTCGAGCTGGCGCGGGGCCCCGGCGACGGGGCTGCGCTTCTCGGGACGGTCGGGGAAGATCGACGCGGTGTGCGGCTCGGCGCGGTGACGCTCGACGTCCCAGTGCAGGGTCATGTTGTGGCCGAAGGGGCCGGTGAAGCGGAACGCGCGGCCGATGCCGCGGCCCTCGAACCACTCGCCCTCGATGCCGGCGGCCTGCACGCGCTTCGCGGCCTCCTCCAGCGCCTCGGCCGACGAGGTGCGCCAGGCCATGGTCTCGAGCGCGGGCTCGTCGCCCTTGGCCACGACGACGGAGTACGCGTAGTAGTCGCCCCAGCAACGGAGGTAGACACGGTCGTCTTCGCGGGCGACCTCGGTCAGCCCCACCTGGTTGACGTAGAAGTCCACCGAGGCCTCGACATCAGGAGTCGTGATCGCGACGAACGACAGATGAGAGAGAAGCTTGATCATCTTCGATCCTTTCGGTGAATCGGGTCGTTCCGACTCTTCTTCCACTATCTGACCGAAGGCGATATCAGGGAAGCCGATCCTGTGGATGCCGGGTATCGGTGTGATTGATCCGCACGAACGCCGATCGCGGAGGGGTCAGGCGCGCCCGGCCCCCGTCCGAGAGCTCCCGGCGCGACCGCCCCGTCGTCTGCCGCGAGGTCTGCCAGGTCGCTCGGAGCGGCGCCCGAGTCGACGGCATCCAGGATCCGCCGCAGCGCAAGACGCTCCGGTGATTCCCGCCGCACGGGCCGGACGCGGCGCCCCTCCTCGTCGTCGAACGCCACCTCGCACAGCGGTGAGGCCGAGTCGACGCGCACCTCGACCCGGCGCGGGCCGAGGGCGGTGGCGGTCAGCGCGCCGCCGACCCCGCCGCCGATCGCCCGGGTCACGCTCGCACCGATGCCGTTCGGACCCCGCAGGGCCACGGTCGTGGCCGACGCCGTCTCGGCGCGCGCGACGACGCTCAGCGGCCCGCCGACGAGCACCCGCGCCCACCCGACCGCGTCGCGCAGGAGCGCGGCGGCATCCGTGCGCCCACCCCAGGCGTCGACCACCACGTGGCGCGGCGCGATCGTCTCCGCTCCCGCATCGGCGACCACGTCGGGCCGAAGCCGCCGACGCACGACGACGACCGGAACCCCGATCGCCGCGAGCCGCGCGTGGACCTCGGCGGACGCCGGGTCGGGCTCGTCGACGACGAACGCCGCCGCGTCGACGAGACGCTCCCACCAGACGCCGCGACCCGGGACCACCCGGATGCCGTCGACACCGCCCCCGATCCGCAGCAGCGGCGCGAGCTCGGCCACCGCCGCCCGGTAGGCCGCGGCGTCGGTCCGCACCTCGCGCGCGGTCATCGCCCCACCCCCGCACGCACCGCCGCCGCCGCCGCGTCGGCGATCACCATCACGAACATCGCGTCGGCGCGCAGCTCGTCGTACTCCATCGCCGCTTCGCCGCGCAGGAGAGCCGCGAGCGCCCGCCACTCGACCTCGTACCCGTCGCGCCGATCGATCGGATAGCTGGTCTGCACGCCCTGCGCGTCGCGGACGGTCGTGCGGGCCCCGCCCACGTGCACGAAGGGAGGGGGGAACTCGAGCTCGACCCGGGCACCCGCGGTCGCAACACTCACGCGCCAGAGCGAGTCGGCCCCCTCGGGCAGCATCACCACGGTGAAACGCACCAGCACGTCGCGGGCCCGCAGCGCCACATCGAAACCGATGGGCGCGACGGCTCGCGCCCACACCAGATCGGGGGTGCCCGGCACGAGGTCGCGAACGAGGGGAAGGTCGTGCACCCCGAGACCGGCGACGAGCTGACGGACGATGCGCGCGCTGTGCTCGGGGTCGTCGAGGTCGAGCGGGGGACGCTTCGGGGGCGCCCCCGCGGGAAGGGGCTCGCCCATCGTGAGGGCGTGATAGCGATCATTCGGCGACAGGCAGAGCGTCACGGTCACCGATGAGATCCGGCTGTCGAGGGCGCTGAGGTGATGCGTGGCGCGCACCCACGCCGGGTCGAAGAGGTGGTTCGTGCCCACGACGAGCAGGGCACCCACCGCCGCGCACTCCGCGACGAGCCGCTCGGCCCCCTCCGCGGTGTCGGCGAGCGGCTTCTCGCAGAAGAGGGCCCGACGCCCCGCGGCGAGCGCGGCCCGCACGTGTTCCGCGTGCAGAGACGGCGGACTGCACACCGCGACGACGTCGACCTCGGGGTCGTCGAGGAGTGCGTCGATGCCCGTGGATACGCGCGCCCCGAAGCGCTCCGCGATGACCTCGGCTCTCCCGCTCCCCGCGTCGCTCACGTGGACGAGGCGGAAATCGCCACCGACCCGCGCCAGCGTCGGCGCGTGCAGGGCCGCGACCCCGGGCCCCGATCCGATGATGCCCACGCCCCACGTCATCCTGGCTCCTTCGCCACTTCGGCCCGAAACTCGCCGAAGTCAGATATTAATCAACCATAGATGTCGCAATTCCGGCAGGCGTCGACCGGGCTTGTGTGAAAATCAACGCATGGCCAACGTGTCCACCCTCCGCTTCGGCGCCCAGACCGACGAGGTCACGAGCCTGCTGCGCATCGTCAACATGGTGCGCCTCGGCGAAGCCGTCACCCGTCCCGAGATCGGGCGCGTGACCGGGCTCGGGCGCGGAGTCGTCGCCCAGCGGGTCGACCGCGCCGTCGAGATGGGGTTCCTCGAGGACGCCGAGTACGCCCCCTCCTCGGGCGGCCGCGCGCCGCGCACCCTCCGCTTCCGCACCGAGCGGGGGCGCATCGTCGTGTGCGCCCTCGGCGGTGTGCACATCCACGTCGGCGTGACCGACCTCGACGGCGAGATCCTCGCCGAGGCCCACCGCGAATGGGACATCGCGCGCGGCCCCGAAGAGACGCTGGCCACCGCCACCGCGATGGTCGACGACCTCCTCGCCGCGGGCGACGGCACCCCCGTGTGGGCGCTCGTCGTGGGCCTGCCCGGTCCCGTCGACTTCGCGACCGGTCGCCCGGTCGCCCCGCCGATCATGCCCGGGTGGAACGGCTACGACGTGCGGGCTGCGTTCGAGCAGCGCTACGACGCCCCGGTCTGGGTCGACAACGACGTGAACCTGCTCGCCGCCGGCGAGCGCGCCCGCCGCCGCGACCAGGGCGTCGACCTCATCTACTGCAAGGTCGGGACCGGGATCGGCGCCGGACTCGTCTCGCACGGGCGCCTGCATCGGGGCGCGAACGGCGCCGCGGGCGACATGGGACACGTGCGCGTCCCGGGCGCCGAGCAGGTCTGCCGGTGCGGGAAGATCGGCTGCCTCGAGGCCGTCGCCGGAGGCTGGGCGCTCGTGCGCGACGCTCGCTTCGCGATCGAGAACGGCGCCTCGGGTTCCCTCGCCGACAGCGCGGCTACCGGCGACGAACTCACCCTCGAGAAGATCACCCTCGCCGCCGCGAGGGGCGACGCCCTCGCCATCTCGCTCGTGCAGGCCTCGGCCCGGCAGGTGGGCGAGGCGATCGCCGCGCTGGTGAACATGTTCAACCCCAGCGTCATCGTCATCGGCGGAGCCGTCGCCTCGACGGGCGAGCTGTTCCTCGCCGAGGTCCGGCATCGCGTGTACGAGCTCTCGCTGCCCCTGGCCACGCGCGACCTCGCCATCAAGACGAGCGAGAACGACACCCGTGAACCCGTTCGCGGCGGCGTCGACCTGGCGCTCGAGCAGCTGTTCGAGGCGACCCTGCCGCGGTGGTTCGCCGAGGGGCGCCCGACCGTGGCCGCGGTGCACGGTCTCCCCGGCTAAGTTCTTCCGTATTCCGACATTAGTCGGTAGGTTACGAGCGTAAGCGCACGGATCGAGGTGCGCCGTGACACGAGGACGTGCCGCCATGACCCTTTCCGCCCTGCGTGACGACGCGCTGCGCGTGACCGACCGGGCAACGGAGGTGCGCCTCTCGCTGCCCTGGATCCGCTCGCTCCCCCTCGCGAGCCTGCTCGACCCGCTCGTGCACCTCGACGGCGTGCGACACCAGCCCGTGATCGTCCTCGGCGCACGCCGGATCTCCGCCGACGCCCTGACCGCCGAGGACGACTGGTGGTACCTCCAGGATCGCGTGGTGCTGGAGATCCCGGATGCCACACCTCCCGGCATCCACGAGGTGTCGGTGTCGTTCCGCCTCGAGATCCCGTACCTGCCGGGCGGCCCCGACGCCCCGCTGCGCCTGCCGTTCTCCGCCACCCGCACCCTGGGAACCGACGCGTGCGCACCGAGCATCTCGCGCGACGTGGGGAACGCCGCATGAGCCTCCCCGCGGGCTGGACGCTGTCGGCCAGCGCCTTCAACCTGACGCCCGAGGTGATCCGCGCCGAGCGCACGGCCCCCGACCTGGCCCTCACGCTCGTCGAACGCGACATCGCGTCGACCATCGAGATCGAGCTCGGCCAGATGTGGCGCGGCTTCCCCGCGCCCCCGCCCGCCGACGGGGACGCGTTCCGCGACCGGCTCGCCGCCGCGGGCGGGCGCATCAGCATCGTGGGCGTGAGCATCGACGAGTACGACCGCGGGCGCCGGCGGACGGATGCCGAGCGCCGGGCGTTCCTCGAGCCGCAACTGCGCGCGTCCGCGCGAGTGGGGGCCGCCGGGGTGCGGTTGCCGATCGGGCAGGCGGGTGCGCTCCTCGACGACCTCGTGCCGCTGCTGGAGGAGCTGGATCTCGTGCTCTTCGAGGAGGCCCAGGGGCACGAGACACCCGTCGCGCGCCCCGCGGCCTACGACCGCATCGGCGAGCTCGACAGCCCGCACGTGCGGCTCCTGCTCGATATCAGCATGCTCATGCCGGCCCTCCCCGTGACCTATCTCGAGCAGCTCGCGCGCGGCGGCGTCCCTGCCGACCTCGTCCGGCGCCTGCGTGACGAATGGCGCGAGCCCGCGACCCACGACGCGGTCGTCGACCTGCTGCGCTCCGGAGCTGTTCCCGGGCCGGTGCACACGCTCTACATGGACCTGCTGGTGCGGTTCGGTCGCTCGAGTGTCGCCGAGCTGGCATCCGTCCTCCCCCTCATCGGGGCGACGCACCTCAAGTTCTGGGACCTCGTCGATGACGACGACCGTCTCTCCGACCCCCTTCGCGACGTGGGCGCCGCCCTCGCCGAGACGGGCTTCACCGGCACGCTCTGCAGCGAGTGGGGCGGCCAGGAGTGGCTCGACGACGACCCGTGGGAGATGACCTCGCGTCATCTCGCTCTGGCCGCCGCCGTCTTCTCCGACCGTTCCCCTTGCGTGCCCCCTCCGAGAGCGAGCACCCCATGACCGAACGACCTCCCATAAAGTGGAGCTACATGGATCACTGGCGCGCCCAGGGCCCCGCCGGACCCTACGACCAGTGGCAATCGAAGCTGGCGATGAAGCGCTTCCTGCAGCAGGTCGCCGCCGTCGGCTTCGACGCGATCGACACCTTCGACTTCCGCATCTGGCAGATCTTCGAGCAATACGGCTCGGTGGCGAACTACCAGGACTTCGTGCAGGAGCAGGGCCTGGAGCGGATCGTCAACACGTTCCACGGCGTCTACTACTCGCCCGACCGGTACGCCCCCGAGGTGCCGGCGACGCACCCGACGATCCTCGACGACTTCCAGCGGAGCGCGCGCTGGTCGACTTCGAGGCGTTCGTCGGCGCCCTGGCCGAGCACAGCTACCGCGGCTGGATCGTCGTCGAGTCCGACCAGAGCCCGCACCCCGCCGAGAGCGCGATGGTGGCCGGCTGGTACGTGCAGAAGGTGCTCCAGCCGATCCTGGCCCGCGCCGGCGTCCCCACCTGACGCCCCGCCCCGCCCCGCCCCGTCCCGCCCCCGCCCCGTCCGGTGAGGGGTCGCTTTCTGTCGCCTGGCGAGACCGGAAGCGACAGATCTCGACCCCTCACGCGCTAGCACACGGGGTGGGGATGCGCCGCCCCCTTCGGAGGGTGGGGGCGGCGTGGAACCGTGAGGGCATGGCATCCCCCCTCGCCCTGCTCCGCGATGACTCGCTGTCGCTCCTCGTCCGCGGCTACGACTTCGGCGCGCACCTCTGGCGACGGGCCGACCGCGGCGCCCGCGCCGTGCCGTTCCGGCTGCTGGGCCGCGAGGCGTTGTTCGTCCGCGGCGAGGAGGGCGTGCGGCTCTTCTACGACGAGTCGCTCACCCGTCGCCACGGCGCGATGCCGGCGTTCATTCAGGAGTCGCTCTTCGGCCACGGCTCGGTGCACAGCCTCGACGGCGCCGAGCACCGCCACCGCAAGGCCACCTTCGTCGACGCGCTCTACGACGACGCCGAGGTCGCGCGGCTGCTCCCCGAGCTCGACCGCGAGTGGCGCGGCGAGCTCGACGCGTGGGTCGCCGGCGGCGAGCGCAGCGCCTACGACGCGGCGGTCGGGGCGCTAGGCCGCGCGATCATGCGGTGGGCCGGCATTCCGGGCACCGCGGCCGCGCGAACGCGGTGGGCGAAGCGGCAGGCGCAGATCGTCGACGGCTTCGGCGTGCCGTACTCGCCCGAGTTCGCCCTGTCGCTGCTCAACCGCCGCTGGTCCGACCGCCACGCGGCCGAGCTGATCGAGGCCGTTCGCACGGGCACCCTCGACCCCGCCGAGGGCACGGCGCTGCACGCCTGGGCGTGGCACCGCGACCGCGACGGTGAGCTGCTCCCCGCCGAGCGGGCCGGGGTCGAGCTGCAGAACAGCTTCCGCCCGATGATCGCCGTCTCGCGCTTCGTCGCGTTCGCCGCGAAGGAGCTGCACGACCGACCCGAATGGCGCGAGCGCATCGCGGCCGAGACCGCCGAGCGCGGGTCGCTCGTGGGCGGGGAACTCGCCACGATGTTCGCGCAGGAGATCCGCCGCACCGCCCCCTTCGTGCCGATGCTCCCGGCGTGGGCCGTGACCGACGTCGAGCTCGACGGCGAGCGGGTTTCCGCCGGCGGCCGGGTGGTACTCGACATCCTCGGCACCGACACCGACGCCCGCGAGTGGGAGCGGCCCTCGACGTTCGATCCCGAGCGCTTCCGCGGCGTCGACGACTACGAGGCACTGCACGCGTTCGTCCCCCACGGCGGCGGCGAGGTGCCGACCGGACACCGGTGCCCGGGTGAGAAGCTCGCGATCGCCGGGCTCGCGGCATCCATCGCCGTCCTCAGCGACCCACGTCTGCGCATATCGGGCCGCGGGCTCGACGTGAACAGACGACGGATGCCGACCAAGCCGCGTTCCGGTGGCCGTGTGCGCCGCGCGGGCGCGCCGTCGGGGTGCCCGTTCCATCGCGGGTGACGCCGTCACGAGGACAGGCTCCGCGCCGAGAACAGGGCGATCCACGCCGAAACAGCCTGTCCCGGCGGCATCCTCTGTCCTGCTGACACCGCCGCGGACCGCGGCGACCGCGCGCGCCGCACCGACGCCGTCACGAGAACAGGCCCTGCGCCGGGAACAGGGCGATCCACGCCGAAACGGCCTGTCCCGGCGGCATCCCCTGTTCTGGTGACACCGCCGCGGACCGCTGCAACCGCGCGCGCCGCACCGACGCCGTCACGAAAACAGGCCCTGCGCCGGGAACAGGGCGATCCACGCCGAAACGGCCTGTCCCGGTCGCATCCCCTGTCCTGCTGACACCGCCGCCGACCGCGGCGACCGCGCGCGCCGCGCCGACGCCGCCACGAGGACAGGCTTCGCGCCGAGATCAGGGCGATCCACGCCGCAACAGCCTGTCCCGGCGGCATCCCCTGTCCTGGTGACACCGGATGCCGGGTCTCAGCGCGCCGAACGCACCCAGCGCCGCCACTCCCCCTGCGGCGCGTAGCCCCGCGCCGCCCAGGCGGATGTGCCGAGGGCGTTGCCGTCGAGCACCATCGCGTCGAACCGGCCGGCCCCAAGTGCGCGCAGCCGGTGCTCGGCCGCATCGAGGAGGAGATGGGCGATCCCCTGGCGACGATGGTCCGGGTGCACGGCGAGACGGTAGAGGTGGGCGCGCCATCCGTCCCAGCCCGCGATGACGGTCCCGATGATCCGACCGTCCGCGCGGACGACCAGGACCGCGTCCGGATCGCGCCGCAGCAGCACCTCGACGACCGGGGCCGAGTCGCTCGGCCGCGCGTCGTTCTCGCCCGCGATCGCCCAGAACGCCAGCAGCGCGTCGACATCGGCGAGAGTGGCGGTCTCTATGACGGGCGGCGCGGGGTCGTCGATCATGGTCCCGACGATAGCGGCGTCGTCAACCCCACGCGACGACGGCCACGAGAACAGGCTCCGCGCCGGAAACAGGGCGATCGAGGCCGAAACGGCCTGTTCTCATGGCATCCCCTGTTTTGGTGACACCGCTGCGGACCGCTGCCCCCGCCGGCGCCCCGCCGGCGCCGCCACGAGAACAGGCTCCGCGACGAAAACAGGGCGATCCACGCCGAAACAGCCTGTTCCCGTGGCATCCCCTGTCCTCGTGACACCGCCGCGGCAAACGGTCGGCGGCTCCAGCCCCTCCGCGCGGGAGACCGCGTCGACGACCCGGTCACCGTGACCGCCGCACCCCGTCCGCCACCGATCGAGCATGAACCCGCGCCCTGTCGAACGATGTGCCGTCTCTGTGGTCAGGCCGCGGGCTGCGTGCAGAGCCGACTCACCCTCCCCTCCCACCCCGCCACTACACTGACAGCCCATGCCTGTACCGCGACGAGACGTCGAGCGCACGGCCGCCGTCGTTCCCACCGGGTATCTGCTGACGAAGAGAACACTCGCTCTCCGGTACGTGGACGACGAGAACGGATGCCGCGAAGAGCCGCACACCCATATCGAGCACGCGGTGTTCTATCCGGAGCGGGCGACCGCGACCCTCGTCGCCGACGGCCGCGAGTGGCCCCTTTCACTGGGTCAAGGGCTGTGGGTTCCCGCCGGTACCGTCCACAGCGCGAGCCGATCCCTCAAGACCACACTGGCGGTGACATTCATCGACACGGGAATGGCGTCGGCTCCTCTCGACGAGGTGGGGTACGTCACGGTGGGCTCCGCGCTCAGGGAGCTCTTGCAGCACCTCGAGCTCACGGGCATGCCGCGCGCGCAGCGTCTGCGCGCGCAGACGGTGTGCCTCGACCTCGTGACACGCGAAACCCGACCTCACATCGAGCTCCCTCTCCCCCGCGATGAGCGAATCGCCCCGATCGCGGCCTCCCTCGCGCACGACCCCGCCGACGACCGCTCCCTCGAAGAGTGGGCGACCCTCACCGCGCACAGCTCGCGCACCGTCGCGCGAGTGTTCAAGGCGGAGACGGGATGGACGTTCACGCAGTGGCGGACACGCGCCCGCCTCGCCCTCGCCATCCGCCTCTTGGAAGACGGCATCCCCGTCGGGATGGTCGCTCGTCGAGTGGGGTACACGAGCAACAGTGCGTTCACGGCGGCTTTCCGCGGGATCCTCCAGCAGCCCCCTCGTGCCTATCGCGCGAGTCATCACCGCTGAACTGTCGCCCCAGCGTCACATTCTGTCCTCTGCACGACAGAGTGATTGCGTACGGTGTAGTTAGGTTTGCCTTACCTGATCACCGAACACCCGACTGGACCGCCATGTCTCTTCATCTCCGCTCGGCCGCAACCGTCGTTCTCGTCAGCGTCCTCGCGCTCGCTGGTTGTGCGTCACCCGCCCCGATCTCGCCATCGAACGACTCCCCCGACGAGTTCCCGGTGACCATCTCTCACGCGCACGGGGAAACGACCATCTCCGCCGCCCCGGAGCGCGTCGTGGTCCTGGGAAGCAGCGCGGAGGACGCGGTCGCCGCCCTGGGTGTCGTCCCCGTGGCGGTGCCACACGAGTACGGCACGACGGACGGCTACACCGAGTGGTTCACCGATTATGTGACCGGTGAGCTCGGCGCCGATCTCCCTCCGGTGCTCACCGCGGACGGCGATGGCTCGTACGACCCCGAAGAGGTGCTGAGCTACGCGCCCGACGTGATCTTCGCCCCGTACTCGGGAATGACGGAGGCGGAGTACAAGCAGTTCAGCGACATCGCCCCGACGATTCCCTATGCGCAGACGCCGTGGACGTACGGCGGCTGGTCGGATGTCGTGCAGCTCGCCGGCACCGTTCTCGGACGTTCCGATCGCGCGCGAGAGGTCATCGCGCAGACGACGGACACGATCAGCGCGGCCGCCGACGACCACCCCCAGCTCGCGGGACGCAGCTTCATCTTCGGCGAATGGGTCGAGGATGGCATGACGGACCTCGCGGTCTACTCGCCCGAAGACCCTCGCACGAACCTGCTCCGCGGGTTCGGGATGATCGATGCCCCGTCGGTGAACGAGGCGGTGGGTACTTTCGCCGACCAGTACTACGGCTACGTCAGTCTCGAGAACGTGGACACCCTCTCCACCGACGTCTACGTCGGTTGGGCCAACAGTCCCGAGAAGATCGACCAGACCTTGGCCAATCCGCTCATGGCTCGATGGGCACCGATCGCGGAGGGACGGTACTTCTACGTTCAGGACCCTCCGCTGTTGGCAGCGATCACCGTGCCGTCGGTGTTGAGCGTCCCGTGGGCGATCGACCAAGGGCTCCTCGACGACCTCTCGTCCGCTGTCGCGGGTACGCCCGTCGTCCGCGCGGCATCAGGATCCGCCGAATGAACGTGCGCGACACCTACCCGGGTCTCCCGTCGACATACACGCCCCGCGTCCACGGCGCCGAGGTCACGGCGGTGGCCCGCGTCGGGGCGGGAATGGTCCGCGTCACTCTGGGCGGCACGGAGATGAGCGACTACCCCACGACCGGCATCGGCGACGAGTACGTCCGTCTCTTCTTCCCCGACGAGCCCGACGAGCACGTACGGCTGCCCTTCATCGCCGGCCGCGGATGGGATTACCCGGAAGGGGTCGAGCCCTCCGTCATGCGGACCTACACGATCCGCGCGCACCGCCCCGGCTCCGTCGACGTCGACTTCGTGTCGCACGAGGGTGGGGTCGCCGCCGCCTGGGCGGCACAGGCACGCGTCGGGCAGCGGGTCGGGCTCACCCCGCCCATCGCCCTCTACGACCGTCCCTCGTGGGCACGCCGCCAAGTTCTTCTCGCCGACGAGCCCGCCCTTCCCGCGGCTCTTCGGATCGCGGAACTGACCGGCGCCGCGATCGAGACGACGGTGATCGCCGAGGTGCCCACGAGCGAACACCAGCTCGGCGTGGAAGCGATCGACATCCATCCCGCCTACGTCTGGTTGCGAGGAAGCGGGAACGGCCGCGCCCCGAGCGCGCTGGTCAGCGCCCTGCGCCGGGCGAACATCGACCAGGAGACGTACGTGTGGGTCGCGGGCGAGACCCGTCTGACCCGCGACGCCCGGAAGTACCTTCGACACGAACGTCGGCTGGCGGGCGAAGCGTACAAGTGCGTGGGGTACTGGACCGACCACGCGGAGGAGTGGGAAGCGCGCTACGAGCAGCTCGGGAAGGAGTTCCACGACCGGCTCGATGCGCTCTACGCCAGCGAGGGCGACGCCGAAGAGATCGCCGACCAGATCTCAGAGATGTACGAGACAGCCGGGCTCTGAGGGATGCCGACCAGCTCTCGCCGACAATCGCCGACGGCCGCCGACGGCCTGCGGCTCGAGTCCCGCCGCGCGGGCCTCGTCACCGCGAACGGCCCCCGCACGGGCGGCCTGATCGTGTGCGTCGTCATCCTCGGCGCTGCGGTCGTGCTGAGTCTCGGGGTGGGAGCGCGGGATATCGCCCTGCCGACCGTCTGGGCGGCGCTCACGCAGTTCGACCCCGCGAACGACGAGCACCTGATCGTCCTTCAGCTTCGTGTGCCACGGACGGTCACGGCGCTCGTCGTCGGCCCCGCCCTCGGAATGTGCGGGGCACTCATCCAAGCCTTCACCCGAAACCCCCTCGCCGACCCCGGGATCCTCGGCGTCAATGCGGGAGCGAGCTTCGCCGTGACCATCGCCGTGGGGGTCTTCGGCGTGACAGCCCCGTGGGGATACGTGTGGTTCGCGCTCTGTGGAGCCGCCGGTGCGACCGTCCTGGTGTACATGCTCGGCTCGCTCGGCCATCGACAGGCCGACCCGATCCGGCTGACACTGGCCGGCGTCGCGATCAGCGCTGCGCTCGGCGGCATCACCACCGCCCTGACGTTGGCGAACCGCGACGCCTTCCAGGATCTTCGATTCTGGGGCGTGGGATCGGTCGGAGGGAGAGACCTCGGCATCGTGGTCGGTCTCTCCTGGCTCATTGCGGGAGGACTCGTCTTGTCGCTCGCGATGTCGCGCTCGCTGAACGCTCTCGCCCTCGGTGACGAGCTCGCCACGTCGCTGGGCGTGCGCACCGGGACCGTGCGTGTCGGCGTGATCGTGGCGGTGACCCTGCTTGCGGGAACGGCGACGGCCCTCGCGGGCCCCATCGCGTTCGTGGGTTTGATGGTTCCGCACGTCGTGCGCTGGTTCGTCGGTCCTGACCAGCGGTGGATCGCCCTCTACACGCTCGTGTGCGGCCCCATCCTGCTGCTGCTCGCCGATGTCGTCGGTCGGATCATCCTGCCCAACGGCGAACTCCGCGTGGGCCTGGTCACCGCGATCATCGGCGCGCCGGTGCTGATCCTGCTGGCACGGCGCCGGATGGCGAGCGGGCTGTGACCGCTTCCGACGCCCTCACCGCGGACGCGGACGCGAGAACCGATTTCGGCTATCGCGTCCTCGTCTTCCGCCGGGGACGACTCTCCGGTCGCTGGAGTCGCCGCAGCGCAGTCGTCGGAACGATTCTCGGTGTCACCGCCCTCTCGTTGACGATCGTGGCGGTCTCCATCGGAACGTACCCGCTGAGCCTGGCCCAGATCGCCTCCGCCCTCATCGGAACCGCAGACGCCCAGACGACACTCCTCGTCACCGGGTGGCGGTTGCCGCGTGCGCTCATCGCGCTGGCGTGCGGAGTGGCGCTCGCTCTCTCGGGTGCGATCTTCCAGTCGTTGACGCGCAACCCACTGGGCTCACCCGACATTATCGGCTTCTCTTCGGGATCGTATACAGGCGCAGTCGTGATGATGTTGGCGGTCGGATCGACGCGATACCTCGACGTCGCCGCGGCATCCCTCGTCGGGGGATGCGCGACCGCAATCGTCGTCTACGTGCTCGCGACACGCAACGGAAGCGCCCAGCCTTTCCGTCTGATCATCATGGGGATCGGAGTCGGCGCGCTTCTGTCGTCGCTGAACTCGGCCCTCATGCTCTTCGTCGATGTCGACACCGCGATGCTCGCCGCCGTGTGGGCCGCTGGTTCGCTGAACGGCCTCGGGTACGAGCAACTCGTCCCCCTCGCCGGAGTCCTCGCGATCCTCGTCGTCGCCCTCGCGATCCTCGCGCCGAGCATCGGCCAACTCGAATCGGGCGACGACGCGGCGCGCGGGGTCGGGGTGCGTGCCAACGCCGTGCGATCGGCATCCGTCGTCGTCGGAGTCGCCCTCACGGCGCTGGTCACCGCCGCCGCCGGGCCCATTTCCTTCGTCGCCCTCGCGGCTCCACAGATCGCCCGGAGGCTGACGCGCTCTCCCGGACTGAACCTCACGAGCTCGGCCCTCGTCGGCGCGAGCGTCCTTCTCGCGTCCGACATCGTCGCCCAGCGTCTCGGCTTCCCCGTCGGCGTGGTCACGGCGGCCCTGGGCGGCGCGTACTTGGCGTGGCTGCTCGCAACAGAGTTCCGGAGGACCCAGAGAATATGAGCACTCTCCTGCGCACCGACGAGCTGCGTGTCGGCTACGACGGTCGTGTCGTCTGCGACGGTGTGACCATGGACGTGGTCCCCGGCTCGTTGACCGCGATCATCGGTCCGAACGCGTGCGGCAAATCGACGCTGTTACGCGCCATGGCGCGGATTCTCCCCGCGAGCGCGGGGTCCGTGCTGCTCGACGGACGAGACATCGCCGCCTTTCGGACGAAGGAGCTGGCGCGCAGCCTCGGGCTGCTGCCGCAGACGTCCGCCGCACCCGAGGGCATCCGCGTCGCCGACCTCGTCGCGCGCGGGCGGCATCCACACCAACGAGTGTTCGATCGGTGGTCGCAAACCGACGAGCACGCGGTCAGGCGGGCGCTGGAGGTGACCGGCACGACCGATCTCTCGGGTCAGCTCGTCGACGAGCTGTCGGGCGGTCAGCGCCAGCGCGTCTGGCTCGCGATGGTCCTCGCGCAAGACACACCCCTGCTCCTCCTCGACGAGCCGACGACGTTCCTCGACATCGCCCACCAGTACGGGCTCCTCGACCTGTTCCGACGTCTCCGCGACGACGACGCCAAGACGATCGTGGTCGTCCTGCACGACCTGAACCAGGCGGCGCGATACGCAGACAGCCTGATCGTCATGAAGGAAGGTCGCGTCGTCGCCGCGGGTGCGCCCTCCGACGTCATCACGGCCGAGATGGTCGCGCATGTGTACGGACTCCCCTGTCGCATCCTGTCCGATCCGGAGACGGGCACACCGATGGTGGTGCCGCTCGCGTCGCCGGGCGACCGGACTGGCCCGGATTCCTCGCGTGAGCCGAGGCGCGCGATCACGAGGCGGGACGCGTAGCCGCCCCGACCGTCATCCCTCGCCGTTGTAGTACGGCCAGGGATTGATGCGGCGGTCGCCGCGGCGGTCGGGCCCGGTCAGCGTCACCTCGCCGGTCGCCGCCCACTCGACGCCCCGCGGGAACAGGCGGATGAACTCGATGCGGCGGAACGTGTCGATATCGTGACCGATCGTGATCGTGAACGAGCGGCCCTTGCCGTACTCGTTGATCCACGCCAGCGGCTGCTCGGTGTTGATCCCGGGCAGGGCGGCGATGCCCTCCGGCGGGATGTCGACGGGGTAGTGCGACATCGGCCACACCGGCGCCTTCTCGTACGCCTCGAGGTCGTCGAAGGTCGTCAGCAGCACCTGCGCGCCGTCGTACATCTGCACGCCCACGAGGATGTCGTCGCCCGTGACGGTCCACGTGGCGTTGATGCCCTCGGTGATGGGATGCCGCGGCTCGGCCGTGTGCAGCTGCGCCTCGCCCCACGGGCGGGGGCGCAGGCCCGTCTCCCACGCGCTGAGCTTGGCGCCGCGCATGACGTTGTACTCCTCGGGGTAGCCCCAGCGGTCCTCCTGGGCGGCGGAGCCGTGGAACCAGACGATGCCCTTGCCCTCGTCGTGCACGAAGCGCAGGATCGCGGCATCCGTCTCCTCGCCGAAGCCGATGGCCTTGTCGTGGTAGCCGTCGCGTCCCTCGAAGATGACGATGAGCACGTCGTACCTGTCGATGACGGATGCCGGGAGCCCCCGCGGGTCTTCCACGACGCGCACCGTGAAGCGGCCGGTGTCTTCGAGCAGCGTCGTGATCCACTGGTTGTGCTGGCGGAAGCTGCGGTGGGCGTTGTCGTGCTCGATGGTCATGTGCCCCGAGAGGATGAGCACGTTCAGAACGTCGGTCACGGGTCAACCCTTGTTCGAGAAGGCGGCGTCGAAGAGCTGATGCGGCGGCGTGATCTCGCCGAGCTTGCGCACGAAGGCGAGGGCCTCGGGTCCGCCGACGAGGCGGTCCATGCCGGCGTCCTCCCACTCGACGCTCGTCGGGCCGTCGTAGCTGATCGCGTTCAGGGCGCGGAACAGCGGTTCCCACGGCACGTCACCGTGACCGGTCGAGACGAACGTCCACCCGCGGCGCGGGTTGTCCCACGACAGGTGCGAGCCGAGCACGCCGTTTCGCCCGTCGAGGGTGGTCGTGGACTCCTTGCAGTGCACATGGAGAATGTGCTCCGCAAAATCCAGCACGAACGCCACCGAGTCCAACTGCTGCCAGACGAAGTGCGAGGGGTCGAAGTTGAATCCGAAGCTCTCACGGTGGCCGATCGCCTCGAGCGTCTTCTTCGCCGTCCAGTAGTCGTAGGCGATCTCGGAGGGGTGCACCTCGAGCGCGAAGCGCACGCCCACCTCTTCGAACACGTCGAGGATCGGATGCCACCGCTCGGCGAAGTCGCGATACCCGGCCTCGATCATGGCGTCGGAGGCGGGCGGGAACATCGCGACGTACTTCCAGATGCTCGACCCCGTGAAACCGGTCACCGTCTTCACCCCGAGCTTCGCGGCGAAGCGCGCCGTGTTCTTGAGGTCCTCCGCCGCGCGCTGGCGCACGCCCTCGGCATCCCCGTCTCCCCACACCCGCGGCGGCACGATGTCGTGGTGACGCTCGTCGATGGGGTCGTCGCACACGGCTTGGCCGACGAGGTGGTTGGAGATCGTCCACACCTTCAGGCCGTTGCGCTCGAGGATGTCGAGGCGGGACTGGACGTAGTCGGCGTCGTCCCAGCGCGAGACGTCGATGTGGTCGCCCCAGCAGGCGATCTCGAGGCCGTCGTAGCCCCATCCCCCGGCGAGGCGCGCGACCTCTTCGAAGGGCAGGTCGGCCCACTGGCCGGTGAAGAGGGTGATGGGACGTGCCATGATGCTCCTTCGCGTCAGGTGACCGGGACGACGGCGGCGATGCCCGTCCAGGCCGAGTCGTTGTCACTGCTGCGCTCGACGGCGTCGAGCACCCGCTGAACGGCGAGCCCGTCGGCGAACGAGGGCTGGGGGTCGATGCCGGTGTCGATCGCGGTGACCAGGTCGACCACCTGGTGGCTGAACCCGTGCTCGTAGCCGAGCAGGTGACCCGCGGGCCACCACGCCGAGACGTACGGATGCTGCGGCTCGGTCACGAGCACCTGGGTGAAGCCCTGGCGCCCCTCGGGCGCCGTGCGGTCGTAGAACCGCAGGCTGTTGAGGTCTTCCAGGTCGAACGCGAGGGCCCCGCGGTCGCCCGACACCTCGATCGTGAGGGCGTTCTTGCGGCCGGTCGCGAACCGCGTCGCCTCGAACGAGGCCAGCGCACCGTTCGCGAGACGCCCGGTGAAGATCGCGACGTCGTCGACCGTCACCGCCCCCTTCTCGCCCGATCCGGCTCCCCTCGACAGCCCCATCGAGCCGTCGGCGGGCAGCGGGCGCTCGGTCACGATCGTGTCGATCGTGCCCGACACCTTCTCGACGCCCTGACCGGCGACGAACTGCGTCATGTCGATGATGTGCGCCCCGATGTCGCCGAGCGCACCCGATCCCGCGTGCTCCTTCTGCAGGCGCCACGCGAGCGGCATCTCGGCGTCGACGAGCCAGTCCTGCCGGTACGCCGCGCGCACCTGCTGCACCGTGCCGACGGCCCCCTCCGCGATCATGTCGCGCATCAGGGTGACCGCCGGTACACGGCGATAGGTGAAGCCCACCATCGACCGGATGCCGCGGGCGCGGGCCCGCTCGGCCGCCTCGGCCATCGCCTCGGCTTCGGCCACGGTGTTGGCCAGCGGCTTCTCGCACAGCACGTGCTTGCCGGCCTCGAGGGCTGCGATCGCGATCTCGGCGTGCGAGTCCCCCGGGGTGACGATGTCGACGATGTCGATGTCGTCGCGCGCGATGACCTCTCGCCAGTCGGTGGCCGACTCGGCCCATCCCCACTTCTCGGCGGCGGATGCCACGGCATCCGCGTTCCGGCCCACGACCACCGTCATCTCGACCGTGCGCGGCAGGTCGAACATGCGCGGCGCCTGGCGCCACCCGACGGAGTGGGCGGCGCCCATGAAGCCGTAGCCGACCATGGCGACGCGGAGCGCACCCTGCCCCTGCCCCCCGGCGGAGGTCACGACAGCACCAGCTCGCGCTCGACGGGAACCCGGTTGGTGACGTAGCGACCGGGGCCACCGTCGACGCCCGGCATGATCTGCATGTACAGCAGACGCATGGTGAGAACGACCTCGACGGTCACCGTGTCGCCCGCGGCGGGCGGGGTGTCGAGGTGGATGAGCATGTCGGGCCGGTCGGCCACGAACCACAGCGTCTCGGATTGCTCGGGCAGCTCCTCGACACGGTACTCGCGCCCCTCGAGGACGAAGCGCAGGTCGTCCGTCGGCACCGCGACGCCGTTCACCGTCGCGGCGACGTTGTCGACCGCCGAGAGCCAGAGGCTCCGGTACCAGGGCAGCTGCACCGAGACGGCGAGGCCGTCGTCGGTGCGACGCACGTCTTTCTCGGCGAAGAGCGAGTTGTGGGTGGCCATGGTGTCTCTCAGGCGAAGGTGTCGGTGAAGCTCTGGTGCGGCACCGGCGGTACCGGCTCGAGCTTCTGCGTGGTCTCGGGGCTGTACGGGTGGTTGGTCGAGGGAACCGGCTCGTCGGCCTTCGGCATGAACACGGGCTTGCCGTCGTCGCCGAAGTACATGAGGTCGAGGTCGAACGCGCCCTGGTTCTTCAGGCCGAAGCTCACCCAGTTCTCCTCGAACGGCGCCCGGGCGAGTTCGTAGCAGCGGAACTTCCAGAACTTCCACTCGCCGTTCTGCTTGAGGAAGTCGATCGCGTACTTGCACCACACCCAGTGCGCCCACACCTTCTTGCCGAGCACCTCCTCGGGCGAGTACATGTCGGGGAACGCCTCAGCGACCTTGGGGTCGGTCAGTCCCGACTCGGTGCCGGCCATCATCCAGACGCCCTTGGCGGTCTTGCCGTCGGCGGCCACCTCGATGACGGGGGTGTTGGTGGCGTGCAGGATGAGCTTGCCCTCGGGGTGGGGACGACCGCGGTGGTACTCGGTCACGCTCTCCCACGTCGTGTACTGACCGGCGTTGGTGTACCGGGCGCGGATGCCCTCGGTACCCTCCTTCACCCACAGCGGGATGATCTGCTCGTCCTCGAACGCGTTGTGCAGATACATGTAGCGGTTGAAGAGGTTCTCGACCTGTCCGCGGTCCTCGGCGCGCTGCGCCAGGGCGTGCGCGGCCTCGACCTGTTCGCGCAGGCGCGCGACCTCGGCGACGAGTTCAGACACGGATGCCTCGGTGGTGGTGTTCGACATTGTCACTCCTTCGTGGGTTCTCGTTACGCGGTCTGCGCCGCACCGGTCTTCTCGGCGACCGTGTCTTCGATGGCCTGGCGCATGAGCGCGTGCTGCTTCTTGACGAGATCGACGGGGTCGCTCTCTCCGAGGTCGCTGAAGGCGTGGCCCTCCCACTCACTCGAGAGGTAGCCCTCGTACCCGCCGATCACGAACTGCTTCACGATGCGCGGGATGTCCATCGCGGGCTCCTCGCCATCGGCGCCGATGTCGTAGAACTTGGCGTGCACGTGGAAGATCCGCGGCATGATGTCGAGCCACTCCTCCGGCGGCACGAGCCCGTGCATGTTGAACGCCAGGCGGGTGAACGGCCCGAAACGCAGGAAGTCGACGCCCTCGCCCGAGAGGTAGTCCTCGAATTTCTGGTTGCGCACGTGCATGGGCGTGGGCTCGTGCCAGATCTCCTCCATCACCGGGAAGTGCTTCTCGTCCATGCCCATCTGCCCGAGGGTGCGCAGCAGCGTCGGCGAGAGCGAGTGCATGGTCGACGAGAAGTCGGCGGTGAAGCCGAGCCGGTCGCTGCCGAGCTCGTCGTACACCTCGCGGATCTCGACGACCTGGGGGTCGTTCGGACCCGACGGCGCGTGGATCTCGTAGCCGAGCCGCTGGTCGTACTTCTCGGCGAGAGGCAGCAGGCTCCGCAGCAGCTCCTTGCCGGCCGAGCGGATGACGACGGTCTTGAAGCCGAGGGTGTGCGCCGCCCTCAACTGACGGGCGAAGAAGTCGTGCTCCTCCTCCGGTGTCATGTCGCGGTCTTTGCGGCGCCCCATGTCGAGGTTGGTGCCGACGGCGCTCGCCTCGAGACCGTACTTCTCGAGGGAGTCGAACCAGAGCTTCACGAAGTCCGCGTCGACATCGGGGTACGAGCGCAGCAGCTGCGCGAAGTTGAACTCGACGCCCGGGCCGATGCCCTGGTCGTGCACCTCTCTGATGAGGGTCTCGGGGGTGTAGATCCCCGCGGCGAACTCGCTCGTCATCGAGTAGAGCGTGGTGCCGAGCTTGATGCCGGTTCCGGCGATGCCGTCGGTCATTCGCGTTGTCCTCTCCAGGCGCGCGGGTCAGGCTCGCACGGCGTGCGCGAGGTGGGCGTCGAGGGCGCGGCGGGCGTCCGCGGCATCCGTGATCATGTGCGAGCCCGCCTTCTCGGCCGCCGCGCGCTGGATGACCTGCTCGCCGCGGATGATCTCGAACGGGCTCTGCCAGTGGTTCCAGTGCCAGCCCTCGTACTCGCTCGAGACGGCACCGCTGTAGCCGTTCTCGACGAGGAGCGTGATGAGGTCGGCCACGGGCACCGAGGGCTCGTTCCCGTTCTCGTCGATGCCGAAGAACTTGCCGTGCACGTGCCGGATCCACGGCATGATCTCGAGCCAATCGTCGACCCGCGCCGGACCGAACAGGCCGGTGCCGTTGATGCCGAAGTCGATGCCGAGGTCGGGGCGGCCGTGCTGGTGCGCGAGACCGATGAAGCGGCCGAAGCGCTGGCCGTGGTCGGCCTGGTCGGCGGGCGGACCCTGCTCGTAGTACTCGTCCCACAGGGCGACGACGGCCGAGAGCAGTTCCTCCGACGCACCGCGGCGGCGATAGGCCTCGATGAGCGAGGGGGCGAAGCCCGAGACCGTGGCGCCCCAGTCCATCGTGAAGCCGAGGAAGGGCGAGCCGACCTTCTCGTACCGGTCGCGGAGCGCCAGGATGCGGGGGTGCGAGGCGTACTGGTCGGCGTGCACCTCGAGGGCGAGCGTGACGCCGTACTCCTCGGCGATGGGGGCCAGCGCCTCCATCGAGTCGGGCGTGAGCGAGATCTGCACGCGGGCGATGGGGAAGCCGAGCTTCGCCGCGGCCGCGATCTGCTTGCGCATGTAGGCGATGAGCTCGTCCTGGTCCATGAGCTTGTCGGGGCGCAGGCCGATGTCGGCGTTGACCGCGAGCGAGGTGCGGACGAGCCCGACTTCGTCGATGAGGTCGCTGAAGCGGCCGGCGAAGTGGTCGTCGATCTCGGGGAAGCCGCGGAAGCTCGAGAACCCGATGATCTCCAGGCCCGGCCCGAAGCCCTCGGCCGCGGTCTTGCGGATGAGCTGGTCGAGGTCGTACTCGCGACCGTGGAACGCGCGGGTGAAGCTGTAGAGGGTGACGCCCTGGATGGGCGTTCCCTTCGCGGCGGGCTCGGTCATGCGCGGGCCTCCTCGACCTGGCGGGCGGTCATCGTCTTGCTGTCGTGCTCCTCGATGTGCAGCACCTGGTCTTCAGAGATGATGATGTACGGGATGTAGAGCTCGAGGTCGACGCGCACCTCGTGCTCCCCGGCATCCACCGAGAGGTTCCCCGACAGCACCGCCGAATCGGTGGGGAACCACCACTGCGCGGTGTTGGTCTTCATCTCGGCGAAGGTGAGCTCCTCGCCGTTCATCTCCCAGCGAAGGGACTCGGCGGGCGCCTCGACGCCGTCGACGGTGAGCTTCGCTCCGGAGATGCAGGATGCCGGCAGCGCGCGGTACCAGGGCAGACGCACCTCCACCGACGCGCGGTCGCCGTCGGCGATGAGCGTCCCCTGCTCGATGATGCGATCCGGGATCACGGCGACCTCCTCGTCGGTGCGGCCGAGGCCGCGAACTTCTTTGTTCTGATTTCTACAGTCTAATGTCTGATTCCTACTTAAGCAAGGATCAGACGGACACCGTCGCGGCGCGCTCCCGCGAGAGCACCGCCGCGATCTTGCGCGCACCGCGCACCGCCAGCGCGACGGAGGTCACCGTGGGGTTGCACGCGGTGGCCGTCGGGATGACCCCGTTGCCCGCGACGAACAGATCCGGAACGCCCCAGACCTCGCTGTCGATGTCGCACACGCTCGTCCCGTCGTCGGCGACGCCCATCCGGGTCGAGCCCTGGTAGTGCAGCGACGAGCCGAGCGGCAGAGTGAAGGGCCGGTCACCTACCGGATCGCCGATGGCTTCGGCCAGGCGCACGATCTCCCGCCGTGCCCGCTCCACCACCTCGTGATCACGGGCGGTGAGACGGTAGTGGATGCGGGGAGCCGGCATCCCGTATCCGTCGAGGTGCTCGTCGTCGAAGACCACGCGATCGTCCGCCTGCAGATCCTTCGCGCAGAACAGGCCGAGCCCCACGATCGATCCCGGGACGGCGGGGTCGTCCTCGGCGAGCGCCACGGGCGAGGTGTCGAGCTGCATGATCTGGCCGTGAAAGGGCATGTCGTCGGTGAACGGCACCCAGCTGACGCCGCTGTACTCCGCGAGTCCGGCCGTCGGGGCATCCTCGGGGAGCGGCGGCATGTCGCGCAGCCGCGAGGCGAAGACCACCTGCGCCTGGTCGTTCAGGTACCGCCCGAGGGCTTTCGGCCGCACGCCCGACGCCCATAGCAACTGCGGTGTGCGCAACGCGTCGGCGGCGACGACGACGAAGCGCGCCGCGACCCGGTGCTCCTCACCCGTTCGCAGATCGCGCACGAACACACCGGCCGCGCGACCGCTCTCCACGATCACGCGCACGGCGAGCGACTCGTCGAACAGCGAGAATCCGGGGTTCTCCCGCGTCACGTCGCCGAGGACGACGTCGGAGCCCGACCAGACCAGGCGTCCGTCGTCGCGGCGGTGCACGGCGAGCGGCATCCGCTGCACCTTGGTCTCGTCGACGCGTCCCTCGTCGACCGCGGCCGCAAGACGCTCGCGCACGACCGCTCCGAACGGCGCCGCGTCGAAGGCGTTCCGGGTGACACCCAGCAGACGGTCGCCCTCGGCGAGCAGCTCGTCGAGGTCGTCGAGGAACGCGATGCGCTCGCTGTCGTTGGGGCGCGGGCACGCGCCCGTCCAGTGCGCCGCCATGCCACCGACGTTGCTCGACATCGCCACGACGGGCAGGCCGTCCTCCCCCTCGAAGGCGTAGCCGTCGTCGAGCAGGAAGGTGCCGGGACGGGCTCCGCGCACGCCGGCCCTCGCGGCGCCGGGGCTGGCGACCTTCTCGCCGCGCTCGCCCGGACCCTCCGACGCCACCTGCGCGCGGGCGCGCTCGGCGGGGTCGGCGATGTTCTTCACGTGGGCTCCGGGTGGGTTCGACACCGTCGGTCCCACCTCGAACATCGCGATCGTCGAGCCGGGAGCGCGCTCCGACACGATGCGCGCGTACGTCGCGCCCGTGGGGCCGCTGCCGACGATGACGACGTCCACCGACTCCGGATACCGCCGCCCGTTCATGCCGCGCGCGCGATCTCGACGACGTGCGCGACCGAGGCCTCCGACGCGGTGGTCGGGTAGTACTCCAGGCCGACCGGCCCGTCGTAGCCGCTGTCGCGCAGCAGGCGGAAGCGCTCCGACCAGTCCAGGTCGCCGGTGCCGGGCTCGCCACGACCGGGGGCGTCCGCGAGCTGCACGTAGTGGATGAGGTCACCGGCGTTCGCGAGCTCGGCCTGCATGTCCTCGCCCTCGACGGCCGAGTGGTAGATGTCGTACAGCACCCCGAACTGCGGCGAGTCGACGCCGCGCGCGACGTACACGCCCTCGGCGGTGCGGTCCAGGAGCGAGCCGGGGTGGTCGACGCGGACGTTGACCGGCTCGAGCACCAGGCCGACGCCCGATCCTTCGATCTGGGCGATCGCCTTCCGGTAGATCTCGATGAGCTTGTCGAGCTGCACCTGCCGCTTCCAGCCGCCGAAGCCCGTGCCGCTGCCGACGACGATGCGCGGGCAGCCGAGGTCGCGCGCGATCGCGACGCCCTCGTCGAGCTTGCGGAAGAACTCCGAGTGGTCCCACGGCGGGATCATGAACTGCGTCCGCGGCTCGGCGAGCTGCGCGGTCAGCTGCACGCCGGTCTCCTCGAGCGCGGCCTTCAGCGCGGGCAGGTCCTTGGGGGTCGCCGGGGCGTCGACGCCGGTGGGCCCCCACATCTCGACGGCGTCGAAGCCCGCCGCCGCTGCCGCGCGCACGCGGTCGTGGTAATCACCGGCCTCGGTGAAGAGGAGTTCGATGTTGGGGGCGAGTCGATACATGGGCGGGTCTCCTGGTGGTCAGAACATCGGGTGATCGTGAACGGCATGCTCCGGGACGGGTTGCAGCACGTCCCAGTGCTCGACGATCCGGCCGTTCTCGAATCGGTAGATGTCCGCCACGGCCGCATCGGGCGCGCCGGGGCGGGACGCTTTGACGTGCACCATCGCCAGGTCTCCGTCGACGATCATGCGCTGGATCTCGAAACGGGCGTCCGGCGAACCGTCGAACTTCGGCGTCAGCATCTCGATCGCCGGCTGCGGGCCGTCGGCCACGTTCGGGTTGTGCTGGATGTAGTGGTCCGCGACGAGGGAGGCGAAGGCATCCGCCACGCGCTTCTGCGTGTAGAAGAGGTCGCAGAACGCCTCGAACGCCGTTCGATTGTCGGTCATTCCTCAGCCCTTCAGCCCGCCCGCGAAGCCCTGGATGAAGCGCTTCTGGGCGAACAGGTAGAAGGCGAGGATCGGGATCATCGAGATGATCACGATCGCGAAGATCTGGTTCCACTGCGAGACCAGCGAGCCGATGTAGTAGTACATCGCCACCGGCAGCGTCTGGGATTTCGAGCCGCCGAGGAAGATCAGCGACGTGAAGAAGTCGTTCCAGACGATGAGGCCGGCGAGGATCGCCACGGTGCCGGTCGCCGGCGACATCAGCGGCAGCACGATGCGGAAGAAGATCTGCGAGCGAGACGCACCGTCGATGGCCGCGGCCTCTTCGTACTCGGTGCCGAGACCCCGGAAGAACCCGGCGTAGAGGAAGATCGCCAACGGCATGAGCATTCCGGAGTAGAGCAGGATCATGCCCCAGGTCGTGCCCGTGAGGCCGAGGGTGCGCGCCCCGATGTAGAGCGGGACCGTGCCGAGCTGCGTGGGCAGGACGATCGCGATCAGGAACAGGTAGTAGACGCCTCGGCTCCACCGACGCGTCGATCGGGCGATCACGTAGCCGGTGAGAGACCCGAGCAGCACCATCAGGACGATGCTGCCCGCCGTGATGATGACGCTGTTCACGAGGCCCAGCACGACGTTCGAGTTGCCTGTCGCGGTCAGGACCTTCGCGAAGGTGTCGAGCGAGGGAGCCGTCGGAGGAGCCAGCGGAGAGGACGACACGCTCTCTTGATCGCCCTTGAGCGAGATCGACACGAGCAGATAGAACGGAGCGAGGTACAGCAGGGCGATGACCCAGAATCCGACTTCGCGCAGCGCGGACAGTTTGGTGTAGCGGAACATGGTGTCTCAGTCCTCCGCGTTGCGGCCCTGACCGACGCGCTGCTGCACGACGGCGAAGACCAGGATGATGACGGTGAGCAGCAGCGCCAGGGCGGCGCCGTACCCGAAGTTGCCCAACGAGAAGGCCTGCTTGTAGACCTCGGTGGCGAGAGTGGCAGTGGCGTTGGCGGGTCCGCCGCCGGTGAGCGCCATGATCTGGTCGAAGATGCGCAAGCCGTTCACGAGACCCAGGGTCGTGGCGATCGCGACCGCCGGGCGGATCGAGGGCAGCGTGATGTGCCAGAAGCGCTGCCAGATGTTCGCGCCGTCGATCGCTCCCGCCTCTTCGATCTCGACGGGCACGGCGGCCAGACCCGCCATGTAGATGACCATCGCGAACCCGATGTTCTGCCAGACCACGACGATGAGGACGGTCCAGATCGCCCACGCCGGGTCGGCGAGCCACGACTTGGCGTAGTCACCGAGTCCGATGGCGCGGAGGATAACGTTGAGCGGCCCGTCGAACTGGAAGATGAACTTCCAGATGTACGACGTGGCCAGCGGGCTGAGCACGACCGGCATGAAGAACAGCGTGCGCAGGATGTACCGGGTCTTCAGGACGCGGTTCAGGCCGATCGCGATGCCGAGTCCGGCGGCGTTCGACAGGATGACGGAGGCGAAGGCCAGGAAGAGGGTGTTGCCGAGAGCCAGGATCTTGGTGGGATCGGCGAAGATCTTGCGGAAGTTCTCCAGCCCCACGAAATCGAAGTCGCCGATGCCGGTCCAGTTGGTGAAGGCGAAGAACCCGCCGACCGTGGTCGCGACGTAGTGGATGGCCAGGACCATCAGGATGCCGGGCAGCGCCCACCACCAGTGGCCGAACTTCAGCAGGCCGGGGCGGCGAGGGGGCCGGATCCGACGCCGGTACCCGTTGCGCCGGGGCACGATGACCGCTTCGGTCTCGGAGGGCAAAGTCGCAGTCATGTCATCCTCTACTACGTCGTCGTGGGGGGATGCGAGGCGCCGGCCGGGCCCGACGAGCCCGGCCGGCGGGGGCTCACTGGTCCCAGGCGGTGTCCAGCGAGGCGAGGACGCTCTCGACCGTGCTCTGCCCGGTCAGCAGTCCCTGCACACCCGTCGCGAGGGCGTCGTAGACGGACGCGTTGGGCCAGTCGGAGTTGGCCAGCGGGGTGTAGTCACCGTTCTTGATCTGGTCGGCGACGTCGGCGTAGATCGTGGTCGACAGGTCGAGCGACGACAGGCCGCTGACGGGGAGGAGACCGGAGACGTCGGCGAACAGGTTGGCCTGCTCGGGGGCGGCCACCCAGGCGAGGAAGGCATTCGCGGCGTCCTTGTTCGCGGAGGCGGCGTTCACCGACAGCGAGTACGTCGGGCTGGCCACGCCGAAGGCCTTGTCACCGGCCGTGGCGGGCGGGAAGGCCTGGGCGACGAACTTCTGCTCGGGCGCGGCCGACTGCAGCTGCGCGGCGTTGGAGACGGGGCCGAAGAAGCTGATGTTGGCCCCCGACGTCAGGCCGTTGGTGATGGCGTCGAACCCGGCGCCCTCCGCCCCGGCCTGGAAGCAGCCCTCGTCGTACATCTTCTTGACGGTCTCGAGCGTGTCCTTCCACCCCGCGCTGTCGGCGAAGGTCACCTCGCCGTCGAGGCGCTGCTGGTTCCAGTCCGGCGTCTCGGCGTACACGCGGGTGGCGGCGACGATGGATGCCGTGATGCCGGCGTTCGGCACGGTCGCTCCGGCGAGGACGAACAGGCTCTTTCCCGCGGCGCTCGCCTCCTGGCACTGCGTGATGAGCTCGCTCTCGGTCGTGGCGAACGAGGTGATGCCGGCCGCGCTCGCGGCCACGTCGTTGTAGATGAGTCCGGCGTACGAGATGCCCAGCGGTTGGCCGTAGATGGTGCCGTCGAGCGTGACGAGGTTCTCGCTGCCCGACGGGATGACGTCCTTCACCGAATCCGGCAGCGGCTCGAGGAAGTTCGCCTTGGCGAGCGGGATGATGCTGCGGGTCTGACCGCTGCCCGCTTCGGTCTCGATGACATCGGAGGCGTTGCCGGCCTGCAACTGCGTGCGCAGGGTGTCGCCGTACGTGTCGTTCGGCTGCGGGTTCAGCGTGATGGTGACATCGGGGTTCGCCTCCATGTACTTCTTGGCCAGCGCTTCGAAGGGGCTCTCGATGTTGTTGGAGGTGGCGTACGTGAGAGAGAACGAGTTCGATCCGCCCTGCGAGGCGTCACCCGTGCCGGAGCCGGAGCAGCCGGCTAAGACGAGAGCGGCGGTAGTGGGAAGAGCGAGAAGACCTGCGATGCGCGTGAAGCGGCGTTGCGGAGCCATGGGCCAGCCTTTCTGACGTCGTTGTCGGCGAGCCCTTCGGTGGGAGCGCCTGTGCTGTGAGACTCAGTATCCGTGCGATGCGCCGGAAAAGCACATAAGTCTTCACGATGCGGTGCATAAGGGTGGCGCGTCGAGTATGCATCGCCCGGACATATAGGCACTAGCCGCGGCATAGACGTGATCGATACACTTGGACGACAGCTTCCCCGATGAAGGATCACGACGTGGTGACCGATCATGCGACCCTCTCGCGCCTCGACCTCAACCTCCTCGTCGCGCTCGATGCCCTGCTCACCGAGCGCAGCGTCACGCGCGCAGCCGAGAGCCTCCATCTCAGCCAGCCCGCGCTGAGCGCGTCGCTCGCGCGCCTGCGCACGCACTTCAACGACCAGATCCTCGCGCGCCGCGGCAACACCTACGAGCTGACCCCGTTCGCGGTGCGCCTCACCGATCACACGAGCACGGCCCTGGAGGCCGCGCGCCGCGTGTTCGAGAGCCAAGCGTCGTGGTCGCCGGCGGAATCGACGCGCGAGTTCTCGATCTACGGCTCCGACTACGGGTTCGTCACGGTCGGCACGGTCGTGTCGCAGCTCGCGGCCGAGCAGGCGCCCGGGGTGCGTTTCCGCTACATGCTGCACAACCCGGGCATCGTCGAAGACGCGGCGAACCGCCTCCGTTCCGCCGACGCGATGGTGATCCCCCACGGACCGGTCTCGGAGCTGCCCTACATCGACCTCTGGCAGGACGACTGGCTGGCCGTGGTCGCCGACGACAACGACGAGGTCGGCGACACCCTGACCATGCAGAACCTCGCCGACATGCCCTGGGTGCTGACCTTCCAGTCGCGCTCGGCGTTCACCTCCGCCGCGCGCCAGGTCCAGCAACTGGGCGTCGAGCCGCATATCGAGGTCGTGCTCGAGAGCTTCCTCTCGGTCGGTCACTTCGTCAGCGGCACCCGGCGCGTCGGGCTCGTGCAGTCGGCCCTGGCCCCGCACCTGCTGCGCATCGGCGGCATCCGGGTCGTGCCGCTCCCCTTCGCGGCGACGCCCATCGTGAGCGCGCTGTGGTGGCATCCCTCCCACAACCGGGATCCGGAGCACGAGTGGATGCGCGGCCTCTTCGCCGAGGCCGGCCGCGTGATCGCCGCCGGCCACGCCCCCCACTGACGCGGACTCCTCCTGCGGCGGGCTCCCGCGCGCCCGCCCACGGCGCCCCGACGCCGACGCACCCCGCCCGCACTCGCGCCCGCCCACGGCCCCACGACCCCGTTGAGTGTCCACAACACCCGGACAAATTTTCGCGGCGTCCGGGTTTCTTGGACACTCGACGCCCCTCGGCCTGCGTGACCCGAATTACGCGGTTGTAGTTTCGAAGCTTCGCTCGGAGGGAGAAGTTTCCACAGGGCGTGTGCACAGAGAACCGGGGTTTACGCACACCTCTCCACAGAGTTATCCACAGGGGTGGGAGAACTCCTTCGTAGGCGCGTGCGGCCGACAGTCGGGCGAGAAGCGGATGCCGCCGCCCCGGCCCGCACGCTCTGACCGCTCTCGCGCACGCCCCGCGCGCAAGGACCTCGCCGCTCCGGCCCGCACGCGCCGACCGCTCCCGCCCCGGCCCGCACGCGCCGACCGCCCACGCACGCGCCGCGCGCGACGGCCGCCACCCCCGGGCACCGCCGACGGCGGCGCGCGGTCAGACCGCCGCCGTCACCGCTCGCATCGACGCGCGGATCAGGTCGTGCTGGCGCCGCGCGAGCAGGAGCGGGTCGACCTCGCCGAGCTCGGCGAAGGCGTGACCCTCCCACTCGCTCGACCAGAAGCCGCGGTACCCGCCCTCGACAAACACCCGCACGAGCTCCGGGTAGTCGATCGCCGGCTCCTGGCCCGCGTCGTCGATGTCGTAGAACTTCGCGTGTACGTGCAGGATCTGCGGCATGATGTCGGCCCACTCGCGCGGATCGACGTGGCCGTGCATGTTGAACGCGAGGTGCGCGAAGGCACCGAGGCGGCCCGGGTCGACCTCGCGTCCGCGAAGGTACGCGATGAACTCCTGCTGGCGCGCCTGCATCGTGGCATCCGTCGCCCAGATGTCCTGCAGACGCTGAACCGCCTCGTCGTCGAGCCCGGCGCGCTGCACCGCGCGCAGCAGCGTCGGCGACATCGCGTGCATCGTCGACGAGAAGTCGGCGACGAAACCGAGCAGGGGCGAGTCGAGCTCGGCGTACGTCTCGCGCACGCGCAGGATCGGCTCAGCGTTCGGCCCCATCGGCGCGTGGATCTCGTACGCGAGTTTCAGCTCGAGGTCTTCGGCGATCGGCAGCAGTCGGCGCAACAGTTCGGGCTTCGCGCTCTGGATGCGCACGAGCGGGAAGCCGAGTTTTTTCGCCCCCTCGAACATGAGCTTCGAGAAGGCGAACTCCTCGTCGGGCGTCATGTCGCGGTCGCGCCGACGCCCCATGTCGAGGTTCGCGCCGAACGAGCTCGCGACGAACCCGTGCCGGTCGAACGCCGCACGCCAGGTGTCGACGAACGCGTCCGAGACGACTGGGTAGGTCGGAAGGACCTGGGATGCCACGATCTCGATGCCCGGACCGATGCCCAGCTCCGCGACCCGGTCCAGCAGCCCGTCGAAGTCGAAGTACCCCGCCCGGAACTCCGCGCTCGCGGAGTACAGGGTGAGGCCGAGCTGGAACGGATCGTCGGCGGCGGCGGGCGGCGGCGGCGTGATGTCGGACACGAGCGCCGGGGGCGCGGCATCCGCGTCGACGACCGTGAGCGTCTTGACGTCGTGCACGACGTTCGGCACGTACAGCCCCGGCCCGCCGTCCTCGCCGGGGGCGATCTGCATGTAGGGCAGGCGCAGCTCGCCGTGCAGCACGACGTCGTGGGTCTCGCCGAGGGTGACCGGCTGGGCGCGGCGTGCGACGAGCAGCGGATGCTCCTGCAGGAACCAGAGCCGTTCGCTCTGCTCCGGCAGCTCGTCGAGCCGGTACGAGCCGTCGCCGAACTCCACGCGCAGGTCGTCGGCATCCACCTTCTCGCCGTCGACGGTCAGGGCCAGCGAGGTCACCGACGAGAGCCACAGGCTGCGGTACCAGGGAATCGTGAGGCGCAGCGCGAGCCCCTCGGGGTGCGCCCGCAGGCTGTCGTCGTGGATGAGTCCGTTGGGCATGCTCGTTCCTCAGATCCGGTCCGCGATCTGGCGGATGAGCGAATGTTGGCGGCGCACCTGCTCGATGGAGCGCCACGGCTCGCGCTCGCCCTCGTACTCGCTGGAGAGGTAGCCGGTGTAGCCGGCCGCCTTGAGGGCTTTGAGCACGGGCTCCCAGGGGATCTGCTTGTCGTCCAGCTCCTCGTCGATGTCGTGGAACTTCGCCTGGATGAACACGACGTTCTCGATCACGTCGAAGACGTCGGCGGGGTCGACGTGGATGCCGTCGAGGAACGCCGGGCGCTGGCCGGGCAGTTCGCCGGGCTTCAGCGGAATCGGGCGGTCCTGGAAGATGCCGGTGTCGAGCAGCAGGCCGAAGTGCTTCGTCCCGGTGCGGCGGATGAGGTCGATGTAGTCGTCGACGACCTCGTGCTTGATGGGGGTCGGCGAGTGGATCTCGGGGCAGATGATCACGTCGAGCTCTTCGGCGAGGGGGAGGGATGCCTCGACGACCTCGGTCCAGATCGGGTGCGGGATGAGATCGCTCGAGACGACGCCGATCTTGGGTCGCACGAAGCGGAACCCCAGGCGCTTGGCGAGTCGCAGGTCGCGCTGGAGGGCGGCCGCGCCCTCCTCGACCGTCATGTCACGGCCGTTCGGGCCGCTGGAGTGCAGGCGTGTGTCGATCCACGAGCCCATGTTGGTCGGCTCGAGCTCGTACTTCTTCAGCAGGGCGAACCACTGCTCGACCCACTCGTCCGTGGGGTTCGGGTAGTTCGGCACGTGCGCTTCGCCGAGGATCTCCAGGCCGGTGGCCCCGAGGTCGGCGATCGAGGCCATGGCGGTCTCGAGGTCCATGACCGTGCCGTAGTCGCCCATGTAGCTGTAGAGCGAGACGCCGTAGCGGAAGGGGGCACCGGATGCCTCAGGCGCGAGCGTCACATGCTTGGTGACGCGGTAGGTGCTCGGCTGGTGCTCCTGCGGGATGTACGACATGCGCAGCCGCAGCTCGATCGACAGCTCGTGCACCCCGTCGGGGAGGCCGCCGGGGAGAGGGACGGTGATGATCGCGGCGTCTTCGAGCGGCCAGCGCACGCCGTCGCCGTCCCACAGCTCGGCGAGCGTGTACGTCTTGCCCTGCAGGGTCCACAGCGGCACATCGGGCGCGACGTCGACCAGACCCGGGATGCTCACCCCGATGCCGTCGATCAGCGACGCGGCCATGCCGCGGTACGACGGCATCCGCACGCGGAACTGGAAGCCGGTGATCTCACCGCCCTCGCGGACGTTGCGGAAGCCGACGGACTGGATGAGGTCTCTCTCGAGAAGCATCGTCGCTCACTCTCTGTGGGGTTCGCTTCGACGTTACCGCCCTTTCGCCTGTTTCAGACATAAGGGGTTGTGATGCGGCGCATCAGCCCGGCGGGCGCGGCGTTCTCGGGAAAGTCGCCTCCGCGACGCGCACCGCTCACGCCGTCACGAAAACAGGCTGTGACACGAAAACAGGGCAATCCACCACGAATCCGCCTGTTCTCCTCGCATCCCCTGTCCTCATGACATGGATGCCGCAGCACCCGCCCCAGGGCAGCCCCCGCGTCGGCCCCGCCCAGGCGACGCGCACCGCTCACGCCGTCACGAAAACAGGCTGTGACACGAAAACAGGGCGATCCACCACGAAACCGCCTGTTCTCGTCGCATCCCCTGTCCTCATGACATGGATGCCGCAGCACCCGCCCCAGGGCAGCCCCCGCGTCGGCCCCGCCCAATCGACGCGCACCGCTCACGCCGTCACGAAAACAGGCTGCGACACGAAAACAGGGCGATTCACCACGAATCCGCCTGTCCTCGCCGCATCCCCTGCCCTCATCACATGGATGCCGCGGCACCCACCCCAGGCAGCCCGCGTCGGCCCCACCCAGTCCGGACACACCGCTCACGCCGTCACCAAAACAGGCTGTGAGACGAAAACAGGGCGATCCATCACGGATCCGCCTGTTCTCCTCGCATCCCCTGTCCTCATGACATGGATGCCGCGGCACCCGCCCCAGCATCCCCTGTCCTCATGACGCGGACGAGACGCAGCCCGGATGCCGGGGCTCAGCGCTCCAGCACGACCGCGAGGCCCTGGCCCACGCCGATGCAGATCGCCGTGACCGCGACCCCGCCACCTCGACGCTTCAGCTCGTGCGCGGCGCGCGCGATGATGCGCCCACCCGAGGCCCCGAGCGGGTGGCCGATCGCGATGGCCCCGCCGTTCTGGTTCAGCAGTTCGGGGTCGAGCTCGGTCCAGAGCTTGGCGCACGCGAGCGACTGCGACGCGAACGCCTCGTTCAGCTCGACGAACGACACATCGCTCCACGACCGCCCGGCCCGCGCGAGCGCGCGGTTCGCGGCCTCCACGGGGGCGACGCCGAACACGTCGGGGTCGTTGCCGAACGCGGCGCGACCGGCGATGCGCGCCAGGGGCTCGGCATCCACCGCCCCCTCCGCACCCAGCAGCACCGCCGACGCCCCGTCGTTGATGGGCGAGGAGTTGCCCGCCGTCACGGTGCCGTCCTTCTGGAACGCCGGGCGAAGCCCCGCCAGCACCTCGGCGGTCGAGTCGTCGCGGATGCCCTCGTCACGAGGAAGCTCGTGCCCTTCGACCTGCACGATCTCGTCGGCGAACCGGCCCTCGGCCCACGCCGCCGCCGCCAGGCGGTGGCTGCGGGCGGCGAAGGCATCCTGCTCCTCGCGCGAGATGTCGTAGATCTGCGCGAGCTTCTCGGCGCTCTCGCCGTTCGAGATCGTCCAGTCCTTCCGCAGTCGCGGGTTGGTCATGCGCCAGCCGATCGAGGTGTTCCACATCGTCTGGTTCACCGCGGGGAAGGGCCGTGGGCTCTTCTCCACCACGAAGGGCGCACGCGTCATCGACTCGACGCCCCCGGCGAGGATGAGATCGGCATCGCCCGCCTCGATCGCGCGCGAGCCCTGGATGACGGCATCCAGCGACGATCCGCACAGGCGGTTGATCGTCGTACCGGGCACCGACGAGGGGAAGCCCGCCAACAGCGCCGCGAAGCGCGCGACGTTGCGGTTGTCCTCCCCGGCCTGGTTCGCGTCGCCGAAGATCACGTCTTCGATCCGCGCGGGGTCGATCCCGGTGCGCTCGACGACGGATGCCATGACGGTCGCGGCGAGATCGTCGGGGCGCACGTCGGCGAACGCTTTGCCGTGCCGCGCGAACGGAGTGCGCACGGCGTCGTACACGAAGGATGCGGGCATGAGTCAGGCCTCCAGTTTCAGACCGAGCAACGCCTCGATCTCGGCGTGGGTGTTGTCGCCGAACAGCTCGCGCACGCGGAAGCCGTCGGGCGTGACGTCGAAGACGCCGTGGTCGGTGTAGACCCGCGAGACGCAGCCGACGCCGGTGAGGGGATACGTGCAGCCCTCGACGAGCTTGGGCTCGCCGCCCTTGGTGAGCAGGTCGGTCATGACGTAGACGTCCTTCGCCCCGATCGCGAGGTCCATCGCGCCGCCGACCGCGGGGATCGCCCCCGGCTCGCCCGTCGACCAGTTGGCGAGGTCACCGGCGGCCGAGACCTGGAACGCCCCCAGCACGCACACGTCGAGGTGTCCGCCGCGCATCATCGCGAACGAGTCGGCGTGGTGGAAGTACGCCGCACCCGCGAGCGCGGTGACGGGCTGCTTGCCGGCGTTGATGAGGTCGGGGTCGACGCGTCCGCGCTCGGGCGCCGGCCCCATGCCGAGCATGCCGTTCTCGGTGTGCAGCACGATCTCGAGGCCCTCGGGCAGGTAGTCGGCGACGAGTGTGGGGGCTCCGATGCCGAGGTTCACGACGGCTCCCTCGGGAATGTCGGATGCCAGCCGGGCGGCGAGGTCTCGCCGCGAGATGCGGGTGGTCACTGTGCTGCCCCTTCGTCGGTGCGGGTGTTCGCGCCGCGAGATGCGGCCTCGGCGGTCCGCGCGCTCATTCCGCACCCTCCTCGGACAGGGGCCGGCCCTCGATGTCGACGCCTCCCACGAACTCACCGTCACGCAGCCACGCGCGTTCGCCCACCGCGACGACGCGGTCGACGTAGAGGCCCGGGGTGACGACGGCCTCGGGGTCGAGCCAGCCGAGGGGCACGATCTCGTCGACCTGCACCACGGTGGTGGTGGCCGCCGCGGCCATGATCGGCCCGAAGTTGCGGGCGGTCTCCCGGTAGACGAGGTTGCCCCAGCGGTCGGCGGCGCGCGCGCTGATGAGCGCGACGTCGGCGCGGATCGGATACTCGAGCACGTAGTCGCGGCCGTCGATACGCCGCGTCTCCTTGCCCTCGGCGAGCTGCGTGCCGAAGCCGGTGGGGGTGAAGAACCCGCCGATGCCGGCGCCCGCGGCGCGGATGCGCTCGGCGAGGTTGCCCTGCGGCACGAGCTCGAGCTCGACCTTGCCCTCGCGGTACAGGCCGTCGAAGACCCACGAGTCGCTCTGGCGCGGGAACGAGCAGATCATCTTGCGCACCTGCCCGGCGGCGAGGAGGGCCGCGAGGCCCGTGTCGCCGTTGCCGGCGTTGTTGTTGACGACGGTGAGGTCGCGGGCACCGTGGGCGATGAGCGCGTCGATGAGCTCGACGGGCTGCCCCGCGCGCCCGAAGCCGCCGATCATCACGGTGGCGCCGTCGGGGATGCCGGCGACGGCGGCCGCGACGTCGGGAACGGTCTTGTCGATCACTTCGCGCCGCCCTCGCTCGGAGCCGGCGCGTCGGCCTCGTCGGGGGGCAGCGCGCCGAAGACCTCCGATGCGATGCGGAACGCCGTGTTCGCGGCCGGGACGCCCGAGTAGATCGCCGACTGCAGAATGACCTCGCGGATCTCGTCGACGGTCAGGCCGTTGCGCAGCGCCGCACGCAGGTGCATCGCGAGCTCCTCGTGGTGGCCGTGCGCGATGAGCGAGCTCAGCACCGCGACCGAGCGGGAGCGGCGATCCAGGCCCGGCCGCGACCAGACGTCGCCCCAGGCCACGCGGGTGATGAAGTCCTGCCAGTCGGCGGTGAGGTCGGTCGCGGCCGCGGTGGCGCGGTCGACGTGCGCGTCGCTCAGCACGGCGCGGCGCACGGCCATGCCCTGGTCGTAGCGCTCCTGATCGGTGGGCATCAGGCGTCCTTTCCAGAGGCGGCTTCTGTCGAAACCGCGGCGAAGAACGACCGCAGCAGCGCCGCCACGGCCTCGGGTTGTTCGGCGGGAGGGAGGTGTCCGGCGTCGTCGATGCGGGCGACGCGGCCGTCGCGCACGCCGTCGGCGATCTCGACGGCCTTGGCCTCGGGAGCCACGGCGTCGAACGCGCCCCAGGCCGCCAGCACCGGCGGCGTGATCTCGCCCAGCGAGGGGCGCACGTCGTACGCGGCAAGCGCCTCGCAGCAGCGGGCGTAGCTGTCGTCGTCGGCGTCCTGCAGCGCGTGCAGGAGTCGTCCGGTCAGCTCGGGGCGACGGGCGATCGAATCGGGGGCGAACCAGCGCTGGGCCGAGGCGATGATGAGGCTCGAGGTGCTCTGCGTCCGCGCCTGCGCGGCCCGCTCGTTCCAGGCGTCGGGGTCGCCGAGCTGGGCTCCGGATGCCACGATCGCAGCCGCCCGGACGCGCTCGCCGTGCCGCCGGGCCAGCTCGAGCCCGGCGGCCCCGCCGAGGGAGACACCCGCGTAGAGGAACGTCTCGTCGGGCACGGCCGCCGCGACGGCATCCGCGAGGTCGGCCACGGTGAACCCCTCGCGCGCGAGCGGACCGGCGCCGTGCCCGGGGAGGTCCCAGGCGGCGACGCGATAGTCGTCGGCGAGCAGCGGCACCACGTCGTCCCACAGGATCGTCGAGGTCCCGAGCGACGGACCGAGCACGACCAGCGGCGCGCCCTCCGGCCCGGCCGGAGCCGTCAGCGAGATCAGCGAGACCGCACTCATCGCTCGACCCCGTGGTCGTCGGTGCCGGATCCGGTGCGGTCGTCTCCGCCCTCCCCCGCGCCCGCAGCGACACCGGCCCGCGCGAACCGCGGCGCCAGGCCGACGTACGCGCGCGGGTCGAGCAGGGCGTCGATGTCGAGCCCCTCGGCCTCCGGCACGGCGCGCAGTCGCGCCGCGAGGTCGTCGTCGCCCGCGAGCAGCTCGGCGAAGCGCTCCGTCCCGATGAGCGGCACGAGCACGCCCCGCAGCCGCTCGCTGACGATGCGGCCGCCGGTGATCCCCGCGTTGCGCGCCGCCGCGGCGACATCGACCCGCAGGTGCGCCGCGAGCGAGGCCGCGTGCCGCGTCGCGCCGAGGGCGAGCCGCACCAGCTCGCGCAGCGTCGGCCATTCGGCGTGCCAGGCGCCGTCGGGGCGTTCGTCGACGGCGAGGGATGCCGCGAGGTGCAAGGTCGCGGCCAGCTGCGGCGCGCGCAGCGCGGCGGAGCGGATGAGCACCGCTTCGGCCGGGTTCTGCTTCTGCGGCATCGCCGACGACCCGCCGCCCACGCCCTCCGACACCTCGCCGATCTCGGTGCGACTGAGGGTGGCGACGTCGGCGGCGAGAACGCCGAGGGCATCGAGGGCCTGCACGAGCGCGTCGCCGAGCTCGGTGACCGGCCAGCGCGTGACGTGCCAGGGGGCCTCGGGCGCGTCGAGCCCCGCCGCCCGGGCGAAGGCCGCCGGCAGGGCGGCGGCGGCATCCTCCGAGCCGGTGATCTCGACGAACGAGGCGAGCGTGCCGCCCGCGCCGCCGAGCTGCGCCGGATACTCGAGGGCGTCGATGCGCCGCACCGCGCGCTCGATCCCGCGCGCCCAGGTCGCCGCGCGCGCGCCGACCGTCGTGGGCACCGCGTGCTGGGTGAGCGTCCGCGCGGCCGCGACATCGTCGGCGTGGGCGGCGGCCAGCTGCCGTGTCCAGTGCCCGGCGATGTCGAGCGACGAGCGCACCTGTCCCATCGCGCGCCGCACCACCATCATCAGCGCCGTGTCGAGGATGTCCTGGCTGGTGGCCCCGCGGTGGATCCAGGCGCGGTGCTCCGCCGGCACCTGCGCCTTGAGCATGCCGACGAGCGGGATCACGGGGTTCCCACCGCTCACCGACTCCGTGATGAGGAGGCCGACGTCGAGACCGCCGGCCGGGTCGCCGTACTTCTCGTCGACGCCGAAGACGTGGTGGATGTCGCGGCGCGCCTCCTCCGGGGCGACGCCCAGCTCCGCGTACGCGGCCACGAGAGCGCACTCCGCGCGGACGAGCGCGTTCAGCACGAACCGGTCCGACACGAGGTGGTCGTGCCCGACGGTCACGGGCGAGAGCAGCCCGAGGTCGAGGTGCGGGAGGGGCTCAGAAGGCAAGGAAGACCGTCTCTTTCTCGCCCTGCAGCCGGATGTCGTGCGTGAGACCGCCCTCGGGCGTGCGCGTCGCGATGAGAGTAGCGCGCTCCTCGGGCGTCAGCGTCGACAGCAGCGGGTCGGCGATGAGCGCCGCGTCGTCTCCCGGCACGTAGATGCGGGTGTGCACTTTGTCGGGCAGTCCGCGGGCGAACACGATCGCCGCGAAGAACGCGGGTCGGCCCTGGATGCCACCGGGCTCGCGCGTGAAGAACTCGAAGTGCCCCTCGTCGTCGGTGAACGCGCGTCCGAACCCGGTGAAGGTGTGGTCGTCGCGGCGGAACGCGCCGCGCGCCCGCGGCACCGAGCCGTCGGCATCCGCCCCGAAGATCTCGACGAGCGCATCGGGGACCGGCGCTCCGGCCCCGTCGAACACGGTGCCGCCGAGCACGAGCGCGCCCGACGAGTGCGGGAAGGCCACCTGGTGCTGCTTCGGATACTCCAGGCCGTAGGCGAAGAACGGCCCGACCGTCTGGCCGGGGGTGGGGCGGTGCGTCTTGGCGGGGATCACTCGTCGCCCTCCTGCTCGAAGTAGGTGGCATCCGGTCCGTCGACGACGATGTCGAAACGGTAGCCCGTCGCCCACTCGGGCGAGGTCAGCTCGTGGTCGTAGACGCCCACGAGGGCGTCGCGATCCTTCTGCCGGTGGATGGTGTTGTAGATCGGGTCGAGCGCGAACAGCGGGTCGCCCGGGAAGTACATCTGCGTGACGAGGCGCTGCGTGAACGAGGAGCCGAACACCGAGAAGTGGATGTGCGCGGGCCGCCAGGCGTTGCGGTGGTTCTTCCAGGGGTAGGGGCCGGGCTTGATCGTGGTGAAGCGGTACTCGCCGTTGTCGTTCGTGATCGCGCGACCCGCTCCCGTGAAGTTGGGGTCCAGGGGCGCGGGGTGCTGGTCGCGCTGGTGGATGTAGCGCCCGGCCGAGTTGGCCTGCCAGATCTCGATGAGCTGGTTCGCGACCGGCCGGCCCCACGAGTCGAGCAGGCGGCCCTGCACGCTCATGCGCTCCCCCAGCGGCTCGCCGGCGTGCTGCAGGGTGAGGTCGGACTCGATCGCGGCGACGTCGCGCTGGCCGAACGCCGGCGAGAACAGCTCGATCGTCTCGGGGTCGACGAGCTTGGGGTTCTTCGTCGGGTGCCGCAGCACGCTCGAGCGATAGGCGGGGAAGTCGTGCGCGGTGGCGGGAACGTGCTCGCCCGCCGCATCGAGCGCGTCGAGCTCGGCGTGACGCGCGCGGATCTCGGCGACGATCTCGGCCTGCGACGCCTGGTCGGGGGCGGCCAGCAGCGTCTCGGGCGCCGCGGCGGGAGTGTGGGACATGGGGTCTCCTTCGACGCCTCCATCGTCCGACACCGACGGACGGGATGCCAGAACGTTCCCGCTCAATGGGAGTCGTGGCATCCTGGGTCCGTGGCGAACTCCCCCTCCGGCGACTCGGTGACCGACCGCCTGGTGCGCATCCTCGAGACCTTCACCCCCACGCGCACCGCTCAGACGACCGCCGACATCGGACGACGCGCGGGCATGCCGAGCTCGTCGGCGCACCGCATCGTCAACGAACTGGTGAATGCAGGGCTTCTCGAGCGCGACGACGAGCGACGCGTGCGGGTGGGGATGCGGCTGTGGGAGTTGGCGACGCGGTCGTCGCACGCGCTGCGCCTGCGGCAGGCCGCACTGCCGTACATGGAGCGCGTGCAGCAGCGGGTGCGCGAGCACACGCAGCTCGCGATCCTCGAGCACGACGAGGCGCTGTTCCTCGAGCGCCTGAGCGCTCCCGACTCGGGCGCCAACATCACGCGCGTCGCGGGGCGCCTGCCGGTGCACGCCTCGTCGTCGGGCCTGGTGCTGCTCGCCTTCGCCCCGCACGACCTGCAGGAGCGGGTCCTCGCGGGACCCCTCGCGCGCGTGACCCCCGAGACGATCGTCGATCCGGCGACGCTTCGCCGCACGCTCGCCGAGATCCGCACGCTCGGCCGCGTGATCGCTCCCGGCTACGTCGACGAGGTGTCCACGGGTGTGGCCGTGCCCGTCCGCGACGAGACCGGCGCGGTGATCGCGGCCCTCTCGGTGGTGCTGCCGCGCGACGCCGAGACGCAGTTCGCCCTGGTGGAGCTGCACCGTTCCGCCCGCGACATCGAGCGCGCCCTCGGCTACCGCCGCTGACCCCCCGACCCTTTGTCGAGTGTCCAGGAAACGCCGTTACGCCCCGTGCCATAACGGCGTTTCTTGGACGCTCGACGGGTCGGAACCGGTGCATGCTGGACAGGACCTCGCGTCCCGTTCAATGAGAGAGGGGCGCGGCGCGGCGGGTCGGCGGGGGAGCATCGAGCACAGCCACCGTCGAAGGAGACGTCATGACCACCACCGTTCGCACTCGGGTCGCCATCGTCGGCGCCGGCCCCGCGGGGCTCCTGCTCTCGCACCTCCTCGAGGAGGCCGGTATCGAATCGGTCGTCATCGACCAGCGCTCGCGCGACGAGATCGAGAGCACCATCCGCGCCGGCATCCTCGAACAGGGCACCGTCGAACTGCTCGACACCATCGGCCCGGCCTCGCGCGCCCGCACCGTCGGCCATCGCCACGACGGCATCGAGCTGCGTTTCGAGGGCGAGGGCCACCGCATCGACTTCGCCGCGACGGTGGGCCGCGCCGTGTGGCTGTACCCGCAGCACGAGGTGCTGAAAGACCTCATCGCCGCGCGACTCGAGGCGGGGCAGGACCTCCGCTTCGGGGTCACCGCCGAGAGCGTCGAGAACGGCGACCGCCCGCGCGTCATCGCCCGTGACGCCGACGGTCAGCCGCTCGAGATCGAGGCGGAGTTCGTCGTCGGCTCCGACGGCTCGCGCAGCGTCGCCCGCGCCACGGTCACGGGGTCCAGCACCGGCGGCTACTTCCGCGAGTACCCCTTCGCCTGGTTCGGCATCTTGTGCGAGGCCCCGCCCTCGAGCGACGAGCTCATCTACAGCAACTCCCCCGACGGCTTCGCCCTGGTGAGTCAGCGCTCGGCGACCGTGCAGCGCATGTACTTCCAGTGCGACCCCGAGACCGACACCGCCGCCTACAGCGAGGAACAACTGTGGGACGAGCTGCAGAAGCGCGTGCCCGGCACCGAGCTGAAGCAGGGGCCGATCTTCCAACGCGATGTCCTGCGCTTCCGCAGCTTCGTCGCGCACGAGCTGCGCCGCGGACGGGTCGCCCTCGTCGGCGACGCCGCCCACACCGTCCCGCCGACCGGGGCGAAGGGCATGAACCTCGCGATCGCCGACGTCCGGCTCCTCGCCGCGGCCCTGCGCGAGCTGCTGCTCGTGGGCGACGAGCGCCTGCTGGACGCCTATCCCGACACGGCGAGCCGCCGCATCTGGAAGGCGCAGCACTTCTCGTGGTGGATGACGAGCCTGCTGCACGTGGCTCCGGATGCCAGCGACTTCGACCGCCGCCGCCAGCTCGGCGAGCTGCGCACGGTCGTGGAGTCGGCGCACGGCCGCGCCTACCTCGCCGAGGCCTACTGCGGCTGGCCCCTCGACGCCTGACCCGCGCCGCGTCGCCGCGCGAGGTCGAGTGTCCAGAACACGCCGCAACAGGGCGCCGCGCAACGGCGTGTCTTGGACACTCGACGCGGGATACCGGGGTCTCGCGGGCGAACGCCAAGCAGAGAGCGCGCGGCGAGGCGCGCGCTCAGTCCTTCGCGTCGGGTGCCTTCGGGAACGGACTCGGCACCACCGGCACCGTGCCGGTGTACCCCTCGCGCTCGGCGGCGAGCGCCGTGATGCGCTTGCGGCACGCGAACCACCCGATGACGATTCCTATGACCGCGACCACCGTCGCCACGAGCGTCGCCGGCGAGTCGACGAACACCAGCACGAGCACCCCCACGAGGAACACGAGGGTGACGTACCCCGTGTAGGGCGCACCGAAGAGGCGGAAGGAGGGGCGCTCGAGCTCGCCGCGGTCGGCGAGCTGCTTGAGTCGCATCTGGCAGATGATGATGGTCGCCCAGGTCACGAGGATGCCGACCGATGCGACGCTCAGCACGGTCTCGAACGCGTCCTCGGGGACGAAGAAGTTCAGCACCACGCCCAGCAGCGCCACGACCGCGGTGATCGCGATCCCGCCGTACGGCACCCCGGCCTTGTTCATGCGCGCGGCGAACTGCGGCGCCGAGCCCGCGATCGCCATCGACCGCAGGATGCGCCCGGTCGAGTACAGGCCCGCGTTCAGCGACGACAGCGCCGCCGTCAGCACGACCATGTTCATGATCACGTCGACGCCGGGCACCCCGATCGAGGCGAAGAACGTCACGAACGGGCTCTCGTCCTTGGAGTAGGCGGTGTACGGCAGCAGCAGCGCCAGCAGCAGCACCGAGCCGACGTAGAACACCGCCACGCGCAGCACGACGGAGTTGATCGCGCGCGGCATGACCTTCTCGGGGTTCTTCGTCTCGCCGGCCGCGGTCCCGATGAGCTCGATCGACGCGTAGGCGAAGACGACGCCCTGCATGAGCAGGATCGCGGGAAGGATGCCGTTGGGCAGGAATCCGCCGTTGTCGGCGATCAGCGAGAACCCGACGGGGGCACCCGTGGGCGTGCCGAAGATCACGAAGTAGATGCCGACGAGCAGGAACGACACGAGCGCGGCGACCTTGATGAGGGCGAACCAGAACTCCAGCTCGCCGAAGACCTTCACCGAGACGAGGTTCACCGCCAGCACGGTCACGAGCGCGACGAGCGCCCACACCCACTGCGGCACCGCGCCGATCCACGGCACGTACTTGCCGAAGAAGTTCATGTAGACCGCCGCGGCGGTGATGTCGACGATCGTCGTCATCGCCCAGTTGATCCAGTAGAACCACCCCGAGACGAACGCGGCCTTCTCGCCGAAGAACTCGCGGGCGTAGGAGACGAACGAACCCGAAGTCGGCCGGTGCAGGACGAGCTCGCCGAGCGCCCGCAGGATGAAGAACGCGAACACGCCGCACACCGCGTACGAGATGACGATCGCCGGACCCGCCTCGGCGAGGCGTCCGCCCGCGCCGAGGAAGAGACCGGTGCCGATGGCGCCGCCGATCGCGATCATCTGCACCTGACGCGAGGTCAGGCGCTTGTGATACCCGGCATCCTCGAGCTGCACGGTCGAGGTGTGGATCTGCTCGGCAGCGTCGCCGGGGCGCGGGGTGGAGTCGTTCACGTACCCATCATTCGGTTCACGAAGCGCCTGTCCAGCAAGCGCGCCGGGAACGCCTCAGGGATTCGCGGCGATCAGAGCCACTTCTTCACCTTGAATGTGAGCCAGAGCCCGGCCGAGACCGCCACCATGAGCGCGAGCGCCATCGGGTACCCGAACTGCCAGTCGAGCTCCGGCATGTTCTTGAAGTTCATGCCGTAGATCGCGCCGACGAGCGAGGGGCCGAAGAGGATCGCCGCCCACCCCGAGATCTTCTTCACCTGTTCGTTCTGTTCGAGGGAGGTCTCGGTCTGGCGCTGGGTCACGAGCGTCGCGTTGACCGTGAGGGCGTTGTCGAGGATCGCCCGCAGAGCGGTGAGCTTGTCGCACTGGCGGAGCACGTGGTCGAGCACGTCGCGCAGCGACCGCTGCAGCTCGATGTCGACCCCGTACTTGTCGGCCCCGCGGAGCAGGGCCTGCAGCATGTCGCGCAGCGGCTCCACCGCACGCTGGAAGTGGATCACCTCACGGGCGAGCTGGTAGATGCGCTGCGTCAGCTCCGCGCCGCCGACGCCGAAGAGCTGGTCCTCGATCTCGTCGACATCGTTCTGCAGCCCCCGCGCGACGGGGTCGTACTGGTCGACGACCTCGTCGAAGATCGCGTAGAGCACCGCCTCCGGGCCGCGGGCGAGGAGCTCGGGCTGACCTTCGAGCCGGTGTCGGACGCGCGCGAGGTCGGGCACCTCCGCGTGGCGCACGGTGACGACGTAGTCGTCGCCCACGAACACGTGGAGCTCGCCGAACTCGACGGTCTCGGTCTCGTCGATGTAGCGGGCCGGGCGCAGCACGGCGAAGAGGTTTCCCCCGTAGCGCTCGAGCTTCGCCCGCTGGTGCCCGGCGAGCGCGTCCTCGACGGCGAGCGGATGCAGAGAGAACTCCGCCGCGACCCGCGCGAGTTCCTCCGGCGAGGGGCGCAGGAGACCGATCCACGCCATCCCGCCGTGCGCCTCCATGTACTCGAACGTCTGGTCGAGGCTGGAGGGGTTCTCGATGCGATGGCCGTCGACGTACACGGCGCTGTCGATGATGGGCATGTCTCAGTTCTACGCCCGCCGGATGGACGGGGGATGACACCCGGCGGCGATCAGGGTTGGCGGGCGCCCTTGCTCATCACCTGGACGATGCCCGCCGCGATGAAGACGAAGCTCAGCAGCAGCGAGAGGATGTTGTTCACCAGGCTCGCGCCCTCGGTGATGTCGATGATCGCGAGCACGAGGTTGAACAGGCCGACGGCGATGAGAAGCCAGCCGAGGATGACGATGGTTTTCGCACGGTTCACAGCTGAACCATAGCGTCACCGCTCGCCCCACGGGAGGTGCGGGGCTAGTCCTTCTTCGGATCGTGACCCCAGTTCATCAGCGAGTAACGCCAATCGGTGTCGGTGACGTCGCCTTTCGGACGCTGGGCGCTGTGACGCTTCACATAGCCGACGACCTTGCGCATGTGCGCGACGTCGTCGTCGGTGAGGTCGGCCTTCTTCTTCTCGAGGATCCGCACGATGTGCCGTCCGCTCTCGTGGCCGGTCGACTCGCCGCCGCCCTTCTTCTGCCCCACGCTCTTCGACTCGTCGGTGTCCAGCCAGTCCGACAGCTCGCCGGCCGTCAGGTTGACCGCGTCCCCGAAGTCGGCCCGCGTCTGCTCGTCGTCGTCGCTCAGTTCGCTCATGAACCCATCGTCATCGGCATCCCCCGCCGTCCCGGCCCCCTTGCGCGACCGGGCCGCGCGTGGCATCCCGGCTCAGCCGACGGGTTCGCCGAACGGTTCCTCGGAATCGGACTCCGGATGCCGCGCCCCCGCCGTGCGGCGCGCGGCGGCCGTGACCGCGCCGATGCTGGCCGCGATGACCAGGGCGATTCCCCCGATCTCGAGCCACGACAGGTGCTGACCCAGGAGCAGGAACCCGGCGGCCGACGCCGTCGCCGGGCCCAGGCTCATGAGGATCGCGAACGCCGAGGCCGCAAGCCGCCGCAAGGCGATCAGTTCGAGGGCGTAGGGGACGGTGGACGACAGGAGGGCGACGGCCGCGCCCAGCGCGAGGATGTCGACGCGCAGGAGCACCTGCCCCGCTTGCCAGACGCCGAACGGCAGCGCGAGGAGCGCGCCGACCGTCATGGCGAGGGCGAGTCCGTCCAGGCGCGGGAAGGCCCGACCGACCCGGGCGGACGCGAGGATGTACAGGGCCCAGCTCACCGCCGCCCCGAGCGCGAACAGCACGCCGAGGGGATCGAGCCGGTCCCACCCGCCCGCTCCCAGAGCCACGACGCCGCCGAGGGCGAGCCCCGCCCAGAGCCATCGCGAGAGCCCCGTCGCCGTGAGGATCGAGAGGGCGAGCGGGCCCAGCACCTCGATGGTGACCGTGACGCCCAGCGGAAGCCTCTCCAGGGCGAGATAGAAGAGGCCGTTCATCGTGGCCAGGACGACACCGAAAGCCACCACCGATCGCCAGTCCGCCGCCGAATGACCCCGCACGCGCGGGCGTGCGATCGCCAGCAGGAGCAGCGCCGAGAACAGCAGGCGCAGCATCACGATGCCGAGCGGCCCCGTCTGCGGGAAGAGCATGACGGCAAACGACGCACCGACCTCTTGGCACGCGAGCCCGACGAGGACGAGCGCAGCCGCCGACCGGGGGCCGCCGGCCGCTCTCATCCGCGGGTCACGGGGTCGGCACGACGCAGATCGCGTTGCCGACCACGCTGTCGCGCATCTGCTCCGCCGTCCACGGCAGTCCGGCTTCCGGGGCGGTCTGTCCCGAGGCGGCGGGCGCCTTGGAGGCGATCGCCGCAAGCTCCCACGCCAGCCACGCGGCCGTCTTGGGGTTGCCCCCCGAGTTGTTCAGCACCACCGAGACCGTCATCCCGGTGCCGGGGTCGGCGAACGAACCGACCATGTACCCGGTCGTCGAGCCGAACTGTCCGATGAGCGAGCCGGCCTGGTAGGCACCCCCCGCCGCGGTGAACCAGGTGGGGTCGTCGGGGCTGACGGGCAGCGGCGACGCGAAGCGGTCGGTGCCGTCGGGCAGGAGGGAGCCGGCCGCGAGAGCCTGCGTGTACCGACCGAGGTCGGTGATGTCGGTCACGGCACCCGCCGCCGCCCCGCCGAAGCTGGAGGAGGTCACCGTGACGTCCTGCGGCCGATCGCAGGTCCACCCGCCCTCGGGCAGCTGCTGCGACCGGAAGCCCTCGAGGGCCGTCGACGACGGCGCGGCGGCGGCCGGTGCCGGCAGCGAGGTGGCCGACAGGCCGAGCGGTCCGGCGACGCGCTCACGGATGAGATCCGACAGGGACTCCCCCGTGACGCGCTCCACGGCGAGCCCGGCGATGAGGTAGTTGGTGTCCGAGTCCGAGAACGAGGCGCCGGGGGCGTTACGTCGCGGGCTCGAGATGCCGTACGCCAGGAGCTCCCGGGCGTTCCACGCCCGGTCGAGGTTGTTGCCCTCCACGCCCTGCAGCACCGACGAGTACGAACCGAGTCCGGACGTGCCGTCGCACAGCATCCGCAGGGTGATGTCCTCGTAGCCGGGGAGATTGCTGACCCACGTCGTCACGCTGTCGTCGAGCGAGAGGGCGCCGTCGGCCGCGAGGCCGTACAGCACGTCGCACGTCATGGCACCGGTGACGTCGGCGGCACGGAACCCGAGATCCGCGGTGACGTCGGCCCCACCGGCCCCCTGGGTCCCCACGCCCGACACCCACGTGCCGCTCCACGGGACCCACACGCCGACGATGGCGCCGGACGATCCCGTGGCGGCCATGGCGGTGGTGACCGCATCGCGCAGCTCGGTGACCGTCTGGTCGTCGAGCGGCGCGTCGACCTGCGCGGGGACGTCGATCGACACCGTGCCCTCCGGGGTGCAGCCGCTCAGGATGACCGCCAGGACACCCGCGCCGGCGATCACGGTCGCCGCAGCTCGACGCCATGTCCCCATACCGAACCCCCTGGAATCCGCACACGACGAATGGCGCGGTCCCCAGAATTCAAACACACGCCGCCCGCCCGTTTTTGACGCTTGCGCGCAGACGGAGTCACGTCTGCATCACATCTCGTATCGCCGTGCGCGGGCTCCTCTTTCTTCCGTCGCGCGGAGCGAAGACATAGCGAATCGGGGGTTAGGTTGCCCTAACTCCGTGCGTATGATGGCCCCATGAACGCCGTCGTCCCGTTCTCCGCCGCCCTGCGCGAGCGTTCCAGCAGCGCGCACTCCACCGCCGAGTGCGACGGCTTCATGGCGGATCTCATCAGCGGGGCGGGTACGCGTGACGACTACATCGCTCTGGTGGTGCAGCACTGGTTCATCTATGAGGCCCTCGAGGCGGCGACCGAGCGGATGCGCAACGACCCGGTGGCGTCGGTGTTCATCAGCGACAAGCTGACGCGCCTTCCCGCGCTGGAGGCCGATCTGGAGTTTCTGATCGGGGCGGAGTGGCGCCAGCGGATCGCTCCGCTTCCCACGACGCAGGCGTACGTGTCGCGGATCCGCCGCGTCGCGGCGACGTGGCCGGGTGGTTTCGTCGCGCACCACTACACCCGCTATCTCGGCGACCTGTCGGGGGGCATCTTCATCGGGCGGCTGATGCAGCGGCGGTTCGGGTTCGACACGAACGGGATCGGGTTCTACCTGTTCGGTGACATCGCCGACCCGAAGGCGTTCAAGAACGTGTACCGGGAGCAGTTGGATGCCGCCCCGTGGGACGACGAGGAGAAGGCCCGCGTCATCGACGAGGTGCTCGTGGCCTACCGCTTCAACACCGAGCTGTTCGAAGACCTCGCCCGGGCCAAAGCCGCTCAGGTGGCCTGAGCCGCCGCACCCGCGACGTCGGCCTGCCGGCCGAGCCACGCCTGCTTCATGAAGCGGCGGACGTCTTCGTCGACGCGGATGTCGCCGGGTCGCAACGGGCGCGAGAGGTAGAGCCCGTCGAGCGAGGTGAGCCGGCTGAGCGCGACGTAGGTCTGCCCCGGCGCGAAGGCTCCGGCGCCGAGGTCGACGACGGCGCGGTCGTAGGTCTTCCCCTGCGACTTGTGGATCGTCACGGCCCAGGCGAGACGGAGGGGGAACTGGGTGAATTCCGCGACGATCTCGCGCGAGAGGTTCTTCGTGCCCGGGTCGTACGCGTAGCGATACCTCTCCCACACCGCGGGCTCGACGTCGTGCTCGACGCCGTCGACCTCGACGCGCACGCTGTCGCCCGCGATGCGGGTCACGGTGCCGATCGTTCCGTTGACCCAACGCGGCGCCTCACCGAACTGCGCTCCGTCGTTGCGCAGGAACATCACCTGCGCCCCCACCTTGAGCGTGAGCTCCATCTCGGCCGGATAGTTGGCCTCCCCGCGGCCGAAGTCGCCCGAGATCTCGGCATTGGCCGTCTGCGTGCGACCGATCAGCTCGTCCAGGTGTCGACGGTTGATGCTGTTGACCCGGTCGTTGCGGGTGGCGAGCGTGATGATGGGGTGCTCGCCGTCGGCCGGGTGCGGCGGCGTACGGGCCCCGGCGCCGTTCAGGATGCCGGCCATCTCGGCCGTCACGCGCCCGTAGCGGACCGCGTTGAGGAGCGTCTTGAACCCCGGGTCGGACTGCCGGTGGATCTCGACGAGCTCGTTGACGTGCAGGTCGGCGCCGTGGCGGCCGATGTCGATGAGCCCGTCCGTCGCCGCCTCGCCCGACCACACCTTCGCGTCGAAGAACCAGAACGAGCGGTAATGGTCGCGGATGTAGCGCGCTTCGTCGCCGCGGGGAGGGACGGGGGCGAGCTGATACGGGTCGCCGAACATGACGATCTGCGTGCCGCCGAACGGCTCGGCGCGCCGGCCCCGCGCCTGGCGGAGCGAACGGTCGATGGCATCCATGAGGTCGGCGTTGACCATCGAGATCTCGTCGATCACGAGGGTGTCGATCGCGTTGAGGATCTTGCGGGTGGCGTCGTTCTGATCGATGTCGCCGTTGGCGATGAGGCCGATCGGAAGCCGGAACAGCGAGTGGATCGTCTGCCCCTCGACGTTCAGCGCTGCCACGCCCGTCGGCGCGCACACCGCGATCTGCTTCTTGGTGTTCCAGGCGAGGTGCTGCAGGAGCGTCGACTTCCCCGTCCCGGCGCGGCCCGTCACGAACACGTGCTCCCGCGTGTCTTCGATCAGCCGGAACAGCGCCTGCTGCTCGGCGGAAAGAGGCGGGGTGGTCATCGATTCATGCTAGTTCGCGACGCCCTCCCGGGGCGGCTCGGTGTGGACGAGCAGCCACCGCGCCTCCCCGGAGAGCACGTCGGCGACATGGCTGCGGAACCGGTGGCACTGCGTGATGTCGTGCGAGCGGCACCGGAGGGCGTGCTCGGTCATCGCGCGGGCCTGCGCGATGTCGGCCGCCCGACGCTCGAGCTCGGCGATGTGCCCCTCGAGCACGCGATGCCGATCGGGGGCGCCCTCGTCGAGCAGCACGCGGATCTGCTCGAGCGAGAGGCCCGCGGCCTTGTTCCGCAGGATGACGGCGATGCGCACGCTGTCGTCGTCCGTGAAGCGGCGTCGCCCGGCGGCATCGCGTTCCGGATGCAACAGCCCTTCGTCCTCCCAGTACCGCAGCACGTGCGTCTCGAGCCCGAACTGGACCGCCGCATCCCCGATTGACTTCATGTCGACATGAAGTCACACGATGGACTCGAACGCAAGCGAAGGAGTTCCCCATGTACGACGCGATCATCATCGGCGGCGGCCCCGCCGGCCTGCAGGCGGCCCTCACCCTCGGGCGCATGCACCGGCGCACGCTGCTGCTCGACTCGGGCGCCTACCGCAACGGCACGGTCCCGCACGCGCACAACCTGCTCACGAATGACGGCCGCGATCCCGCCGAGCTCCGCCGCCTCGCGCGCGCCGAGATCGCCGCGTACGACACGGTGGAGATCCGGGATGCCGCCGTCGACGCGGTCGCATCGATCGACGACGCCCTGGTGGTCACGGTGGCCGGAGAACCCGTGCGCTCCACCGCGGTGATCCTCGCCACCGGACTCGCGGACGAGCTGCCACCCATTCCGGGGCTCGCCGCGCACTGGGGCGACCGGGTCGCCAACTGCCCGTTCTGCCACGGGCACGAGTTCGCCCGGCAACGGGTCGCCGTGCTGAACGCCACCGCGCACGCCGCGATGCTGGCCGCGATGCTCGAGCCGGTGGCATCCGAGGTCGTCGTGATCGATCCGGCGCGCGTGCGCGAGGTGGGCGAGTCACCGGCCGGCCTGCGGCTGCACCTCGACGACGGCACCACCGACGACGTGGCGGGGGCCTTCATCGCACCCACCTCCACGCAGCGCGCGCCCTTCGCCGACCAGCTCGGCCTCGAGCGGCAGGAGTCGGGCGCCGTCCGTGTCGACCCGTTCGGACGTACGAGCGTCGAGGGCGTCTACGCCGTCGGCGACATGGCGCAGCCCCATCACTTCCCGGGGCCTATGGCCTCGCTGGCGAATGCGATCGCCGCGGGGCAGCTCGCCGCCGTCGCCGTCGTGCAGCGCGCCGTTCAGGCGGCGTAGACCTTCCGGATCGGTTCATCGACGACCCAGCGCGTCCGGGCGCCGGCGAAGAGGCGGACCACCGTTCCCGCCTCGAGGTCGATCGCCGGCGCCGCCGGGGCGAGGAACTCCACGCGTCCGCGCCCGGCGAGGACCACGAACACCTCGTCGACCTCGACATCGGTGACCACTCCGCGCGTGATCTCCCAGACGCCGAAGCGCACCGCCCCGAGGCGACCGACTTCCACCGAGCCAGCCGTCGGAGCCCCCGACACGACGTCATCGACGGGCAGAGCCGCGCGGGGCACCGCGAGGGAGGCGTCCGCCCAGACCTCACCACCGCTCACGAGTCGAACCCCATACCGACGGCATCCATCGTCCGCAGCAGGAGGTTGCGCCGACCGCGATCGTGGTCGGCGCGGTCGAGCGACCACTTCGTCGCGGCGATGCCGACGGATGCCGCAGGCTCGGGCGGGAACGGGATCGGCTTGCGCCGCACCATCTCGAGGGCGGTTCGCTCGGTGTCCTCCCCCGACAGCAGGTCGAGCATGACGTCGGCCGCGAAGCGGGTCGCCGCCACACCGAGGCCGGTGAACCCGGCACTGTAGGCCACCCGCCCCCCTCGAGCCGTGCCGAAGTACGCGCAGAAGCGCGAGCAGGTGTCGATGGCGCCCGCCCAGCGGTGGGTGAATCGCACGTCGGCGAGCTGCGGGAAAGTCGTGAAGAAGTGCGAGGCCAGACGTTCGAACGATGTCGCGCGGTCTTCGTAACGGGCCCTCACCCGGCCCCCGGGGTGATACACGGCGTCATAGCCGCCGAAGACGATCCGATCGTCTGCCGTGCGCCGGTAGTAGTGGAACTGATTGGCCAGATCGGCGATGCCCTGCCGTCCGTCCCAGCCGATCCGGGCGAGCTGCTCCGCGGAGAGAGGCTCGGTGGCCAGCACGTAGTCGTAGACGGGGACCGTCAGCAACCGGGTCCGCCGGATCAGCGACGGGAAGACGTTCGTGGCGATCGCGACGCGGTCGGCGCGGATCCGCGCGTCGTCGGTCCGAACGTCGATGCCGGCTCCCTCGCGGCGCACGGCACGCACCGGGGTGCGCTCGAAGATCTCCACGCCGAGTTCCGTCGCGAGCCGCGCGAGTTCCAGGGCCAGCTTGGCGGGATGCACGAGCACGTTTCCGCGCTGATCCCACGAGGCGGCGAGGTAGGTCGGAGACGCGACCTGCGCCCGCAGCTCCTCGCCCTCGAGATACACGTGGTCGGCATCGGCGGGCTCGTCGCGGACCCAGGGGATCTGGTGGGGCTCGACGGCGACCTTGAGCACCCCCGTCTCCTCGAGGTCGACGTCGAGGCCGTGTCGGCGCACCGTGTCGATGATCCCCGCGAGATTGTCGTCTCCGAGCCGGTCGAGCGTCGCCATCTCGTCGGGCCATCGGCTCACACCGTTCTGCCGGCCGTGGGTCAGACTCGCCTCGCAGAATCCGCCGTTGCGTCCGGAGGCCGCCCAGCCGATCCGGTTGGCCTCGAGGAGCACGACGCGAGCGGCCGGGTCGCGCTCCTTGGCCCGGATCGCGGTCCACAGCCCGTTGTATCCCCCGCCGACGACGACGAGATCGGCACGCAGGTCGTCCGCGAGGGGGGGATGCTGCGGGCGCGCCACGTCGTCGAGCCAGAATGCCTCCCGTCGCGATCCGGCCAGCGACCGCCGCACCTGCGCGGGGTCGGTCCGTTGCCGTTCGAAGACCGTGGTGCCCATTGGCGCTCCCATTCGTCAGAATCCCGGGTTGTACGTGACCGGAATGTTAAATATCCTGCGACGTACTTGCAAGTTACGCAATCCTGAGCGAACAATGCTGTTCATTCAGCCGCCACGAAGGCGGCCTGTGAGGATCGATCATGAACCGTGCCGCCGCGAGCCCCTGGCCGCCGCTGCTCGTCGCCGTGGCCCTGGAGGTCACCGCGACCCTGTCGCTGCGCGCCGCCGAGGGCCTGACGCACCCCGCGTGGCTGATCCTCGTCGTCGCCGGGTACGCCGGTTCGCTGGCGCTGCTGGCCGTCGTGCTCGACCGCGGGATGCCGGTCGGAGTCGCGTACGGCATCTGGTCGGCGATCGGCGTCGCGGTCACGGCGACGCTCGGGGCCGTCGTGTTCGGCGAGCACCTCGGCACGGTCGGCATCGCCGGCATCGCCGCGATCATCGTGGGTGTCCTCCTGGTCGAGTTCGGCCATCGGAGCCCGTCCGCGGCCCGTTCACGAGAGCGGGGTCGCGCGTGAGCGTCATCCTGCTCGGACTCGCGATCGCCTGCGAGGTGACCGCGACGCTGTCGCTGCGCGCGTCGGAAGGCCTACGCCGCCGACGGTGGATCGCCCCCGTCGTCGTCGGATACGTGGCGGCGTTCAGTCTTCTGGGCGCGGTGCTGGCTCTCGGGATGCCGGTCGCCGTGGCCTACGCCACGTGGGCGTCGATCGGAGTCGCTGCGACCGCCGTGCTCGGTCGTGTCCTCTTCCACGATCACCTGTCGGCGATGAGCGCCGTCGGCATCGTCGTCATCGTCGGCGGAGTCCTTCTGGTCGAGACCGGCTCCGCCCACCCCTGACCCTCTGCACCACCCGCCATCCGCAAAGGAGACCCGCCATGTCCATCGAAGAGAAGCCTCCCCTGGTGGAGGAGAAGCTGCCCCGCAAGCTGCGGTGGTACGACGCCTTCGCCATGTCGATGACGATGCCCGCCGCCCTCTTCGCCACCCTCGGGGCCTCGATCGCGGGGCTCGGCGGGTGGGGCGCCGCCGCGCTCTGGGCGATCTCGATGATCATCGCCCTGGGCGTCAACTGGATCTACATCGAGCTGTCGACGATGTTCCCCGAGTCGTCGGGCGGGATCGCCGGCTTCGCCGCGGAAGCGTGGAAGAGCCGTGCGCCGTGGCTCGCCCCGGTGGCCGGCGTGGGCTACTGGCTCCCGTGGGGGTCGAACCTCGCCACGTACGGCGCCCTCACGGGCCTGCTCATCCAGTCGCAGTGGTTCCCCGACCAGACGTGGACCTGGAGCTGGGGGCCGATACACCTGAGCTTCCCCATCGTGGTCGGGCTCATCGTCATCTTCGTGCTCTACGGCATCAACGCGGTGGGCGTGCGGGTGACCATGACGTTCGTCTACATCACCGCCGGCATCCTGATGGTCCCCCTGGTGGTCTTCATCGTCCTCCCGCTGCTCAGCGGCACCTGGCAGCCCCAGGAGCTGACGTGGGGCATCCAGGGCTGGGAGGGTCTGCACACGGCGATCGTGTGGTTGTACGTGATGGCGTGGACGACCCTGGGGGTCGAAGTCTGCACCACCTTCGCCTCGGAGTACCGCGACCCGGTGAGGGACACCGCGCGCGCGATCCGCGCCGCTGCGCTCTTCTGCCTCGGCGTCTTCATCATCGTTCCGATCACCCTGGGCGGCTTCGCCGGGGAGGCGGCCATCGCAGAGAACCCCTCGACCTTCTTCGTCGAGAGCTTCGCGCAGCTGGTCGGCTCCGAGATGGGCGCACAGATCATGGTGCTCTGCCTCATCGCCTCGCTCGTCCTGGTGATGCTCACCTCGGTCGCGGACTCCTCCCGCGTGCTGTTCAACATGGGCAAGGAGGGTGTGACCGTCCGCGCCGTCGGCAAGCTCAACAGCCGTGGCATCCCGATCCGCGCCCTGAACGTGATGCTCGTGCTCAACATCGTGCTTCTGGTGGTTCTGCAACAGCCCCTCGCGATCATCGTCACCGGCAACCTGGGCTACGTCCTCACGCACGTGCTCGCGGTGGCGGGCTTCGCGCTGCTGCGCAAAGACCGTCCGGATGCCGCCCGCCCGATCCGGCTCCCCCGGATCTTCGTCCCGCTCTCGATCGTTCTGGCGGTCCTGCTGGCGGTGATCCTCGTCGTCGGAGCGACCGGCTTCTCGATCACCGGGTACGGCGGCATCCTCGAACTCAGCATCGCGCTGGGCATCCTCGCCCTCGGGGTCGTGATCTGGCTGTTCGTCCAAGCCGCCGATCGCCGCCGCCCCGTCCGCTGACCACAGCCCCCTCCCCACTCGAAACGGAAAGAACCATGACCCACGACATCCACGCCAGCGCCGAGGGCATCGCGATCCCGCAGACCCGGTTGTTCATCGGGGGCGACTACGTCGACGCCGCCTCGGGCCGCACGGCCGAGGTCGTCAGCCCCGTCACGGGTGCAACGATCGCCTCGGTCGCCGTGCCGGGAAAGGAGGACCTCGACCGCGCCGTGCGTCTCGCGCGCGACGCGCAGGCCTCCTGGCGCCGGGTCGGCGTGTGGCAGCGCGCCGAGATCCTCCACCGCGTCGGCGACCTGATCAGCGAGCGCCGCGAGGAACTGTCCCGGCTGCTCACCCTCGAGCAGGGCAAGCCTCTCTCGGAGTCCTACGCCGACATCGATGAAACCGCCAAGCTGTTCCACCTGCACTCGGAGGACGCCATCCGGCTGCACGGCGAGACCCTGCCCTCCAACGACGTGAACAAGCGGATGTGGACCTTCTACGACGCCGTCGGCACCTGGGGCATCGTCATCCCGTGGAACTTCCCCGTGCTGATGTTCGCCGAGTTCGTCGCCCCGGGCCTGGCCACCGGCAACGCGGTCGTGGTCAAGCCCCCGACCCACACCCCGCTGACGCTGCTGGCGACGGTGGACGTGCTGCGCGAAGCGGGCGTCCCCGACGGTCTCGTGTCGATCCTCCCGGGCGAGGGCTCATTCGGTGCGGATCTCGTCACCCACCCCGGCATCGATGCCATCGGATTCATCGGATCGTCCGCGACCGCGGAGAAGATCGTGCGGACGGCGGGCCTGAAGCGCGCCATCATCGAGGCCTCCGGCAACGGCCCGGTCATCGTTCTGGCCGACGCCGACGTCGAGGCGGCGGCCCGCGCGGCCGTGCGCGGGGCGTACTACAACGCCGGACAGGTGTGCTGCGCCACCGGTCGCGTCCTCGTGCACAGTGCCGTCCGAGAGGAGTTCGCGGCGGCGGCGCGGACGGCCGCCGCGGAGGCGGTGCTGGGCAACCCCTTCGATCTGGCCACGACGCTCGGTCCGATGAACAACGCCCTCACGGCCGCCAAGGTGGACGCGCACCTGGCCGAGGCCCGCGACCGCGGCTTCGAGGTCATCCTGGGTGGCAACCGCGCCCCCGGCTACCCGACCGATCTGTACTACGAATTCACGGTGGTCGACCGCGTCGCCCCCGACAGTCTCCTGAGCACCGCCGAGACCTTCGGTCCGGTGCTGCCCATCGTGTCCGCCGACAGCGACGAGGAACTGCTGCGGCTCGCGAACGAAGACGCCCTCGGTCTCCAGGGAGCGGTGTTCACCCGCAGCATCGGTGCGGCCTATCACTTCGTGGAGAACCTCCGCACCGGCCAGGTCATCGTCAACGACAGCAACGGGTTCTGGGACATCAACATGCCGTTCGGCGGCGTGGGCGGCAAGCGCACGGGCTGGGGCCGCATCGGCGGTCGGCACACCCTGATCGACATGAGCGATCTGCGCACCGGCGTCCTCGACCTGCGCTGACGACTGGAGCCGACGACCCGCGATGGATACGCTGAACCGAATGGACGATGCGGCGAACCTCGACGATCTCGATCGCAAGATCATCGCTGCGCTGCAGGCCGACGGGCGCCGCCCGTTCACCAGCCTGGCGCAGGAGTTCGGGGTCCCGGTCTCGTCCGTGCGGTATCGCGCCAAGCGGCTCGAAGACGACGGCATCCTGCAGATCGTCGGCATCGCCAACCCCCTCGCCATCGGATTCGACCGGATGGCGATGATGGGCGTTCGGGTTCAGCCCGGCGCGGCGAGAGCGGTGTGCGCCGCTCTCGCCGCGCTTCCCGAGACGAGTTACGTCGTCACGACCTCGGGACGATTCGACGTCCTCGTCGAGGTGATCTGTCGCGACGTCGCTCACTTCGCCGACGTCCTCGACAACAGCATCGGCTCGATTCCCGGCGTCGTCTCCACCGAGTCGTTCTTCGTGCTCGAGGTGGCCAAGCTCGCCTACGGATGGGGCGTACCGGGCGTCGAGTACGTCCCGTCGTAGAGGTCCCGGGGCGGCATATGCCGTGTCGTTCCGGTCGATTTCTTAGACTGGGTCCGTGCAGGCGACGGACGGGGGCCCGGCAGCACCCGCGGGTGCTGCCACGTCGCGCTCGCGCCACCTCGCGCGCGACCTGACGATCCTGGGCATCGTAGGGCTCCTGCTCATCGCCGCGCTCGGTGCGGGAGCGGCCTCGGCCTACCGCGAGTTCTACAGCGCCCGCGCGTTCGTCCTGCACTACATCGAACTCCTCCAAGACCACCGCGCGGCCGAGGCGCTGGCCGTTCCGGGGGTCGCCGTCGACGCCACCGAGCTTGAGGCGGCCGGGCTCCCCTCCACCGCCTCCGAGGCGCTGCTGCGCCCCGACGCGCTCAGCACGCTCTCGGATGCCGAGATCGTCGACGAGACGGTGGACGGCGACATCACGCGGATCAGCGTGTCCTACCGGGCCGGCTCGTACGAGGGTCGCACGACCTTCGCCGTCCGCCGCGACGGAGCGGGGAGCCTGCTCCCGCGCTGGCGTTTCGCCACGAGCCCCCTCGCGGTCGTCGACCTGTCGGTGCGCGGGTCGATGAGCTTCTCGGTCAACGGTTTCGAGGTCGACAAGCGGCAGGTCTCGGTCGACGAGGCGGATGCCGATCCCTCCGCCGCCCTTCCGCTCCTGGTCTTCTCACCGGGCCTGTACTCCGTGGCGGTCGGCACGCCGATCTCGGCGACGCCCGGCGTGGCGGTCCTCGCGGACGCCCCGCTCCGGGGCATCCCGGTCGAGGTCCAGGCCGAGCCGACGGAGGAGTTCATCTCGGTCGTGCAGCAGCGGGTGGAAGACTTCCTCACCTCGTGCGCGGAGCAGCGGGTGCTCCAGCCGACGGGGTGCCCGTTCGGGTACACCGTCCGCAACCGCATCGACGGCTCCCCGTCGTGGTCGATCGTCCAGCAGCCGACGGTGACCGTGGTGCCCGACGGCGACGGGTGGAGGATCCCCTCGACGGACGCGGTCGCGCACATCGACGTCGACATCCGCTCGATCTTCGACGGTTCCCTCCGCGATGTCGACGAGGACGTGCCGTTCACGGTCGACGGTCAGATCACGGTGCTGCCCGACGGCACGGCATCCATCCTGGTCAGCGGCGGGGCGGACTGACGTCGAGCGCCTCAGCCGCGGCGCGCGGCGTCGCGCTCGGCCACCCGCGCATCGCGGGCGGCCAACCGCGCCAGCTCGTCGTTGTACGCGTCGAGTTCGAGGTCACCGACCCGGTCCACGTGCCGGTCGCGACGACGCTGTTGACGCTCATCGCTCCGGCTCCACTGGATCGCCACCGTGATCGCGAGGATCAGGGTCGGGATCTCCCCGACCGACCACGCGACGCCGCCGCCGACGTACTGGTCTTCCAGCGGGGTCGCCCCCCATGTGCGCCCCATCGCGCCGAACCACTCGGACACCATGAGTCCGGAGTTCATCATGATCGCGATGCCGAAGAACGCGTGCATGGCCATGACCGCGATGAGCACCAGCAGACGCATCGGGTACGGCAGGCGGTACGGCACGGGGTCGATGCCGATGAGGCTGAGCACGAACAGGTACCCCGTGAGGAGGAAGTGCGCGACCATCCAGATGTGACCGATGTGGTCGTAGAGCGACCACCTGAACAGGTCGGTGTAGTAGAACGCCCACAGCGAGCCGATGAACAGCCCGGCGGCCACGTACGGGTTCGTGAGGACCTTCGCGACCGGGTTGTGCACGGCCCAGAGGATCCACTCGCGGCCCCCGCGCGTGCCGTCGTCGCGCTTGCGGATGGCACGCGCGGCCAGGCTCACGGGAGCGCCCGAGACCAGCAGGAGCGGAATCGCCATCGACAGCAGCATGTGCCCGACCATGTGCATGCTGAAGAGGTAGTCCTGGTAGACGTTGATCGGCCCGGACGTCACCCAGAACACGCCCAGCAGACCCGCGCACCACAGCACCGTGCGGTAGATCGGCCACGAGTCGCCCCGGCGGTGCAGGCGCCACACGCCGGCGAGGTAGAAGAAGAGCCCGAACGCGACGACGACGGCCCACAGCAGGTCGATGTCCCAGCTGGTGAACCATCGCTCGACGGTCAGCTCCGGCGGTAGCGGCGCGCCCGTGAGCACCTCGGCCGGCGTCTGTCCCACCAGGCGCGGGCCGATCGGCGGAGGGGTGCGGGCGAGGGCCGCGGCCGTGCCGCTGGCGACGCCCATGAACACCAGCTCGAGCACGATGACGGTCCAGAAGCGTCGCGAGCCCGGCTCGTCGCCCATGCGGGAGATCAGGCGCCGGCGGTACCAGGCCCCCAGCACGCCCATCGCGACCAGGGCGACGACCTTGACGAGCACCAGGATGCCGTAGGGCGAGAGCAGGTTCTCGAACCCGAGCAGTCCGATCGACGCGCGCACGGTGCCCGAGACGGCGACGACGAGGAACGCCGCGAGAGCGATCGAGGAGTAGCGCAGGAGGGTCGTCTGCAGCTCCGACCGCGACATCGCGGGGCGGATGACGACGAGGAGGACGAGCCCGCCCAGCCATACCGCCGCGGCCACGATGTGCAGCACGAGCGCGGTGACGGCGGCCGTGTGACTCGCCTCGTCGCCGGCGTGACCCTGGGTGCCCATGGGGATGAGGGCGGCGAGGGCGAGGATCGCGACCAGCAACGTGGGCACCCAGGAGCGCACGGCGAAGGTGAGCACCGTGAGCACGGCACCGGCGATGGTGGTCATCAGCCACGCCGGGCCGATCTCGCTCTCGACGAGGAAGCGTCCGAGTTGCTGCCCGAAGAGGGGGTCGAGCGTCGGCTTCGCGTTGATGATGTTGAGGAACGTCAGGTACCCGGTCGTCGCCGAGGCCACCGTGAAGATCGCGGCGCCGATCGAGGCGGTGTCGAGGGCGAGCTCGAAGGGCCGCTCCCCCGCCTTGAGGGCGAACAGCGCCAGCACGAGGGAGCCGACCATCGTCGCGGCGGACAGGTTCACGACGAGGGTCGCGATCGGCAGGCCCCACCGCACCACGGGACCGGGGTCGGCCAGCAATGCCTCCGCGGCGCCGCCTCCGTACGCCAGGCCCGCGACGACGGCGATCAGCGAGACCGCGACGAGGATGACGGGTCCCGCCACGCGGAGGGCACGGGCGTTCACCCTCCCAGACTACGTCGGGGAACAGAGAGGGGGATGCCGTGGCATCCCCCTCTCTTCGGTACGGCGTCGTCTTACTTGACGGCGGCCTTCAGCTTCGAGCCCGCGGTGACCTTGACGCGCTTGCCGGCGGGGATCGAGATCTCCTCGCCCGTCTGCGGGTTGCGGCCCGTACGAGCCGACGTCGCGACCTGCTCGAAGGCGATCCAGCCGGGGATCGACACCTTGCTGCCCTTGGCGACCGCCTCGGAGACGGTGGAGAAGAGGGAGTCGAGCACGCCCGACACGGCGGACTGGCTCTGCCCGGTCGCGCTGGCGATGCTCGCGACGAGCTCGGTCTTGGTGATGGACTTGTCGGCCATGTGGTTGTCCTCCAGGCGACGCTGATGTCGCCTCTCGTTACATCGGACGAGGAGGAATTCTCCTCGGTGGTCGGGAGACCGCCTCGACAGTATCAACCGAACCGCGGAATTCCGGGGATTTTGAGGGATTTCATCCCCGAACGGCCCGCGTGTCGTGTCGGAGCGGGCAATGTGGTGCGCTCGGCGTGACGACGGGACCGACCGGGCGGCGGGATGAACGACGGAGGGCGGGGGCTCCTCAGGGAACCCCCGCCCTCCGGACGGTGTCTGGTGCTTACCAGGACGACTTGGTCACACCGGGCAGCTCGCCACGGTGGGCCATGTCGCGGAAGCGGACGCGCGAGACGCCGAACTTCGTCAGCACGCCACGCGGGCGGCCGTCGATGACGTCGCGGCTGCGCACGCGCGCGGGCGACGCGTTGCGGGGGAGCTTCTGCAGACCCACGCGGGCGGCCTCGCGGGCCTCGTCGGTCGCGTTGGGGTCGACCAGGGTCTTCTTCAGCTCGGCGCGCTTCGCGGCGTAGCGCTCGACGACGACCTTGCGCTGCTCGTTGCGCGCGATCTTGCTCTTCTTAGCCATGTGCTTAGCGCTCCTCTCGGAAGTCGACGTGCTTGCGGACCACGGGGTCGTACTTCTTCAGCACGATGCGGTCGGGGTTGTTGCGGCGGTTCTTGCGCGTCACGTAGGTGTACCCCGTGCCGGCGGTCGAACGCAGCTTGATGATCGGACGAACGTCCTGAGCCTTCTTCGCCATTACAGCTTCACGCCCTTCGCCTGCAGGTCACGCACGACGGCTTCGATACCGCGCGCGTCGATGACCTTGATGCCCTTCGCCGAAACGTTGAGCTTGATGTTGCGACCCAGCGACGGAACGAAGTAGGTCTTCTTCTGCACGTTCGGGTCGAAGCGGCGCTTCGTCCGGCGGTGCGAGTGCGAGATGTTGTGACCGAAGCCGGGAACCGCTCCAGTCACCTGGCACACTGCTGCCATGGTGATGTCTCCTTCTGTACCGTGACACCGGACGGTGCCACCCAAGATCCCTTGTCTGCACCCCGTCTGAGCACGGCCGTAGACCGGAATCAGGAGGAGGGATGCGAACTGCGTGCTGGAGTGCGCGCAGACAAGGGGTCAGTCTAGCACGGACGGCGTGTCGCCTTGACGAGCGGCTGCTTCCGCGGCTCCGCGCCCCCAGCGGAACGCCGAGACCGTGGCATCCCCCTCGATCCAGAAACGCCAGGGGAACGCGTCGGTCCCCGCGACGCCGGCGACGCCCACGCGCGGCCCGGTCGCGATCGTGACGGGCGGTTCGTCGGGCAGGAGCAGTCGCGCTCGCGCGCCGGCGCGCTCCCGGCCGGTCACCGCGTCGATCCCGTCGTGCTGCGGATGCCGCAGTCCCACCGCGTCGCCGAGGCGACCCGGTCCGCGCGCGAGGTCGCGGGGTGCGCGCACCGCGCCGCGTCGCTCGAGGCGCCGCCGCTCGGCGACCGCGGCCCCCTCGACCACCTCGCCCCCGCGCAGCAGCACCCCGCCGGCGACGCCGTCGGGACCGCACACCACGTTCACGCACGAGTGGATGCCGTGGCTCAGGTAGACGTACAGGTGGCCGGGCTCACCCCACATCGTGGCGTTGCGCGCCGTCGGCCCCGACCGCGCGTGCGAGCCCGGGTCGGGCCGGTCACCGGTGCCGAGCCCGTGGTACGCCTCGACCTCCGTGAGACGCACCGCGACCGTCTCGCCCGCGACCTCGGTCTCGAGCACGGCACCGAGCAGGAGCGGCGCGACCTCCACGGGCAGGCCGGTCAGATCACTCCGTGTGGCGGCGCGCGTCATCCCGGGGGCACCTGGCACCAAGAGAGGTCGAAGCCCTGCAGCGCGACGAGCTGCTCGCCGGTGTCGATGTCGACGAGATGCGTCAGCAGCTTCCCGGGGAGAGGGAGCTGATACCTGTCGAAGGGGTTGTCCACCGCCTTCGGCGCCACGAGGACGGCGGCGTACCGCCCGCTCGGGGAGACACAGGTCTGGAGCACCGTGTCGGTCCCGGGGACGTCGAGGAGCTGTCGCACCGCACCGTCGGTGTCGACGTGGCCGACGATGGTCGAGCGGTAGGCGCCGTCTTCGCCGATGTCCGCGAACGATCGCACGGTTCCGGCCCCGGCCCCGGGCACGGGTGTCGCGCGTCCGGGGGAGCCGGGCGGATCAACGGGGGCCGCGAGCGCCTGCTCGGACCCGTCGGTGAGGTCGATCTCCCGCACCCCCTCGAGGCGCTCCACGATCGCGACCGACGAGCCGCGCGCGATGCCGTCGATCGCCACCGCACTGCCGAGCGGCGCGGCATTGCCCCCGAGTGCGTCGGTCAGCAGCAGGCGCGAGTCGAAGGTGAGCACGAGCATGCTGTCGGTGTCGGGGACGAACCGCCAGTCGGCGATGCGCACGTCGCCGCCGTTCAACCCCACTTCGACGGGAGCGTCGTCCGTGGCGGCCGACGCCGTGAACAGGCGGCTCTCGCGTCCGCCCGCGGCGCCGAGGTTGGCATCCGAGAAGGTGAATCCGATCCGTTCGCCGCGATCGGCCGACTGGAGGTTCGACACGAAGCCCGGGCCCGGGAGGGCGAGCTCCCGCCGGTTCTCGCCGTCGAGATCGGTCACGATGACTCGCGCCCGGTCGTCGTCACGCGTCGAGATGACGAGGTGATTCGCCGTCGCGCGGAAATCCTCGATGTGCGGGTCGGTGAACACGGGCAGTCCGGCCTTGCCCTCGAGGTCGGTGCGGAAGATCGTGTCGCCCTCGGGGGTGCCGCGCTGCATGAGGAACGCCTGCAGCGGCGGCGTCCGGAACGTCTCGACGAGGGTCGATCCCGGCCCCGCGCCGAGCCCCTTCACGTCGCGCACCGTCACCCGGTAGTCGGAGTCGTCGCGCAGCGGCAGGGTGAATCGGATGCCCACGCTCCGGCCCGACGTGTCGACCGTGAACGGCGTGGCCGGTTCGACCTCCACCTGCGCGGCGTCGATCTTCTCGAGCGACTGGGTCGTCGTGAGGATCACGCGGGATCCGGATGCCGAGACCGCGGCGTCGGGATCGACCTGCACGTCCGTGACGCGGGGACCCTGCGCGACGGCGACGACGCCGCCCACGCCACCGACGAGCACGAGGGCGAGCAGGACCGCCCCGAAGGCGAGGAGGAAGCCGCGCCCCTGCCGTCGGCGCGCCCGCGCGCGCCGCGAGTCGGGACCGCTCCGACGGCGCGTGTCAGTACTCATAGGGGTCCGCCGGCTCGTCGATCGCCGCGACCTGGTCGGCGTGCACCTCGAGCTTGCCGTCGCCGCTGGAGCGCACGGTGCCCGTGACCGTGACCCACTGTCCCGTCGACGGGGTGTCACCCGCCGCCGCGATCGGGAGCCTCGCCGTCTGCGCGTCGATGACGCAGTGGGTGATCACGAGGCGTGTGAGGTCGAAGCTCGCCCCGTCGCCACCCGGGGTGATGAAGCCGGTGAGGGTGACGGGCTTGCCGTCGAACGTCTCGGGGTTGGTGGCGTGGGCGAAGACCGCCGACCAGTCGCCGACGCCGAACTGCGAGGTGTCGCCCGAGGCGGCGAGCGTGATCACGTCGGATCCCGCGAAGAGGGGGGCCGCCCCCACGTCGCGCGAGACCGCGAGCTCGGTGGACAGCGAGGCCGCCGGCGTCAGCAGGACGGCCACCACGGCGGTCGAGGCCAGCACTCCCCCGGTGAACGCCGCGATCCCGCCGGGTGTCAGGCGCGGACGCGCCGCGAGGTGGTCGTGAGCGGCGCGGTCGTGCGCGTCGGCCGGATCGGAGTGGGCATGGTCGGCGTGCGCGAAGGCCTCGCGCCGCGCCGCCGCCGAGGCGGGCGCATGACCGTGCTCGTGGTCGTGACCGTGGTCGGCCTCGGCCCCGAGCGGGAGGGCGAACGATGCGATCGCCCCGACGAGCGCGACGATCGACATCCCGACCGCGAACCACGCCGAGTCCGGGTTGATGTACAGCGCCATGCGCCCCGTCACCCACAGGGTGATCGTGGTGATCGACAGGCAGGCCGTGAGACCCACGCCCAGCCATCGGGTGGCGAGGGCACCGGTTCTAGACAAGGAGGTTCACCACCGTCCCGAGCGAGAAGGCGAAGAGCACCACGACGATCGTCATCCCGACCAGGACGCGGGTGGAGAAGGTGGTGCGCAGCAGCGCCATCATCTTGAGGTCGATGATCGGCCCCACCACCAGGAACGCGACGATCGATCCCGGCGTGAAGGTCGACGCGAACGATAGCGCGAAGAACGCGTCGACGTTCGAGCACAGCGACACCACGATCGCCAGCGCCATCATCGCCGCGATCGACAGGGCGGGGTCGGAGCCGATCGCGAGCAGCGCGCTGCGCGGGATGAGCACCTGCACCGCGCCCGCGAGGAGGGAGCCGATGATGAGGGCCGGCATGACCGAGCGGAGTTCGACGACGAACTGCGCGAGCGTCCGACGGCCGCGGTTGCCGCGCTCCTGGACGACGATCTCGCACGTCTCGAGGAAGCGCTCCGTGAGCAGCTTGTCGGGGTCGGGGTGTCGGCTGTAGAGCCACCCGATGAGGTTGGCGACGAGGTAGCCGCCGATCAGTCGCGCGACCAGGATGCCGTCGCTGAACCCGAATGCCGCGTGCGTGCTGATGATGACGATCGGGTTCACGATCGGCGCCGCGACGAGGAACGTCAGCGTGTCCGAGACGCCGAAACCGCGCATGAGGAGCCCGCGCGCGAAGGGGACGTTGCCGCACTCGCAGACGGGGATGAACATGCCGAGCAGCGACAGCACCGCCCGTCGCGCCCAGGGCGCGCGTGGCATCCACCGCTCGATCGCCCCCGGCGGCACCCACACCTGCACGACGATCGACAGCACGACGCCCAGGACCACGAACGGCAACGACTCGATGAGCACGCTCAGTGCGAGCGTCAGACCGTCTTGCGCGCGGGTGGGCAGCGGCTCCGAGAAGAACGTCGGCGCGAGAGCGTCGATCAGGAACAGCACCGTGACGACGACGACACCCAGACCGAGCGCGACGAGGGTGCGGGAGGCGCCCGTCCGCGGCGGGGCCGGTGCCGTGGTGCGACTACTCGTCGCCACGCTCACGAGCCCGAGCGCGGGCGCAATCGGTGCAGATACCGAAGATGTCGACGACGTGCTCGGCCTCGGAGAAGCCGTGCTGGGCGGCCGTGCGCTGCGCCCAGTCTTCGACGTCGTTCGCCGCGATCTCGACCGCGACACCGCACGAGCGGCAGATCAGGTGATGGTGGTGACCGCGGGTCTCGCACGCGCGGAAGAGGTTCTCGCCCTCGGGGCTCTGCAGCGAATCGGCGTCGCCCTGCGCCGCGAGGCCCGCGAGCGTGCGGTAGACCGTGGCGAGGCCGATGCCGGTGTTCTCGTCGCGCAGCGTCGCGTGCAGCGCCTGCGCGCTGACGAAGCCGCCCGCACCGGACAGGGCTTCGCGCACGCGTTCGCGTTGCCACGTGTTGCGCTGGACCATGGGGCGATTCTAGCGAGGGGATCGGTGAATCGGCTGGGCGTTACACGGCGCGGGTGGTGCGCTCCCGTCGCGCGCCGATCACGCGGCACACGAGGTAGATGGCGAACGAGATCGTGGTGATGTACGGACTCAACGGCAGCGTCCCGGCGACGGCCAGCAGCACGCCTCCCACCGCTGACACGAAGCCGAACAGCGCCGCCAGCAGCGGGACCGACAGCGGACCGGATGCCACCCGCATGGCCGCCGCGGCCGGGGTGACCAGCAGCGCCATCACGAGCAGGGCTCCGATGATGTGGACCGCGACGGCGACGATGAGGCCGAGCAGCAGCATGAACGCCAGCGAGACGGCTGTCGTCGGCACGCCGCGGGCGGCGGCGGACTGCGGGTCGAGCGAGTCGAAGCGCAGCGGGCGCCAGATCAGCAGCAGCGCCAGCAGCACGCCGACACCGATGACGACGAGCCAGCCGAGCTGACCGCTCTGCACCGAGACGATCTGCCCGGTCAGCAGGCTGAAGCGGGTGGCGCTACGCCCGTTGTAGAGCGACAGTGCCAGGATGCCGACCCCCAGGCCGAAGGGCATGAGCACGCCGATGATCGAGTTACGGTCGCGCGCGCGGGCACCGAGCAGGCCGATGAGCGCCGCGGCGATCAGCGAGCCGACGATGGAACCGGAGACCACGTCGACGCCGATGAGCAGGGCGACCGCGGCGCCCGCGAACGACAGCTCGCTGATGCCGTGCACGGCGAAGGCCATGTCGCGCTGCATCACGAAGACGCCGATCAGCCCGCCGACGAGACCCAGGATGGCGCCGGCGTAGACGGAGTTCTGGACGAGTTCGAGGATCGCCCCGTACTGGCTCACCCCGCCGAAGAGGGCGTCGCCGACGTCGGACCAGTTCATGCGTCGTCCTCGTCGTGGTGATGGTGGTGGGCCTCGTCGGCATCCGGGGCTCCGACGACGATGAGCTGCCCGCCCGCGCGCACGACGTACACCGGGGCGCCGTACAGTGCGCTGAGCGTCTCGGTGGTCAGCACCTCGTCGGGGGTGCCCAGGGTGAAGCGACCGTGGGCGATGTACAGGATGCGGTCGACGCGCGAGAGCACCGGGTTGATGTCGTGGGTGACCAACAGCACGGCGGCGTCGCGCTCGCGGCGATGCCGGTCGATGAGGCGGACGACGGCCTGCTGATTCGCGAGGTCGAGGCTCGTGAGCGGCTCGTCGCACAGCAGGAGGGCCGGGTCGTCGGCGAGGGCCTGCCCGACGCGGAGACGCTGCTGCTCGCCACCGGAGAGCAGCCCGACGGGGCGGTCGCCGAAATCGGTCGCGCCCACCGCCTCGAGCAGCTCGTCGATGCGCGTGCGGTCCTTCTTGCGCGAGAGCGGCAGACCGAGGCGGTGTCCGTCGACGCCGAGCCCGACGATGTCGCGTCCGCGCAGCGGTGTCTCGCGCGGGAGCGGCCGCTGCTGGGGGATGTAACCGATACGGCGGTTGCCCGCGCGTCGCACGGGCGTCCCCAGCGCCTCGATCGATCCGGCGCTCAACCGCTCGAGACCGAGGATTGCGCGCAGAAGCGTGGTCTTCCCCGATCCGCTGGGACCGAGCACCGCGACGAGCTCGCCGGGCTCGACCTCGAGGTCGAGCCCGGCCCAGAGCTCGCGGCCGCCCCGCTCCAGCGCGGCGCCGCGGATGCGCAGCGGTGCTGCGGCGCTCACGCCGCCAGCGCGTCGGACAGCGCCGTGATGTTGCTCTGCATCCACGAGATGTAAGTCTGACCCTCGGGGAGCGTTTCCGTGAACTCGATCACGGGGATGTTCTTGGCCTTGGCCTCGTCCTCGACCTGGGTGACCTCGGCGCCGCCGGTCTGCGGGTTGACGATCATGACCTTGATCTCACCGGAGTCGAGCAGCTGCAGCGACTCGAGCAGGGTCGCCGGCGGCACGTCCTGACCCTCTTCGACGGACTCGCTGAACTCGTTCGGGGTCGCGTTGTCGAGGCCCGCGGCGGTCGTCAGGTAGACGGGCACCGGCTCGGTCACGAAGATCTTGGCTCCGGCAGACGTCGCCTTGATCTGGTCGAGCGAGTCTTCCAGGCCCGCGATCTCCTTCGTGAAGGCGTCGGCGTTGGCGGTGAAGTCCGCGGCGTGGTCGGGAGCGAGCTCGCCGAGCTTCTCGGCGATCGCGCCCGTGAGGTCTTCGACCGTGTGCGGGTCGTACCAGACGTGCTCGTTGAAGCCTTCGATGTGGTCGTGACCGTCGTCGTCGGCGTGGGCCTCGTCCTCGGCGTGGTCGTGATCGTCGGCGCTCTCGCTCGGCGCGGGGCTGGCGTCGTCCGCGTGCGCCTCGTCGTGCGACGCGGCGCCCGGGTAGTCGTGGTTGTACTCGACCGCCGTGATGACGGGGGCGGTCGTGCCGCTGGCCTCGACGAGCCCCTCCATGAAGGAGTCGTAGCCGGCGCCGTTCTCGATGACGAGGCCGGCGTTCTTCAGCGTGAGCTGGTCTTGCGCGCTCGCCTCGTACTCGTGCGGGTCCTGCGTGGGTGAGGTGATGATAGAGGTCACGTCGACGAAGTCGCCCCCGACCGCCTCGGCGATCGAGCCGTAGACGTCTGTGGAGGCCACGACGGTGACCTTGCCGGAGGTGCCGGTCGAGCTGTCGGCGGCGGGCGTGCCGCCGGCACAGCCGGCGAGCGCGAGGACGGAGGCGGCCCCGAGGACCACGGGGGCGAGAAGGCGTCGGGTCATGAAGCCACCGTATCGCCGCTGATAATCGTTCTCAAACTCAAGAGCGGGTTCTTGCGGTCTTCCCAGCCACGGCGCCCGGGGCGGTGGGTTCGTCGCGAGGGTCGGGCGCGGCCCCGCCGCGAGGGTCGAGCGCGCGCCCCGGGTGTCGCCGCACGGGCCCGCCGCGAGGGTTGAGCGTCCACAACACCCGGACGGGTTTCTCGTCTGATCCGGGTGTTGTGGACACTCAGCCTGTCCAGGGCCGGCGCGGCCCCGCGACGGGATCGCCCCCGTCGGCTCAGCGGCGCAGGATGCGCTGCGCCAGCGCGTTGCCGAGCAGCTGCCCGGCCTGCACGATGACCACGATGATCGCGACCGTCACCCACGTCGCCTGCTGGTTGAACTGCTGGTACCCGTAGATGATCGCGAAGTTTCCGAGGCCGCCGCCGCCGATGTACCCCGCCATCGCCGACATGTCGACGACCGCGATGAACATGAAGGTGTAGCCGAGGATCAGCGGGGCGAGGGCCTCGGGGATCACCACGCCGAACAGCACGCCGATCCGCCGCGCCCCGACCGCGCGCGCCGCCTCGACGGTGCCGGGGTCGACGGCCACCAGGTTCTGCTCGACGACGCGGGCGATCACGACCGTGGCCATGATCGTGATCGGCACGATCGCGGCATCCGTTCCGAGGGTCGTCCCGGTCACCGCGCGCGTGACCGGGGCCACCGCGGTGAGGAAGATGATGAACGGGATCGGGCGGATGACGTTGATGACGAGGTTCGCGACGAAGAAGACGACGCGGTTCTCGAACAGATTGCCGGGGCGGGTGGCGTAGAGCAGGGCGCCGATGGCGAGCCCCGCGACACCCGAGATGAGCAGCGAGACGGCGACCATGTAGACGGTCTCGCCGATGGACTGCAGCAGCACCGGGGTGAGGGTGTCCCACTTGTTCACGAGCGCACCTCCCGCGCGGGCAGCACCACGTCGGTGCGCGCGCGCAGATCGGCGACCACGGCATCGAGGTCGTCGGCGTGCACGCGGTACGTGAGCGTTCCGAGCTGGCGGCCGAGCACGTCGGTCACCCCGCCGTAGACCACCGAATGCCGGGCGCCGTGGCGGTGGAACACCTCGGACACGTCTTCGCTCGTGAACTCGTTGACCTCGACGCTGACGAGGTCTCCGCCGCCCGCGGCGAGCGCCGACAGCGCCTCACCCGACGGCACGCCCTGCGTCACCGCCGCGACGAAGCGCTTGGTGAGCTCGGCACGCGGGTGGGCGAAGACGCGGTAGGTGTCGCCGCTGTCGACGACGCGGCCGCCCTCCATCACGATGACCTGGTCGCACAGCTCGTGCACGATCGAGATCTGGTGCGTGATGACGACGATCGTGATGCCGAGACGCCGGTTGATCTCGCGGAGCAGGTCGAGCACCTCGGCGGTGGTCTGCGGGTCGAGGGCGCTCGTCGCCTCGTCGGCGAGCAGGATGCGCGGGTCGGTCGCAATCGCGCGGGCGATGCCGACGCGCTGCTTCTGTCCGCCCGACAGGCGCCGCGGGTACTGCGTCGCCTTGTCGCCGATGCCGACGAAGTCGAGCAGCTCGGCGACCCGCTTGTCGCGGTCGGCCTTCTTCCAGCCCGCCACCTTGAGCGGATAGGCGACGTTGGCCGCGACCGTGCGCGAGGTGAACAGGTTGAACTGCTGGAAGATCATGCCCACGCGGCGCCGCAGGTCGCGGAGCTTCGCCTCGCTGGCATCCCCCACGTTCACGCCCAGCACCTCCACGGTGCCCGACGTCGGCTGCTCGAGGCCGTTCAGCAGTCGCACGAGGGTCGACTTGCCGGCGCCCGAGTATCCGATCACGCCGACGATCGACCCCTCCTCCACCGCCAGCGACACGTCGTCGACGGCGGTGGTGGAGGTGCGGCGATCGGTGCGGAAGCTCTTCGTGACGCCCCGCAGCTCGATGACCGCGGTCATCCGTTCTGGGCCTTGAGGGCGTCTTCGAGGCTCGTCAGCTCGTCTTGCAGCTGCGTCGCGGTCCACTCGGTCTTGAACTGCAGGTTGCCCTGGTTGAGCTCGCTCACGGCTTCCTCGACCTCGGGCGAGTGGTACGCGGCGATGAGCTTCTCCCAGCGCGGGTCGTCCTTCTTGTCGTCGCGCGTGACGAAGGCGTTGATGTAGGGCGCGAGCTGCGGGTTGTCGAGGTCTTCCTTGAAGATGATGAGCTCGTCGCCGAGCCCGCCCTTCTGCGCCTGCGTGTTGTTGACGATGGCCGCCTGCGCGCTGCCGTCCTTGAGGGCGGTGACCGTCTGGTTGGTGTCGACCGGGAGCAGCTCGACCTTGGTGGTCTCGATGTCAGCCGGGGTCGACAGGGCGTTGCCGCCGTCCTTGAGGGTGAGGAGCCCGGCCGTCTGCAGGTTGAGCAGGCCGCGCGCGAGGTTGGTGGGGTTGTTGGGGATCGCGACGGTAGCCCCCTCGGGCAGGTCCTTCACGTCGCCGTACTGCTCCGAGTAGAGCGCGAGCGGGTACACCGCGGTCGCGCCGACGGGGACGAGCGTGCCGTTGTTCTCGACGTTGAACTGCGACAGGTAGATGAGGTGCTGGAAGAGGTTCACGTCGAGCTCGCCGTCCTGCACGCCCTGGTTGAGCTGCACGCCGTCGTTGATCGTGCGCACCTCGAGGTCGATCCCCTCGTCGGCGAGCTTCTGCTTCAGCACCGTCCAGTGCGCTTCGTTGCCGTCGTCGGCGCCGAGGACGATGCGCGAGGAGTCGTCTCCCGCGCTGGATCCACCGGCGCAGCCGGTGAGGGTGAACAGGAGGGCTGCGGCGGATGCACTGAGGATCGTGGCCAGGCGTGCGGTGGTGCGTGAAGTCATGGCTCCACGCCACCACAGGCACAGGGGATGCCAAAGTCGAGCCGTAACGAGCGGTCACGAGCCGTCACGAACCCGCGTTCCCGGTGTCGTTCCTGCGGGGCATCGGAGCGGCGGTCGTCGCGCTCGTGCTGGCGCTGCTCGCCCCGACGCGAGGAATCCCGAGGGGAAGAGGGCATCCCCGCCTGCGTGATCTCAACAATCCGACCCCGCACGGCTTCGCGTCATGCCCGGGCGGTCCGCCCCATAACACGCAATGCCGCCGCCGACGCGGCGGACTACGGTCCGACCGCAGCGAGGTATCCCTGTCAGACGAGGGAACCTACGTTGTCTTCCGCGTCCCCGCACCCGCGGCGACGCGCCGCGTCGCGGACACCCGTTCCGCCGACCCGAGCACCGTCGCCGCACGGCGAATCGATGAGGTGTCGCAACCTGCGCCCCGAGGAGGCAACATGGCACAACTGAGTCGTCGAACAGTCCTGGGCGCTGCGTGGGCCGCCCCGGTCGTCGTCGCCGCGGTCTCGGCACCGGCCGCCTCCGCGTCCGGCGCCGTGAACATCGACCTTCGCATGGTGGACGAGCTTTCTGAGGCCGCCTGGTTGACTTTCCACGTGACCATCACCGGAAACCTGCCGGCGGGATTCCGGACGGAGTTCACATGGTTCGTCCAGGGCGACCCGACCGTGGATCCCTCGTCTGACGACACGGTGTTCCCGCGGAACGAGGGTCCCGTCTACCAGCTCTGGATACCCGCCAACAACACGACGGGATCGCCGATCGATGCGGTGCTCACCGTCACCGCCTACGGTGCGAGCGCCTCCCTCCCGTTCCAGCATCCCGCGTGAGGCACCGGGGGCCCGAGGCCCGGGGCCGTGGCCTCCCGGGACGACTGCGCGACCCTCACACCCGGCCGAGGAAGACCGCGCACCAAAACGGCGGGCGCGTCTCGATAGCCCGCGGTGAGCCCGTGCCGTTGCGTATCCGGCGCAGCAGACATGCGCGTGTCCTCCCCCACCGGGTCAGCCGCAGGGCCTGACCACCTCAGTCGAGCAGCAGCGCCGGCTCCTCCAGCACGGATGCCACGTCGGCGATGAACCGCGAGATCCCGTCGCCGTCGACCACGCGGTGATCGAACGAGCCCGACACCGTGGTGACCCAGCGGGGGCGCACCTCGCCGTCGACGACCCACGGCTTCTGCCGGATCGCGCCGAGGGCGATGATGCCGGCCTCGCCGGGGTTGATGATCGGGGTGCCGGCATCCACCCCGAACACGCCGATGTTGGTGATCGTGAAGGTGCCGCCGGCCTGGTCGGCGGGGCTCGTCTTGCCCTCGCGCGCCGTGAGGGTGAGGTGCTCGAGGGCCTTGGCGAGCTCGCGCGTGTTCATGTCCTGCGCGTCCTTGATGTTCGGCACGAGCAGGCCGCGCGGGGTGGCGGCGGCGATACCGAGGTTGACGTAGTGGCGCACGCGGATCTGGGCGCCGTCCTCGGTGTCGACCCACGCGGCGTTGATCATCGGCGTGCGACGCAGCGCCCACATGACGGCACGCGCCATGATCAGCAGCGGCGAGATCTTCACGTCGGCGAAGTCGGGCGAGGCCTTGAGCCGCTTGACGAGTTCCATCGTGCGCGACGCGTCGACGTCGACCCACACCGACACGTGCGGGGCCGAGTAGGCGCTCGAGGTCATCGCGTTCGCGGTGGCCTTGCGCACGCCGCGCACGGGGATCGACTCCTCGCGGGCGTCGGCGACCGGCGCCGCGACGGGCGGGGCGGCGACGGGGATGGTCTCCTCGCGCACGGCACCCCACGCGGGGGTCTCGATGTTGCGGAAGACGCTCGCCTGCTCGGCGTGTTTGACGACGTCGTCGCGGGTCACCTCCCCGGCGGGACCACTCGGGGTCACGGCCGACAGGTCGACGCCGAGGTCGCGCGCGAGCTTGCGGATCGGGGGCTTCGCGACCACGCCGACCGACGCCTTCACGGGGCGCTCGGCAGGCTTACGGCGGCGCGACGACACTGCGCCGCCCGTGCCGTAGCCGACGAGGACCGCGCCGCCGGGGTCGCTGGGCTCAGGAACCGTGACGGGTTCCGCGGGCGCCGGGGCGGCGGCATCCGAAGATCCGATCGTGATGATCGGCGCACCGACCTCGACGGTCGACCCCTCGGACGCCAAGAGCTCGCCGACCGTTCCGGCGTAGGGCGAGGGCAGCTCGACGAGCGACTTGGCCGTCTCGATCTCGACGATCACGTCGTTGACGGCGACGCTGTCACCGGGGGCGACACGCCACTGCACGATCTCGGCCTCGGTGAGGCCTTCTCCCACGTCGGGGAGCACGAAGGTCTGGTCGGTCACGGTGTGTCCTTTGCTCACGACCAGCATCTCACCGACGCCGCTCGCGGTTACGAAAGCAGGTCAGTAGGCGAGAGACCGGTCGACGGCCTCGAGGATGCGGTCGGCGTCGGGCAGGTACGTGCCCTCGAGCTTCGCGGGCGGGAAGGGAACGTCGAAGCCCGACACCCGCAGCACGGGCGCCTCGAGCGCGAAGAACGCCCTCTCCATGACGGTCGCGGCGACCTCGGAGCCGAGCGAGGTGAAGCCCGGCGCCTCCTGCGCGTAGACCATGCGGCCGGTGCGGCGCACCGAGTCAAGCAGCGGGCCGTAGTCGACGGGCGAGAGCGAGCGAAGGTCGATGACCTCGCAGCTCGTGCCCTCGCTCTCGGCGAGCGCCGCGGCCTGCAGGAGCGTCGTGACCATTGCGCCGTGACCGACGAGGGTCACGTCGGTGCCGCGGCGGACGACGCGGCTCGCGTGCAGGGGCAACGCGGGCTTCTCGAGGTCGACCTCGCCCTTCTGCCAGTACTTCGCCTTCGGCTCGAGGAAGACGACCGGGTCGAGCGAGTCGATCGCCTGCTGGATCATCCAGTACGCGTCGTTGGCGTTCGAGGGGCTGACCACCCGCAGGCCCGGGGTGTGCGTGAAGTACGCCTCGGGGCTCTCCTGGTGGTGCTCGACCGCGCCGATGTGCCCGCCGTAGGGGATGCGGATGACGACGGGCATGCGCACGCCGCCCTCGTGCCGGTTCGTGATCTTCGCCAGCTGCGAGGTGATCTGGTCGAACGCCGGGAAGACGAAGCCGTCGAACTGGATCTCGAGCACGGGACGGAATCCGCCCATCGCGAGGCCGATCGCGGTGCCGACGATCCCCGACTCCGCGAGGGGCGAGTCGATCACGCGGCGCGGACCGAAGTCTTTCTGCAGGCCCTCGGTCACGCGGAACACGCCGCCGAGCGGGCCGATGTCCTCACCCATGAGCAGGACGCGGTCGTTCGTCTCGAGGGCGCGACGCAGGCCCGCGTTCAGAGCACGACTGATCGGAAGGTTCTCCGTCACTGGGCGCCCCCTTCCATCGACGCCTCGTAGTCGTCGAGCCAGCGCTGCTCCTCCGCGATGAGCGCATGCGCCTCGGAGTACACGCTCTCGAACATGTGCGCGCGGGGGATCGAGCCGAGCTCGTTCGTGCGCACGCGCACGTCGTCGGCGAGCGCCGCGCCCTCGGCATCCGCGTCGTCGAAGAACTGCTGCGAGGCGCCGCGGGCCTCGAGGAACGCGCGCATGCGGGCGATCGGGTCGCGCCCGGCCCACGCCTTCTCCTCATCGGAGGTGCGGTACTTGGTGGGGTCGTCGCTCGTGGTGTGCGCGCCCATGCGGTAGGTCATCGCCTCGATCGCGCGGGGACCCTCGCCCGCGCGCGCCTCGTCGAGGGCGACCTTCGACACGGCGTAGCTGGCGAGCACGTCGTTGCCGTCGACCTGGATGCTCGGGATGCCGTAGCCCTCGCCGCGCTTGTACAGCGGCGAGCGAGACTGCGTGGCCACGGGGACGGAGATCGCCCACTGGTTGTTCTGCAGGAAGAACACCTCGGGCGTCTGGAAGCTCGCGGCGAAGACCATCGCCTCGTGCACGTCGCCCTGGCTGGACGCGCCGTCACCGTAGTAGACGATCACGGCCTCGTCGCGCTCGGGGTCGCCCGTCCCGCTCTTGCCGTCGAACACCAGCCCCATCGCGAGGCCCGTGGCATGCAGCGTCTGCGCGCCGAGCACGAGCGTGTAGATGTGGGTGTTGCCGTTCTTGGGGTCGGTCGGGTCCCACCCGCCGTGCGTGAGCCCGCGCATGAGGCGGATGATGTCGACCGGGTCGACGCCGCGGATGCGGGTGACCACGTGCTCGCGGTACGAGGGGAAGATGTGGTCCTGCGCGCGGGCGGCGCGAGCCGAGCCGACCTGGGCCGCCTCCTGTCCGAAGGATGGCGGCCACAGCGCGAGCTGGCCCTGGCGCTGCAGGTTGGTCGCCTGCACGTCGAACGCGCGGATCGAGACCATGTCGCGGTAGAAGGTCTCGAGTTCGGCGTCGGTCAGGGCGTCGATGAGCGGCAGGTAGCGCTCGGCGGCGGGCGTGGGGGCCAGCGTGCCGTCGGCTGCCAGAACGCGCACGAGAGCGGGGTCGTCGAGCGGGGTCATGCTCCCACGCTAATGCTCGCCCCATGCCGGCGACCGCATGAGGTCGACAACGGATGCCGCGAATCGGCGTCCCTCATCGACAAAAGCGGCAGCGCCTCAGCGCGGCGCGACGGCGGCCGCCGCCTCGACGATGCGGTCGAGCGATTCCTCTTCGCCGACCGAGATGCGCACACCGTCGCCGGCGAAGGGACGCACGACCAGACCCGCGTCCTCCAGGGCTCCCGCGACTTCGAGGGCTCGCTCCCCCGCGGGCAGCCACACGAAGTTGCCCTGGGCGTCGGGCACGGTCCATCCCGCGTCGCGCAGACGCGCGACCAGGCGGTCACGGCGCTCCGCGATGACGGTGACGCGCTCCAGCAGCTCGGACTCGGCATCCAGGCTCGCCAGCGCGGCCTCCTCGGCCGCGGCGGTGACCGAGAGCGGGATGGCGGTGCTGCGCGCGGCGTCGAGCACGCGCGTGTGCCCGATCGCGTAGCCGACGCGGAGACCGGCGAGACCGTAGGCCTTGCTGAAGGTGCGGAGCACGACGATGTTGGGGCGGGCGATGATCGCGCGGACGCGACCGCCCTCGACCGACGAACGGTCGGTGACGAACTCGGCGTAGGCCTCGTCGAGCACGATCAGCACGTCGGCGGGGACCGCGTCGACGAACGCCGCGAACTCGTCGTGCGTGACCGTGGGTCCGGTGGGGTTGTTGGGGCTGCAGACGATCACGAGGCGCGTGCGCTCGGTGATCGCGGCCGCCATCGCGGGAAGGTCGTGGCGGAAGTCGTCGGTCAGGGGCACCTGCACACTCGTGGCCCCCGCGACGGCGACGAGCGAGGGGTAGGCCTCGAACGATCTCCAGGCGTAGACGACCTCGTCGCCCGGCCCCGAGGTGGCGAGCAGAAGCTGCGCGAGCAGTGAGACGCTCCCCGCACCGACGTGCACGTCGTCGGGCGAGACGCCGTGCCGCGCGGCCAGGCGCTCGCGCAGCCGGGCGGCCGTGGCATCCGGATACCGATTGATCCCCGTTGCGCCCTGGATCGCCTCGAGCACACCGGGAAGCGGGTCGAACGGATTCTCGTTGCTCGACAGCTTGAAGGCGTCGGCGCTCGCCTGACGCCCCTGACGGTACGCGGGCAGGGCGGCGATCTCGGGACGGATACGCGGGAGGACCGGCTCTTCACTCACCCCGCGAGCCTAACCGCGAGGGCGGCTCGCGCGTCAGTCCCCGCGTGCCGACGCGCGCCCACGGCTGCCACCCCCTGCCGCGACGGGTGCCCGCGTGCCAGGGTGGAGGCATGCGCTTCGTCGTCCGCGTCGCCGTCAACGCCTTCGCCATCTGGATCGTCACGCTGCTGCCCGCCCTGCAGGTGCAGCTCGTCCCCTTCGCACCCGGCGACGGAGTGCAGGTGCTGCTGACGCTGCTGCTGGTCGGGCTCATCTTCGCGCTGGTGAACACGATCGTCGGCACCGTCGTGAAGATCGTCGCGATCCCGCTCTACATCCTCACCCTGGGGCTCATCTCGCTCGTGATCAACGGCTTCCTGCTGTGGCTCACCGCCGCCATCACCTCGAACTGGGACTGGGGCCTGCGCACCGGCGAATTCTGGCTCACGGTCGTGGCGGCGCTGCTGATCGGCATCATCAACGCCCTTCTCGGCGGGCTGTTGCGCCCGCGCCGGGAGGAGCGCGCACGCCGCTGATGCGCCGAAGGCCCCCGACCGTCATGATGGGACGATGACCGCGAGTGCCGACGCTCCCTTCCGCGTCGTCTTCGTGTGCAGCGGCAACATCTGCCGATCCCCCATGGCCGATGTGGTCTTCCGTCATCTCGCGGATGCCGCGGGCCTCGGCTCGCACGTCGCCTCCACGTCGGCCGGCACCGGCGACTGGCACGTCGGCGAACGCGCCGATCACCGCACGCTCGCAGCGCTCGAGCGCCTCGGCTACGACGGGGCCGCGCACCGTGCCCGCCAGTTCCAGTACACCGACTTCGACCGCAACGACCTCGTGGTCGCCCTCGACCGCAGCCACGAACGCGTTCTGCGCTGCTGGGCGCGCGACGACGACGCGGCCGACAAGATCGCGCTGCTGCAGTCGTTCGTCCCCGGGGCCGAGACTCTCGACGTCCCCGACCCCTACTACGCCGGGCCCCCGATGTTCGACGAGGTGCTCGGTATGATCGAACGCGCAAGCCGCGCCCTGTTCCGGCAGCTCGAGCCCGCCATCCGCTCCGCGGGCTGACCCCTTCGCGCGATCCCCGGGAGACCCGTGTCCTCTCTGCCTCCGCAGCCCCTCAGCCCGCTCGACGGTCGCTACTTCGCGACCGTCTCCGAGATCGGCGACTACCTGTCGGAGGCGGGCCTGAACCGCGCCCGCGTCGAGGTCGAGGTCGAGTGGCTTCTCGCGCTCACCGACCGCTCGCTGTTCGGCACCGCGCCGGTCAGTGACGACGACCGGGCGAAGCTGCGGGCGCTGTACGAAGACTTCGGGGCCGACGAGATCGCGTGGCTGAAAGACAAAGAGGCGGTCACGCGCCACGACGTGAAGGCCGTCGAGTACCTCGTGCGCGACCGCCTCGACGCTCTCGGCCTCACTGCTCTGGCCGAGTTGACGCACTTCGCGTGCACGAGCGAAGACATCAACTCCACCGCCTACGCCCTGACCGTCAAGCGCGCGGTCGAGCGCGTGTGGCTGCCGAAGCTCCGCGCCGTCACCGCCGCCCTGGCCGAGCTCGCGGTCCAGCACCGCGACGCCGCGATGCTCTCGCGCACCCACGGCCAGCCCGCCACGCCCACCACCATGGGCAAGGAGATCGGCGTCTTCGCGTGGCGCCTCGAGCGCGTCATCCGTCAGCTGGATGCCGGGGAGTACCTCGCGAAGTTCTCCGGCGCCACCGGCACCTGGTCGGCCCACGTCGCCGCCGAGCCCGACGTCGACTGGCCCGCGCTGACGCGCGAGTTCATCGAGTCGCTGGGCCTCGGCTTCAACCCCGTCACGACGCAGATCGAGTCGCACGACTGGCAGGTCGAGCTGTACGACCGCGCGCGGCACGCGGGCGGCATCCTGCACAACCTCGCCACCGACATCTGGACGTACATCTCGCTCGGGTACTTCACGCAGATCCCCGTCGCCGGCGCGACCGGCTCCTCGACGATGCCGCACAAGATCAACCCGATCCGCTTCGAGAACGCCGAGGCGAACCTCGAGATCGCCGGTGGGCTCTTCGCCACCCTGGCATCCACGCTCGTCACCAGCCGTCTGCAGCGCGACCTCACCGACTCCACGACCCAGCGCAACATCGGCGTCGCGTTCGGCCACTCGCTGCTCGCGCTCGACAACCTGCAGCGGGGGCTCACCGAGATCTCGCTCGCGCAAGACGTGCTGCTCGCCGACCTCGACGTCAACTGGGAGGTGCTCGCCGAGGCCATCCAGACCGTGGTGCGCGCCGAGATCGCCGCGGGCCGCTCGCAGATCAGCGACCCCTACGCCCTCCTGAAAGACCTCACGCGCGGTCGTCGCGTCGGTGCCCCCGAGCTCGCGGAGTTCGTGCGCGGCCTCGACATCGGCGACGCGGCGAAGGAGCGCCTGCTCGCGCTCACGCCCGCCGCGTACGCGGGTCTGGCCTCGCGGGTCGTCGACTCGCTCTGACGCGTGCCGCACCGCGACGGGGCGGGAGGCTCCGTCGCCACCCGCGTCGCCGGCCGGTGCCGAACTCCTGAGGAAGCGGTCGTCGTCGCCGATGGACCCGCGACGTCTTGGGTGCCGAAGACGACCGGACTCGACCTCCCAGGAGTCCGACACGCTACCCGCCCGATCATGGCCCGAGATCACGGTCGCGCCGGACGGGAGAATGGATGCCATGCGCGCGCTGATCATGGACGCCCTGGCCGCTCCCCTCGAGGTGCGTGAGGTCGAGGCCCCGACCGCGCCGGACGGCGGTGTCGTCGTCGAAGTCCACGCGACCGGGCTGTGCAAGAGCGACTGGCACGCGTGGGTAGGGCATGACGACATCTCTCTTCCGCACGTGCCCGGCCACGAGCTCGCCGGGGTCATCGTGGAGGTGGGCGCGGGCGTCCAGCGGTGGCACCTCGGCGACCGGGTGACCGTGCCCTTCGTCATGGGGTGCGGCGCGTGCGAGTGGTGCCTCGGCGGAAACGCCCAGGTCTGCCCCGACCAGCAGCAGCCCGGCTTCACCCAGTGGGGCTCGTTCGCGGAGCGGGTGGTGCTGCGCGCGGCCGACACGAACGTCGTGCGCATCCCCGACGGCGTCTCGTTCGAGGCCGCCGCGGCGCTCGGCTGCCGCTTCGCCACCGCATACCGCGCTCTCACCGGCCGTGCCCGCGTGCAGGCCGGCGAGTGGGTCACCGTCGTGGGCGCCGGCGGCGTGGGTCTCAGCGCCGTCATGATCGGCGTCGCCCTCGGCGCCCGGGTGATCGCGGTCGACCGGACCCCGGCCGCTCTCGACGCCGCGCGTCGGCTGGGCGCCGAGCACACGCTCGTGGCGGACGGGTCGGACATCGCCGACGCCGTGCACGACCTCACCGGTGGGGGCAGTCACGTCTCGGTCGACGCGGTCGGCAGCGCCCGGACCGCACGAGACGCCGTGCTGAGCCTGCGCCGCCGCGGCCGCCACGTGCAGATCGGGCTGTTGCCCACCGCGGACGGGATGACGCCGATGCCCATGGCCCGCGTGATCGCGTGGGAGCTCGACCTCCTCGGAAGCCACGGCATGGCCGCGACCGACTACCCCGAGATGCTCTCGCTCATCGAGACCGGTGCCCTGCGCCCGCACGACCTGATCGAGCGCGTCGTGCGCCTCGACGACGCGGCGGCGATGCTCCCCGCGATGGACACCGCGGCGCCGGCGGGCATGACGATGATCGATCCGAGGCGGAACTGACGCGACCCGGCGTCGGGGCCGGCGGAGCGGAGGACTTTCGGCGCGGGGAGGATGCCGGGGCACCGGCGGATCCTCCCGTCGCGGGATCGCCTCCCGTGCGGGCCCGGGGCGCGATCGCCGCGGGTCACCGCCTCGGCGGGCGGTCAGGCGCGGGGCTCGTCGGGACCGTCGTCACCGCGAGGAGCCTCGGAGCCCTCGGCGTCGGCGTCGGTGGCATCCGCGGTCTCGGGCGGCAGGAGCCGTGGGCGGTCGACGGTCGCGGTGACCTTCGACGGGTCGACCGCGAGCAGCATGAGCGCGACGCTCACGAGCACGACGATGAAGGTCACCCCGGCGGCGACGAGCCCCACGACCAGGGCGCGCTGGATCTGGTCGGCGGGGCGGGTCTGGAAGAAGCCCATCGACATGAGCGTGACGAAACCGGCGAACACGGCAGCGCCGAACGCAAGCCCCAGGAGCTGGATCGGCTTCATGAGGTCGCGACGGGTCGGCTTCTCGGCGGGCTTGTCGGTCACGACACGGCCTCCTCGGTGGGTGCGGCCGGGATCGGCTCGGGGCGACGCGGCGAGAACCCCGCGATCGCCAGGAAGACCGCGACGACCGCCGCGTAGCCCCCGAAGAGGCCCACCGCGATGACGATGCCGGTCAGGGTGAAAGAGCCCGCGCCCTCGATGGCATAGCCGAGCGAGAACTGCGGATTGGTGATGATCAGAGCGACGCCGAGAACGAGCGTCAGGATGCCGATGAGCAGTCCGTCGCGCGGAGCGGCGGCCGTGCGGCCGGCGCGGCGGTCACGGACCGCCGCGATGACCTCGATCAGTCCGCTCACGAACGCCCACGAGATGACGATGCCGAAGAAGAAGCCCGTCTCGCGCCACGAGGGCACGCTCGCCGCCATGCCCGCCACCGCCGAGACGACAGCGAGCAGGATCGCGGTCGCGCGCTCCCCGCGGGGGAAGACGAGCCACGCCGAGAGGGCGAACACGAGCGCCGTCGCGAGGGCGAAGCCGCTGAACACCGCGAGGCCGACCGCCGCGGAGTGGTCGGACGAGAAGGTGACCATCACCGCGGCGATCGCGGCGAAGAGGGCGCGCGCGAGCTGGAGGTGGCGCACGTCGAAAGCGCGCGCAGAAGAAGAAGTGGCCACGGAAGATCCCGGAAGAACGGTGTCGATGGCATCCAGTCTATTCCTCGGAGAGAGGCCGACCTCCGGAGAGCCTCGGTGCCGAACTACTCGTGCGGGCGGCGGTGGCGATGCTCAGGCGACGATCCGCTGTACGAACCACACGAGTCCGGCCACCGTGACGACCACGGCCAGGCCGGCGCTCGTCCACATCGCGACCCGCGGAGAGCGCCGGCGCAGCAGCGCGAGGAGGGGGTACGCGACGGCGATGATCGCCAGTTGCACCGCTTCGATCCCGAGGTTGAAGACCAGCAGCGACCACAGCAGCCGCCAGGACCACGGCTCGTCGATGCCGAGGGCGGAGGCGAAGCCGAGGCCGTGCACGAGTCCGAAGAGGAAGACGACGCCCACCCGTAGCCATCCGGAGCGGTCGAGACCGAGGGGTCCGCGCCGCACGGGAGCGAGCGCGGGCGCCGGCGCGGGGGCGGGCGCCGCAAAACGCCAGAGGTACCACGCCCCGACCACGGCGATCGAGAGCGCGATCGTGGGTTCCACGAGCGCCGGAGGGGCCACCACCAGGCCCGTGGCCGCCAGGATGAACGTCACCGAATGCGCGAGCGTGAACGTCGTGGCGGCGACCACCACCTCCCGCAGTCGGCGCGAGCCGACGATGAGCGCGACGAGGAACAGGATGTGGTCGATGCCGGTGAGCAGGTGTTCGGCGCCGAGCCGGAAGAACAGACCGAGACGCTCCAGAGGAGCCTGGGCCGTGGAGAACGTCGGGTGCTCGGCATCCAGGACCGTGCTCCCGCTCGTCAGGTCGAGGTCGTACGCGAGGATCGTCGTCGTGCCCGTGACGTACCCCTCCGGGTCGGGGAAGAGATGGCTCGAAACCGTGTGAGCCTCGCCGAGCGGACAGTCGAAGGACAGGGTGAGGTCGACGTAGGGGGTGGCATCCCGTTCGATCATCGCGACCTCGTCGCCGAGGGTCGCCGTGCACTCCCGATCGCCGGTGGTGAGGCGGAATCGCGGGACGACGTACGCGGCGACCTCGTCGAGGTGGCGCATCACGATCGCGTGCTGCTCGGCGGGTTCGGTCACCGAATACGCCGGCGTCTTCTTCTGGAAGTGCGGATCGTCGCTGTCCGGACGGGCCGCCGAAACGACGAGCAGGTCGTACTCGAGCTCGAGACTCACCTCCGCGACACCGGGACCGCCGGACGAGAGGTCGGCGTAGACGACCGAGGTGAACCCGTGCGCGGACGCCGGGAGTCCGGGGCCACCGACGAGCGCGACGACCAGGGCGAGCCACGCCAGTCGGAGTGCGCGTTGAAGACGAGTCATCGGAACCTCACGGAGGAGAAGCGGATCGAAATCAAGTCTCGCGTGCCGCCGAGGGGCGCCAGTTATCTTTTCTGTCGCTGTGGGCAGCTGGTCGGGAGCGACTAACGCAGGGACTCATCGGCGGTGCGAGCGGCCCCTCGGCGGGACGGCACCAGTGACTACCTGGAGGTGTGAGGTGACCGCGGCGGAACCCCGGGAGTCGTCGGGCGGGTTCCGTGGGTCGAGCAGCGTGTCGAGCGTGCTGCTGCGCACGAAGGCTCAGTCGTATCAGGCTGTGCCATGAGGCATGCTCCAACGGTTCAGAAGCGAGAGGACGAGTCATGGATTTCTCCACGATGGCGGTGAGCGTTGGAATCGCGATGGCCGCGATGGTCATCGTCACGCTCGCTGTGTCGGCCGGCATCCGCCGCTCCCCCTCGATCGCGACGTACAAAGCAACGAAGGACGATGTCCTCTTCGTCGTATCCACACGGCGCTGGCAACGCGTCCTCATCCGCACCGTCGGTATCACCGCCATCGTCCTGGGCGCGCTCATCGCCGTGGCCGCCACCCGTCCCTCGTCATCGCCCGCCATGGGGATCGCCGGGGTCGCGGCGATCGTCGGCGGCATCCTGTTCGTCCTCCTTGCCACGGGCATGCACCGCCTGCGCCTCGAGGTGACCCCCGACACCATCTGGTCGTTCCCGATGATCGCGGCACCGCGCGAGATCCCCCTCGCCGAGATCACGGCCCTCGCCCCGCACATCACGAGCAACTACGGCGGCATCCTGGGCAAGACCGGCTCGAAGACCCGGTTCTCCGCCACCGGCATCATGCTCGGCTACCCGCAGCTCATCGAGTACTTCCGCCAGTACCGCCCCGACCTGCCGATCCCCGACGCCGCCCGACCCCTGCAAGAAAGATGAGGAGCACGCGATGACGACGGGACGAGTGGACAGCGCACTCGCGCATCTGTCGACGCTTGCCGAGGTGCTGAGAACCGTCGATGAAGACCGATACGCGACGTTCTTCGACGGTGTGATCGGTGACCTTCTTCGGGCCGGTAGCCCGGATGAGGTTCGCGAAGCAGCCTCCCGCGGCTTGGCGGTCTTCGGCGGCATGAATTCGTTCACCGACCTCGTGTTGATGGACGGCAACGTCCCCGATATCGAGAAAAACCGAAGGATCGACGAAGGACGAGAGGCCGTCTATGACTCGCTCACCCGCCTCATCTGACCGGCCGGCCGAGGAGCCCATACTCGGCGGGCCGCCCGAACCGTTCTTCCTGTCGTCCCTGGAGAGCGCCCGCTTCTCCGGCGTGTTCCGGTGCGACCTTGCGAGCAGAGTCGCCCTCCCCACCGGGCGACACGGCCTCCGTGTCACGGTGTCACCCGCGGCCCCTGGGCAGGACCTCGGATTCCCCCAGGGCGTGAGCGAGCTCATTCTCTTCAACCGCTTCGAGGGTGACGACCTGTGGCAGCTCGACGGCTCCCCCGTCTTCGTCTCCGTCTGCATCACGTCCGACCGGGGGGCCACGCTGCGCGACGTCCCCGAGGTGATCGCGTGGGGCGAGATCTACCCGTCCGCTGAGGATGCCCGGAACCACACGATGCGAGGAGGAGGTGTGAATTCATGACACCCGACGTCGCAGCAGTCATTCGCTCGCACCTCGAGGGTTCGGCGTATGTGGGTCTCGTCCTGCCCGATGGGTGGTTCGGGCGCCCCTACGACAACATGTTGACGCTCGACAGCGTGGTCCTGGACGGCGACGAACTGTCCATCTCACTCGATGGCGACATGAGGATTCTCATCACCGGCGACGTGGACACGTCTCTCGACGGTGCCGCTCTGAAGATCTTCGGCTTCTCGCAGCTGCTCTGGTCGTGGCGGCCCGAAGGCTCCTCCGACAGACGCGAGCAGACCTACAGATCGGGTTCTCTGCAATTGATCCGTTTGTGAGCGGCGACCTCGGTAGCCGTTGCGAACGGCGCGAGGAGGAGAACGATGTCGATGGTGCAGTTTCGAGCCGCTCCGTCTCAGGGACCATGGTGGATCCCGCGCCGCCTCTACCCCCCTATTCGAGGTCCGAGGGGATGAAGCACCGGGCGAGATCGTCGACCTGACGGGCCTCGCCATCCTGGGCGGGGGCGGACGGAACGTCGACTTTCAGCAGTGCCTGACCCTCGCGTGGCGCCTCGCCGCGAAGGAGGACGAACGTCGGGTGGGTATCCGTACGCCGAGCTGATCGAATGAGCGAGACAGCACGCGTGAGCCTGCGGCGCCGGACGCCGCGACGCGTCTTCACACTGCTCGCGGCGCTCAGAGCGCTCACCCTGATGATGGTCGCGGCAGTGGGGGTCATCCTGATTCCCGTCTGGGATGACATCGGCATCGAGGGCCGGGAGTGCACGGTGACGGGAGCGAAGGCGGCGTCCTCCGGGGGTGGACGAAGCCCGACGCTGCCCATCGTCCGCATCGAGACGGACGACTGCGGAGCCCTGAGCTGGGATCAAGGAGTCACCTTCGACAACAGTGACGAGATCGCTGCGTCGTTCGCGCCGGGGGTATACGACATCGAGATGGGATGGTTCTCCCGCAGGATCATGCCGCTTCTGCCCGACGGCCTTCCCACAGTGAAGAGTTTCACCTTCCTCCGGGAATGAACCGGATCCCGACCGTGCACGACCGGCCAGAAAGCTCTTCGTGTGGTGTCGCTCGAACAGACAGGAGATTTTCCGATGGCACACGACGTCCTCGCGGCGGCGCGAGCACTTCGCGATGAGCTCGACGCCGCCGGGCACCAGAGCTGGTCCCGTGCGATCGATGACGCGATCGCGGGTGGCTCGACCGGCACCGAGATCCTGATGCGCCTGCGGAGCGTCCTGACGCGAATCGCGGGCGCCGTGCACGAGGACAGCCCCATGACCGCCACGCGCGCACGCGCGATCGAGACCGAGGTCACCGGCATCCTGACGGGAAGTCGCTGATGCCGGCGGGTCGCAAGAAGAAGCCGCCCGGAAAGGTCGCGATCGTCTTCTCCCTTGTCGTGTTCGCTGCGCTCATCCCGAACGGCCTGACCACGGTCCAGGCGTACGAGCTCATCGCCTAGCGCCCGCGGCTTACTCCTGCAGCAAGAACCGTATTTCTTATCCGTGACCAACCCGAAAACTCCGCGCAAAAATCCCTAGCGTCGTCGCATGGCCCCCCTCACGACGTCGCGGACACCGTGCTGAGCGCCGCCACGCGCGCCGTGTTCTTCGTGTCGGACAGCACGGGGATCACCGCCGAGACGCTCGGCAGCGCCCTGCTCGCGAACTTCCCCACCGCGCACTTCGACCGGCACACCATCCCGTTCGTGGGGACCGTCACGCCGGTGTCGCGGGTGACGGCGGCCCTGCAGAGCGCGACGACGCCGGAAGCCGCCCCGATCGTGTTCGCCACGGTGAAGGATGCCGGCATCCGGGCTCAGATCGCCGGCTCCGCGGCGGTGGTCATCGACCTGCTCGCCGGGCACCTCACCGAGCTCGAAGCAGCCCTCGACACCCCGGCCGAGCAGCGCTCGGGGCAGTACCACGGCCTCGGCGACCTCGAGCGGTACTTCGCCCGCATGCGCGCGGTCGAGTTCGCGATCGAGCACGACGACGGTCAGAGCGGGCGGGCGCTCGATACCGCCGACGTCATCATCGTCGCGCCCTCTCGCTGCGGGAAGACGCCGACGACGATGTACCTCGCCCTGCACTACGGCCTGCTCGTCGCGAACTACCCCCTCACCGACGACGACTTCCCCGCCGACGGGCTCCCACGCATCGTCGCGCCGCACGCCGACCGCTGCTTCGGCCTGACGACCACGGCGCTCCGGCTCAGCCAGGTGCGGCACGAGCGTCGCCCGCAGTCGACCTACGCCAGCCTCGCCCAGTGCACCCTCGAGATCCGCCGGGCCGAAGACCTCTACCGCCGCAACCGCATCCCGTTCCTCAGCTCCGCGACCCGGAGCGTCGAGGAGATGTCCGCCGTGATCCTGCAGTCGATGAAACTGCGCGATCGCCCCCAAGAAAGGCCCACCCCGTGACCAACATCCTGCACTTCCACGAGATCGGTATGAACGACCTCGCTCAGGTGGGCGGCAAGAACGCCTCCCTCGGCGAGATGGTGTCGCACCTGGCATCCGCCGACGTCCGGGTCCCGCCCGGATTCGCCACCACCTCGGAGGCGTTCGGGCGCTTCCTCGCCGAGGCGGGGCTCGACGAGCGCATCCGCGCCGCGGTCGAGGGCATCGACGTCGACGACGTCGCGGCGCTCAGTCAGCTCGGCGCCCTGGTGCGCGCGTGGATCGAGGAGCAGCCCTTCCCCGCCGACCTCGAGGCCGACATCCGCACCGCCTACGCGGCGCTCGTGGCGAATGAGCAGGATCCGGATGCCGTGACCTGGGCCGTCCGCTCCAGCGCCACCGCCGAAGACCTCCCGGATGCCTCGTTCGCCGGGCAGCAGGAGACCTTCCTCAACATCGGCGGGATCGAGAACATCCTGCAGGCGATCCGCCGCGTCTTCGCCTCGCTCTACAACGACCGCGCGATCGCGTACCGCGCGCACCACGGCTTCGACCACCACGAGGTCGCCCTCTCGGCGGGGGTGCAGCGCATGGTGCGCTCCGACATCGGCGCCTCCGGGGTCATGTTCACCCTCGACACCGAGTCGGGCTTCGAGGACGCCGTCTTCGTCACCAGCTCGTACGGCCTGGGCGAAGCCGTGGTGCAGGGCGCGGTGAACCCCGACGAGTTCTACGTCTACAAGCCGGCGCTGCGCGAGGGACGTCGGGCGATCCTCAAGCGCTCCGTCGGCGAGAAGGCCATCGCGATGCGCTACACCGACGGCATCCACGTCGACGGCAGCACCGCCTTCGTCGAAGTGGACGCCGCCGACCGGGGCCGGTTCTCGCTCACCGACCAGGAGGTCGAGGAGCTCGGCCGCATCGCCCTGGTCATCGAGGAGCACTACGGCCGACCGATGGACATCGAGTGGGGCAAGGACGGCGTCGACGGCAAGCTCTACGTGCTGCAGGCCCGCCCCGAGACGGTCGTGTCGCGACAGTCGGCCAACGTGCTCCGCCGCTTCGTGCTCGCCGAGCGCGGCCCCGTGCTGCTCGAGGGTCGCGCGATCGGCCAGCGCATCGGCGCGGGCCGGGTGCGCGTGCTCACCTCGATCGACCAGATGGCCGACTTCGCGCACGGCGACGTGCTCGTGGCCGACATGACCGACCCCGACTGGGAGCCGATCATGAAGCGCGCCTCGGCGATCGTCACCGACCGCGGCGGGCGCACCTGCCACGCGGCCATCATCGCCCGCGAGCTCGGCATCCCCGCCGTCGTCGGGACCGGGGTCGCAACCCATGCCCTCACCGACGGGCAGGAGGTCACCGTCTCGTGCGCCGAGGGCGACGACGGCATCGTGTACGGCGGCATCCTGCCCTTCGTCGAAGAGCAGACCGAGCTGGACCGGATGCCGGAGCCCCCGGCCAAGATCATGATGAACGTCGGCACCCCCGACCAGGCCTTCGCCTTCTCTCGCCTGCCGAACGCGGGCGTGGGCCTCGCGCGGCTGGAGTTCATCATCAACCGGCAGATCGGCATCCACCCGCGCGCGCTGCTCGACCTCGACACCCTCGACGGCGAGCTCGCCGATGACATCCGCGGCCGCATCGCGGCCTACCCCTCGCCCGAGGAGTACTTCATCCAGCGCGTGGCCGAGGGGGTGTCGATGATCGCCGCCGCGTTCGCGCCCGAGCCCGTGATCGTGCGCCTGTCGGACTTCAAGTCGAACGAGTACGCCAACCTCATCGGCGGTCCGCTCTACGAGCCGCACGAGGAGAACCCGATGCTCGGCTACCGCGGAGCGGCACGGTACGTCTCGCCCGAGTTCCGCGCCTGCTTCGACATGGAGTGCGAGGCCCTGCGGCGCGTCCGCGACGACATGGGCCTGACGAACGTGCAGATCATGGTGCCGTTCGTCCGTACCGTGGGCGAGGCCGCCGCCGTCATCGACCTGCTCGCGACGAACGGTCTGCGTCGGGGCGAGAACGGCCTGCGGGTCGTGATGATGTGCGAGCTGCCCGCGAACGCGATCCTCGCCGAGCAGTTCCTCGAGCACTTCGACGGCTTCTCGATCGGCTCGAACGACATGACCCAGCTGACCCTCGGGCTCGATCGCGACTCGGCGCTCATGGCATCCGCGTTCGACGAGCGCGACCCGGCCGTGCGGCACCTGCTCGGCATGGCGATCGACGCGTGTCTACGACAGGGCAAGTACGTGGGCATCTGCGGGCAGGGACCCTCGGACCACCCCGACTTCGCCGAGTGGCTCGTGGCCCGTGGCATCCAGTCGCTGTCGTTGAACCCCGACACGGTCGTCGAGACCTGGCTCGCCCTCGCCGCGAACGACCGGCCGAAGGGCCAGGTGCTCACCGAGGCGCAGCTGGGGGTGCCGCGGCGCGGCTGACCGGGTGCTGCACCAGCCCGAGTACGGGGTCTGCGCCTCGCCGTGGTCGGCGGGGGTCAGGACCAGGCGAACGCGGTCGCCACGTGACCGTGGTGGGTGGAGCTCGGAGCGAGCACCGTTTCGGCGTCGCGCTGCTCTTCGACGGTGACGATCGTGATCTGCGCCAGGGGGATCACGTCCTCCGAGGGCCGGGGGGTGCGGACAAGACTTCGGCGTCGGGCGTCGCCCCCTCGACGACCGCGCGGTAGCGGGGCGACCGGGCGGCCAGCTCGTCATGGGGGGCGGTGTCGACGATGCGCCCGCGCTCGACGAAGAGCACGCGATCCATCGCGCGCATGAGCGTCGGTCGGTGGGTGATGGCGAGCGTCGTCCGCCCCGCCCGCGCGTGGGTGAGCGCGGCGAGGAACTCCGCCTCGGTCCGGGTGTCGAGGCTCGCGGTCGGTTCGTCGAGCACGAGGACCGAGGGGTCGCGCAGCAGGGCGCGCGCGAGGCCCAGGCGCTGGCGCTCCCCTCCCGACCAGGTCGCACCGCGCTCGGCGAGCAGGGTGTCGATGCCGTCGGGGAGAGTGCGCACGTGGTCGGCGAGCCGCGCGCGTTCCAGCGCGGTCCAGAGGGTCTCGTCATCGGCATCCGGTGCCAGCAGGTTCTCGCGGACGGTGGCGCGGAAGACGTGCGGCTGCTGCGGGACGAGCACGACGCGACGGCGGGTCGCAGCCCCCGGCTCCTCCGCGCAGTCCACGCCGTCCACCGACAGCTCACCCTCGGATGCCAGGAAGCGGCTCAGCGCGAGCGCCAGGGTCGTCTTGCCCGCACCGCTCTCGCCGACGATGGCGACGTGCTCGCCCGGCGCGATGGCCAGGTCGATGCCGTCGAGGGCCGCCCCGGCCCCCTCGGGGTAGGCGGCGCGGAGCTCGCGAGCGGACACCGCCCCCGGGAGGGACGTCGCCGGGACGGGGGCATCCACCGGGTCGACCGGACGCACGCCCGGCGCGTGCAAGACGGCGTCGACGCGGCGAGCCGCCTCCGCCGTCTCACCGATGCGGCCGAGCGCGCCCGCGACGATCGCGGCGGGCGAGAGCGACGCGGCCGCGAGCACCACGAGAGACGGTGCGAGGGCGGCATCCATCCCGGCGGCGACCGCAGCCGAGGCGAGCACCAGGGTCGTCAACAGCACCACCACGGTCAACGCCTCGGTGAGCGCCTGCTCGAGCCCCGCGCGCACGGACAGCCCGCGCCGCGCCCGCTGGACCTCGCCCGTCCCCTCGGCCACCGCGGCCGCCTCGGCTCCCACCCGGCCGAGCAGGACGACGTCGCGAGCGCTGGAACGCGCCGCGAGCACCCGGGTCGACAGACTCGCGAGGGCCTCCCGCAGGACCCGGCCCTGACCGGCGGCGCGCCGCGCGAACAGCAGCGGCACGGCGACCAGCACCGCTTGCGCGGGCAGGAGCAGCAGCCAGAGGGGACCGAACAGCACCACCGCGGTCACGTCGATCACCAGAGACGCCACCGCACCGGCGGCGACCTGCGCGACCGTGTGGGCCGCGAACCACTCGAGCGACTCCACGTCGCCCATCGCCGCGGCCACGGTGTCGCCCGAGCGTCGGCGAGCCAGCCCCACCGGGGCGAGGCGGGCGATCGCCCGGTGCACGTCGATGCGGAGCGCGTCGATGACCCGGTAGGCGAGCACGTGGGCGAACCACTGCTCCCCCCACGCGGCGAGGCCCGCCGCCACGACCGCGGCGACGACGGCGATCACGAGCGCGGGAGCCCCCGCCGCCGTCGCGAGGGCGGACGCCGCGGTGACCGAGAGCACCGACACGGCGACGGACGCGAGCATCCCGACGGTCACGACGAGGAGGACGCCGAGGAACAACCCGCGGCGGCGGCGCAGGGAGGGCACGAGGAAGACGAGGGGGCGCAGGACGCTCACGCGCGGCCTCCCTGCGCGGACACGGGGGCGCTCGCCTCGGCCGCGAGCAGAGCGGCGTAGGCGCCGCCTGCCTCGCGCAGCTCCGCGGGCGCGCCGACCTCGACCACGCGGCCGTCCTCCACGACGACGACCCGGTCGGCGCCCTCCGCCACGGCGAGACGATGGGTGACCGCGACGATCGCGTCGTCGGGTCGAGCCGCGCGCAGGGCGGAGACGACGCGGGCCTCGGCGGCGGGGTCGAGGGCCGAGGTGGCCTCGTCGAGGAGCAGCACGCGCCGACCCTGCATGTCGCCGCGCGCGATGGCGACGCGCTGGCGCTGTCCGCCCGAGAGCACCGCTCCGCCGTCGCCGAGGGGCATGTCGAGGCGGAGGCCGCTCTCCCCGGCCCCGATGCCGGCACGCGCCGCGACCACCTCGACCGGCTCCGCGGCCGCGGGGGCGGCGAGAGCGATCTCGGCCCCCACGTCTTCGGCGAAGAGGGCGGGGTCCTGCGCGACGAGGCTGACACGCGACCGCAGATCGTCCGGCGTCATCACGCTGCCGCCGAGCGAGATGGTGCCCTCTTCCGCGTCGAGCAGGCCCGCCAGCGCCCCGGCGATCGACGACTTGCCCGCCCCGGTGGGGCCGACGATCGCGGTGAGGCCGGCCTCCACGCGGAAGCTCGCGTCATGGACGACCGGGCCGGGGGAGTTCGGATGCCGCAGGCTCAGGCCCGCGACCTCCAGCGGCAGCGCGACCGCGGTGCGTGGGACGGCCTCCGGGTCGCGGCGCCCGCGATCCGCCTCGACGAGGTCGAGCACGAGCGGGCCCGAGAAGGTGCCGAGGTAGCCCGCGTGCCAGGCGGCGGCGAGCTCGCGCAGAGGTCGGACGAGTTCGATCGACAGCAGCACCGCGGCGAACGTCTCGAACGCGCTCAGCTCCCCTCCGCGCACGGCGACGAGGACGAGCACGAGGGCGGGGATGGCGAGGAGCGCGAACTGCGACAGCCCCGACTCCACGAGCGACACGCTCAACTGCCGCAGGGTGCGCCGCAGGAGGGTGTCGGAGGCCGCGGCGAGCTCGCGCTCGCGGCGCTGCTCCTGCCCGAAGGCAACGAGGGTGGTCATTCCGCGCATCGAGTCGACGAACTCGGCGTGGAGGTGTTGATAGGCGTCCCAGTGCTCCCCGCCCCGCGCGGCGAGCACGCGGTCCCACAGGCGCGGGGCGAGCGGGAGGATGACAGCGGCGACCATCGCCACGACCCCGATCACGGGGTCCACCAGCACGAGCCCCGTTCCCACGGCGACGAACACGACGCCGGTCACCGCCAGCTGCGGCACGTAAGAGGAGAGGTAGGCGTCGAGGTTCTCGACGCCGTCGGTCACGGTCGCCTGGTCGGCACCGCTGCGCCCCTCGCCCGGGGTCCGGGCGGTGCGTTCGATCAGGGCGGCCACCGCGTGCCGGCGCAGGTCGCGCTTGACGGCATCCATCGCCCGATGCGCGATCACGGCACGCACCAGGGTGAGCGCGGGGCGGAGGAGCAGGACCGCCCCCACGGCGAAGAGAACGGGCAGCAGCGCGGGGTCGAGGAGCGAGCGGCCCGCGAGCAGACCCGCGAACATTCGCGACAGCAGCACGGCCTGGGTCGCCCAGGTGGCCGAGATCGCCACGCCGACGGCGACGAGCGCGAGCAGCGCCAGCCGATGACCGCGCCAGAGGCGGAGGAGTCGGAGGTGAGTCATGCCGCTCACGCCTTATTGAGAATGGTTATCATTACGGGATGACCGTAGAAGAGCTCGCGGCCGAGGTCAAGTCGCCACCGACCCCGCGGCGCCGGCGATGGAGCGTCGTCGTGGTCGCGCTGCTGTGCGCGGCCGTGCCGGTCATCGTGGTGCTCGGGATCGCGATCGGACAGATCGCGCTCACCCCGGCCGAGGTGGTCGCCGCTGCCTGGCGCGGGGTCACGGGAACCACGGGCACGACGGATGCCGCGCGCCTGACCGACACCGTCGTCGGTCAGCTGCGCGCCCCGCGCGTGCTGCTCGGGTTCTGCGTCGGCGCGATCCTCGCCGCCAGCGGCGCCGCCCTGCAGGCCGTGGTGCGCAACGACCTCGCCGACCCCTACCTGCTCGGCATCACCTCGGGAGCCTCGCTCGGCGCGGCCGCGGTGATCGCCCTCGGGGTCGGGGCCTTCGCGGGTGCGCTCTCGACCTCGGGCGGTGCGTTCGTCGGGGCGGTCCTGGCCCTCGCGATCGTGCTGCTGCTCGTCGGCCCGCGCCGCCGGCTCGGATCGGGCCGCCTGGTGCTCGCCGGCCTCGCCGTCGGGTACGCCCTGTCCGCCGTCACGAACCTCGTCGTGGTGCTCTCCGACAACCGCGACGCGATCCGCGCGATCACGTTCTGGATGCTCGGGTCGCTGGGCCAGGCGTCGTGGGGCGACCTCCCGCTCGTCGCGATCGCCCTCATGGCCGCGGTGGGCTTGTTGACCGTGTGGGGCCGCCGCCTCGATGCGATCGGCCTCGGCGACGACGTCGCCCGCAGCCTCGGGAGCGACCCCGAGCGTCTCCGCCGCAACGTCGCCGTCGTCACGGCCGTCGCCATCGCCGCCGCCGTGGCGGTCAGCGGCTCCATCGGATTCGTCGGTCTGGTCGTCCCCCACCTGGCGCGCGGACTCGTCGGGGCCACGCACCGTCTGCTCCTGCCCACGAGCGCCCTGCTCGGCGGCATCCTGCTCGTCGCCGCCGACACCCTCGCGCGCACCGTGCTCGCCCCGCGCGAGATCCCGCTCGGCATCCTGACCGCGCTGCTCGGCACTCCCCTGCTCCTCCTGCTGATCGCCCGTCGCAGCCGCGACGCGTGACGGCCCCACCCGAAAGGAAATCGATGCGCACGCGTCCCACCCTGGCCACCACCCTCCTCCTGGTCGGCGCCACCGCCCTCGCCGGGTGCTCCTCCCCCGGCACCGCCCCCGCGACGGGGGCCGACGGCGCGTACCCCGTGACCATCTCGGACTGCGGCACCGACGTGCAGATCGACTCCCGCCCCGAGCGGGTACTCACCGTCGGGACCGCCGCCGTCGAGCTGCTCGATGCGGCGGGGGCGAGCTCGGCGATCTCCGCCCGGACGGCCGAGTTCGGAGCGGCCCTGTCGTCGTCGATCACCGACCCGCCGTCGGACGACCTCATCATCGATCCCGCCGACCCCACCACCGAGACGATCGTGGGGGCGACTCCCGACCTCGTCTTCGGCTACGGGCTGTTCTCGGCCGACCCGGCGCAGGTGGAGGCGGCCGGCATCCCGGTCCTCACCGTCCAGGGCGAGTGCGGGCACGACGCGACCACCGCCGGCGGAGCGGTCGACCTCCACACCATCACCGACGACGTGCGGCGCCTGGGCACGGTGTTCGGCACGAGCGCGACCGCCGATGCCGCAGCCGACGCCCTCGACGAGCGGATCGCCGCGGCCACGCGAGCGTCCACCGGCGCCTCGGCGGCCTGGCTGTACTACTTCTCGTCGGAGGACCCGATCTCGGCCTACGGCGGAGCGGGAATGCCCGCCGCGGTCCTCTCCGCCGCCGGGCTCGAGAACGTCTACGGCGACCAGAGCGACGTGTACCTCACCGTCTCGACCGAGAGCCTGCTCGCGGCCCAGCCGGAATGGATCGTGCTCACCCACGGCCTGTACGGAGAGACCGAGGAGCAGGCGCGCGAGAAGCTGCTCGCCGAGCCCGGGATCGGAGAGCTGGATGCCGTGAAGGCCGGACGCATCGTCATGGTGGGCGCCGACACCTCGAGCCCCTCGCCGGCAGCCGTGTCGGGGCTGGAGACCATCGCCGCGGGGACGGATGGCTGACGCACCCGCGCTGCTGAGCGCCGAGGGCCTCGTCGTCGCGCACGGGCGGAACAGGGTGATCGAGGACGTCTCGTTCACCCTGCTCCGCGGCGAGCGGGTCGCCGTCGTCGGCCCGAACGGCGCGGGCAAGACCACGCTGCTGCGCGCGCTGGCCGGGCTCACCCGCCCGGCCGGCGGGCGCGTGCGCCTGCACGGACGCGAGCTCCACCGCCTCCGTGAGCGCGAGCGCGCCCGCCACCTCGCCTTCGTCGCGCAGGACGAGCACACCGACCTGCCGTACCGCGCGCGCGACGTGCTGCTGCTGGGGCGCTCGGCGGGTCGAGGCGACTGGCACCGCTACGACGCCGACGATCGCGCGGTGGTGTCGGAGGTGGCCGAGCGCTGGGAGCTGACGGGTCTGCTGGATCGGACGCTCGACGCGCTCTCGGGTGGGGAGCGCCGGCGCGTGCTCCTCGCCCGCGCGTTCGCGCAGCGGGCGGAGGCGGTGCTGCTGGACGAACCCACCAACCACCTCGACCTCCGGCACCAGCACGCGCTGCTCGCGCATCTGCGCGACACCGCCGCCACGGCGGTGCTGACCCTGCACGACCTCGACCTGGCCGCGGCGTACTGCACGCGGGTGGTGCTGCTGCACCGCGGACGAGTCCTCTCCGACGCCGACCCCGCGTCGGCGCTGTCGACGGCGCGCGTGTCCGAGGTCTACGGGGTGCCCGTCACCTCCGTCCACGTCGGCGGGCGCGCGCGGATCCTGGTGGGGTGATCGGCGGTCCGTCCCGAGGCGGACGCGGATACCTCCCGCGGCGGACGACACCGGTGTCCCGCGCGGCTGGGATGGAACCATGACTTCCTCCCCTGTCCTCACCGCGACCGGACTCGTCAAGCGCTACGGCGACCTGGCGGCTCTCGACGACGTCTCCCTCACCATCCGCGCCGGCGAGTCCGTCGCCGTCATGGGCGCCTCGGGCTCCGGGAAGACGACCCTGCTGCACACCCTCGCGGCGGTGATCGCCCCCGACGCGGGCTCCGTCGTGCTGTCGCCGCCGGGCGCCGAGTCGACCGAGCTCGTCGGCCTGAGCGAGGGCGAACGTGCGCGCGTTCGCCGCACCCTGCTCGGCTTCGTCTTCCAGGAGCACCTGCTGCTGCCCGAGCTCACGGCCGTCGAGAACGCCGCCCTGCCGCTCCTGCTGACCGGGATGAGGCGACCGGATGCCGAGCGCCACGCCGCGCAGTGGCTCGCCGCCCTGGGGCTCGCGGGCATGGAGAACCGGCGCATCGGACAGCTGTCGGGCGGACAGGCCCAGCGTGTCGCGATCGCCCGCGCGCAGGTGACCGGCGCCCCCGTCGTGTTCGCCGACGAGCCCACGGGCGCTCTCGACTCGACGACCTCGGCCGACGTGCTCGGCGCTCTGCTGCACGCCACCACCGGTCAGGGCCGGACGCTGGTCATGGTGACGCACGACGCCGAGGTCGCCCGGCGATGCTCGCGCATCGTGCGCGTGCGCGACGGTCGCGTCGTCGACGACACCGCGGGGGTCCCGCGATGAGCGCCGTCCTTCCTCTGGCCCGCCTGCTGTCGCGGCCCAGCCGCCGGGGCCGCGCGGCGATCGTGCTCCCCGCCGTCGCGTTCGCGGTGACGACGGCGCTCCTGCTCGTCGTCGCGGGCGGCGCGCACATGTTCCTCGTGGATCCGCGCGCGCAGAGCGAAGGCGGCGGGTTCTACGGCATCCTGGCCTCGCTCGCCCTGCTGCTGCTCGCGGTTCCGCTCGTGACGCTCGGGGCCGCGGCCGCACGGCTGTCGAGCCGTCGCCGCAACGACCGCCTCGCGACCCTGCGCCTGCTGGGGGCGAGCCGAGGCGAGATCTGGTCGCTCACGGTGCTCGAGGCCACGCTCGTCGCGGCCGCCGGCACCGTCGTGGGGGTCGTGATCTACGGCGCGCTCCTTCCGCTCGTCGGTCTGCTGCCGTTCTTCGGCGGTCCCGTGGGCGCGGGCTCGGTCGCGATCGAGCCCCTCCTGGGGCTGGGGGTCGTGGCGGGCGTCGTCGTGATCGCGGCGGTCAGCGCCGCTGCGAGCCTGCGCAAGGTCACGGTGACGCCGCTCGGCGTGCGGACTCGCAGCGATGCTCCCCCGTCGCGCCGCGCGGCGCTCATCGTCGGTCTCGCCGCGATCGTCGCCGTGGCCGTGCTGGTCGCGAACTTCTCCGTGGTCGGCGAGCTGCTGGGCACGGCGATCGCCCTGGTCGTGCTGCTCGGCGTGTTCGCGGGCGGAATGGCGTTGCTGAACGTCGTCGGCGCCCCGATCGTGGCGGCGCGGGGGCGAGCGATGGCGCGCGGGGCGAAGAGCGCCGCGCAGCTCGTGGCGGGTCGCGAGCTCGCCGCCCACGCCGGCGCCTCGTGGCGGCGCGTGTCGGGAATGGCGATCGTGTCGTTCATCGCCGTGGTCGCCGGCTGCGGTCTCGCGCTCGCGGACGCCGCAGAGGGTATGTCGGGCGCCGAAGGCACGCTCATGGCCGACATCCGCACCGGCGTGCTCCTCACGCTCGCGATCGCGTTCGTGCTCCTCGCGTGCGCGGTGGGGGTAACGCAGGCGGCGTCGGTGCTCGAGGAGCGCGACCTGATCGTGGGCCTCGACCGCCTCGGCATCCCGGATGCCGAGCTCCGCCGTGCCCGCCGGCTCACCGTCATGGTGCCCCTGCGCTGGGCCGCGATCGGCGGGGCCGCGCTGGGCGGGGTGCTGTCGTTCCCGATCGTGGGGATGAGCCTGCTCGTGGCGCCGCTGTCGGTCGCGACGATCGCTCTGACGTTCGGCGCGGGCTTCGCGCTGGTCGCCGCGGCCCTGGCGTCGACGCGTCCGATCGTGGCCGGCATCCGCCGCGGCACGGTGTGACGCGCGGCGGGGCTCCGTCGAGTGGGGGCCGAGGGCGGGGGCGCGAGGCCCCGTCGATCGCTGAGTGTCCACAACACCCGGACACCCCTGCCGGAGCGTCCGGGTGTTGTGGACACTCAACCCATGCCCGGGCGGGGACGGCGGGCGGGGGGACGGCGAGTGCTAGCGTGCGGGGATGACCTCGGATGCCATGACCCCGCGCCGGATCCGCGTCTCGGCGGCGGTCATCACCGACGCCGCGGGGCGTCTGCTGCTCGTGCGCAAGGCCGGGACGACAGCCTTCATGCAGCCCGGCGGCAAGCCCGAGGCCGGTGAGACGCCCGCCGAGACCCTCGCCCGCGAGCTCGCGGAGGAGATCCACCTCGACGTCGACCCCGCGGCGCTCGAGCCGCTCGGCGAGTACTCCGCCGCGGCGGCCAACGAGCCCGGCTTCGAGGTGGTTGCCGACGTGTTCCGCGTCGACATCGGCGACCAGGAGCCCGTCCGGGATGCCGAGATCGTCGAGCTCCGCTGGGTCACCGCCGCGACGGCATCCGGAATCGAGATCGCCCCGCTCGCTCGGGAGTACTTCCTGCCGGCGTGACCCGGCGCGGGACTCCCCGCGAGCCGTCGGGCGGAGTCGGCCATCGACACGCCGCCACCCGCCCCGGGATGCCCGGCGCGTTGCCCCCGAACTCCGCACGACGGCGCGCCCCAGGACCGCACCGCACGCCCCACCGCACGACCGCGCCGCATGCCGCACCGCACGACCGCGCCGTCCACGACGGCGGCGGCACGCCCCGGAGGGATCAGCCGACCCCCGACCCCGCGAGCGCGCGCAGCGCCATTGCGGCGAGGATGCCGGCCGACCGGTCGCCCGGGGCCACCGCGCTGTGCGGGGTCGAGTTGAGCAGGCCGAACGTCGCGAGCAGGCGGGTCTCGCGCTCGTCGGCTTCGAGCTCGGGCAGCAGCGCCGCGAGCACGGCATCCCACTCCTGCACGTATTGCCGCTGCAGGCTCCGCACCGTATGGTTCGCCTCGGCGGGGAGTTGCGCGAGCTCCCGGTCCTGGATGCGGATGGTGTCGGGGTCGGCGGTCGCGAAGTCGAGGTGGAACCGCACGAGCCGGGCGAGCACGTCGGCGGGCGTGCCGGCCTCGGCCACGAGGGTGCGACCGCCGTCGAGCAGGCGCTGGCTGGCGTCGATCAGCACCTCGGCCAGCAGCGCTTCCTTGCTGGGGAAGTAGTTGTACAGCGCGGGGCCGCTCATCCCGACCGCCTCGCCGAGCTCCACCGTCGACACGGCCGCGAACCCGCGCTGGGCGAACAGGGCCGCGGCCGAGCGCATGAGCGACGCACGACGGTTGGCCTTCTGCGTCGCGCGCCAGGTCGGCGGTGCGCTCACCGTGTCGCTCACCGCAAGATCTCCCGCGCCTGCCGGAGCACCGGCTCGTCGATCATGCGCCCGCGAAAGCGGAACACGCCGGCCTGCCCCTCCGCCTCGGCGAGCACGGCCCGCGCCCACTCGCGCTCCTCCTCGGTGCTCGCGTACGCGGCGCGGATCGTCGCCACCTGGGTGGGGTGGATGCACGCCGTCGCGGTGAACCCGGAGGCCGCGGCATCCTCGCACTCCGCCCGCAGACCCGCGATGTCGGCGATGTCGAGGTGGACCGCGTCGATCGCGGCCTTTCCGTGTGCGCGAGCGGCGAGCAGCACGGTCGCGCGCGCCGTGCGGGCGACGTCGCGGTACCGTCCGTCCGGGAGACGGCTGGAGCGGCCGTTCATGCTGGCGATGAGGTCTTCGGCGCCCCACATCAGCCCCGCGGTGTCGGGGTGCGCGGCGATCTCGGCGGCGTTGAGCACGCCCCGCGCGGTCTCGCACAGCGCGAGCACCCGCAGGCCCGGGGTGGCGTCGACGTCGGCGGCCGACTCGGCCTTCGCGAGCATCACGGTCGTGTACCCGCCGGCGCGCACGGCGGCGAGGTCGAGCGCGTGTTCGCGCGTGCCGGCGGGATTCAGCCGCACGATCACGCGCTCGCGATCGAGCTCGCCCGCGACGAGCGCCTCGCGCGCACGGGCCTTGTCGGCGGGCGCGACGGCGTCCTCCAGGTCGAGGATCACCGTGTCGGCGGCCGCGGCCGCCTTGGCGTACCGGTCGGGGCGGTCGGCGGGGCAGAACAGCAGGGCGGGGCCGTGCATCAGGGCTCCTCCGGGTGCAGGTCGGGGGTCATGAGCATGAGCGTCGAGCGGCGCGCTTCGGCGACCACGACCCCATTCTGGTTGCACATCGTGTGCGCGAACTCCACGATGCCCTGCCCCGGTCGCGAGGTCGAGACGCGCTTGCTCGCGACGAGGGTCTGGGCCGAGAGGGTGTCGCCGACGCGCACCGGCGCGGGAAACCGCACGTCGCTGAAGCCGAGGTTCGCGACGATCGTGCCCTGGGTCAGCTGCGCCACCGAGAGGCCGACCATCGTCGACAGGGTGAACATGCTGTTGACCAGCCGCTCGCCGAACTCGGTCGACGCCGACCACGCGGCATCCAGGTGCAGCGACTGGGTGTTCATGGTGAGGGTCGTGAACAGCACGTTGTCGGCCTCGGTCACCGTGCGACCGGGGCTGTGCACGTACACCGCGCCCTCCTGCAGCTCGTCGAAGTACAGCCCTCTCTGGATGATCCGGATGCCGCTCACTCGGCGCCCCTTTCCTCGTCGGTGCCGGGTCCGTGCGGCGTCTCCGCGCCCACTCGCGCCGCACCCGCTCGCGCACCGCCCTCTCGCGCACCGCCCGGCTCACCGCCGTCGGCGCTCGGCGCGACCACCGCGAGCGCCTGCCCGCGCGCGACCACGTCACCGACCGCCGCCTGCAGCCTCACCGTTCCCGCGACGCTCGATCGCACGACGTGCTCCATCTTCATGGCCTCCACGGCGAGAACCGCGTCGCCCACCTCCACCGTCGCGCCGTCGGCGACATGCACCATCACCACGGTGCCCGGCATCGGCGACACGAGCTGCGGGTCGGCGTCGGCCGCCGCGTCAGCGCGATGCACCGCTCGCACGGTCTCCACCCGTCGCACCGCCCCGCCCCGCGCGATCCACGCGCCGTCGGCGTCGACCTCGACCGCGACGGTCCGCGCGCGACCGTCGAGGGTGACCGACACGAGAGCGTCGTCGTGCCGGACGATCCGCGCGGACTCCTGCTCGCCGGCCTGCGTGGTCACCGCCACCGCGAGCTCGTCCCCCGCCGTTCGGTGCTCGCCGGCCTGCGTGGGCACTGCCACCGCGAGCTCGTCTCCCGCGCCGGTCACCGCGACCGTTCGCTGCTCCCCGCCGAGTGCGAGACGGTAGCGCCGCGGCGCGGGCGTTCCCAGCCGCCAGCCGTCACGGCGTCGCCACGGCTCCCGCGAGCGCGAGGCCGCGGCATCCAGAATCAGAGCCGCCTCCGCGAAGACGCGCTCATCGACCGCCTCGGTCGTGAGCCCCTCGAGCTCGCGCGCGATCACCCCCGTGTCGAGGTCTCCCGCGACGACGGCCGGGACATCGAGCAGCGCCCGAAGGAAGGCGACGTTCGTCGGGAAGCCGAACACCGCGGTCTCGTCCAGCGCCGCGACGAGCCGACGCCGCGCCTGCTCGCGGTCGCTTCCCCACGCGATGATCTTCGCGAGCATCGGGTCGTAATCGACCGAGACGTCGAGGCCGTCTTCGACAGCGCTGTCCACGCGGACACCCTCCCCGCCGGGGTGGCGCACACGGCGGACGTGCCCGCCCGTCGGAAGGAACCCGGATGCCGGATCCTCGGCGTACACGCGCGCCTCGATCGCATGACCGGTGAGGGTGACGGCATCCTGATCGAAGCCGAGAGGCTCGCCGGCCGCGATCCGCAGCTGCTGCGCGACGAGGTCGATCCCGGTGATCTCCTCGGTGACGGGGTGCTCGACCTGCAGGCGCGTGTTCATCTCCATGAAGAAGAACTCGTCGGGCGCGTCGGCCGACACGATGAACTCGACGGTTCCCGCCCCGCGGTAGTCGACGCTGCGGGCCGTCTCGCACGCCGCGGCGCCGATGCGCGCGCGGGTCTCGGCATCGAGCAGGGGAGACGGCGCCTCTTCGATGACCTTCTGATGGCGCCGCTGCAGCGAGCACTCGCGCTCCCCCAGATGCACGACGGTGCCGTGCGCGTCGGCGAGCACCTGCACCTCGATGTGGCGCGGCGTGCGCACGTAGCGCTCGAGGAAGAGGGTGTCGTCGCCGAAGCTCGCCGCCGCCTCGCGCCGGGCCGCCGCGATCGCCTCCGCCAGGGCCTCGGGGGCTTCGACGACGTGCATGCCCTTGCCGCCGCCGCCCGCCGACGGCTTGATGAGGAGCGGGTAGCCCACCTCATCACCCGCGGCGATGAGCTCGTCGTCGGTCATCCCCGCGCGAGCAACCCCGGGAACGGTGGGGACCCCGCGCTGCTCGACCGCGTGCTTCGCCGTGATCTTGTCGCCCATGACCCGGATCGCCTCGGCCCCCGGGCCGATGAACACGATGCCCGCCTCTTCGCACGCGCGGGCGAAAGCGGCGTTCTCGGCGAGGAAGCCGTACCCGGGGTGAATCGCCTCGGCGCCGGTGTCGCGCGCCGCGCGGATCACGGCGTCGACGTCGAGGTAGCTCCGCGCCGCCGGCGCCGGTCCCAGGCGCACCGCGACATCGGCGAGATGGACGTGCCGAGCCCCGGCATCCGCATCGCTGTAGACGGCGACGGACCGGATGCCGAGGGAGCGCAGGGTGCGGATGATGCGGCAGGCGATCTCGCCGCGGTTGGCGATCAGAACGGTGGTGAACATGCGGGTCACATCCGGAAGACGCCGTAGCCCGGCGCGTCGAGGGGCGAACGGGTGATGACGTCGAGGGCGAGGGCGAGCACGTCGCGGGTCTGGCCCGGCTCGATGATCCCGTCGTCCCACAGGCGCGCGGTCGAGTAATAGGGGCTCCCCTGCCGCTCGTACTGCTCGCGGATGGGTGCCTCGAACGCGGCCTGCTCGTCGGACGACCATTCCCCGCCGCCGGCTTCGATCTGGTCACGCCGCACGGTCGAAAGCACGGATGCCGCCTGCGGACCGCCCATGACCGAGACGCGCGCACCGGGCCAGAGCCACAGGAAGCGCGGCGAGTACGCCCGCCCGCACATCGAGTACGTGCCGGCGCCGAAGGAGCCGCCCACGACGACGGTGAGCTTGGGGACCGAGGCGCACGCGACGGCGTTGACCATCTTGGCGCCGTGCTTGGCGATGCCGCCCGACTCGTACTCGCGGCCGACCATGAAGCCCGTGATGTTCTGCAGGAACACCAGGGGGATACCGCGCTGGTCGCACAGCTCGATGAAGTGCGCGCCCTTCAGCGCCGACTCGCCGAACAGCACGCCGTTGTTGGCGATGACGCCGACGCGGTGCCCCTCGATGCGCGCGAAGGCGGTGACGAGCGTCTCGCCGTACTCGCGTTTGAACTCGTGGATGCTGCCGGCGTCGACGATCCGCGTGAGGATCTCGCGCGCGTCGTAGGGGGTGGTGAGGTCGACGGGGACGAGGTACTCGAGCTCGCGCGCGGGATGCTCGGGGTCGGCGGCGGGGAGCGGCATCCGCTGTTCGGCGGGAGGGAGCGTCTCGACGATGTCGCGGACGATCCGCAGAGCGTGCTCGTCGTTCTCGGCGAGGTGGTCGGCGACACCCGAGACGCGGGTGTGCACGGCGCCGCCGCCGAGGTCTTCGGCGCTGACGACCTCGCCGGTGGCGGCCTTCACCAGGGGCGGCCCGCCGAGGAAGATCGTGCCCTGGTTGCGCACGATCACGGTCTCGTCGCTCATCGCGGGCACGTACGCACCGCCCGCCGTCGACGAGCCGAGCACGGCCGCGATCTGCGGGATGCCGTCGCGCGACATGCGGGCCTGGTTGTAGAAGATGCGGCCGAAGTGGTCGCGGTCGGGGAAGACCTCGTCCTGCATCGGCAGGAACGCCCCGCCCGAGTCGACGAGGTACACGCACGGGAGGCGGTTCTCGGCCGCGATCTCCTGTGCGCGCAGGTGCTTCTTCACCGTGATCGGGAAGTAGCTCCCGCCCTTCACGGTCGCGTCGTTGGCGACGATCATGACGTGCCGGTCGTGGACGAGTCCGATGCCGGCGACCACGCCACCGGCGGGGCAGTCGCCGCCGTACATCCCGTACGCCGCGAGAGGTGCGACCTCGAGGAACGGACTGCCGGCGTCGAGCATGGCGTCGATACGGTCGCGCGCGAGCAGCTTGCCGCGGGCGGTGTGGCGCTCGCGCGCCGCGGGTGGGCCTCCCGCGGCGACGGCGGCGCGGCGCTCGCGCAGTTCGTCGACGAGTTCGCGATACGAGCGGGCAGCGCCCATGACAACTCCTCATTGAGTTACCGACCGGTAATGGAATTAGATTACTGCTCGGTAACCGAGTTGTCCACGGTCCTCGCGTGCACGGGCTGAGTGTCCAAGCACCCGGACGCTCCGAAAAACCTCCGGGATTCTTGGACACTCACGGCTCGAGTCCGGGCGCGGACCGCCTCCTAGACTCGGGGCCATGCGCAACGACTGGATCACGCACCGACGCCCGGACGGCGAGGTGCTCGGCTGGATGGAGCCTCACGACGACGGTTTCGTCGTGATCGATCTGCTCGGACGGCCCGCGAGCGAAACGGTCGACTGGCTGACCGCGGAGGAGACCCTCGACGAGCGGGGCATCGGCTACCTCGCCGACCTCTACGAGCTCCGGCTCGACAACGGCTCCTGGCTGCGGGTGCGCATCGCGGAGGTGTCCCCCTCCGGCATCCGGGTCAAGAAAGACGACTTCGGCGCGGTCGGCGCTCCGCAGCTCTTCTACGACCTCGCCTTCCCCGTGGACGAGGGGTCGTTGCGCCCCCTCGCGTAGGCCGACCCGCGCGTTGAGTGTCCAAAACACCCGGACGCCTCAAAACATCTTCCGGGTGTTTTGGCCACTCAACGGGCACGGACGGGGCCGCGGGCTCCGAGCAGCACCGAGCGACGGTCCCGCCCGCCCCGCGGAACGCCCGCGGCCCGCTCACCACGAGCTCTTGCGGTAGTCCTTCAAGAAGATGCCGAAGAGGTCTTCGCCGGCCTCGCCGCGCACGATCGGGTCGTACACGCGCGCGGCACCGTCGACCAGGTCGAGCGGAGCGTGGAAGCCCTCCTCGGCCAGGCGCACCTTGGTGAAGTGCGGGCGCTCGTCGGTGATCCAGCCCGTGTCGACGGCGGTCATCAGGATGCCATCCGTCTCGAACATCTCCCGGGCGCTCGTGCGCGTGAGCATGTTCAGCGCGGCCTTCGCCATGTTCGTGTGCGGGTGGCCGGGGCCCTTGTACCCGCGACCGAACACGCCCTCCATCGCCGAGACGTTGACGACGTATTTGCGACGCGCGGGCGAGGCCGCCATCGCCGGGCGCAGGCGGCTGACCAGCAGGAACGGCGCGGTCATGTTGGCCAGCTGCACCTCGAGCATCTCGAGGGGCTCGACCTGATCGACCGACTGCGTCCAGCTGTTGATGCGGTCCTCGTCGGGGATCAGGCCACCCGCGTCGATCGCGGTGCCGGTCATGAGCCGCTCGAGCGACGAGGAGCCCGCCGCCATCGCCTCGGCGGTGAGCTCCTCGGCGGTACGGGCGGCCGACGCGAGGATCGGGTGCGCCGACACCGACTGCGCGAGCGCGAGCGGATGCGCGTCGTTGGTGTGGCCGAAGGTGACCAGCTCGGGCAGCGGTCCGTCGGGGAGCGGTGAGAGCTCGGCATCCACCAGGGGTTTGTACGCCCCCGGCGAGCGCCGCACGGTTTGGGCGGCGTTGTTGACGAGGATGTCGAGCGGACCATCGGATGCCACCGACTCGGCGAGCCCGATCACCTGGGCGGGATCGCGCAGGTCGATGCCCACGATCTTGAGCCGGTGCAGCCAGTCGGCGCTGTCGGGCAGCGACGAGAAGCGCCGCACCGCGTCGCGCGGGAAGCGCGTGGTGATCGTGGTGTGCGCGCCGTCGCGCAGCAGCCGCAGGGCGATGTACATGCCGATCTTCGCGCGACCGCCGGTGAGCAGAGCGCGCTTGCCGGTGAGGTCGGTGCGCGCGTCGCGCTTGGCGTGACTCATCGCCGCGCAGTCGGGGCAGAGCTGGTGGTAGAACGCGTCGACGAGGGTGTAGTCCTCTTTGCAGATGTAGCAGGCGCGAGCCTTGATCAGCTCCCCCGCGTACGGCGTCTCGACGCGGGTCGCGAGCGGGATGCCGCGCGTCTCGTCGTCGATGCGGTCCGCGGCGCCGGTCGCGGTGGCGGCGACGACCGCGCGGTCGGCGTCGGCGATGCGCTGGCGCTTCTCCCGCCGCGACTGCCGCTTGACGTCCTTGTAGAGCTTGCCGGTCTGGCGGCGCAGGGCGATGTACGCGGGGTCTTCGCGATCGAGCGCGGAGGCGGCGTCGATGACGCGCAGCGCGATCGCGAGCTCGGTCGGATCGATGGATGCCACGGCCTCGGCGACCGCGGCGGGCGCGGCCTCGCCGTCGGGCACGAGACCGGCGTCGACGTCATCCGTCTGCTCGTCGCGCACAGGCGGCGCAGCGGCGTCGGAGGCGGCGGCATCCGTCTCGACGACGCGTTCGGGGGTGGGTTGTGTTTCGGGCACAGGGAAGTGTACCGAGGCAAGGCTGAACGCCGAGTGGACCAGGCGTTCTCCGGCCGCCCGCAGCGGCGGAGAACTGGAGCGCCGGGCTGTCAGATCGCCGACGCCGCCGCGGCGACGCTGATCGCGTGACGCGTGAGCTCTGCCCGCGCCCCGGGGGCCAGGGGCGCGACGAGCCGTGCGATCTCGGCCGCGAACTCCGCCTCGCCGCGCCGGATGCGCTCGCGCCCCTCGTCCGTGAGGCGCACGTGCACGGCTCGCCCGTCTTGCGTGGAACGGTACCTCTCGACGAGACCGCGACGTTCGGCTCGGTCGACCAGACCGCTGATGCTCGACTTGTCGAGTCCCATTGCCGCTCCGAGCGCCGTCATCAACGGCTCCCGATCACGGAGGATGCCGAGCATCCGCGCCTGCGCCACCGACAGCCCGTGCCGGTCGGAGCACTTCTCGAGAGCGGCCATGACCGCGAAGGACAGCTGGGCCAAGGCATCGGCGGTTGTGGTGTCGGACTCCGTCACCCTCTCATCCTATCGACATAGTCCGTGCCACGAACTACATTGGTACGCGCCACGAACCAATGGAAGGGGCCGCCATGATCACCACCGATGCCGCCGTCGTCGAGAGATTCGACGCGCCGCCGCGTTTCCGCTCATTCGACATCCCCGCGCCGACGGGCGGCCAGGAGGTGGTCGACGTGCTCGCCACCGGCCTGCATCCTCGCGTCCGCTCCGGCGCGCGGGGCGATCACTACACCAGCACCGGCGCAATCCCGCTCATCCCCGGTGTCGACGGCGTCGGCCGGCGCGCCGACGGGACCCTCGTCTACTTCGCGCTCGACGACGACCGGTTCGGGTCGATGGCCGCCCAGGTCGTCGTCGATCCGCGGCGGGTCATTCCCCTCCCGCCGAACGTCGACGTGGAGCGCATCGCCGCCGGCATGAACCCGGCGATGTCGTCATGGGTGGCGCTCCGACGCCGGATCGCGATGCCCGCGAAGGCCGCCGTCCTCGTCCACGGCGCGACCGGGAACGCCGGAGGCATGGCGGTACGCATCGCTCGGATCTTCGGGGCGCACACGGTCATCGCCACGGATCGTGATCGCGAACGACTGGCGGCGCTCGATGCGGACGTCGTCGTCGCGCTCGACGACGGACCCGCGGCCTTGGCCGAAGCGGCATCCGGAGTCGACGTCGTGCTCGACTACCTGTGGGGACCGCCGACCGAGCAGGCCCTTCCCGCGCTGCTGCGCGCGCGGACCGACCGGAGCCGGCCCCTCGACTGGGTCGAGATCGGGTCGGTCGCCGGTCCCGACATCAGCCTCCCCTCGGCGGCGCTGCGCTCCGCACACCTCCGGTTGATCGGCAGCGGGCAGGGATCCATCGGCGGGCGGGAATACCTCGCCGAACTCCCGTCCCTGGTCGAGGCCCTGTCGGATGGGAGCATCGACGTGCGGACCGAGTCCGCCCCGCTGTCCGAGGTGGAGAGGGTGTGGACGGTGCCCGAGCAGCCGGGCGTGCGCACGGTTCTCCGCGCAGCGCGCGGCTGACGCGTCGTCGTCAGGGCTTGCCGCTGTCGATCCAGCGGGTGTGCGCCTTCAGCGCGTGCAGCACGGCCAGCCTCACCACGACGTACGCCACCGCGGCGACGACGACGATCGCCACGCCCCACGTGAGCAGAAGGATGAGCAAATGGGCACCTCCGACAGCCGAGAACATCCGGCGAGCCTACGCGCGCGCGAGTCGAGACACCAGGGCGCCCGACGGAGGAAGGCGTTCAGCCGAACCGGGTCAACAGCCACCGCTGGGTGGGGATTTCGACCGCCCGGTGCATCACCCAGGCCAGGGCGAGGGCGATACCGAAGGCGGCGAGCGCCAGCAGCACCGCCTGGCGCCACGGCAGCTGCGGGTGTCCGTCGGGCCACGCCGACGACACCGACGCGATCACGAGCAGGTGCACGAGGTAGAACGCGAACGACACCCGACCGAGCTCCTGCCAGAGCGGCCGCGCGAGGAAGGTCGAGTTCGCGCGGGCGTCGGCGTTCGCGAGGGAGGCGACGAGCAGGGCGTAGCAGCCGACGGTCGCCGCGAGCCCGGGATGGATGTCGGTGCCGGGCAGGGCCGGGGCCTCCGACAGCGCGTACCCCGCCACGGCGAGGGGGACCGTGAAGCGCAGCCGTAGCGGCATCCACGATCCGCCCTTCAGGAGCAGCGCGAGGCTGACGCCGAGCACGAACTCGGGCAGGCGGAGGAGCGGGGTGGATGCCGACGACATCGGCACCGGCGAGAGGGCGGCGATCTGCGGCGCAAGAGCCGCGACGACCAGGCATGCCACGACGACGACGCTCACCGCGCGGCGCGACGCGCGCACGAGGGGACGGATGAGGAAGGGAAAGGAGAGGTAGAAGAAGGCCTCGCAGACGAGCGACCAGCTCGCGGGGTTGCCCGCCTGCCACCAGTCGGGAATCCACCCGTTGACGAGGAGGACGTTGGCGAGGAGCGGTGCCCGGCCCTCGGTGCGGATCTCGGGCACGAGCGTCGCCGCGGCGACGAGGGCCAGGCCGACGCCCACGAGGTGCAGCGGGTAGATGCGCGCGATGCGATGCCACCAGAACGATCGCGCCGTCTGCTGCGGCTTGTACCCCCACGCCAGGACGAAGCCCGACAGGATGAAGAACAGGGTCACGCCGGTCTTCCCGGCTTCGAAGAGCGTGCCCCACACGACTCCGGCGGTGCCGCCGAAGTACTCGACCGCCATCAGGTGGTGGCCGAAGATGAGCATCGCCGTCGCCCAGCGCAGCCCCGTGAGAGAGGGGAGGTTGCGGACCCGGTCGAGCGGTCCGGGAACGGCCGCGGTGGGTGGGGAGGCCGGCGCCGTCGTGGTGCTGATGGTCATCGCCTCCCGTGACGTTTCCGAGCGCGCACGCGCACCCGATGACGACACCGCTGATGGAGTCGACCTGAGCACGTGATGTCGCGCAGACCGGGTGAGACGGTACACCGCCCCGGTGAGGAGATCCCTGAAAGGCGAGGGGCTTGACGGGGTGCGGGTCGTCGGGTGCGTGGCGGGTCGGGTGCGTGGCGCGTCGGGGGCGTGGCGGGTCGGGGGCGTGGCGGAGGAGAAACCGGGACGGGAGGGCGCGGGTGCGGCGCCGGCGGTGCGGTGCGGCGGAGGCGCAGGCGCTGCGGGGCCCAGCACGCGCGCGGCGGCAACGGGGAGCGGAGGAGAATCCGCGACGGGAGGACAAATCCCGCGGCATCCCTCCTCCCCTAACCGAATCCCCTCCCGCGGCGGGACCGAGAACGCGCGCGGCGGCGCGGGCGTGGGAGGCGGAGGCGTGGGCGCTGCGGGGCCCAGCACGCGCGCGCGGCCGCAACGGGGAGCGGAGGAGAATCCCCGGCGGGAGGACAAACCCCGCGGCACCCCTCCTCCCCTCCCCGAATCCCCTCCCGCGGCGGGGCCGAATCCCCTCCCGTGGCGGGGCCGAATCCCCTCCCGGGGCGGGGCCCGAATCCCCTCCCGCGGCGGGCCGAATCCCCTCCCGGGGCGGGACCGAGCCAGGCGGATCGCGGCGCCGACCGCCGCGGCATCCCTGCCCCAGAACGCACCTGGCAGACTGCCCGGATGGGCCGCCACACGATCCTCCTCGGCGTCGACGGGGTGCTCCTCGTCGAGATCGACTCCCCGGTCCGCGCGTACGCCGCCTACCGCGAGGGGCGCGAGCACCGACCCCTTCCCGTGCCCGACGACGCGTCGCTCCTCCCGGACGGACGGTTCTTCTTCCGCCCGGCGGTGATCGACGGCCTCCGGCACCTCGACGCCGACATCGTCTGGAACACGCACCGCCTCACCGATCCCGCGGCCCTTCGCGCCCTCTCCGACCACCTCGGTCTCGCCGACGTCGTTCGATTCCCGGATGCCGCCGAGCTCCCCGTCCCACCCCGCGACGCCCGCGTCGACACGGGTCCGAACGTGCTGTGGGAGCACTGGAAAGTGCGGGCGCTGACGCAGCGGGTGCGCGACCTCCCGCCGGGCGATGAGATCGTCGTGGTCGACGCGATCCTCGATTTCTCGTCGCGGCGGATGCCCGAGGGCCTCGCGCGCCGCGCCGGCCGGAGCGACGCCGATGGCGTGGGCGGGATCAAAACATGGGATGCCACCGGCCTCCGGCCCGGCGACGGAGAACTCCTCCGCGCCTGGGCAGCCGGCGGCCCGCCGCCACGGGTGTGACCCGCTGCGTCATCCACCACCGTGGGGTACCCTGACCACTCGACATCCGAAGCCCCCCGGAGGACGTCTCATGATCCCGACCGCCACACCCGCGGTGCCGCCCGGGAAGCTCGCGCGGCGAACACGCGTCCTGGCCTTCTTCTTCGCGCCCGTCTTCGCCGTCGTGGGCATCGCGTTCACGGGATTCGGCCTGGCGGCACCCGCGATGCTCGTCGCCGGCGTCACCGAGATCGTGCTCAGCGCGCTGCTGATGGTCGCTGTGTTCGTGGCGTCACCGATCGTGCGATGGATCGCCCTCGGCGTTGCGGTGGTCGGCGCCGCGACGGCCGCCGTCATGACGGTGACCGCGTTGCCCGAACACCTCGGCCTCGCGGCGACGTACCTCCTGGGCGTTTTCGCGATGCTGGGCCTGACCTGGTTCATCGTGCACAGCTCGGCCCGCTCCGCGCACCCGGCTCAGGCCTGAGGGTCGGGAAGCGCCCGCTGCGCGACCACCCGGCGCGCCTCGACCGCCGCCTCGGCGAACTCCGTGTCGGGGTCGGCCATGATGATCGCCGTCGCCCGGGCGTGCGCGCTGACCACGTCGTACGGCGACGCCACCGCGCGCTCCACAGCCCCCTCGGCGCGGAAGCCGATGGCGGCGAAGGCGCGGCTCAAGCTCCGCTGGGTGTCGTGGTCGCCGCGCCCGATCTGGGTTGCGAGCTCCTCGGCGAGGTCTTCCTGGGCTCCTTCGGGAACGAGACCGGATGCCGTGCGCCACGCCGCCCTGGCCACCTCGGGGTGGCGATCGCGTAGGACGGCCGGGGTGATCACCGCGTAGGCCGCGGGGTCGCCGATCTTCGACAGGGTGTGCAGCGCCTGGCTCCGGGCCTGAGGGACGTCGGACGAGACCTCGGGCAACAGCGCCGGGACGACGACGGCGGGGTCATGGCGCGTGAGCGCCCAGGTCAGCATGTCGCGGACGAAGAAGTCCGATTCCACCGCGCACCGCGCCACCAGCTCGCCGATGTAGCTGTCGTCGGGCCGCGTTCCCGCGGCGAGCGCGGCCTGCAGGCGTGCGGACGCATCGGTCTGTTCCAGCGCGGCGCGCAGCCGGTCGGCGGGAGTGGAGTCGGTCATGGCGTCCAGCGTCGCACGTGCCGGTGCCGGGTGGGCCGATCGTGACCAGCGGAGGCGGTGGGGGGGGGACGGGAGGATGCACCGGAGGCATCCATCCTCCGCTCATCCCGGGCCGGGGACGACGCGACCGCCGTAGGGGCCCGGTCGACCGCCCTACGTCCGCCCCACGCGCCGCTCGACGAGCTTGCGCGCGACGTCCATGAAGCTCGGCGCGTACTTCGCCCACTCCTGGTCGAGCTTTCGCACGTCGATCTTGCCGGTGTGCAGCAGCTCGCAGATCTTGAGCCAGCTCTCGCCCGTCGCCGCCGTCAGCGCACCCGCCACGGCCGCGTTGACGACGATGCCGGCGCCCGGGATCAGCTTCAAGAAGCTCGTGGCGAGCGCGCGTCCCGCGACCTGCACGCCGAACTGCGCGAGGGCTCCGGCCGACAGCATCGTCTTGACCTCGAGGTCGTAGATCGCGGCGATGCGCCCCATCATCGTCAGCTGGATCGGCGCAAGCGTGACAGCATCCGAGACAGGAAGCGGAACGGTCGCCGCTCCCGCGGCCGCTGCGGACGCCGCGGCGATGATCGGCCGCGCCATCTCCCGCTTCCACGGGAGGTTGAGGCGCTGTGCGATGCGAAAGGCGTCCTTGTCGCGCTCGGGAGCGAGTTCGAGGGTCTGCGCGACAAGGTCACCGAGGCCATGCCCCTTGCCCTTCCCGTGCCGGTCGCGGGTGGAGGTGAGGATGACCTGCCGGTAGGGGATGCGCAGCCGCTCGCCCGTCGTCGCGTCGACCGGGTGGTTCAGCCAGTCGACGAACGCCTGCAGGTCTTTCGCCACGCCCTGGTGACCGGTGATCGGGTTCTTGATCCAGTCGACCTTCGTCAGCACGAGGATCACCGGCAGTCCCCGCGCATCGAGTTCACGGATCATCGCGATGTCGGCGGGCGTGAGGCGATCGTCGTTGGCCTTCACGCAGTACCAGACGACGGAGATCTGGTGGTCGCCCGGGTGCGCGGCGATGGCGTCGAGGTGGTTCCGCAGCTGCTGGTCCGGGGGAACGGGCGAGCCGATCTCGAACCCTTCGACGTCCCAGATCCCGAGGGAGTCGTCACTGTAGAAATGCACGCCCCGCGTGACCGGGAGTCCCCTGCCGACCTTCGCCCAGTCGCGGCCGAAGACGGCGTTCACCAGCGACGACTTCCCCACGCCCGAGCTGCCGACGATCGCGAGGTTGAACCGCCCGTAGCGCGACCGCGCCTCCGACGACGCCTCGACGAACGCCTTCTCATCGATCTCGGGCTTCTTCGGCTCTTTCTTCGCCATCGCGCTCCCCTCGCTTTCGCTCGCCCCGTCAGTGTCGCATCCGCGGCACCCCCGGGGCCGCCCCTGGACACCGGGCGCGCGGCGGGTCGACGACGCCGTGGTCTCGGCATCCCTGCCCCCGGTGGCACCCCGGATGAGTCGTCGTCACGCTCGCGCCGTGATCGGATGCCGCGATGTCGAGCGGTCGAGGCGGAGCGGGCCCGACGATTTACGCGACGGTAACACCGGCGTCATGGCGCTCATGACTTCGTGGCCCTACTTTGGTAATCGATTACCAACCACTGCGAAGGAAGAGACCCATGAGCACAGCTACACGTCACCTCCGCCGCGCGGTCGCCGCTGCGTGCGGCGCCGCGATCGCCGTCAGCCTCGCCGCCTGCGCGAGCGGCTCGACCGACGAGTCCGGCGGTGAGGGCACGACCGACATCCGGTTCATCCAGGAGTGGCCGGTCGCCGACGGCTTCTGGATCCCCTGGCTGGTCGCGAAGGACCAGGGCTTCTACGAAGAGGCCGGCCTCAACGTCGACATCATGACTCCGCCGAACACCTCGGCCACGATGCAGTACCTCGGCACGCAGCAGGCCGACCTGGCCTTCACCACGAGCGTCGATATCGTCACCGCCCGCTCCCAGGGCGTTCCCGTGGTCGGGATCGGCACGTACGGCAAGAACAACAACTGGGGCCTGATGACGACGTCGGGCGAGCCGATCGACCCCGACGAGCTCGCTGGCAAGCTCATCGGCACCTACAACGACGCCTGGTCGAACGCGCAGCTGTCCATCATGCTCGGGTCCGTGGGCAAGACCATCAACGACGTCACCCTCGTCACAGCCGACTCCAGCACCGTCCCGCTGCTCGTCGACGGCAAAGTGGATGCCATCACGGGCATCACCAATGCCGAAGGCAGCGAACTGCAGTCCCTGGGCACCGACTACTCGATCAGCTACTCGAAGGACTACGGCGCCCCCGACGCGCCGGTGCTCATGCTCGCGGGCAACTCGGAGTGGCTCGAATCGCACCCCGACGCCGCCTCCGCCTTCATGACCGCGACCATTCGCGGACTGAACTGGGCCCGCCAGAACCCCGAGGAGGCCGTCGACATCTTCATGAAGGCCTACCCCGACGCGCAGACGCTCGACTTCACCACCCTGCAGTGGGAAGCGACCTCCGCCCTCTTCGGCGAACCGGGAGCCGAGGTCACCGCCGACGACCTCACGCAGTCCGCCGACACCTGGCAGTCCCTCGTCGACGTCGCCGTGAAGTACGGGCTGATCGACGAGAGCATCCCGGTGGACGACCTCTACACGAACTCGGCGTTGGGCAAGTGACGGGCGGCCGCAGGATCCTTCTCGCGGGCGAGTCGTGGAGCACCACGTCAGTCCACACGAAAGGCTTCGACACGTTCCACACCTCCACCTACGAAGAAGGGGCGTGGCCGTTCATCCGCGCCCTCGAGTCCGAGGGGTGGAGCGTGGAGTTCCAGCCCAACCACGTGGCGGCGGAGAGGTTCCCGTACACCGCCGACGAACTCGCCGCGTACGACCTCGTCGTCCTCAGCGACATCGGTGCCAACACGCTCCTCCTGACCAATGCGGTCTTCACAGGCGGGCGAGCCGCACCCGCCAACCGGCTGGCGTCGCTGGCCGCCTGGGTCGCCGCGGGCGGGTCGTTGCTCATGGTGGGCGGCTACCTGTCGTTCCAGGGGATCGAGGGCAAGGCGAACTACCGCTCCACGCCTCTCGCCGACGTCCTGCCGGTCGTGATGGAGGTGGGCGACGATCGTGAGGAGACCCCCCAGGCGGTCGCCCCTCACGCCGACGGCACCCACGAGGTCACCCGGGGGCTGGAGGGCGACTGGCCCGGCATCCTGGGGTTCCAGCGGATGACCCCCGCACCCGGCGCGGAGGTCGTGGCGACCGTCGGTGAGCGCCCGCTCGTCGTGGTCGGCACGCACGGCGCGGGACGTGTCGCGGCCGTGACCACCGACATGGGGCCGCACTGGCTCACGTCGTCGTTCCTCGAGTGGCCGGGGTACACCCGGCTGTGGAACCAGCTGTGCCAGTGGCTCACGCGGGTCGAGACGACGGAGGTCGAGGGATGAGCGCCCGGACCATCACCGACGAACCGCCCGAGGGTCTCGTCCGGGCGCAACGCCTCGCGATCCGGATCGCCGAGGAGTTCGCCCGTGATGTCGAGCCCGGCGAGACGGAGCGGGCCGTGCGCGATCGCATCGACCGCCGCGTCACCGAGCTCGGCGGTGCCGGCGTGTGGACGCCGACCGTGGTCGGCTTCGGCGCCGGGACGCTCAGCTGCTTCCCCACCGACGAGCCGTCCGGTCGGGTGCTGTGGAACATCGACCTGGGCACGATCGACGTGCACCCGGTGACGACCGATGGCTGGTGGGGCGACTGCACGCGCACGCTCATCCGCGGCGAGAACGTGCCGCAGCGGCGGGCGCTGGATGCCGTCGAGAGCATCCACGCCGGCCTCCTGGCGGCGGCGCGCCCCGGCATGCGCGCGTGCGACTGGTTCGCACACTTCCAGGAGGCTCTGGCTCCGACGGGTCTGCTCCTGCTCGATCGCCTGCAGAACATCGGCCACTCGCTGTCGCACGATTCCTCCTACGACGACGGTTACATCGACGCCTACAACGAGACGGTGATGACGGGTGCGTGGGCCGTCGAGCCGTTCATCGGGAACCACCTGTACGGCGTCAAGCGCGAGGACGTCGTGTGGTTCGGCCCCACCCGTGTGACGGTGATCTCGTGAGCGAGCCCAAGGTCGTCGTCCGCGGGGTGGAGCAGCGTTTCGGAAGCACCGAGGCGCTGGCGACGACCGACCTGTCCGTGTCGGCGGGAGAGTTCGTCTCGGTGATCGGCCCGAGCGGATGCGGCAAATCGACCCTCTTCAACATCGTCTCCGGCATCCTTCGGCCCACCCGGGGGACCGTGACGATCGACGGCACCGACACCACGGGCCGGCCGGGCACGGTCGGTTACATGCTGCAGAAGGATCTGCTCGTCCCCTCGCTCAGCGCCCTCGAGAACATCACGCTGGGTGCTCGCCTGACCGGTCGGGTCACCCGCGGGCAGAAGGAACGAGCAGCCGAGATGGCCGCCCACTACGGCCTCGGCGACTTCCTGGACCATTTCCCGCACGCGATGAGCGGCGGCATGCGCCAGCGCGTCGCCCTCATGCGCACGCTCGCGTTCGCAAAAGACGTCATGCTGCTGGACGAGCCGTTCGGCGCCCTCGACAGCCAGACCCGCCTCGACATGCAGCAGTGGCTCCTTCGGGTGTGGGGCGAGACCGGGTCGACCGTGCTGTTCGTCACGCACGACATCGACGAGGCGATCTTCCTCGCCGACCGCGTCGTGGTGATGTCTCCGCGGCCCGGCCGGATCAGCGAGATCCTCTCCGTCGACCTCCCCCGCCCGCGCGACGTCGACGTCCTGACCACCGACCGCTTCACCGCGCTGAAGAAGCGGGCGGTCGACCTCATCTACGGTCGCGCGCAGGGCGACCTCGACGAAAGGCGGACGTCCGCGTGAGCATCGACGCCCTCTCTCCCTCCCCGCGGCGCTGGGTGACCCTGCTCACCCCGGTTCTCTCGATCGCGGGGCTCCTCCTCGTCTGGGCGCTCGCCGTTCAGATCTTCGACATCCCGTCGTACGTCCTGCCCTCGCCGTGGGCCGCCTTCGCGGCGATCGGCGAGGATCGGGATGCCATCGGCCGCGGGATCGTGGCGACCGGGCAGGTGTTCGCGCTGGGTTTCGTCATCGGAGCGGCCCTCGGATTCCTCCTCGCGTTGGTGATGTCCGCCTCGCCCGTGCTGTTCCGACTGCTGTACCCCGTGATGATCGTCAGCCAGGCCATCCCCGTCGTCGCCATCGGCGCGGCGCTCGTGATCTGGTTGGGCTTCGGCCTGGCACCCAAGCTCGTCGTCGTGGCAATGATCGTCTTCTTCCCCGTCCTGGTGAACGTGCTCGACGGTCTGCGATCGGTCGACCCCGACAGCGTCCACCTCGCCCGGGCGATGGGCGCGTCGCGGTGGCGCACCTTCGTGGTCATCACGCTGCCCGCCACCTATACACCGCTGTTCTCGGCGCTGAAGATGTCGGCGACCTTCTCCGTGACGGGCGCCATCCTCGCCGAATCGCTCGCCTCCACGACGGGCGGGCTGGGTGTCTACCTGTCCACGATGCAAGGCCGATTCAACACCGCCGGCGTCTTCGCCGCCATCATCGTCCTGGCATCCATCGGCCTGCTGGCGTTCCTCGCGATCTCGCTGTGGGAGTCGGTGAGCACACCCTGGCGCCGGGCGAGCATCGTGCCCCGTCGCCGACGCGTCCTGCCGCGGACGCGGCCATAGGCTAGGCGCATGGCGCGGCGTCCGACGGTACGAGATGTCGCTGACGCGGCCGGAGTCTCGGTGGCCACGGTCTCACGCGCGCTGTCCGGGGCGCGGGCGGTCAAGCCGGAGCACCGCGAGCGGGTGATGCGGACCGCGAACGAGCTCGGCTACCGCCCCCACTCCGTGGCCCGTGCCCTGCGGCGCGCGCGCACCGGGGTGATCGGCATGGTCGTGCCGCGCATCGACAATCCCTTCTTCCCCCAGGTCGTGAGCGGGGTCGAGCGCGCACTCCAGGTCCACGACCTCGCCCTCTTCCTCTGCAGCTCCGACGACGACCCGACGACGGAGGCCCGACGCCTCGACCTGCTCACAGAACGGCAGGTCGACGGCATCCTGGTCGTCCCGTGCGCGCAGACCGCATCCGCGGCGGCGCTGGAGGCGACGAGCGGGAGCATCCCCGTCGTCCAGGTCGACCAGCGCGCGATCGGCGTCGCCGCACCGTTCGTCGGCATCGACGACGCCCTCGGCATCCACGCCGTGACGAGGCATCTGACCGCGACGGGCCGACGCAGACTCGCGTTCGTCGGGGCCGATCCCGAGAACTGGTCGGGGGGCCGCCGCCTCGCCGGATTCGAGGAGTGGGCCCGCACGAGCGACCCGGCCGCGGTCACGCGTGTCGCCCTCGGCGACTTCAGCCGCGAGTCCGGTCGCGCAGCGGCGTACCGAATGCTCACGCTCGATCCGGCCATCGACGCCGTCGTCTGCGCGAACGACCTGATCGCGCTCGGTGTGCTCGACGCCGCCACCGAGTTGGGCAGGAGCGTTCCCGACGACCTCGCGATCGCCGGCTTCGATGACATCTCGGTGGCGACGGCATGCCGCCCGACACTGACGACGGTGCGGCAGCCCGTCGCCGAGATCGTGGCGACCTCGGTGGCGACGCTGCTCGCTCTGATCGACGGCGACGAGACGCCGGCTTCCGAGACCCTGCTCCCGGTCGAACTCGTCGTCCGCGGCAGCGCCTGACTCCGGCGCCGGGCGGGAGCCTCAGTCGAGCCGCGCGTCGATCAGCCCGCGGTAGATCGCGACCGCCTCGGTGAGCCGACGGACGGACACCGACTCGTCTGTGGTGTGCGGCTGCTCGGGATCGCCGGGGCCGATGATGTACGACCGGGCACGGGTGGGGTCGAGCACCGCCGCGTCGGTGAAGTAGCTCACGGCACCCGTCGTTCCGCGAGCGCCCCGAATGGATGCCACGACGTCGAGGATCCGTTGCGTCGACTCCGCGGCGGGGTCGGTCCACACGGCGGGGATGTCGAGTTCTCGCGTCACGTCGGTGTCCGCCGAGAGCAGGTCGACGATCTCGTCGGCGCCCGCACCGGGGACGGAACGCACGTCGACGGTCATGGAGGCGGCGTCGGGAACCAGGTTGGTCTGGGTTCCGCCGACGATGGTCCCGACGTTCGTCGTCCGCTCCCCGAGCTGAGCATGCCGCGGCGCCGCGGGCGACGCGCGGAGTCGGCGCATCGCCTCGGCCAGGATCTCGATCGCGTTGACGCCGAGCTCGGGTCGGGAACCGTGGGCGGATCGCCCCCGCGCATCGACGCGGAGCCAGGTGGCCCCCTTGTGCCCGAGGCGCACCTCGTTCCCCGTCGACTCGCCGACGACGAGGATGCCGCGCGGCGGGAGCACGCCGGCTGCGGCGACAGCGGCACCGCCGCCGCACCCGGTCTCCTCGCCCGAGGTGAACACGAGCCGGAACGCCGCGGCATCCGCCGCCGCCGCATCGAGCGCCGCGACGGTCATCGCCGCCACCCCGCCCTTCATGTCGCTCGCTCCGCGGCCGTACAGGCGGTCGCCGTCGAGCTCACCACCCCGCGGGTCGCGCGACCACGCGGCGGCGCCCACCGGCACCGTGTCGACGTGTCCGCTGAGGGTGAGCGCGCCTCCCCCTCGCCAGGCGGCCACGAGATTCGAGCGCCCCGGATGCCAGGGGACCATCGTCACCTCGAGTCCGGCGTCGCGGAGCAGAGGGGCCAGCAGATCGAGAGCGGCGTCCTCTCTCCGACCGGCGGTGTCGAGGCGCACGAGCTCTTGCGTGAGGCGGATGACCTCGGGGCGGACCGGACTCACGACGCCGGATGCAGCCGGTACGACTCGGGACGACGATCGCGCACGGGGTGGTTGAACGCCCCCCATGCTCGGCTGCGCCGAGCGGCCGCGATGTCGACGTCGGCGATGAGGAGAGCCGAGCCCGTGGGTGCGGCGGGTCCGGCGACCGGCCAGCCCGTGTGGCTGACGATGAGGCTCTGGCCGATGAACTCCTGGCCCCGCTCGACCCCCACGCGGTCGGCGGCGGCGACGATGATGCCGTTGCTGTGCGCGGCGCCCATGGTGAGGATGGTCGCCATACCCGGCTGCCCCTCGGCCTGGCCCGGGATGGGGACCCAGTTGGTCGGCACGCACACCAGGTCGACCCCCTGCATCACCAGGGATCGGTAGCTCTCGGGGAACCACCCGTCGTAGCAGATCATCATGCCGAGGCGACCGAAGCGCGTATCGACCACTCCGAAGCCCAGGTCGCCGGGCTCGAAGTACAGCGCCTCTTCGTCCCAGAGGTGGACCTTCCGATAGACGGTGTGCGACCCGTCGGGCAGGCAGAGGATCGAGGCGTTGAACAGTCGACCCGCGTCGCGCTCGGGGAAGCCCGCGACCACGATCACGCCCAACTCGGCGGCGAGCTCTTTCCATGCGCTGGTCGCGGGGCCCTCACCCGCCCGTTCGGCGAGGCCGAAGGCCTCCTCGCGCGACGACATCATGTAGCCCGACGAGACGAGTTCGGGCAGCAGCACGAGGTCGGCTCCCTGTCCGGCGGCCTCGCGGATGACCCTCTCGGTCATCGTGATGTTCGCGGCGACATCGCCGAAGACGGGCTCGACCTGACCGACGGCGACGCGCATGGGCTGACCTCCTGGGTAATCGTTTACCAGTCTGCCATCGGGCACCTCTTACGGCGAGCGCTTCGGGCGGAATTTACGCGCGCGAAACGCCGGGCGGAAGTCGCGGCTCGGGCGCTCAGACGTCGGCATCGTGGCCGCAGACGTTGCGCGCCCCGCGCTCACCCGGCGAACAGCTCCCGCAGCCGCTCATACTCGGCATCCATCCCCGGGTTCGCCCGCCGCGGGTCGTCGGACCGACCGTGGTGCCGCATCTCCGTGAGGTAGCGGCGGTCGGCATCGAGGCGGGCGCGCGCGTCGGTGCCGACGTTCCCGTGCCCCGGGATCACGAGGCGCGTCGCGTCGACGTACGGCTCGAGCGCGTCGAGCGCCCGCTCATACGCCGGCACGTCGTCGGGGTCGAACGGCAGCGGCAGCTCGACGTCGCTGAGCATGTCACCGGCCACCAGCACCCTCGGCTCCGGCAGCCACAGCGCCGTGTGTCCGGGCGCGTGCCCGTCGTGCACGATGAGCTCGACGTCGGACGCCGGGGTGCCGGCATCCACTCTCCCCATCAGGTCGACGAGGTCGGGCGAGAACTCCGGCCCGAGCGCCGCGACGAGGTCGGCACGCTCGGTGCGCGCGAGCTCCGCCGTCCGCGACGAGGCCCAGCGCGGAACGTCCCCGAATCCCGGATGCCATAGCACATGGTCGTGATGCGCGTGGGTCGCGAAGCCCTCGGCGACGGTGATCCCGCGCTCCCGCAGCTCGGCGGCGAGGCCGGCGAGCTCGTCGGGCATCCACGCGGGGTCGACGAGCAGCGCGCGCCCCGCGTCGACGATCACCGTCGCGTTGGTCGCCATGACGCGGCTCGTGCGCACGAGCACGCCGGGCACGATGTCGCGGAGGCGGGTCATGGGGTCAGACGAGAAAGCATGCGAACGCCCGAGCCCTCAGGCGTGGGGCTCGTCGGTCGCTCGATACGGCACCGGGTACCCGCCGACCCAGATCCGTTCCCCGGGGTACTTCACGTCCGCCAGGTACTCGGTGTACTGGGTCGCCTCCTTCTGATCGCGGAAGACGCCGAGAATCTCCCCGCCCTCGTCCTCCCGGTAGACGATCCACACCCCGCTCATCGGCTCACCCTCCGCGTGGGCAGCCCGGTGACGTCGGACCGCGCAGCGCCGCCGATCACGGCTGCCGCCGCCCCGCCGCCCACCCGTCCCCGTCGTGCGTGAACACGATCCGGTCGTGCAGCCGCGACGGCCGTCCCTGCCAGAACTCGATCTCGCGCGGCTCCACCCGGTACCCGCCCCAGTGCGGCGGCCGCGGCACGGGCTCGTCGCCGGGGAAGCGCGCGGCGACCTCGGCCATCTGCTCCTCGAGCGCCCCACGCGAAGCGGTCGGCGACGACTGGCGACTCGCCCAGGCCGACAGCTGCGACCCGCGCGGACGCGAGGCGAAGTACGCATCGTCCCGTTCGGCGGGGAGCGGGGTCGCCGTGCCGAGCACGATGACCTGCCGCTGCAGCGCGTACCAGGGGAACAGGATCGAGACCCGCGGGTTCTCGGCGAGCGCGCGCCCCTTCCGCGAGATGCGGTTGGTGAAGAACCAGAGGGCGCCGTCGTCGTCGATCCCGCGCAGCAGGACGGTGCGCGAGGTCGGCGAGCCCGTGGCATCCACCGTCGACACGACCATCGCGTTCGGCTCCGGCAGATCGGCGGCATCGTGCAGCCAGCGCTGGAGAAGAGCGAGGGGGGATGCCGAAAGAGCGGTGTCGTCGAGCTCGTCGAGCGTGTAGTCGAGCCGGTGGGCGAGGGGGTTCTCGGTCATCGAGCGGTCCTCCGGGGTCGTGGAGCCCCATCGTACGAGGACCAGGATGCCGAAGATGCTCCGCACGTGCGATCCGACTCGGTCGCGATGGGCGTCCGCGGCGGCCGCATGTCCACGCCCAGCCGCTGCCGCACGCGATGGGGGAGCCGCGGAGTACGGGGCGGTGTCGGCCCCGCAGGCGACCACCGGTCCGTCGTGTAACGGCGACGGGGTCTTGCGAGGCCGCACGACGTTCCGCGCTCCGCCCCAACGTGACCCGCCCCGCACTCCTCCGGATGGGCGTCGTCACACGGGCGTGCCGAGCAGGTCCGCGAGCGCAGCGTCGACCTGCGGGATGAATCCCGGGTCGACGGCGAACAGCCCGAGATGGCCGTGGATGTCGTCGATCACACGCAGTTCGCTGCCGCGGACCAGGGCCTGCTCGGCCGCGCAGTCCCGCACCGGGAAGAACATGTCCTCGCTGATGGGCATGACGAATGTCTTCGCGGTGATGCGCCCGAGCGCAGCCGCCAGGTCACCGCCGGTGTGACGCGAGACGTCGCCGCGCTGCCACTTCCAGGCCATCGCGAGGAGGTCGTTGGGGTCCATCGCGGTGAAGTAGGGCTCGAGGAATCCGGTCAAGAACGCCTCGCGCGTCTCGAAGCCGAGAGCCGCCCACTTCTCCTGCTTCCAGAACTCGGTCGAGAAACCCATCGTCGCCCACAGGTGGGCATGGCGCGTGAGTCCCGCGACGACGTCGGCGTTCGAGGAGTACTCCCCACCGTTCCACCCGGTATCCGACCAGATCTGCTCGTTCAGGGTCTCGGTGAAGAGGAAGTCGTGCGGGGTGTTCTTCGCCGTCCCGGCGATCGGCGCCGCGCGCAGGACTTTGTCGGGAAAGCGGACGGCCCACTCGTAGGTCTGCTGCGCCCCCATCGACCCGCCGACGACGAGTGCCAGCTTCTCGATCCCGAAGTGCTCCCGCAGCAACCGTTCCTGTGCGACGACGTCGTCGCCGATGCGCACCCGGGGGAAGCGCGACATCGAGATCGCGTCATCCGGGGTGTTATGCGGTGAGGTCGACAGACCGTTGCCGATCTGGTTGACGCAGACGATGAAGTAGCGAGACGGGTCCAGCGCGTGTCCTTCCCCGACGTAGGCGTCGGCCCAGATCTGGTGCGTCCCCGAGTACCAGGTGGGGATCAGGATCGCGTTGTCCTTCGCCTCGTTGAGGGTGCCCCACGTGCGCACGGCGAGCTGCAGATCGGGGATGACCCCGCCGTCCTCGAGCTCGAGCCTGCCCACCGGAATCATCTCGAAGCCCTGGTGCACGGCCTCGGTGTAGTACGGGTTGTCGATCATCGTTCCACTCCATCGTGGTCGGGAATACCGTCTCCCCCAGCGTCGCGACGGGGCGCCGCCGGGGGCACCGACAGGTCGACGCGATTCGCGCGAGGCGACCCGCCATTCGTCGGGTCAGGCGGCGCAGCGGTTCAGAGCGACGCCGGCGGCGGCAGTTCGAGCACGCGCGAGGTGCGGACTCGCCATCGCAGCAGGGCCACCGCCACGCGCGTGCGCGCCCAGCCGTCCAGTGGCGAGAAGCCGAACTCCGCCGTGATCGTGTCAATGCGCGTGGTCATCGTGCTGTGGTGGATGCCGACACCGCGCGCCGCGTCGCGAACGGACGTCGCACGCACGAGGGCATCGAGGGTGGCGACGCCCCACGGATGCGCTGCCAGTCGAGCGACCGCGTGCTCGTCGGCATCCATCCGCGGACGAACGGGCTGGTCTGCCAAAGTCTCGGCGAGGACGCCGAGGTCGTCGGCCCGCGAGACGCCGTCGGCGGCGGAGTCGGCGAGCCGCAGGGCGACCAGCGCCGTGCGGAAAGACAGCGCCAGTTCGTCGCGCTCCACGGCGACACCGATACCGAGCGGGGTGGCGGCGACCTCGGCCGCGGCCGGAACGACGGCGGCGTGCACGGGTCCGAAATCGGTGGCGATCACATCCTCCGGACCGGGCGGGCGAGTGCGCCACACCGCGAAGAGCGGCGCCGCAACGGCGCGCCAGAGAACGCCCGAGGCGACTCCGCGCCGTGTGGCGGCATCCCGCCGCGTCGTCAGCTCCACGCCGTCATCGAGGAGGAGCACGAGGTCGCGCGGAGTGAGACCTCGAGAGCCGTCGTAGCGGAGATGGAGGGCGAGGGCGAGCCGCTCCAGGATGATCGCGTCGTTGCGACCCTCACCATCTCGTTCCAGCCACACGTGCACGTCGTCCGCGACGAGGCTGCCCGCCGATGCGGCGACGGGAGCGGGGCCGGGCGCGAGGCGGTGACCATCGGGACCGATCCGGATGCCGACGGCCTCGGAACCGCGGCGGAGCCCGACCACGCACCCCGCCAGAGCTGCGGCGGCGCTCAGCAATCCGTCGGTGCCGACGTGACCCGCCATGAGTTCGTCGAAGCACGCGATGATCCGCAGCCCATGACTCGCGGTCGGGTCGAGTGCGCGCAGACGACCGAGGAGTTCTTGCATGACCGCCCCCTCGCGACTCGTCCTTCTCGCGCCATGCGCGTGCTCCAGTCTCCCGTGTGCTCGGTCAGTCCGCCAGCAGTCGGCGCAGCCAGTCGTCCCGCGCGCGAATCATGGCGCGGGCGATCGTGGTGTGGGCGGCGAAGACATCGCACGCGTGGAAGGCTCCCGGCCACACGTGGAGCTCGGCATCCACCCCCGCCTTCCAGAGCCTCTGCGCGTAGTCGACCGCCTCATCGCGGAAGACTTCCGCCGAGCCGACGTCGATGAACGCCGGGGGCAGCCCGTGCAGGTCGGTCGCGCGGGCGGGCGCGGCATACGCGCTCACGTCGGGCCCTCCGACCCGGTCTCCCAGCAGCGCCCGCCATCCGGTCTCGTTGCTGATGCGATCCCACACCCCGACCCCGTCGAACGCTCGCATCGAGGCGGTCTGCCCGCGGTCGTCGAGCATCGGGTAGTCCAGCAGTTGTCCGCACAGGCGAGGCCCGCCGCGGTCCCGCGCGGCGAGGGCGACGGCGGCTGCGAGGCCTCCCCCGGCGCTGGCTCCGGCGACGAGGATGCGGTCGTGGCGCACCCCCAGCCTCGGAGCCTCCGCCGCGAACCATTCGAGCGTGGCGTAGCAGTCCTCGAAGGGAACCGGGTCGGGGTACTCGGGCGCGAGCCGGTAGTCGACCGCCACGAGCACGGCGCCGAGCTGCTCCACCCACCGCAGGGCCTGGTCGGCACCGCTGAAGCGGTCGCCGAACATCATCCCGCCGGAGTGCAGCAGGAGGATGCCCGCGCCTGAGCAGCCGGCGTCGGGCCGAACGATCGACGCCCCGAGGACGGCATCTGCTCGGGGGATCTCGATGTCTTCGACATCGACGCGGCGCCCGGCGAACAGCTCCGCGCGCGGCGGCGACGCGTACGACCGCCGCATGAACGGGATCAGCTCCCGCGTCACCGTGGGCGGGAACACCCCGCCCACCACCGCGAGCGCGGCGCGCAGCTCGGGATCGAAAGCTGCTCGGCCGAACCGTGATTCATCCATGCCCGCATCTTGTCGTGTCCCCGCCGCGTGAGCCAGGCGGAGCCTCTCGCGGCGTCGCCGATGCCGGGGTCATCGGCTGGCGCGGGCGCCGGCCCCCTTCCGGTGCGCGAGTCCGGTCAGGGCTCACCAGAGAAGACGTGCAGACCCGGAATGATCCCGCCGCTTCGCAAGTTGGGAACGCGTGGCACTGCCCCTCCACGAAAGGACTCCCCCGTGAGCCTCTTCACCCCCACCACCGTCGGCGCCGTCGACGTCCGCAACCGCGTCTCCCTCGCGCCGATGACGCGCCTGCGCGCCGGAGCCGACGGCGTCCCCGCTCCGGTATATCGCCCCCGATAACCCCTCGACTATCCTGTCGATATGAACATTCGCGCCGGCCGAGAAGCGGCGGGCATGAGCCAGGCCGAGCTCGCCCGCGCCGCCCGGGTGGCGCAGCCCAACATCTCGGCGTACGAGAACGGCCGGCGTCAGCCCAGCCCCGAGGTTCTCGAACGGATCCGTCGCGCGCTGGTCGGCACCCTCAACGACCGCCTCTTTCGTCACCGCGACGAGATCCACCGCCTCGTCGCCGAGCATCACGCCACCACCCCGCGGGTGTTCGGATCCGTCGCTCGTGGCGAAGAGACCGCGGCATCCGATATCGACATCCTGGTCGACTTCACCCCCGAAGCCGGCCTTCTAGATGAGGTGGGGCTGCGCCTCGCCCTCACCGATCTGCTTCACGCCGAGGTGGATGTCATCGCTTCCGACACCCTCCGCGGTGAGTTCCGGGAGCGGGTGCTCCGCGAGGCCGTCCCGCTGTGAGCATCGAAGGTCGTCAGGCACAGGATGCCGCCTCCCGCGTGCTCGCGGTGTGCGAGGTCATCGCACGCATCGTCGAGAAGGGCGAGGACCACTTCCTCCGCGAGGTCGAGGCACAATGGGCCGCGGAGATGGGGCTGATCCGGATCGGCGAGGCGGTCGCCAAGATCCCGCCGCCCGTCCGTGAGCGCTTCACCGGGCAGCCGTGGCGACAGATCATCGACATGCGGAACTTCGCCGCCCACCAATACGACGATCTCGACCCGCACCGCGTCTGGCGCACGCTGACAAGGGATGTGCCGCGGCTGCGCGCTTACCTGATCGACTCGCTCATTCCCGGCCTCAAACCGGCCGATAGCGCTGAAGCGTAGCCCCCGAGGCGAGCTCTCTCCGCTCGATGAGCTCCAGCTTCACCTCGACGCCGTCCAGCAACCGCGGGCCCCGCCCGGCGACCACCGGATGTACGACGAACGTGTACTCATCGATGAGCCCGTGCGCCGCGAGCGCCGCCGGCAGCTTCACGCCGCCCAACGCGACCCCCCGGCCGGGCTGCTCCCTCAGCGCTCTAACGGCCTCGACCACATCGCCGCTGATCAGCTCGGCGTTCCAGTTCACGGTGTCGAGAGACATGGATGCCACGACCTTGCGCATCGGATCCATCACCTCCGAGAAGGCCACCTCATCGGCATCCATCCAGTCCGGCCACTCCCCCGACGCGGGCCTGCGCCAGGCGCCCTCCATCAGCTCGTACGTGACGCGCCCGTAGAGGAGCGTGTCGGAGCGAAGGAGCTCGTCCGTCCAGAACGCCATGGACTCGGCATCCGGCGGGAGGCCCGCCTCGTGGTGGACGCACCCGTCGAGGGTGACGTTGATGGCGTAGCGGAGAGGCTGGGTCATGCCGCTAGCTTCCTCGCCGAGGCTCTTCCACGGAAGAGCCTGCTCCCGCGAACCGCTCCGCCTGCACCGCGAACACCTCAGTCAGCTCGGGCGCCCCGACGACCTCCAACGCCACCTCGAACCGACCGAAGGAGGCCGCCAGCGCGCCCCACGACCACGATCCAGCTTCGAGGGCGCAGCGGCTGTCATAGACCGCCGTGATCGTTCCGTCACCCGCGAAGGGTCGGACGCGATGCGCGGGCGCGTGCAGGACGACCGTTCCACGGCACACCTACTCGTTGGCATCCGATCCCTTGAAACGCCCCGAGACGAAGGCGTCGCCCCCCCCCCCCCCCCCCCCCCCCCCGGGCACGGCCCGCGGCACGAAGGGGGCGCCGTGCGGCACACGCGGGCGGACCCGCTCGGCGACGAAGAGTCGCCAGTCGTGGCGGTCGAGATCCCACCCGAGCAGGTACCACCGGCCGTGCGAGGTGACGAGGTGGTGCGGCTCGACGCGGCGCGGCTGAGGGTCGCCCTCGCCCCTCGGCAGGTAATCGAACCGGAGCGTCACCCGGTCGCGCACGGCCTGCGCCAGCGTCAGCAGAATGTCGAGCGACACTGTCGCCACCGGCGCCTCACCGGGACGCCCGACCGTCGTCACCTCGACCGCGTCGAGCCGATGCCGAAGCCGCGGCGGAAGCACCTGACGCATCGTCGCGAGAGCCCGGACCGCGGCCTCACCAATGCCGGCACCGAGCGCCGGCGCCGCCCGCAACGTGATCGCGACGGCGAGCGCCTGGTCATCATCGAACAACGGCGGCGGCGTCTCCGCACCCGCGTCGAGGCGGTAGCCCCCGTGGGGGCCCATCGTCGTCTCGATGCGGTAACCCATCTCGCGCAGACGATCTATATCGCGGCGAACGGTGCAATCGCTGACATTAAGTCGTGATGCCAGCACCGACCCAGTCGGGCCACAGGATTTGCGCGCCTTCGTCCCGGGTTGACCAACGCACCGGCGCGGAGGCTGGGGGTATGTCATCGGTGCACGGTGCAATGCTCCGCAGCATCAAGCATTGGACGGGAGACGAGCGGTCGCATGGCGTCGCTGGTGCATGAACGGTCGAAGTTCGGTTCGATTCGCAAGTCAAGGCGTTCAAATGCCCCGGAGACACCGTAGGTTTCGAGAGTGCTCGAATGGTACTGGTTCCCGGTTGACGTCCTAATTCCGCTTGGGGCTGCTGTGTTAGCGGGTGCGATCGCTGGCCGATACGTGAGTGACCAGATCGCTCAACTCGATCGGCACCGTACCGCCGACCGGCGCGCAAAAGGAATTGTCGAGCTCACCTCCATGATCCAGGCCGATGCGGAGGCAGTGATCGCTTATGTCGATGCGGTCGAGGCATACGTCGCAGGCGGGAAAGTCGGCACACGTCCTCGCCTTACCGCTCTCGACCGCTTCCGTCACAACGCGTACTACGTTCGAGGGCAATCCCTACTGTCCGAGGATTCACCTGCCATCGCGAACTGGGTTCTACAACAGAGCAACGAGTTGTACACCGCCGCTGAAGCGGCATGGAGCGTGCACGGGCTGACTCCTGGCACCACGGGACCGACCCGAGCCGCGGCGATGGAAGCCGCCACCGTCACCACGGCCGCACTATTCGCCTGGCAGTTAGGACAACGTGACACGGAATGGTTTGTGGCTGAGGTCACGAGATGACGGATCCGCCCATCGGGTCGGGTCCGCTCACCGTGTGCGTGAGTGTGCGCGGCTGAGCGTCTCCACCGGACGCGCCGAAGGGCAAGCCGCTATTCGGCTTCTTAACGGGCTGGGCTGTTACACGAGCCGCGCGCTGACAGCCACGATCAGGGATGGCCAACCGCAACGCCACCGGGCCGGCCGCTATTGACTCCTGTCGGCTCCGCCCCCGCCCCCTGCCCCGGCCGCGCCCGGGGGCGGAATTACTGAGACTGACATGACACTGAGTGTCACAGTATTCTCACGAACGAGGTGATCTGAACAGTTCGAGACGTTGACATGCTGCGCAGGATCGAACGCGCCCTGCTTCGTCCGATAGGGCTTCAGGATCTTGAGAGGCCTCTGACCCATCCGCGCCGCACTATGAACCGACTGGTCGAGGCCGGCGAACTTTTACGGCTTGCGCAAGGCGCCCACACGGCGCCACCGGACGCTATGCCCGTGGATGGCGGCCGACTATCGAGGTGGCCGGCCTTGCCGTGGCGACCGTCCGCTTCGGCAACCACAATGCCATTCTCGTGGCGCCCGGTGCGGCGCGACACTTGACAGCGGTTCCGCGAGCAACCGGGGTGACGACCGTTGCGATACCCGTCGCCGGCCGGCCCCCGTGCACCTGGACTTTGGCGGAGAAGTTCGACCTATCCCCCGTGACCTAGACCGGCTCGACGCATTGTTCGAGCGCATAGAACTCGCGCAGGCACTGATCACGACACCAGCGCGGACGCTCGACGACCTGACCATGAGGCCTACCCAGGGTGGCATGCCCGACGCAGCTACTGCCGCCGTGCAGAACCTCGAGTCGAGGAAACCCCATCAATCCGCGCAGTCTCGTGCAGGCGCATGGCCGCGCGAACGGCACCGTCAGGACCATGCTGAACGACATGGAGAAAGAACATGGCGGCGCGACGGACTGAGGATGAACGCCACGGTGTGGGCGTTGGACAGAAATTGAAGCCGTTAGCGCGACAGCTTGAACCCGAAGGTGCTCATCGCGAGCACCTCGGCTACATCACGATTCGAGCTGTTTTGCTCCCGAGCGATTGCTTCGACTAATTCTCGGATGATCGAAGTCGAGCCCATGACGAAGTAAGCCGGGTTGAACTCGTCGTTCGAGACCATATCCGCGACGGCGGGTTGAATCGCCGCATCGAAGTTGCGCTGGTTGATGCTCGGGTCGGCGTCCTGGTCGAGAGAGGCCACTGCGTTGAGGATTGAGTTGATTGCAAGCTGTTCACGCGGATGCATCCTGCAAGGGTAGCCTCCTCGTTTCGAGCACATTTGCAGCATTCGCCAATCGTCGGTCTCCGCGCCGCGTGCGATCCTGCATCGGCGGCGTCCGACCCATCGCCCGCGGACTTCAGGATGTGGCGACGCGATCATCAGCCATCGGTGTTTGCGGGGTGCGCGATGTGCGCACCGAGTGTGCGCCCGACAAGTGCGGCGGGCCCGCCCCATAGTGGACGCACGCGTCGAGCGAGGCATTGATGCCACAGCGGAGGGGTTGGGTCACGGCGGTCTCCTCTCGACGTTGGGTCAGGCTAATGGAGGCGCGTCCGACGGACAGGCTGCGGCCGTCTCACCCCGAACCTGGCATAGGGAAAACTCCAAGGCCCGAACGCTGGTCTCGGACCGCGACCGCATCGACCAGTGAACTGTGGGTTACTAGTCAGTCGCCGCCAAAGCGGTTGCCGTGAGAGCCGACGTGCGCCCACAATGGCGATGTGCGTGCATGGATGGTGCGGGGCGGGCGGCATGGGGAACGCGAACAAGATGCGTTGCGTGACGGACGCGCGCTGATCGGCTGGTCTGAGGTAGGCGATCTCTCGGGATTCTCGCGGGAGGAAATTCGAGATGCACTGAGCGCGGCGCATCCCGGTGAGTCGAACTACCTAATTGGAAACTGGACCGGGCAGCTCGATCGCTTCGTCAATGAGATGCGCGTCGGGGACATCATGGTGATGCCGCTCAAGTCCGACGGCACCTTCGCAATTGGCACGATCGGCTCGGACTACGGCTTCGACGCTGAAGAGAGCGAGCACTTCCGCGGCGTGGAATGGCAGCGGTCGGATGTCGAGCGCAGCAGCCTGAAACACGATCTGCGCGCATCCCTCAAGTCGCTCCTCACTGTTTGCGAGCTATCTCGCTTTGGCTCGGTCGAACGGCTGATGGCGGTGCAGGCGGGCGAGCCAGACCCCGGCCCTGCGCGCGAGGGGAGCCCGCTCCCGAGTCGCATCGAGGACCTCTCGCGGAATACTCCGACGCCCATGACGGTGCGGGAGCTGCTTGACATCGCCGAGGTCGACCGGCGGACGGCGCAATCAGTCGCGTCGATAGACGAGCTGCTGCGGGCCTCGGGGCTCACGTCTGTCCCCCCAATCTCCGATGCCGAAATTGACGAGCAAATTGTCATCACCCCGCTGCAAGGCCATCCGCAGACGGATGCTTTTGAGCAGGCTCCTCCTCTATCCGACAGCGAGCATGCAGTGGGATATCGCGTCCATCAGATCCCTTCTGCTCGCCGTGCACCGGTATCGGTCTCCCGAGACGACCTGATCTCTGATGCAAGGACGGCCATACTTGAAGGTAACTTCTCTCAGCTCGCCGTCGTAGAAGCTGGAGGACTCGCGGGTGTCATCACCTGGGAGTCCATCGCGATCGCACATATGCACGGCAACCCCACCATCGTCGCGGAAGCGATGACGACATCTCCCCCGACTGTCGCGCCGTACGCGAATGTGTTGGATGTCGTGTCTCAAATCGAGTCGAGCGGGTACGTTTTCGTGCGCGGTGATGCAAACGAGATTGGCGGCATCGTCACGGTCGCCGATCTGACCGCCGAGTTCGGCCGCGACCGCCGACCTCTTGTCATGATCGAGGAAATCGAATTGCGAATGCGTCGCGCGGTGAAGCGCCGGCTCACGGATGCCGACATCGAACGGTCGCCGGCTCGCTGCAAAACCATCGACCGCCTGACCTTGGGCGCCTATCCCCATGTCTTCGACGACGACGAAAACTGGGAGAAGCTCGGATGGGCCGGGATCACGCGAGAGAGGCTGCGCTCCCTAGTCGAGGGTATCGCCGAGGTTCGGAACAGCTTGATGCACTTCTCGCAAGACCCCCTGCCTGACTCGACATTCGAAATGCTGGAGGGAACACTCAGACTGTTGCGGGCCGTCGATTCGTCGCGATCGGCGTCAGGTCGATCAACAATCCCGAGGACGCCCCAGCACCGGATCTGATTCAGAAACCGGCGCACCCGCCGAGGCAACCGCAGGCGTCCTCGAATTAGCCTTGGTGTGCGCCCTTCCCTTTCAAGTAGTCGTAAAGCATCGCCGGAAGCGCCTTCCCAAGCTCCGCAAACAACCCGCCGTCGCCAAGCAGATCGTCGATGAAGGCAGGCGTCTCCTCACGCACCTCCACCACAGCCTTCGTGAATGCCTTGGGCAAGGCCGGCGACTCGGCGAATTGCTGAGGGGTGTTCACTTCGGCCTGCCGCGCAAGGTCGTAATCGAGCGCGAGCTTGCCAACGATGTGGTTCATCGTGATGTCAATGACACCGACGCCGTACTTGTCACCGAGGCGTTCGTTGAGCTTCTCGATGATCTCTTCTAGAGCGCTGCGATGCTTCTCGTGGATCGCCCCCGAACCGATCGCGGTGATCGGGTCCAGACCTGGCCCCTTCTCCAGGTTGAGCTTCACGGCTTCGCCTGGGGTGATCTTGTACCCGACGAGCTGCACCTGGGAGATGTCGACCGGCTCCTCGTAGGTCGCGGTCGATAGCTGCGGAAGGATCCGGCGGAAGAAGTAGTGCCGACGCGGTAGGTCGGTGTCTTCGAGGTTGCGAGACTGCGAGATGAAGTCGTAGAACTTCACGAACTGGCCAGCGTCCGCCTTGAACAGCCTCAGCTCGTCCTGCTCGTCCTTATCGGCATCGGTGACCGCGTTGAACCATCGCTTCTGGAACCGGTCCACCGCCGGCGCGGTTGCCGCCGACACCTTCGAGTTCGCGTTCGCCCCACCGGCGAGGGCTGCGCCGAACGCCTGCTCCACTTCGCTCATCGTGTAGATCCCCGACGCATCGAGCTTCGTGACGAGGTCGTAGATGAGGTTCGGGTCGGTGAGCGCGGTCAGCTCCGCCTTGCGGTAGTAGTCCTTGAACGCATCGAGCACGTCGAGGGGCTCGTTGACGAAGTCGAGAACGAAGGTCTTGTCCTTGCCCGGATAGGTGCGGTTCAGCCGCGACAGAGTCTGCACGGCCTGAACGCCGCCGAGCTTCTTGTCCACGTACATGGCAACGAGGCGCGGCTGGTCGAACCCAGTCTGGAACTTTTCCGCGACGATCATCACGTTGAACGTCGACGGCTTAAATGCCTCCGCGAGGTCCGAGGAGTGCAGGCCAGGGTTCTGCGTCTTCTCCGTCAGCCCGTCACCCACGTCGTCAGGGTCGTCGACCGTGCCCGAGAACGCCACCAACGACCGGACACCCTGCACACCTGCATCCGTGATGTAGGCATCGAGGTACTTCTTCCACCGCACCGCCTCCTTACGCGACCCGGTGACGACCATCGCTTTCGCCTTGCCGTCGAGCAACGGCTTCGCGTAGGCGGAGAAGTGGTCGACGACGATCTTTGCCTTCTGGCTGATATTCGTCGAGTGCAACCGCACGTACTGCACGAGTGCCTTCACAGCGGTTGACTCGTCGACTTCACCGTGTGCGTCATAGTCCGCACCCGGGTGCTGCAGCTTCCACGCCACCTTGTAGGGGGTGTAGTTCTGCAGCACGTCGAGGATGAACCCCTCCTCGATCGCCTGCTGCATCGAATACAGGTCGAACGGCTCCGGAGTCGCATCCGGCCCTGCACCATCCGGTACCCGTCCGAACAGTTCGAGGGTCTTCGCTTTCGGGGTGGCGGTGAACGCGAAGTAGGAGATGTTCGGGGCAGCCGCGGTGACCTCCATTGCCCACTGCAGGTATGCCTCCGAGTTGATCGGGGCGCCTTCAGCGATCGCGGCCTGTTCGTCCGGGGACAGCACCTTGGTCAACGCGCCCGCGGTGGACCCCGTCTGCGAGGAGTGGGCCTCGTCCGCGACCACCGCGAATCGGCGCCCCGTCAACTCGGGCATGGTCCGGATAGCGGTGATCAGCGCCTCGAAGGACTGAATTGTCACGATCACGATGTTCTTGCCACCGCTCAGCGCCGCCGCGAGTTGCTTCGACTTCGACTCACCCGCATCCTTCGTGATCGACTGCACCACCCCGGCCTGCTTCTCGAACTGGCCGATCGCGTCCTGCAGCTGCTTGTCCAGCACCGTACGGTCTGTGACGACCACGACCGTGTCGAACACTCGCACGTTCTGCTCGTCGTGAAGCTGGGAGAGGCGGTGTGCGAGCCAGGAGATCGAGTTCGTCTTCCCCGACCCCGCCGAATGCTGCACCAGGTAGCGGTTCCCCGGCTCCTCTGCCCGTGCCGTCTCGACCAGTCGGGTGACGGCTCGCCACTGGTGGTACCGCGGGAACAGCACCTTCTCCGTCTTCGTCTTCTTCCCTGTGTCTGGGTCGATATCGACCTCGACCTGCAGGTGCACGAACGAACCCAGCAGCTGCAACCATGTGTCGCGCTGCAGGATCTCCTCCCAGAAGTACGAGGATGCCGACCCGTTCGGGTTCGGCGGGTTCCCCGCGCCCTCATCGGCTCCCTTGTTGAACGGCAGGAACCTAGTAGCGGCACCGGCGAGCTTCGTCGTCATCCGCACCTCGGAGTTCGACACCACGAAGTGCACGAGCGACCGCTTCGCGAACCCGAACAACGGCTCACCCGCCGGCGACCGGTCGAACCGGTACTGGTTCACCGCGTTCCCGATCGACTGCGTGAAGTCCGTCTTCAACTCGACCGTCGCGACCGGGATGCCGTTCACGAATAGCACCAAATCCAACGCCTTGTTCGGATGCTTCACCGAGTAATGCACCTGACGCATCACCCGCACCCGCATCTTCGCGTACGCCTCAAGTGTGTCCGGGTTCTGAGTGGTCGCCGGCCGGAACTGCGCCAACCGGAAGGTCACCGCACCCCCATGGAGCGGCACCATCGAGAAACCCTCATGCAGAATCCGGATCGTCCCACCGTTCTTCAACGGATCCAGATCCAGCGACTTTGCCAGGCGATTCAGGATGCTTTCGCCCGCCGCCTTCCGCTCCGCGTCGGTGTCAACGGGGCGGACGACCTTCGCGAACTCGGTCGGCTGCGAATCCTCCAACCACCCGAGCACGTCCTCGGGGAATAGGGCGATCTCACGGTCGTACCCAGCGTCGGTCGGTGAGTACAGCCACCCGTTCGCGGCAAGGTGCTCAGCGATCTCGTTCTCCAGCACCGACTCCAGATGTGCCCCCGCAACGCCGCTCATGCAGCCACCCCCACGTCGATCTTGCCCGTCACCGCCGCCGAAATCAGCGCGGCACGACGCTCACGAGCCAACGTGACCCCTCGTCGCGCTGTACTTACCGCGGCGTCAATCCCCGCAGTTCGTCGCTCAAGATGCTCGGCAATCACGCACTGTTCAACGTAGGGCGGGACGGCGACGTATTCGTTGAAGTACGCGGACTGGTCGAGGTTCTGAATTCCCGTCGACTGCTTGAGGGACTTCTCCGTGATGCGCAGCCGATATATCGCGCCGTGCACATAGGTCCAAAATTTCGGTTCCATCCCCTCGCGCAACTCCACTCGAGCGACAAAGTTGGAGCAAACCGCCGGCTCGTCACGGTCGTAGAGAACCACGAACCCGACCGGAGACTTCTCACCCCCGCCTGACTTTTCGAGCAGCAGATCACCGTTTCGCAGCACGCGGCCAGCGCGCTCGGATGCCGTCAGCTTTCGAAGCGTGTGCGCTTCATCGTGGATGCGTTGCGTTGGCCGATCGAAGTCGGCCACGCGCACACAGCGCAGATCGTCTTCACCGCCTTCCGGATCGGTGCCCCATACGCCGTTCCGCGCGCGGGCCACTGTGGAGGCCAACCGCTGAACCGACCAGTGACTTGGGACGTCTCCCAGCCACTCCACGTCACTCGCCTTGAGCGCGGCCCCGGCGTCAACGCCGCGAGTGACCGCGTGTGCAATGACCGCGGCGCGGCGTTCGGTGAGGAGGGTGATGAGTTCCTCGTTCTTCGCGATGAACGCGTCGATCTGCGCTGTCTCCTGATCCAGGTAGTCCGCAATCGCCCGCTGCTCCTCCACCGACGGGTGCGGCAAGGGGATCAGGGCGAACTGTCCGTAACGGATCGACTGCCCGTCGCGCAGTTGATCGGTCGTGGTCCGGAGAGCCTGGACATAAAGGTCGCACTTGAACAGGTACTTGAAGAATCGAGGTTCGAGCGCCACCTTCGGCTTCAACACCGTGTACGCCGCACTCACCTTGCCCGGAATGCCAGCGAACTCGAGTCCACCTTGAAAGCTCCGAAGATGGCTGACGTAGTCGCCCGCCTCGACGTGACGCATGTTGTCGGCGCCGGACAGGTTAAGTACGACCTTGTTGCCTGTGATCTCCATGTACTCGGCCTGAGGCAACACGCCGTACTTCTGGGACGGCGTCAGGTGCACGTCGGTTGCCGAGCTCCTCTGTTTGCGTTCGCCGAACAGCGCGCGTGCTGGGACAACGGACCAGCCCGCCGGAGTGTCCCCGAGCCACCCCACTCCGGAGTCACGGAGATCTCTTGTCATGCCTCGACCGCCGTGAGCATCGCCCGGAGGTCGTCCATGACCGCGTCGAGGTCGCGGTCGATCTCCTCGAGTGGACGGGGCGGGATGTACTGGTAGAAGTGGCGAGTGAACGGGATCTCCGCGCCTTCTCTGGTCTTGGAGTGGTCCACCCACGCATCAGGCGCGTAGGGGAGGACTTCGCGGGCGAGGTAGGCGTCAACATCCTCACCCCATGGGACGTTCTCGGTGTCACGGAGCGAGGCATCCGGTTCAGGGTTGCGCTTGGCGTCAATGCAGGTGTCGGCGGTGTCGTCCTGCTCGCCGAGCTCGGCGGTCACGGTCTTGAGCAGCGGCGCGGGGAGGGCGAGGCCTTCGGCTTTCGCGGCATCCTTCAGCGCCTTCTGGAACTCGGTGCGGTTCTTCCATACCGTGTCGGTGCCGAGCCGGTCGAGGGTGGCGCGGAGGGCTGCGGCATTCGTCTCGTTCAGTTTCTGAATCGCCTTGGTGTCGAAGGCGGTGTCGATGCGTTCAGGGGTGGCGTGCCAGTTCAGTTTGAGTGGGCGTTCGACGGTGATGGTGCGGTAGAGGAAGTCTTCGTTGCGGAAGATCTTCGAGTGGTCGCCCTCCTCGAATCCGGCGTACAGGCCGACGATTGTCTCAATGTTCTTCGGGGAGAGTTCGTTTCGCTTGGAGCCGAGGCCCTTGCGGAGCTTGATGAACATCTCGCGGCCGTCGATGAGCTGCATGCGGCCCTTGCGGTTCTCATCTTTTCGGTTGGTAAGGACCCAGATATAGGTGGAAATGCCGGTGTTGTAGAACATGTCCTTCGGCAGGCCGATGATTGCCTCGACGAGGTCGTTGTCGAGCAGCCACTTGCGGATGTTTGACTCCCCGCCGCCGGCGCCACCGGAGAACAGCGGGGACCCGTTGAGGACGATTGCCATCCGGGAGCCGCCGTCTTCGGGCTTGCGCATCTTCGACACTAGGTGGAGCAGGAACAGCATGGCGCCGTCGCTCACGGCGGGGGTGCCGGGGCCGAACCGGCCGTTGAAGCCGAGCTTGGTGTGTTCGTCGTCGACGTAGCCCCGTTGGTCTTTCCAGTCGACGCCGAAGGGCGGGTTGGAGAGGCCGTAGTCGAACTTCTTGTCGTCGAAGGCGTCTTCGGTGAGGGTGTCGCCGAGGGCGATGTTGTCGACATCCTGGCCCTTGATGACCATGTCGGCCTTGCAGATCGCGTACGACGCGTCGTTGTAGTCCTGCCCATACAGGCCGAGCTGGATTCCCGGGTTCATCTTGCGGAGATACTCGTCCGCGACGGAAAGCATCCCGCCGGTCCCGGCGGTCGGGTCGTAGATGGACCGCACCACCCCCGACTTCGAAAGGGCGTCGTCGTCGAGCGCGAACAGCAGCTCGACCATGAGCTTGATGACCTCGCGGGGGGTGTAGTGGTCGCCGGCCGTCTCGTTCGACTTCTCGTTCGCGAACCGGATCAGCTCCTCGAACACGAGGCCCATCTGGATGTTGCTGACCGTGCGGGGATGGAAGTCTGCCTGCGCGAACTTCTCCGTCACCGCGAACAGCTTGTTCTTCTCCGCCAGCTTGTTCAGCGTCTTGTCGAACTCGAACCGCTCAAAGATGTCCCGCACGTTCGCAGAAAACCCCGCGAGGTACGACGACAAGTTCGCTCGGAGATCCTGCGGGTCGGCGACGAGCTTCGCGAAGTCGAACGGCGAGGTGTTGTAGAACTGGTGTCCCGCCGCATCCGTCAGCTTCATGTGCCGCAACAGTTCTGGGGCGTCAGCGACGGTCGGCGCGACCTTTAGAATCTCCCCCTTCGTATCGGCCAGCACCGCGTCGAGGCGGCGAAGCACCGTGAAGGGGAGGACGACCAATCCGTATTCGGAAGGCTTGAACGGGCCACGAAGAGACTCAGCGATATTCCAGATGAAGTTGACGTGATTCACCACAGGTAAGTACTCCGAAGGTCGAGCCGCGAGAGCACGACGTTGCGCCGCGGTTCCGTCAATTCTCGCTCATCATGCGCGTCTATCTGTGGCCGTCATCGCAAGACGGAGCTATCGCCCTGGATGCAGGCGCCCATCCGCGCACTCCTTTGCACTCGACCCCCAACGCGCCACGGCGTGCATGGCGAGCGCCACGTCGGCGACCGTGCTTGCCAACGGGCCCGCCGAGCGACCGAAGTACGGGTTGTCGAGCGGGATTCGGCCGTTGCTGGGCTTGCGCGTCGCGACACCGGTCCACGCGGCGGGCAGACGCACCGAGCCACCGATGTCGGTGCCCATGTGCACGACGTCGAACGCGGCGGCAGCCGCCGCGCCCGCACCCGACCTCGAGGGCCGGAAATTCCCGCTCGGGCATCACACTGGCCGTACCGCCTCGTACAAGGTCGAAAGCGGCCTCGGCGCCCTTACTCGGCCCCGGCCAGCCCCATCAACCTCTCCAACCCCTCCTCCGTGATGATCGGAATCCCCCACGCACGCGCCTGCCGCGCCTTCCCCGACATCGAATCGGGGTCGGCGGCCACGAGCACCTTGGCCTTCTTCACCATGCTGTCCTTCGCGATCAGACCGCGCTCGGAGAGGATGGCGAACCACGCCGCCCGATCCCGGCGCGTGTCGCCGGTGATGACGACGGTGTCCCCCGGCGACAGGCGGAAGCCGGTGGTAAGGGTCGGCGCCGCGGCATCCGGTTTCGAGGCGGCGCCGGCGATCGTCTGCGCGTCGATCTCGAGCAGGCCACCGATCTTCTGGATGTCGGCCCACTCGTCAGCGGTGAGCCGGTCGTCGGCCCAGGCCGCCGAGACCAGACCGTCGAAGTAGGCGCGGTGGATGCGGCGGACCGCCGTGCTCGAAAGATTGAGCTCCGCGGCGAATCGAATGAGGTCGTCGGTCTCGGTCGCCGACATGTACCGGTCGAGGAGCACGCGGTCGAGCAGAGCGAGGTAATCGAGATTCAGTGCGCCGTCGTCGACGGCGGCATCGGCCGCTACGTCCACGTGCAACCGCTCGAGAACCGACCGCGGCGCCGTGTCGGAGTCCGTACGCGCCAGCCAGGCGGTCGTGTCGCACGGCTCATCCGGCCATTCCCCCGCGGTAGCGAGCCAACCATCCCACCACGCGGGATCGTGACCGGCGCCGATGTATGCGCGGAGGAGCGCCGCGGCGGCGAGAGCATCCGCCGACGCGCGATGGGCATTTTGCATCGCGTACCCGATCGCAGCGCTGCAGTCGGCGAGACTCCGGTTGCCCGGCAGGAATGTCCCCGCGAGCTGCATCGTGCACATCCAGTACTCGTACTCGGGACACGCCAGGCCGGCTTGCTCCATCGAGTGGGCCAAGAACCGCGCGTCGAAACTGGCGTTGTGAGCTACTGGCACCCGCCCGCGCAAGAGGGAGGCAATGGACGGGGCCACCGCGCCGAACTCCGGAGCTCTCGCGGCCGCAGCGGCGCTGATGCCGTGGATACGCTGCGCACCCATATCCCGCATCGGATTGACCAGCGTCTCCCAGGCGCCCTCGACCACGCCCGTCGGTGAGACATGCACAATCGCCACCTCGACGATGCGATCGTGTTTCTGCGGAAAGAGCCCCGTCGTTTCCAGATCGATGACCGCGAATCCTCGCCCCATGTTGCGCCCCCCAGGTGTTGATCGGGGTCACTCTATCCGTCGTCTGAGATCGATCGACATACCTCAGGAACGGGTGAGATACGCTCCCGACGAAGCGAGCTCGACCCTTCCGCTAGCCACCGCCACCGCCAGAGCGTCGGCAAGTCGCTCGGAGATCTGGGGTGTCATCCTCTTCCCCCCGAACAGCCGCAGAGCTTCTCGTTTGATCTCGTCCTCGCGCACCCCGCCGCCGAGCTGAGCGACAACGGCCATAGCGTTCGCGATCTCCTCGAGCGCGACGGACTCGAGCGGTCGGCTCTCTCCGGACGTACTCGTGCGAACATCCCGCCACGTGGCGACATCCACGTCCACCGGCCAGACGAACTGCTCGTCACCCTCGCGAAGGGAAGCAGCCGGGATCAGCCGGAGGATCGCCGCAGCCCGGGCACCCGACACACGAGACAGGCCGAATGCTTCCGCCACCAGTCTCACCAAGCGCGCTCGCGAGATCGGCCCCTCGGCGGCGATGGCCTCCCCGATGACAGAGCGAACCCGCTCGGAAGCAGAGGGACTCGGAAGCGCATCGAGCACGGCGACTCCCCCCGACGCGGTGAACGTCCAGGGCACGAAGGGGTGGACGTGCGGATGCGTCACGCCGACGGCATCCTCGTCATCCTGTGCTTCCGGCATTCCTCCGCGCAGCGGCTCAACCGGCTCCTCTGCCGTCAGCGAATCGAAATCCTCGACGCGCTCCGCCGCCGGCGCGGACACAGAACGCTCCCCGGCGCTGGCGGTTTCCACCGCCGCGACGAGTCGGTCGGCCGTGGCATCCGGATCATCGAGCCACTCCGGCAGCCACACCCTCTCGATCCCCGGCCAGCGCATCAACGTGCCGAGGACGTCAACGGGCAGGCCATCGCGATCAGCAACCGTCCGGCGCGCGCGCCAGCCCTCTCCGTCGAGCAGGACGGCGATGAGCGGCTGGGCGGGGTCGGACGCGGATGCGAGCGTGAGATCGATACGGAAGTCGGAGAGCCCGACGTCCGTCTTCACGACGAGACCGCGCTCGGTCAGGACCGCGGCGATCTCGTCACGGTGGCGATCGGTCACGGGCACACGGGACGTGGAGTCATCGGTCGGCGCGACTCCGCGCGCAGCGAGTTCGAGATACGACTTCAGGTCTTTGAGTCCACGGGCCGACGTCTGCTCGGCACGCAGCTCAGCGGGATCGAAGCTCGCGTACAGCACGACCTGTCGCCGCGCACGAGTCACCGCAACGTTCAGCCGGCGTTCGCCCCCTGCGCGCGACAGCGGTCCGAAGTTCAGCGGGAGCATTCCGCGGTCGTTCTTGCTGAAGGCGACCGAGAACAGGATCGTGTCGCGCTCGTCGCCCTGCACGCTCTCGAGGTTCTTCACGAACAATCCATCGCGCTCGTCGAGCGCACGACCGATGCGTTCGTCGGGAGCGTCGCGCAGCATGTTGTCGATGAGGTCGCGCTGCTGAACGTTGAACGTGATGATGCCGATCGACGGCGCAGTCTCGCCGGCGACGGCGAACCGACGAATCACCTCGTCGACGATCGTCTGCGCTTCGACGCGGTTCGTCCGAAGAACCCCGCGCCCACCCGAACGCTCGAATTGACCGTCGACGCGCACCAGCGAGAGCCCGTAGTCGGGCTTTCTCGCGGCGAGCGCGTCGGGTGCGGACGCGGTGAAGTCACGCAGCGGCGCCGGAAACGACGACAGGCGGCTCTCGTAGTACTGGTGGTTGCTGAAGGCGATGAGCGCCTCATCCTGGCTGCGGTAGTGCCACGACAACCACTTGCTCGGAACTCGCGCTTGCGTGCACTCGGTGAGGATGGATTCCTCATCCGCGACGACCCCCGCATCCGCCTCCGCCTCGTCGCCGTCGGCCGTCACCTCGGCGAAGGTCGTCGGAGGCATCTGCTTCGAGTCTCCGACGACCACGACGGAACGCGCTCGCCCCATCGCTCCCACGGCATCCGCGACGCGAATCTGCGAAGCCTCGTCGAAGACGACGATGTCGAACATCCCGGCGCGAGCGGGGAAGAACCGCGCGACGGATTCCGGACTCATGAGCATGCAGGGCGTGATCTGCGTGATCAGATCGCCGTATTTGTCCATGAGCGTCCGCACGCTGTCGCCACCGCGCTGCCGCGAGAGCTGCCGTTTCAGCGCGCCCATGTCGCCGCCGTCGAAGGTCGGGTCGAATCGCCGCTGAGACAGGATGTCAGCGGGCAGAGCCCGCGGGAGTTCACCACGGATGGCGGCCGAACTCGCGGCGAACCTCGCGATCGTCCGGTTGTGCGCAGCGGGATCGAAGTCGCTGAGCGCGGTGGCGTCTTCGCGTTCACCGATGGATGCCGAGGCGACACCCTTGTCGAAGGCGAGCGCCGCGTCATCGGCGCGGACGCGCCCGGCCAGAATCGCCCCCCGCGCCTCGTGCATCCCGTGGCGCCGCAGAGGTTCGACGTGCCGGAGCAGGTCGATCCAGCGGCCGAGTGTGACCGGTTCGGTCGTCGCGAGATTGCGCGCCGTACGAGTGCGTTCCCAGGTCGTCGCGACTCCGTCATCCCCGGCCCACACGGCGAGCTGGTCAGGTGACGCGCCACTTCCAGCAGCAGCTGCCGTTGCCCGCCACGCCGCGGCGAGCGTCGCGTATCGCTCGGCTGACGTGGCATCCGGGGCCGTGGTCTCGTAGATGCGGCGCAGGTCTGAGCGTAGGTCTCCGGCGGCCGAGACATTGGACGCGAGAGTCCGCGACAGCCAACTCACCCACGTCAGGGCGGCTCGCGCCTGCTCCGCCGCGTCCGGAAGGTAGGGGTTGAAGTCAGGGGCCGCGACCACGACGGGCTGTCGCTGCAACTCACCACGCAACTCGTCGACCTGTGCGGCCGTCTCGGCCATGGCGCCGGTGAGTACCGACAGGCCACGCAGATTGACCGCGGCCTGATCGACGCGCAGGTCGGCCGCGAACTGGGCCAGCACCGCACGCCGACGCTTCTTGCGACCGAAGAACGACGACGCATCCGCGGCCAGAGCGGCTGCATGGATCTCGCGAACGTTTCGAGAGAGCACGCGCGGATCGACCTGAGCCAGCCAGGCGGGCGGCTGGGCGGCCGCCGCGGCAAGCCGCCGAGCGAGGTCATCGGTCGACTCGGGTTGGACGCGGTCGAGAGCGTGGAGAGCGTGGCGCGGCGCGCGAGCGATACCCGCCCACGCATCCAGCTGCTCCGGCCCCTGCACGCGAGACAGCAGGTCACTCGGACCGACGGCTACGAGCGCGTCGTCGAAGTCGCGGGCCGCGCGATGCAGAGCGGCCGCGTCGATTCCGGGATCATCGACGAACCCCCACGGATGCGTCGCTGCCGGGCGGGCGAGATCACTCACCGCGGGCAGCTCCCGCAGAGCGGCACGCAGCTGGTCGATGTGATCGCCCGCCGCAACCAGGGAAGTGGGCACATCCAGGGGCGGGATGTCTGTAGCCGATGCCAGCACCCGCGATCGAGCCGAGTACAGCGACAGACCGGCCGCGTTCGGTTCGTGGACCCGCTGCGCGTAGCGCGACAGCGCGCCACGACTGGACTCCGCCGCCTCGCGCTGCGCCGCCAACGCCGCCCGGTCGGGCCGGGCCGTGGCGTCGAGCGCCGCCCGGAGCTGCTCGCGCACCGCATTCGGCCGCGCACCTTTGTCGTGCAGGTCGAGCGAGAAGGAGCCGAGGCCGACGGCATCCAATCGATCTTTCACGACCTCCAGCGCCGCGCGCTTCTCTGCCACGAAGAGCACGCGCTTTCCGGATGCCAGCGACCGCGCCAGCAGATTCGTGATGGTCTGCGATTTGCCGGTGCCCGGAGGGCCTTCGAGTACGAACGTGCGGCCCTCGACAGCCTCGACGACCGCTTCGAGCTGCGACGAGTCCGCGGAAACGGGGACCTGCGCCGACAGCGCATCGAGGTCGACGTCGACCGGCGCCGGCACCGCGTCGATGTACGCCTCATTCGGCGAATGGATGAGGTGGGTGACGAGCGAGTTCGTCGCGAGCTCTTCCCAGTTGTCGTCGAGATCCTTCCACAGCCGGAACTTCGCGAACTGCAGGATGCCGAGGTGAACGGTGTCTTCCACGACGAAGGGCCGCTTGGCGTCGACCATCGCCTGGCGCACGGCATCGAACGCCGCGCCGAGGTCGATCCCCGCGGCATCCGTCGCCGGATTCGCGAGCCCGGGAACCTCGATGCCGAAGCTCACCTTCAGCTTCTCGAGCAGGCAGTAGTTCGGCGTGGAAGCACCCGCCTCGTCGAGGACGAGACGGAAGGACTGACCACGCGACACGCTCTCCAACGTCACCGGGACGAGGACGAGCGGGGATTGCAACTGCCGGTCGTTGAACTCCCATCGCAGGGTCCCGAAGGCGAGGTACAGGTTGTTCGCGCCGGTCTCTTCGGTGACCGTCTTCGCTTTCGCGGCCAGGGCGCGCAGCCTCGTCGTGTAGGCCGCTTGGGTGACGTCGGTGAGGTGCGCCTGCCTCTTGTCGGCGAGAAGCGCTTCTCGATCGGCCTCGTCGCGGTCGCGACCGAAGCGGATGCCACGCTCGCGCGCGATCTCCGGAACGTCGTCGGACGCGAGGAGCGTGACGCTCGCTCCTCCGTTGATCATGTCTTCGAGCCGACCGAGTGCCGCGCCCGGCACCGCGAGTTGATAGCCCGCACGACTCGTGAAGTTGATGAGACGGTTGCGCAGACTCAGATCGAGCAGAGCGTTCTTCCATTGCGCCACCCGCGGCGGAGCCACTGCGCGGCCCTGCGCATCGCGCTGGTCGGCGACGAACGGCGCCAGCACGCGGTCCAGCGGTCGATACTCGACGACGGTCACCTCGCCGTCGGCATCCACCGTGCGGCTGGGGAGCGGGAAGATTCCGTTCTCGCGGGCCGCGCGCACGTCGGTGATGCCGAGGATCTCGTCGCGGCGCGAATCGAGGTAGGGCTGCGGCGTGGCACGGGCGACATCGAACGGGGCGGATGCGGCACCGCCGGTCACCTGCGTCGTCTCGAGCAGGGAGATTCGGCCCAGCTTCGCGAGATTGACCGCTTCTTCGATGTCGGTGGTCGCGGGCAGGCCGAGGCTGCCGTCCTCGCGCCAGTACCCGAGGAAGATGTGCCCGTCCACCATCCACAGCGTCGAGTTGATTCCGACCTGCTCGAGCAACGCGGCGAGCGTCAGCGTCGTGTCGAGACACGTTCCGAGCCGTCCCTCGAGCACCTCCCGCGGTGTGCGGATCTTCTGGCCTCGCAGGCCCCAACTCGCGGGGGGCTCTGCATAGCGGATGTCGAGTTCGCGCACGGCATCCCAGATGGCCGCGACCATCGCGTCCACCCGCGCCGGGTTGTCGCTCTGGTAACCGTCGAACTCTGTGCGGCCGCTCAACTGCCCCAGCAGGTCCGAGGCGCGCTGGAGGACGGGCGTCAACGCTGTCGCCTGCGGCTGGGCGAACGATGCGAGGAGCTCGAGGCCGAGGTGCAGCGGCCGGGCTATCCACTGGTTCGCGGCGAGCACGGTGACGGGATGCCGGTGATCGGCGATCACCGTGCCGTCCGCTGCGCGCAGAGTGAGAGTGATGAAGCCGGGCTGCTCCGTGTCGACCTGGAGCATCGGAGCCGGGTCGAGGGACAGCAGGTCGAGCGCAGCGAGTGTTTTCAGACCGGGCGCGAGGTCGAGGATCACGACTTTGGGCGCCCCCAGGGAACCACTGGCCGTAGCGGCTTCGATCTCGAGGGATGCCCCGCGAAGCTCGGGCCCGGCGTACGAGACCCGAACCTCCTGCACGGGCACGATGCGCGCGTGTGCCATGGCATAGCTGAGCTCGGTGACCGCGTCGAGTGAGAGACGCGCGGTCGACGCCGGAGCTGCGGGGGTCCCCGCGGGCTCCGTCTCGGGCTGCTCGCGTCGCTGACGGCGCGTGAGCGGAGATGCTTCCGCCGCGTCCGGCTCGGTGGTGTTCGACGAAGGAAGCGGAACAGCAGGCGGCGCGGGGAGCGGCGCGCTGGGCGGAGAGGGAAGCGGGCGTCCGCTGGTCCCGCCACCGAGTGCCGCCAGCACCGCCGGCTTGCGCGCCGCGATCCGCTGCGCTTCGTCCTCCGCGCCGACTTCACGAAGGAGCAGTTCGGCCGAGTCGAGCGCCCGATACGTCTCGGCGAGGCTGAACTCGACCTGGTGCGCATGCTTGTTGCGCACCTCGCGCATCTCGCTCGCCCAGTTCGTCGCTTGGCGCGAGAGACGACCGTCGAAGGGATAGCCGAGGTTGCCCAACTTCTCGGTCATCACTCGCAACATCAGTCCGACATCATTCGCGTGATGGTGGGAGGTGGGTCTGCCCGCGAGCTGGTCTTTGTGCGCGATGATCTGCACCCACGACGGCCCATCGGGGAGACGCTCCGCGAACACCCGCTCGATGAACGGACGGAGGCCTTCTGCCAGGTCGTCGATGGACCCGCCGATGATCTGACGTGTATCGATGGTCATGACATTCCCCTCGACGCCCGTTACGACTCGGCCGTGGTATCGGAGCCTAGATGATTCGCGAGCGCCCGCTTCGCGACGCGAGCGCCCGTGTCTCGCTCGCATCGGCGGGCGGCTGGATGGAATGCCCCGCATTGCTGCTGCCCGCGCACACTCCCACCCTTCAGCCGATGTCACCCGCGCAGTCGCGCCATCGCCCATTCCCAATCGATGCGCTCTTGCTCCAGGCGGACCCGGTTGGCGTACCGGTCGCTGACGAGGTCTGTGTAGAGCGCCGTCTCGGCGGCATCCAGGGTCCTGAAGAACGCTGACGTCGGGGAAGGCTCCTCGCCCCAGCGGTCCTCATGCGCGAGTAACGTATCCCGATCCATCAGCACTGATCGCGCCTGCGGCAGCCAGGAGCGCACACGATGCAGGATGCCGAATCCATGCGTGTCGAGGTCGCCCCAATAGTCCACGTCGATCCCTGCCAGCCACTCGAGGGAAGCTGGTTCGTCCGCGTCGTACCCCTTACCCCACAGCACCACGCCCTCATCGGGGATGGGGACGCTCAGGTAGGTGATCTCGTTCTCAACGATCAGGGCGCGCCGCGGTCGTACATGGAGCGTGCGCAGCTCCTCCGTGCGCACGACCGCCTCGGAAAGTCCGGGAGGCATCGCCAGCACGCCGGGCGCGAACCTCAGACGGACGGTCGCCGGTTTTGTTGCGTATCCCAGCGCTGCGGTGAATCCACGGACGGGGACGCCGAGCATCGCCGCCAGCACGCTGCGGTGGCGCTCGATGAACTTAGTGTCGACGCCCGGGGCGGTGACCTGGCGCAGGTACAGGCCAGAGCCGCGGTGCGTGTCCAGCCACTGCAGGGCTGCCAGCACCGCGGGCCATTCGCGGCCCAGTCCGATGGCCGCGACGGGCGACCGTAACGCCCACTCCCGCGCCGGTGGCATCATGCGGGCAGCCTCGGCGAGCGCCCGAAAGGTCGCCGCGTCGGCCGCCACACCGAGCAAACGCCATGCTCGGTCGTACGTGTCGACGACAGCGCGCACGGGCACCTCGGTCGATCCGGCCAGTCGGCCGCCGATCCGGCCCGTGACCACTTCATAGGCACGGCCGGCGCGAGACGCAGCGCGGATACCATCGGCCCACGCCCGTGCCCGGTCGTAGTACTCCCCGAGGTCTGCCGCCCCCGGCCCCCGAAGTGGCACCTCAATTACCGGGCACGGGTCGCCCGTCGCGAAGGCGCGGAGCAGAGTTCCGTCGTCCCAGCGTCGGCGCACCTTCGCCGCGATCCCGGCGGGCGTCGTCCAGCGCGCGGGGTCGCTCATGCACCACTCCGCTGTCGCTCGCGAAACGCCTCGATCGTCAACGTCTGGACTCGGGAGGCCGAGCCCGTCGGGTTGTCGACGAACGCGATCGCGCTGACGTACCGTTCGATCACGTGAACCTTCTGCAGGGGCGTCACGATGAGCAACTGCAAGCCCAACCGGGCGAAAAGTTCGAGGGCATAGCGCGTCGAGGCATCCGATCCGCGCCCGAACGCCTCATCGATGACGGCGAAGCGAAAGTCACGCGACTTCTCGACGCCCCACTCCAACCCGAACTGGTATGCAAGTGAGGCCGCGAGGATCGTGTACGCGAGCTTCTCCTTCTGGCCTCCGGACTTGCCATCCGAATCGGTGTAGTGCTCGAACTCCTCCCCCGTTCGGCGGTCTTGCTCACTCGCCGCGAACGTGAACCAGTTGCGCACGTCGGTGACGCGCCGCGCCCACACCCGGTCGCTCTCGGCGTGGCCGACGCGCCCCTGAAATCGCTCGATCAGAAGCCGGATCTGCTCGAACCGCACCTCCGCCGCTCCGTCTCCGGCCTCCGCGAGCAAATCGGCCGTCGCGTCGCGCAGATCGGCGCGAAACTGCCGGACCTCCTGATTGACCGTCGGCTCAGCGACGAGCACGATGATCCGACCAGGGTTGTAGTCGATCGCGGCGAGCGCTTCGTTGATGACGTCGACGCGCCCGCGAATCTCGTCGGCCTGCCGACGAAGCCACGCGTTGAACTGCGCGAGTTCCCGTACCGCGTTCGTGTTGAGCTGGTGACGGAACTCCTCCTCATAACGCGGCAGGTCGTCCCGGAGCACGCGCGCGTGGAGTTCGCGGAAACCGGCGATCGCCCGCACGCTCGCGTCGAGCTCCGATCTCTGGTCGGGCCAACGTCGCAGGAACTCACCCATCTGCTGCTGGATGCCCGTGGTGTAGCCGTTCATCTCCCGCTGCGCCGCCTCGATCGAGGCGGTCAATGTCCCGGTGAGAGTGGTCCGCAGGCGGTCGCAGTCCTCCACGGTGCGCACCTCGGCACGGGTGACGCGATCAGCGAGCGCCGGATAGTGCGCGCGTGCGCGCTCGATGGTGTCGGCACCCATCGCCTCGAGCGCCCTCCGCTCGCTGCCGTCGCGCTCACGCATCGCCGCGACGGAAGCGCGTGCGGCGCCGAGCCGCTCGGTCGCCGCATCGGCCTCTGTGCGCAATCGAGCCTCGTGCTCGTCGATCTCACCGAGCTGCCGGTCGATCTCCGCGAGCGCGGACGACCCGGCGACGAGGCGCGCGCGCTCCGATTCGAGCGAGCTCAGATGGGCGACAGCCTCGGCCGTGTCGATCTCACGCCACGCCCCGTATTGCTCGAGGCCGGTGAGAGTCCGAGCGATGCCCGCGAGCGCGTCGGCTTCGGCGTCCACGGCTTCGAACTCCCGGTCGAGGCGCGCGAGTTCGACATCGTGCCGGTCGCGCTCTTCGGTGAGCGCTGCGATCTTCTGCCCGCTCGCGCGCCCCAGCACCCACTCGCGGGGGTCGAAGGCACTTCTGCGGTCGTCCTTCTCGTGACGGTCTCGATCGCGCACGAGACCCTCGCGGGTCACCGCGCGCTCCTCGCGCCGCAACTCGTCGACGGACGCAGCGAGAACATGATCGGCACGCGAGGCGAGTTCCGCCGCAAGGTAGTCCGCGAAGGCTCCCGGCTCGATGTCGATCACGTCCGTGAGCCGCCGGCCGGAGCGCGCGGTCGGGATACTCCGCACGCGCCGCTCGGGCACGCGGAGGTACACCAGACGCGCACCGAGCCGGTTCGCGTTGACCAGTCCGACACGGCCGCGTAGTTCGCCTGAGGAACCAGGAGCGACAGCGCAAAGCCGCGGAGCACGCGCTCAGCGGCGCCACGCCACTCCGCTTGGTCTTCTCGGACATCGAGCAACTCGCCCGCGAACGGCAGGACGTCGACGGGGAGATCAAGCGCGGCGCACAGCGCGCCGCGCACCCGGTCGAGGTCGCGCCCCACGTTGCTGCGTCCGTCGCGAAGTCGGTCGATTTCTTCCTGCGCGGCCACACGAGATCGGCGAAGATCGGTGCGCTGCTCGAAGAGGGGGTCGCGCCGGTCTTTCAGAGCGCTGCGGCGATCATCGAGCCGCCCCCGCAACAGCTGCGCTTCCTCGGTACGGGCGAGGAACTGCGTGGCATCCTCCACCGGAGCGAGATGAGCCCCCTCGAGCAGCGCGTCGTACTTCCGCCGCCGGTCGGCGCGGCTGTCGCGTTCAACCTCGGCGCGCGGGATCTCGATATCGAGCTCCTTCAGTCGGTCGCCGCCCACCCCGGCTCGTTCGAGCTTGAGACGGTCGCGCTTCGGAACGAGATCGTTGCGTCGGCGGTCGATGTCTGCACGCCGAGATTCGAGATCCGCGACCTCACTCTCGCGCGCGCTGATCTCGCCCGCCAGCACGTCGCGTACTCGTTCCGCCAGGTAGGGCACCACGGCACTGCGTTGGTCGGTGAGTCCCGCGTGACGCGCCGCGGCGGCATCGTAACGGTCCGCGGACGCCACCAGCGGTTCGAGGATCGCGAGCTGATCGGTCGCCGTTCGAACCGCGTCATGCGCCTTCACGAGATTCTCGAAGTGGTCGACGATCTTCTTGACCTTCGATGCGGCGTCAACCGGTTCGAGCATGTGGTCGCGGACGAAATCGTTGAGGTTGCCGACCGACTTCATCGACACCGTCTGATGGAACAACTCCATGGCCTGCTCGGAGCGGATTCCGAGAAGCCGGCGGACCCGCCGGTGATAGTCGGGAAACGTGTTGTCGATATCGGCGCCGCGGGCGCGCAGCCGCGAACGCAGCGTCTTCAGGTCGCTTCCGAAGTCGGTGAAGTCGGGATCGATAGTCAGTGCGGCCGGAGCGGTGACGAAGAATCGGTCGGGTTGACCCGTGCGGTCTTTCTGGTGGAACACCTGCGCGATCGTGACCTGCTCGCCATAGCCCTCGTTCGCGAAGACTCCGAGGATGACCGAGTACGACCGATGGTCACGCAGCCCGACGGGTCTGGAGGCACCCGTCGCCTCATTTCGCTCGGACTTGTAATGACCCTCCACATAGCTGCGGAGCGTGCGTTCCTTGACGTCGGCCCCAGCGGCCTTGTTGTACGCGATGCGGTGCGCCGGGAGGAGGAGCGTGGTGACCGCGTCGACGAGGGTCGACTTGCCGCTGCCGATGTCACCGGTCAATAGCGACGTCTGCCCGTCGAGTCGCAGGTTCCACACGTGCTTGTCGAACGTGCCCCAGTTGAAGACCTCCACGGCCCGAAGACGGTAGCCGACCCGCTGGTGACTCTCGGTCGTCACCTCCAGCGTCGAGAACAGGGGATCTGTCATGAGAGCTCTCCGTCCACGGTGCCTGACTCCCCGCCATTCGCCCCGGCATAGGCGTGCAACCGGCCGGCGAAGTCGGACAGTGTCTGCGCGTCGACATACGCCTTGAGGACGCGGCGAACCTCCCATGCGCCAGCCTGGCCGCGGAGTTCGCGAAGGAAGCCGAGTTCGGCGACCTGACCGATCGTGCGGTCGGCTTGGTCGACGATGCGCGCCTCGTTGCTCGACGATTGCTGGAACACCCGTAGCATCTCGACCAGCTGTTCCCGTGTGACAACGAGCTTGCCGTCGCCGCCCGTCGACTCGAACTCGACCATGCGACGGCGCAAGAGCACCAGGAGCAGGCTCACGTTGTATGTGAGGCTTCGACGCCGGACCAGACGCGGCAGAGGTTCCTCGCCGTCCTCCGCCTCGCGGGTAGAGAGGTAGGCATAGCCTTCAGTCTCATCGACAACGACATCGACACCGATCGCAGCGAAGTGATCCGCAACGCGCCCCCGGTGGCGCTGCAAGGTCGCCCACACGACCTCGTGCGCCGGCACCTCGCGATACACGACATCGCGCATCAGGTGGATGATCGCACTCGCGACCGCCTGATCCTCTAGCGTCCTCATGCTCGCTTCACCACAGCCCTCTTCATCCGGACGCGTCGGCGCGCGCCTCCGGCGTCCGCGTAGTCGATCACCATCCGTTCCTCCGTCGTCTCGACAGTGATGCCCTCGTCCCCCAGGGACAGATAGCCGAGGATCTCTGCAATTCCCTCTTCGACGGGGTAGAGCGCGATGATCTCATCCAGCGCGACCGAGGTGCGCGGTGGCACCACCGCTCGAATGTTCGCGACGAGCCGCTCCGTGTTCACGAACCGCTGGGCGAGCAGCCCGTCGAGATCCGCATTATCGAGCTCGGCGGGAGCGGGCAGACTGTCGACGGCGACGTTCGGCTGCGGGTCGTACAACGGTCGCTCGAAGGGCAGCGCGATCGGCACGCCCGGCTGGTCGACAACGAGTCCGACATCGCGCGGCGGGTCCTCGCGAACGGCCAGGGCAGTCGCCTCGACAGCCCGCACGAGGTCGAGCACGCGCCGATTCTCGACCCACACCTGGTCTTCGAGGAATCGGCGCAACTGCTCGGACAGATTCCGCACCGTCTGCTGCGTCCGCTCGGCCGCGTCCGCCCAGTCGTGGTGGATGCTGCGCAGTCGGACATCGAAGGGCAGCTGGGGCAGCGACTGCACCGCCTCGAGCAGTTCAGTCAGCTCGCTCTGGCGGTGCTCGGAGAGCAGCAGATCGTAGAACGCCTGGAAGCTGCGTCCCTGATCGGATGCCGTGATGTCGGTCCGGCTCGACACGAGGTCCGCGAGCAATTCGCCCTTCCCGCCTTCCCAGCCGGCGATCTTCTCGCGCGCCGATCGATCGAGACCGCGGAAATTCTCCTCGACCTCCCGGAAGTCCCGGAGCAACTCTCGGGCGGTCGCCGCGAACTGCAGATACCGTTCGCGGAGCGCGGTGTCGTCGAGCGTGTCAAAGCGTCCCCTGCGCGCCGCGGCGAGTTCTTCTTCGATCGCCGCCCGACGGCGCTCGATCTCGGCGATGCGCTGGTCGACGTCCGTCTCGGAGCCATGGACGATTTGGCGCAGCAGCTCGACAGCGGTCTGCAAGCGCGACTCGGTACCCACGAAAGCGCGACTGCGCAGGCTCTGCACCCACGCATAGGCGCGTTCGAGCGCAGGCGTCGCTTCGTAGTGCACCTCATCGGATGCCGCAGGGTAGAACCGTCGCAACCACCCCGCCTCAGGTGCCGCCCAATCGTCGAGGTATGCGACCGGGTCGGCGGGGTAGCGGTTCGGTTCCGTGCGATGCACCACATAGAGGAAGTCATCCAGCGCAGATACGAGCACGCTGGCGGGCACTGCGCCGTGGTTGTCGTCGATGAATCGCTCACCCAGGAAGGCAAGGACGAGCGGCGCGTTGCGCGCCCGCAGCAGTCTCCACGCCGGATGCTGCTCCCACAGCCGGTCTACTTCTTCGAGGTCCATATCGGTTACAGCGTAGGTCGGGGCTCGGACATGCATGTTGCCCGCGTGGACCCACCCGATTCATTCGAACCAGGACCGCGTCTCGGAATCCCACGTACCCGATGTTCGTTCACCCGACAGGATCGGATCCAGACACGAACGCGCCTCGTCCAAAGATGCATCGAGCGGATAGAGCCGGCTCGGGTATTCGGCGAATGTCCTCGCCTGGCGCGGGAACGCATCGCGCCACTGATCTGACGGCGCCACCAGTCGCTCTGGCAAGGTCATCCTGCGTCGACCCGATTCACGGCCGAGTACCGTGATCAATCGTCCAGCGTCGAGGGGACCGGCATCCAAGATGCGAACGATGTCGGCGAGATCCCGGTATCGAGTCGACGGAGAGGTTCCGTCACGGCCGTGCAACTCGTACATCGCGCATACCTTGTCGGCCAGGTGATTCTCCAGCGGGGTCGTCGGCACCGACGGAAGCTCGGAGAGAGTCGCCTGCGAGATCACCGCCCTCAACGGCACGTGGTCGACGGGAACATCGAGATGGCGTCGCTCCGTGAGGTCGATAGTGAACACCTCGAACACCTGTGAACCGAGTCGGGCCTGCACCTTTGCATTTGCCGTCTTCGCTCCATAGCCGAACGGGTCGACTTCGGAGTGCGCTTCGACCGAGGCGATGATGAACGTGAACGGGTCTCGAGCAGCAGGAGCATCAGCGAGCGACTGCAACTCGCGTCGCACGTCTTCGGCTGTTGTCCATGCACTCTGGCGAGCCAGGTCGATGTCCTGCGTGAACCGCCCTCCACCCGTTCGGATGAGGAGCGCGTTCCCCCCGAGGAGCACCCATGGCGGCTGAGGGTCCGCACCGAAGAGCCTGCCCAAGAACAGCGTGAAAATGTACTGCTTACGGATGACATCCGCTGCGACGCCGCGGTGGCGGGCCTCCGTGTTCAGCTTCGCGCCGACCGAACGAGCAAAGCGGGCGAGCTCGACTGCTGTCAGCGCCACTACGTGTCCTTCCGCACGGGTGAATCGCCGCGGGCGAGCCGGTCGTGGAAGAGTGCCAAGAGCGCGTTCGCGCCGCCCGGCTCTTCGAGAAGATCCAGCGCCTGCTGTCGAAATTGGCTCGAAAGCATCACGGCCTCGTCGACAACGCTGCGGAGCGTCGCAGCGAGGTATCCGGGTGCCACCTCCGCCAGCATTGCGCGTCCCGAATCGAATCCGTACCGAGCAGCATAGGGTGTGAGCACGGTCACGAGAGCCTCTACATCGACACCGGGACGCTCCACCGCATCGGACAGCACCCGCGCGAGCTGATCCGAATCCAGCGATGACGCGACGAGATCGCAGACCGTGCGGACCACGGTCGTGACGGGCAGGCCATCGACCACGGTCACATCGACGTCATCGAGAGCGGCACGGTGGAAGCGAACATCGGGAAGCGTGCTCTGCCGCCGCACGGCCGCGGTGAACTCGTGCGCCGCCGGGACGAGATCGCCGAGGCCGTGCACGGCCGACGCCGACGCCCTCGAGACGACGACCTCTCCGTTCGCCGAGGCTGCCAACCATGCAGCCCGCAGATCCTGTAGACGATCCGAACCGGCCGACGGCAGTACGTACACGCCGTGGCGGACACGAAGAAGCTTGCCTGCGTCGGCAAGGCGTGTCAGGTCGACCCCGCTCAGGCCCGCTTCGCGCGCCTGAGCGGTCGTGACCAGACCGCGCTGAGTTGAACCCGCAAGCTCGAGGGCCTCCAACGCATCCACGGCACGCATGCAACACCCCCCTCATACGCTTTGAATATTACACCTCGATGTAATTTTCCGAGCACTGGAGCGACGGGGTGGCTTCGATGGGCCGGGCTGCATCCACGGCACCGTATCGCGAACCGCGAATGGTGCCCTGTAACGCCGCCGCGATCGGGTCCGTCGAACCTCTACGGCACTCGCCACGATCAGATCCGCCTCGCCCGCGCGCGGGGAGCATTTTTCGCACGCGGTCTCGCGGTGCAGCACCGCCATGTCGGCATCCTGCTCGATCAAGCCCGACTCACGCACATCGCTCAGGGCCGGGGGGACAGCGCGGTCACGCCGACGCCTCGGTCGCCCTCGACGAGAACGCATCGGCCCATCGATCGAGCAGCTCGCGCCGCTTCGCGCGATCCCGAACGTCGCTCCCGTACGTCCGCGGCTCACGCGGAGCACCTCCTCGGTCCCGAGCACGGATCGCCGACAACTATCCCGGCCTCCTCAGCGAAACAGCTCGACGTGGTCGACGACCCACGAGCGGAAGGTGCGGGACGGACGACCCGTGATGCGGGTGTACTCATCGGAGATGGGCGGAGTCGCGCCGACCGCCTCACGCCAGTCCTTGATGATCTGCCGCACCCACACCTCGGGGACGAACCGCGACAGCATCGCCGACGACTCCGCCTCGGTCTGCTCGATCACCGCAACCGGGCGTCCGATGACGTCACCGATCAGCGCGACCTGCTCGCGGAGGGTCAGACGCTCCGGTCCGGTGAGCACCGGCGCCGCACCCACGAGGGTGTCGGTGGTGAGGGCGACCACGGCGACGTCGGCGATGTCCTGCTCATGGATGGGCGCCTGCACCGCATCGGGGTACGGCAGCGGAACGACGCTCTCGCCCTTCACGCCCCAGCTCCAGCGGGCGGCGTTGCTCGCGAATCCGCCCGGGCGCAGGAACGTGTACGCAAGGCCCGACCGGACGACGGCCTCCTCCACTCGGAGGATCCGCGACCCGTTGAAGTCCTCGGCCGCACCCGGAAACGTCACGGAAGACGACGACAGGACGACCACGTGACGCACGCCCGCCGCCGCGAAGGTCGCCAACAACGCGTCCGGATCAGCGAGGTCGGCGTAGAGGAACACGCGCTCGACACCCGTCAGAGCGTCGGTGAACGACGCCGGGTCATCGAGATCCGCCGCGAACACCTCCACCTCCGCCGACAGAGCCAGCTTCTGCGGCGTGCGGCTGGTCGCGCGCACCCGCTCCCCACGATCGAGCAGGCCCGCCACGACCGCACCACCCACTGCACCGCTGGCACCGACAACAAGAATCGACATCATCACTCCTTCACGAACAGCGTTCGCGAACAATGTTCGTCACGAATGCCGATCGTGTCAACTGATAGCGTGTCCGCATGTCGTCGCCCGCAGAACCGGTCTCGCGCCGCGCCCGCCCTGCGAAGGAGCCCCTGTCCCGCCAATCGATCCTCGAGGCGGCGATGGCTCTGATCCGCGAGAACGGCGTCGAGGCGGTCAGCCTCAGGCACGTCGCCACCCGGGTCGAAACCGGCCCCGCCTCGCTCTACGCGTACTTCGGCAACCGCGACATCCTGCTCGAACACGTCCTGGATGCCGCCTACGCGGAGGTGACCCTCGTGGATGCCACCCGCGACGGCCGCGATTGGCGAGACGCCCTCGCCGGCACCATCGTCCACACGATCGAGACGCTGGAGACCTACCCCGGCCTCGGCGCGATCGCGCTCGGCTCGATCCCGGTTCTCCCCGGCGCTCTCCGCCTCGCAGAACACGAGTTGGGTCTCATGGAGTCAGGCGGCGTTCCCGCCGACCGCGCCGCGCTCGCGGTCGACCTCATCGCGCAGTTCGCCGCATCGACCGCCGTCGAACGGACCGTCCGGCTCAGCCGTGGGGAAGTCGGCGAGGATCGTGAACACGTGCGCGCCGCGTACGACGGTGCCGACCCCGACCGATTCCCGCACGTCGCTCGCTCAGCGTCGTTGCTCACCGGCCCCGACGACTCAGCACGGCGTGACTTCGCGATCGACGTTCTCCTTGCCGGAATCGAGCGCGCGGGCGTTCGGCGCTCCTGAGACTCATCGTGGGATGCGGCGGGTCTGGTCCGTGTCGGTGGCTGGGAGTACGGTCGGCGCCATGACCCCAGCCACCTCTCCCCCGAGCTCGTCGACGGGCTCAACGAGCAGGTCACTCCGCACGCGGATGAGTGGCGGCAGTGGGGCGTGTTCCCGCCGGCCATCGACCCGCCGGCCGACGCCGACGACGAGACGCGGCTGCTCTGCACGCTGGGCTTCTGGGTTCCCTAGGTGGAGCGTCAGACGATCCGCACCGGCTTACCGGTGCGCACGCTCGCGTCGAGCGCACTGTCCATCACCGCGATGAGTGGCCGTCCGTCGGCAGTGACGAAGTAGTTGCCCAGCGAGGTGATGGTGTCGGCGATGTCACTCCCCCAAGGCGGCAGGGTCGCCGGGTCGTCGATGTCCCAGACCACGGCCGTCGGCGGGTGCTGAGACAGCTCGTGCTCCGTGCGCTCGAGTTCGTCGCGCGCGGAGCTCGCGGCATCCGGAGACAATTCGCCGTCGCGATAGAGCGCCGCGAGCATCGGGAACCGAGACCCGCGTGCACCGCCCTCGAGCCGAACCGCGACCGTGTCGAAGAACGAGCCGAGGAAGTCTGCGCGACCGATCGGATACGCAATCGGCCCCACCCTCACGCTCACACTCATGCCCTCGAGTGTAGGAAGCGAGCGGGCATCGCGCCGTTACGCGCGGGGCCCTGCCCCATCTCCGGCGGGCGAGGGTAACGACTCCCACCGCCCCTCCGAGATCACGCGCACCTCGCCGCCGTCCACCACGAGAGCCGTCTCATCATCGATCGCGTACGCCGGCCCGCCGATCCTCGCGGCCCACCGGCGCGCGCTCTCCGTGGTGTTCGACGACCAGCCCGGGTAGTCCAGGTGCGGGAAGATCGAGAAGTCCACGAGGCCGAGCGTCTCGTCGCTGGCATCCGGCCGCCACTCGACGAACTCCGGACCGATGCGCGGGGTCAACACCATGCTCCCGGCGCTCACGCCCACCCACACCGTGTCAGACAGCGACGGGAGCATCGCGGCGAGCCCCGACTCCCGCAGCCAGTGCGCGAGGCGCGGCACGCGTCACTTGCAGCTCCGATACACGTACTCGGCGTTGTCGGGCGTCACCAGGTCGTGATCGCGGAGGATCATCGCGGCCGGGCGGTCAGGATCGTCGCACGCGTCGGCGAAGCCGTCGTCCCCCAGCTCGTCGGTGTACTCGATGTCGAGCACCACCGGGTACTCCGCGGCGTACGCCCCGCACTCCTCGAACCGGTAGCACGACTCGGTCACCGCGAAGTCGTACCCGAGGGCGCGTAGCGCGGACACCTGGTCGGCCGTGTTCTTCTGCGCGATCGCGAGCCCCGCGGCGTGGGCGCGCTGCGCGTAGGCCGCGGCAAGGGCGAGGTTGTCGTCGGCGGTGAGGGCTCCCCCGGAGCGCGTGTACGAGTCGAGGTTGTCGATCTCCACGGCCGCGAACCCGTCGGCCGCGCACCCGTCGATCCACTCCCCCACCACCTCGGCGAGCGCGGCCCGTTTCTCGGCGGTCGAGGTGTCGAGGAGGTACTCGTCGGGCCACCCCTCGTCGACGAGCGGGCCGGTGCTGGTCTGCAGAACCAGGTCGGGGTGGGCCGCGGCGAACGCTTCCGACTCGTCGGGCTGGGTCTGGAAACCGTTGACGTAACAGATGTCATATCCCGCGCCGGAGGGCCCGGCGGTTCGATCCCGCTCCACGATCGTGACCCCGGGCGGGGGCGGATAGGGCCCGCCGAGCTGGTAGTCGAACCCGCCGGACGTGTCGGGCAGGCGAACGGCGGTCTGCGCACCGTCGGTCGGCCCGGGCGCGGGAGCGCCGCCGACCGACGGCGCACAGGCGGTCAGCAGCATGACCAGCCCGAGCGCGGCGGCGACCCGCAGGCGCGTGCGCTCCCTCATGAAACTTCTCCTGTCCGGGTCGGCGATCGGTCGCGGCCGAGAGTGCTCGACCCCTCGACGGCGCTCAAAACCCGACCCCGTCACCGTGATAGCGTCGGCGCACTGCGTGTCCTATCAACCATGACGCTTCGCGACAGGGCGGGGACTGCGGCGATACCCATCGTCACATTTCCCACCGGAGGTCGTTCACCATGTCCAGCGTCGTCGACAAGTCCCAGGCCGGTCTCACCGCACGGCAGTACCACATCGGTATTGCGCCCGGCGAGGTGTCATCCGTTGCCCTTCTCCCCGGCGATCCGTTCCGCGTTCCCTTCGTGGCCGAGTTCCTCACCGACGTGAAAGAGGTCGCGCACAACCGCGAGCACCGCACGATGACCGGCTGGTACAGGGGCCGACACATCACCGCCACCTCCACCGGGATGGGCTGCCCGTCCACCGCGATCGCCGTCGAGGAGCTCGCCCGCGTGGGGGTGACGAGCTTCATCCGCGTCGGCAGCTCCGCGGGCCTTCAGCCCGGCATCGCCCCGGGCGACCTGCTCGTGAGCGAGGGCAGCTTCCGCAACGACGGCACGACGGATGCCTACGTACCCAAGGGGTTCCCGGCGGTTCCGGATGCCGAGCTCACCCTCGCCCTGACCCGCCACAGCACCCGCCTCGCCGAGGCTTCGGGCACCACGGCGCACGCGGGGATCAGCGTCAGTGACGACGCCTTCTACGCCGAGACCCCGGAATGGATCGACCAGCTGCACCGCATGGGACTGCTGAACGTCGAGATGGAGGCATCCGCCCTGTTCGTCGTGGCGAGGCTCCGCGGGCTCCGCGCCGGCATGGTGTGCGCGTGCTCGAGCAACCTCGTCGACGGGGCGTCGCTGTACGACGAGGCGAACACCGCCCTCAAGGACGGGTGGATGCGATCGATCGAGGCCGCGCTCGAGACCGCGGTCGAACTCGAACTCTAAGGCGCCGAGAGGCGCGACGGGGGAGGTCGGCCCGCCGCGCATCGAGCGGTCAGGCCGATGGCGCCGACTTCTTCCCGTCGGGGTCGTCGAGGGCCGCGGTGGGGATGAGGCCTGTCCCCTCCGCCTCGGGGTGTACGAGAGCGGCTGCGGCGGGGCCGCGGACGGCGTCGTACGCCCCGAGCGCCGGCTCGGTCGCGGCCTGTGCACGCATATCGGAGCTGTTGAGCAGCAGGTTCAGCAGGATCGCGACGATGGCGCCGGCCGAGATGCCCGAGTCGAAGATGAGCTGGAACCAGGTGGGGAAGCGGTCGTAGATCGTGGGCGACACCGTCGGCAGCAGCGCGACGCCGACCGAGAGGGCGACGATCAAGACGTTCTTGTTGTTGAACTTCACCTTCGCGAGGGTCCGGATGCCACTGGCGGCCACCATGCCGAACAGGGCGATGCCCGCGCCGCCCAGCACCGCGCGCGGCACGCCCTCGACGATCGCCGAGACCTTGGGGACGACACCGAGGATGACGAGGATCGCCCCCGCCATCGTCGCGACGTAGCGCGAGCGCACGCCGGTCAGCGACACGAGCCCGACGTTCTGCGCGAACGCGGTGTAGGGGAACGTGTTGAAGATGCCGCCGAGCACCGTGCCCAGGCCGTCGGCACGCAGGCCGTCAGCGAGCTGACGACGGTTCACGGGCTTCTCGACGATCTCGCCGACGGCGACCATGTCGCCCGTCGTCTCGGTCATGATGACGATGCCGACGATGACCATCGACAGGATCGAGGCGAACTCGAACACCGGCAGCCCGAAGTGGAACGGCGTGACGACCGCGAACCACCCGGCCTCGCCGACGTTGGACCAGTCGACCATCCCCGGAACGAACAGCGCCGCGATCGTGCCGATGACCAGGCCCAGCAGCACCGACACCCGGGCGATGGCGGCGGGGGCGAAACGTTCGATCAGCACGATCACGAGCAGCGTCCCGAACGCGAAGGCGACGTTGAGAGGTGGGGCTCCGGGCTCGTCGGCCGTGGATCCCGTCGTGATCCAGCCCGCGGCGACGCGCATCAGCGACAGGCCGATGATCAGGATGACGGTGCCGGTCACGATCGGGGGGAAGAACCGCAGCAGCTGCGCGAAGAACGGCGCGACGAGGATCATGAAGAGCCCGCACGCGATGACCGAGCCGAAGATCGTCTGGATGCCGTGCTGCGTACCGATCGCGATCATCGGGCCGACCGCGGCGAAGGTGACGCCCTGCATGAGCGGCAGCCGCACCCCGAAGCGCCAGAACCCGACGGACTGCACGATCGTGGCGATGCCCGCGATGAACAGGTCGGCGCTGATGAGGAACGCCAGGTCTTGCGCGCTGTATCCGAGCGCGCCCCCGACGATCAGCGGCACCGCGACGGCGCCCGCGTAGAGCGCGAGCACGTGCTGGAGCCCGAGCGGGAAGAGCTTGGCCAGCGGCGGGACCGTGTCGACCCCGTTCTCGCCCGCCCGTGCCTTGCGTGCGGCGGCCTTCGCCGCCTTGTCGCCTGTCGTCGTCATCGTGGTCTTCCCTCCCGCGAGGTCGACCTCGGTCGCCCCCGTGAGCACGACGTTAAGCCCTGACTGAACACCGATCGAGCCGAATCGGGCAGACGTTCCCGGGATTTCACGCACGGAAACACTCGTGAAACGCCGCTCATTCGGCGGGGAATGTGGATGGCCCGGAACGCGCGAAGCGCCCCCAGACGAGACCCCTTACCGGGCGAGGAGTCGTTCCGCGACCTCGGGGAGGGTGGTGATCCCCTCCTCGGCGAGGAAGTGTCCAGCCCCCGGAACGGTGATCGCCTCTGCTCGCAGGGCCTGCCCGAGCGCTGCCGTGTGTGCAGCCGGAACGTAGCCGTCGTTGTCGGACAACAGAACCGATCGATGAGCAGTGCGTGCGGCGGTGCGCTCGACATCCGGCCGGACCGCCGTGAAGGAATCGAGCTGCGGGAGTGTCGGCAGCGCTGAGACGAACCCCGCCACGGCGACGAACGCTGCCAGCCGCCATTGCCCGGGCACCCGATCCAGAGCGTGCAGGGCGGTTACGCCACCGAGGCTGTGCGTGACGATTCCCGTGCGCTCGTCCGGAGCGCCGATGGCCTGGCCGACGGCGGTGATCCACTTCTCGAGATGTGGCTCCCCGGCATCCGGTAGCGCGGGCACCCGAACCGCGACTCCCGCTCTCTCCAGCGCCTCGGTCAGGGAGCCGAACCAGTGGTCCGCGGGAGTGGCTGAGTACCCGTGAACGATCACGACACGCGAAAGACTCATGCTCACCACAACAGGACGACGCTTCGTCCGATTCCTAGGCCGGGGCGCGTGTCTGCTCCCGCAGTGCGGTCAACGCGGCCGCGATCACGAGGTGGTTGCGGGGATTGCGCCGTGTGTGGGCGACGATCCGGCGCTGGACGGCGGGGTGATACAGCGGCCGGGCCCCAAGACCGGATTGTATGTTTCGAGGTCAGTAATCGTCTGTGACCCGAAGCACCACGAGCGCTATGGCGGCGCAGGCCACGAAGACGACCCCGCCGACAGCCACAGGCAGGGCGATGTGCACCGCGGCGAGGATGCCACCGAGCATCGAGCCGAGGGCGAGACCCAGGAGGCCGGCGACTCGGCTCGCGGCGTTGACACGACCACGCAGTTCCTCCGGAACGAGGCGCTGGCGAAGCGACGTCGAGCAGATGCCCCACGCCACCGCGTGCAGGATGTAGGCAGCGAGGAGCGCGGCGGCGACCACGGCGTCGCGCGTGACGGCCAAAGCGACCAGGGATGCCGCCCCCGTGAGCAGACTCAGCACGACAGTCCACCGGTACCCGAGCCGGCGGCGGATGCGCGAGGTCGCGAAGGAACCGACGAGACCACCGAGCGCCGACACGGCGAGAATCACGCCGTATCCCGTGCCGTCGAGACCGAGCTGCTCCTGGGCGAACACGACGAGGATCGAGAACGGCAGCATGTAGCCGACGCTGGCGAGGCCGCCGACGAGAGCGAGACCGCCGACGACGCGGTGACGGACGAGCCACGACGCACCTTCAGCCGCATCCCTGGCCACCGATTGCCGCGGAGTGTCCGCCACCCCGGATGCCACGACGCGGCGCACAGGGAGACCCAGGGCGACGAGGCCCGCCGCAGCCCACAAGCCACCCATCGCGAAGACCGGGACGGCCGCGGCCACGGTGAACAGCAGACCGCCCAGCGGCGGACCGGCGAACTCGTCGGCTATGAGTTGCGCAGCCGAGAGGCGCCCGTTCGCCCTGTCGAGATCGCGGGTCGCCACGATGCTCGGGACAAGGGCTACCGCCGCGTTGTCGGCCGCGCTCTCGAGGGTCCCGATCACGGCGAACGCCGCGTAGAGAAGGACCAGTCCGCCGACGTCGAGGTGCACGCACACCGCCAGACCGAGGACGGAGACTCCCCGGAGCAGGTTGGCGACGATGAGGATGCGGCGTCGGTCGAGCCTGTCCACCCATACCCCGATCGGCAGGGCGACGAGGAGCCGCACGAGCGCATACAGCGTCGCGAGGCCGGCCACCCACCGAGGGTCGTCCGTGAGCGAGGTCGCCAGAAGGGGAATCGAGACGAAGGCGATGCCGTCGGCGACATTGGATGTGGCATTCGCCGCCCAGAGCACGCGGAACGACCGGCCCCCTGGCATCCGGGTCATCGTGTCCTCACCCGTTTCGCTGTCTCTCCAGGGCGAGCGGCGCGCCGGTCGGGCGCTCGACCGTGCCTCGCGTCGGTCACCTCGTCCTCGCCGCGCCTGATCCCATCATGTCCGCGTCGAAGCTCTTCGATGAAGTCGGCTGCGCATCGCTCGACGTGCCGGCCGACGCGGAACGCCTCTCACCGCGGACGTTCGACCGCTCCGGATGCTCGCGAGGGCGACCCGCGGGGGCCATCCGGATCCCGCGCTCCCCCGCTCGGCGCTCATCCTCCCGACGGTGCCCCGGTGCTTCCCCGGACGAGGAGCGAAGGCTTCAACTCGATGTGACCCACGGCCGATTCTCGACCGGAGGCGAGGCTGAGGGCGATGTCGAGGGCGGCGGCACCCGTCTCCTCGAACGGTTGATGGACGGTGGTGAGCTCGAGCGCCGCGGCGACGTCGCCGTCGTCGAAACCCACCAACGACACATCCTCGGGGATACGCATCCCCGCGGCGTGGAGAATACCCCAGGCGCGGGCGGAGAGCCCATCGTGACTGCCGACGATCGCCGTCGCGCCGTGTCGCACGTGGTCGATCACGCGCTGTTCCACGCCGGGCGTGCCGGCGGCGAGCCGATCGAGCACCAGAAACTCCGACAGGCCCTTGTAGCGCAGCATCCCGGCGGAGACGTAGTCGGATGAGCGCTGCGGATCGTGCAGGAACAGTGCCCGCCGGTGCCCGAGGCCGGCGAGGTGCTCCCCGAGGAGGTGTCCCGCGAGTGCGTCGTCGACGAGGACGTGCGGGGGTTCGCCCGCGGTGGGACGGCGGCGACGGACGTCGACCAGCACGACGGGGAGCCGGGCTGCGCGACTGGCGCGCAGGGCGGAGCCGCCGAGAGGGACTCCCATGACGATGAGCGCGTCGATCCCGGGCCGCGTGGGGAGCGCGTCCAGCAGGGGATGCTCCGCCGCCGCGGCCGAAGGCAGGTCGTAGGGCACGAGGTCGACGGAGCGGGAACGCGCGTGTTCCATCATCCCCGCCAGTCGTCGGAGGTAGGACGGGTAGCTCGCGAACGGCGCCGCGACGGCGACGCGCACCGTATTCGTGCCGCGGTCCGAGGGCGTCGATCGGGATCGGTAACCGAGCGCCGCGGCGGCCGCGACCACACGCTCCCGTGTCGTCGCGGAGACGCGATGCGGGGCGTTCATGACGAGAGAGACCGTCGAGATGCTGACCCCGGCCTTCTCCGCGACGTCGTAGATCGTGACGGTCCGCGGGCCGGCTTTCATCGCTGAAGTCCCCTCTGCATCGAAGTACTTCGACGAAGCACGCTGTAACCAGCTATAGACGAAGGAGCCTGCGGATGCCAAGACGCGCACCGGTCGATCCCTTCGTCGCCGCCGCCCAACGGCGGACGGCGCACCTTCCCCCACCCGACCTGAAAGACCCCGTCGCGCGCCGACGTCAAGCCGCGGAGAACGACGCGCAGGCGCTCCGCCTCTTCGGCATCGAGCGCCCCGATGTCGCCACGCTCGACGAGGTGGTCGCGGTCGCCGGATTCCCCGACCTCCGGGTACGCGTGTATTGGCCCACACCGGAGCGCGCGCAACCGGGTGCCGGACTCCCGCTGATGGTCGCCCTGTACGGCGGGGGCTTCACCATCGGCGGCATCGATTGGGAGGGATGGGATGCCACCTTCCGAACGCGTGCGCGCGATGCCGGCGTCGTCATCGTCGCCCCCGACTACTCTCACGCGCCCGAGGTGCGCTTTCCGGCGCAGCCCGAGCAGTGCTGGAGCGCATTCGAGTGGGCCGTCGATCGTGCTCTCGAACTCGGGGCGGATCCGAGTCGAATTGCGATCGGCGGAACCTCCTCGGGCGGGAACCTGGCCGCAGCGGTCACCCTGATGAACAGGGATCGATCGAACAGGCCCATCCGCCTGCAGGTGCTGGAAGCCCCGGCGCTCGATCTGACGACGGCGCATCTGGATGCCGCGGGGCTCGACGCCCGTGTTCCGGGGGTGATCCTGCGCCGCATGGCACTCCGCCTCGTGCGCGACTACCTCGGCTCCGACGCCGGACTGCGCCGGCACCCGTACGCGTCGCCCCTGCTCGCGTCGTCTCTGCGGGGGCTGCCACCCGCCGTCGTCTACACCGCAGAGCTCGACGCGCTGCGCGGTGACGGGGAGGCGTACGTCCGCGCCCTCACCGCGGCAGGTGTCCCGGCGACCGGCGTCCGGTACATCGGGCAGACCCACACCTCCGCCGGGCTGCGCGGATGGGTTCCCGCGGCCGATCACCTGCACCGCGATCTCGTCGCGACGTTGCGAACCCTGAGGGACGAGCCGACGACCTCCCCGCCCGCGAAAGAGGTGGCGCGGTGAGCTCCCCCCTCGATCTGGGGCTGGATCCGGCGATCCTCGAATGGGCGTCACGGATCGAGGCTGCGGCACGAGAGATTCCCGACCTTCGGTGCCCCTACGGTCCTCGACGCCGCGCCGCGGCCGCGAGGCTCTCAGACGCGATCGCCACATGGTCGACGGCGGAAGCCTCGGCCACCGTTGCCATCAGCGACCACGAGGTCGACGGACCCGGCGGGACACTCCTTCTTCGGCGGTACCGTCCGGAGGGGGTCCCGGACAGGGCACCCACGCAGCTGTTCCTCCACGGCGGAGGATTCTTCGCCGGCTCGGTTCACGAGATCCTGAACGACCGGTTGTGTGCGCGTCGGGCTCAGGATGCCGGCATCCAGCTCTACTCGCTCGACTACCGCCTGGCTCCCGAGCACCGATACCCCGCCGCCGTCGTCGACACACTGACGGCGCTGCGCATCCTCGCCGACGACCCGCGATTCGGGGTCGACCGCGATCGACTGGGCGTGGGGGGAAACTCCGCCGGTGCGGCAATCGCCGCCAGCGCCGCTCTCGCAGCGCGTGGTCTGCACGACGGCCCGATCCGACACCTGGACCTCGAGGTGGTCCCCGGGGCGCTGGCGCCGATCGGAGACTCCGCGCGCCGGTACGCGTCGGGCTTCGGTCTGGACGACGCTGCGGCGCTGGTGGAGGTCTACGTCGGTCCCGGCGAGATCCCGATCGGGGCATCCCCCCTCGACGTCGACGACCTCAGCGGGCTGCCGGCGACGCTCATCACCGTCGCCCAGTACGACCCGCTGCGCGACTCCGGCCTTGCTCTGGCGCAGCGCCTTCGCGACGCGGGGGTGCGCGTCCGCGTGCTTCGCGGCCTCGGTCATCTTCACGGCACGGTGGGACTCACCGCGGTCCTTCCCCCGGCGGTGAGGCTCCAGAACGCTCACTCCCTCGCCCTCGCTGCGGCATACTCCACGCCGATGGCGCCCGACGAACCGACTCTCGAAGGTGACGACGATGTCGCTTGACCCCCTTTCCCCTGTGGCACGAACCGAGCTTCCGGCCGATGCCGACGATGTCGACAGCGTGCCCGGCGAGCGCCAGCGTCGGTCGTTCCTCCCCCTCTTCGTTCTCGCGTGGTTCGGCATCACGTTCGCGACCGGGACGATCGCGGGCGCGGCCATTCCGAAAGCGTTCGCCTTCCTCGACGACGCCACGAAGGGCGTGAACCTCTCCGTCGTCGCCGGGGTGGGCGGCATCGTGGTGATGATCATCACGCCGCTCTTCGGCCGACTCAGCGACAGGACGATGTCGCGACTCGGCAAGCGACGGCCGTGGATCCTGGGTGGGGTCGTCGCCGGGATGGCCGGGGTCGCGGTCCTTGCCATTGCCGACTCGCTCGCGGTCATCACCCTCGGGTGGTGTCTGACGCAGGCGGGGTTCGGTGCGGCCAACGCCGCCGTCCACGCACTGCTCGCGGACCAGATTCCCCGACGCATCCGAGCGCGGGTGGCGGCCGCCGCGGGCGCCGCGGGCGGGCTCGCGGTGATCCTCGGTGCGCTGGTGCTCGCGGTGCTGCCCAACGACGCTCGGTGGTCGTGGTTCGTCGTGCCGGGCCTCATCGGAGCCGTGCTCAACGTCGGGCTCTTCGTCGTGCTCCGTGACATCACCCGAACGGACCGGCCGGACCGTTTCCGGTGGGCCGACGTGCTCTCCACCTACTGGCTGAACCCTCGCCGGCATCCGGACTTCTTCTGGGCCTGGACGTGTCGCCTCTTCGTCACGATGTCGATCGTCTCGGTGTCGACGTATCTGCTGTTCTTCATCATCGATCACCTCGGCATCCCCCGCGATGACGCGTCGGGCGTGCAGGCGTTGACACTCGCCGTGTTCACGGTCGGCAACATCGTGATGGCGCTGGTGTTCGGCTGGGTCTCCGACCGGACGGGGCGGCGGAAGCCCATCGTCGTGTTCTCCGCCCTGTTGTCCACCGTGGGGCTGGGCATCGCGATCGCTTCTCCGGATCTCGCTGTGTTCCTCGTCGGGATCGCGATCGTCGGGGCAGCACAGGGCGCCTTCGTCTCCGTCGATGTGGCCCTCATGACGGAGGTGCTCCCGAGCACCGTGGACGCGGGAAAAGACCTGGGGATCGTCGCCCTCTCGTACCAGGTTCCGCAGCTGCTCGTGCCGATCGCCGCGGTGCCCCTGCTGGCGATCGGCTCGGGCGAGAACTACACCGCCCTCTACGTGGCAGCGATCGTCTTCGGCCTGATCGGTGCCGCCGCCGTCCTTCCGATCAGGGCGGTCAGATGAACTCCCTCCGTCCACCGATGTGAGGGGCACGCCGTTGGAGGTATCTGCTGTTGGGGGGGGATACCTCCAACGGCCTCGTCGCGAGTCGCCTGTGCGGGTCATCCGCGCGGTTCGTCGAGTTCTCCGGCTCGATGATCGAGGATGCGACGCAGGGTCGTCGCGAGGGAGTCGCGTTCGTTCTGCCCGAGGGGACCGAGCAGGTCATCTTGAACACCATCGAGCACACTCGCGATCTGCTCCAGCCGGCGCTTGCCTGAGTCGGTGAGGGTGATGAGGTTCTGGCGTCGGTCGGACGGGTCTTGTCGACGCTCGACGAAGAGGCTCGCGGTCAGGTCGTTGATGGCGGCGACCATGTCGCTGCGGTCGATGTGGCATCGCCGACCGAGCTCCGCCTGGCTGGTCGATCCGAACTCGTCGAGAGCGGAGAGCACGGCGTAGTGGTAGCGGGTGGCGCCCACCGCTGCCAGAGCCATCGAGACGAGCCGGTGGGTGAGGGTGGCCGTCTGAGTGATCAGCCAGGTGGGAGTCTGCCGCAGTCGTGCGGGCTGCTGACCGCTGGCTCCCTCGGTGTCTTCCACACCCCCAGATTATCAGAACCGTTGGCTCCACCAACGATATGCTAACGTTGGCAAAACCAACATTGGTCACGCCAACAATAGGAGATCGGGATGACGCAGACGACAGGGCGCGCAGGAGCGGGCGCCGCGCGGTGGTGGGGTCTCGGGTGGATCTCGGTGACCCAGCTGATGATGGTGGTCGATGGCACGGTGATGAACATCGCGGTGCCCTCCGCCCAGCACGACCTCGGCTTGTCGGATGTGCAGCGCCAGTGGGTGATCACCGTGTACGTGCTCGCGTTCGGGTCGATGCTGCTGCTGGGGGGACGCGTGTCAGACCTGATTGGGCGACGCAGGGCTCTTCTCATCGGGCTGGTCGGGTTCACCCTCGCGTCGATCGGCGGGGGTCTCGCCGTCACGGCGGAGACGTTGATCGCCGCGCGCGCCGCGCAGGGTGTGTTCGGGGCACTGGTCACCCCGTCTGCGCTGGCCCTGCTGTCGATGACGTTCCCCGAGGGCTCCGACCGCGTCCGGGCGTTCGGAGTGTTCGGCACCATCATGGGCGCCGGCTCCGGCATCGGCGTCCTGCTGGGCGGCGCGGTCACCGACTCGTGGGGATGGCGGTGGGCGCTGCTGATCAACGTTCCGATCGCCCTCGCCGCCGGCGCCGGCATCCTGTCGTCCCTGACCGCAGATGGGCGGGGTCGCGGTCGTATCGACACGATCGGTGGCGTGCTCAGCGTCGTCGGGCTGACCGCCCTGACGCTCGGCCTGACGACGGCGGAGTCGTCGGGATGGGGTTCCCCGCTCACGATCGGTCTCATGGCCGGAGGCCTTGTGGTGCTGGTCGCATTCGTCCTGCGCCAGCGCTCCGCCGCGCAGCCGCTGATGCCCCTGTCGCTCTTCGCCGAGAGGCTCAGGTCTGCGGCCTTCACGGCGATGCTCGCCTGGGGCGTGGCCATCCTCCCCGCGTTCCTCTTCCTCAGTGTGTACCTGCAACAGATCGCCAGTCTCAGCCCGCTCCTCACGGGGCTCAGCTTCCTTCCGTACACCGCAGCGATCCTCATCACGGTGCGGGTGGTCAGGCTTGCGCTTCGTCTCGTCGCGCCTCGCGTCTTCCTCGCCGCCGGACTCGCGCTGCTCTCGGTCGGCTTGCTCCTTCTGACGCGACTCGATCCCGATGCGGCCTACGGGACGCATGTCTTGCCGATCTTCGTCCTCCTCGGCATCGGCACCGGGTGCGTACAGCCCGCAGCCAACAGTGCTGCCACCTTCCGCGCGGGACCCGCCTCCGGGGTCGCAGGCGCCGTCGCGAGCACCTCGCAACAGGTCGGCTCCTCGCTCGGCCTGGCACTGCTCGGCACGATCGCCGCGACCACCACCGCGGCGTCCTCGAACGGCGGTGCAGCGATCGATGTGCACAGTGCCACCCTCGAGGGGTACCGCGCCGCCTCCCTCGTCGGCGCGGTCATCCTCATCGTCGCGGCTCTCGGCGTGTTCCTCCTCGCCGGCCGCCCGCGGAGCGAGCGATCGTTCCGGCGCCATGGGGAGCCCGCGTGAAGCGGAGATTTCCGCTGCTGTGGTGGGGTCAAACGGGCGGTTGCGGCGACCGCCGCGTCTCGAGGAGGCGTTCGATCTTCATCGAAGCTCTTCGATGCGGGAAGAAGGGGTCATGACGACACAGCCACCGGGAGACATCGAGCCCGGCATACCTTTTCCCACGGCGCCCGCTTCGGGGGCTCGCGGCACGGGCGCGCGGACGGCAGACGTGACCGTATCCGTCATCCTGCTCGTGGCCGGGGTGATCGGATTCGGGATGCTCGCGTTCCTGTCTCTCTTCTTCGCGATGATGTCGGATGGATGCTACGGCGACCGTTGCGATACCGGTCTGATGTCGATCGGCTGGCTGATCGCGCTGGTCGCGCCTCCCGTCGTCTTCCTCGCAGCGGCCGGGTGGACCATCGTCCGCCTCGTCCGCCGGAAGACGGCCTGGTGGCTTCCGATCGTCGGTGCGGTCGTCGCCGTCGCGATCTGGGTCGCCGGCGTGGGCCTCATGGACGCGGGCCTCAGACGGTGACGCTCCCCCTGCCCTCCAGCGCCCCACCCCGTCCGAAAGGCGACCGAATGATCCCTCGAGCACGCAGGAGACCGATGTGACCACCACCCCTCCGGTCCCGACCGACACGGACTACCCGGGGAAGGTTCTCGGGATCATCGGACTGGTCGCGGCTTTTCCCTTCAGCCTGATCGGGCTCATTCTCTCGATCGTCGCTTTCGTCCAGTCCCGAAGAGCCGGATATCAGAACGTTCCCGCTCTCATCGGCATCATCGTGGGAGCCGTGCTGCTGCTCATCTTCACCGCAGTCGTCATTGTCGTGGCCGTACTGTTGACGAGCATCATCGCTCAGTGCGCCGAACTCGGCCCGGGAACCCACTACGTCGGTGGTGCGACCTACACCTGCTCGTGATCGCCCGACCGAGAGCGAGGGCGTGACATGCGCAGGCGCGGGTCCGCGTTCATCACGGTCGGGCGCGTCGTGGCGGTGTGGGATCGGCTTCTGCGCAGACCGTCCTCGCGACGGGACCTTCCGAACCGCCACGAACCGGCCTTCAGCGACCTCGAAGCGCGAATCGCCGCAACCTCGCGCGCGGTCCGCAGAAAACGACGGCTGCAGCGAGTCGTGTCGTCGATGATCCTCTTGGCGCTGGCGGCAGCTGTGCTCGCGGGCTTCTTGCTGTCGAGCGACTTCCAGATCGTGCCGTAAGAGAGGACGATGGCGCGCGTCGGCGAACTCCCGCGGGGACGTCACTGCGGCGCGGAGCTCACCTGTAAATTCCGCCGATAGATGTCCGAGTTGGGACGCTCTCGGAGGGGTAAATGTCTGCGCGTCGCCGGTCGGATTCCGGTGAGAAGTGTCTCAAACGCCGCCGCACACACCGACGCCCGAACAACGGGGTGCGTAAGGGTCGGATTGAGTTCCGCACCAATCAGGGTTTCGCGCGGGGGTTTTGCACCATGCCGGTTCGCAGAACTTGGCACCTGGTCGACGGGCCTGCCGGGTGCTGCGAAACCGATCGGTTTCGCACCCACGCGCGTACCTCCCTGTCCGCTGCCGACGCATTTCGGATGATCGTTCCCTGCACGAGGAAAGGCCGCCCTCGCAGCGTCGAGGGCGGCCTTGTCGGAGGTAGCCCGTGTTCAGGCGCGAGCTATCCGTGGACCAGAGCGAAGCCGCCACTCCAGCTGATCTTGTCTTTCACGGCAAGAGTCACCTGGAGGAGGCCGAGTGCTTCGAGCTCCCGGGCGCGGGAGAGTGTGCCGACGTCGACGGCGTTCAGGCCGCCGGCGGTGACCGCGGAGGCGAGCTTGGCCTTGGCATCTGCGTCGTCACCGGCGATGAGCACTGTGGTGCTGTCGGCGCCGACGGTCTTCGCCGTGAGGTTCGCGGCGAAGTTCGTGTTGAACGCTTTGAGCACGTGCGACTCGGGTAGTGCTGCGGCGAGTTCAGCGGTGGCGCTGCTGTCGGCCGCGACGACGAGGGAGTCGAAGGTGGTGAAGTCGAGGGGGTTCGTGATGTCCACGACCACCTTGCCGGCCAGCTGCGCTCCGTGCGTTGCGACGATTGCGGCGACAGCGGCGTAGGGCACCGCCAGGATCACGACATCGCCGGTTACCTCCGGTTCGGTCGTTGAGGTGTCGATGTGCTTGGTGGAAGCGCCACCCGCGGTGAGCACGGATCCGATCGCGGTTCCCATGTTCCCGGTGCCGAAGATGGTGAAGCTGGTCATTTGGGGCTCTCCTCTGTCGATGTCGTGCCGCATGATCTGGGCTCTACGGCGCAATGAGTATTACAGGGAAGTAAGTGTCATAGTATATTTATGCCATGTCAACAACTGAGGCCAACTTCCGGGCACTGGTTCACTTCGAGACGGTGCTGTGGAATGAGCTCGAGCGGAGATTGCGCACCACCATGGGCGCCGTGTCGTTGGGGCGTCACCGCATTTTGGAACTTGCGGCGCAGTCGAACGGGTCGACGCGGGTTCAAGACGTTGCGGACGAGTTGTTGATCACCGTGGGCGCGGCCAGCCGCTTGACGGACAGGCTCGAGGCCGACGGGCTCGTGTCGCGAAATCCGCATCCAACAGATCGCCGAGGGTCTGTCATCGTCCCCACCGAAACCGGCCGCGACGCCCTCGCCACCACGACCTCCGCTATAGCTGCCGCCCTCGAGGACATCCTGGGCGAGGGCGGCGCCGCTGCGCTAGCTGCTATCGCCGCCCTCCTACCTGCTACGGAACTACCAACAACGACATGACTCCTGTGATGGTGCACAACCGATCGGTTTCGCACCGCCCGAAGACGGAGACTCATCACTAGTATGATTTTCATACGATAGGAGACAGTGATGCTGATCACAGTGTTCGGTGCGACTGGGCCTACGGGAACGCTCGCGTGCGAGCTGGCTCTCGCCGCCGGTCATCGAGTGCGAGCAGTAAGCCGCCGCGATGGCGGGTTCCCGTTGGTCGCCACGGATGCTCTGGCCGTAGTCCGAGCGGATGCCGTGACCGGCGAAGGGGTGCGCGAGGCGGTTGAGGGCGTGGATGCCGTGCTCTCGGTCCTGGGGGCGTCATACACTCGCCGGCCGGTGAATGTGTACTCCGTGGGCACACGCAACATCGTGGAAGAACTTCGCGACGCCGGCCGGGGCAACCGATTGGTCGTTGTCAGCTCGGGACTCACGTACCCACCGGAATCGGGCTTCGGGTTCATCCCCGATCACATAATCTTCCCGTTGCTGAGGAACGTCATCGGGCGAACCCTGTACGACGACATGGCGCGAATGGAGGAGCTGCTGGGACGTAACGCCGAGATTGCGTGGACGGTTATGCGCCCTGGACGCCTCTTCGATGCATCGACCGTTTCTGATTTCCGGCTCGATCCGGATCACCCGTCGCAGGGATACACCTCCCGCATCGACCTGGCGGCGGCAATGATCGCTGAGCTCAACGCCGCAACGGCCCACGTTCACCAAGCGGTCGCGCCCACGACGAAGCGATGAGCGCAGGAGAAGACGCAGCCGCACTGATGCGAGCGTTGCAGGATTTGCGGATCGAGTTTGAGATCGCCACTGATCGGATTGCAAAGGCAGCTGGCCTCAACCCGAGGGATCTCGCTGTGCTCGATGTCCTACACGCTGACGGTCCCGCTACACCACGAGTGATTGCGACGAGAACGGGTATCCATCCGGCAACGCTGACGGCGATTCTGGCCCGACTTGAAAGCGCCGGCCACGTCTCTCGAACTCCGCACCCCGACGACGCCCGCTCTGCCCAGATCGCCATCACCCCGGCTACACGCAATGATCTTGCAGCTCGGTTCACTGACATAGACCAGCGCCTGCTGGAACGCATCGCGCGACTCGACCACGATGAAATGGTCTCGGCTGCGATCTTCCTCAGCGACATCACCCTCGCCCTACGCAGCTAGGTGTACCCGGTCATGAGGTTGGTGACACCCGGCTGATCGGGGGGCGGCCGCCGCAGGCGGTGTGTGCTCGAGCGTAGTTGTAGTGCTCGAGCCAGGGCGCGAGCGCTTCGGCGCGGTGCTGG